>Ga0255410_1016_pt1 | contig 33740 bp, 28 predicted proteins | sample CelNoTSeSYBR01J2_FD_182126 | JGI IMG/M metagenome (GOLD analysis project Ga0255410, IMG submission 182126) | Sediment cell enrichment communities from methane seep in Santa Monica Basin, California, United States - CellEnrichment... | ecosystem: Environmental > Aquatic > Marine > Cold seeps >... | reverse complement strand
GGGTGGAAAAATCGCAAGACGTAAAGCCAAGGTTGCTGTAGCACGTAAACTGGCGGTAACGATGTGGAGGTTATGGATTAATGAAGCAGAGTATGACCCGTTTTTCAAAGAACATCAGAGACAAAAGAAAAAAGCAGCTAGGGTTGCCGCATAATCAACAAAGAAATATAAATTTATAATAATGACAAGTAAATGGTGAGGTATTGAAAAGCGATGAAACAATTTAAAAATAAATAATTCACTTTATGTCCAGTCCGGCGACCGCGACCGTGAGCTTGAAGCAGGTAGCCAACCATAAAAAAGACTTCGTCTTTCAGATAGCGGTGCCCCGGACGGACAACATCATGCGCCAGACTTGGCAGTCTAAAAAAAAAGAGCGCGAATAGGAGCAAGACAGAAAAGTGGAATATTTTAAACATTAAATTGTTTAATCTCTTGACAAATGCCTTCTCATAGGAGCTCGCTGTAGATTTTTTGAGGTAAAGATTTTATCAAAATATCAACCAATCTCATCCATGCCAGGTGCATGGATGAGACGTGTTATTCGAAATAGCTGAAGCAGCCAATTTTACTTACTCTGCATATACCTACTGGATGTATCAAAAAACGCTCTTATTTGAATATCAACTGCCTATATACTGAGAGTTTTTGTCATTAAAAATGTTTAAGCTCTTATTCATATTAAATTTTTAAACGACATCAAAATCAAGAAAAACCAGTAGCTTGCCTTCAGCTCAAAAAACATCGAAGAAGCTGAAAGCTCAACCGGTTTGAGGTTAAATCTTCAGAATACTAACTTTTTAACATGCTATATTTTGTGTGTATTTTTCAACAATACGATTTCATCAATATTAGAGTATGTAGAAAATTTTGTATAAATGGCCCAACGTAATACATTACAAAACACACAAAATTAAAAGGATTAAGAAATTATGGCCATTTCCGAAAAGTTACTCGATGAATTATTGAAGCCAGTTGAATAAAAAATGACAAAATATTTAATAAACAAAATAAAATCTTTTGCATAATTAATATTAGCAAAAGTATTAAATATAATCACAATTGTAATGAAAGATTCCAATTCGAGCACGGTTCTTTCTCTACATTTTTTTTCCTTCTAATTCATCATTTTCAGTGAAATCAATAAGTGCTGTTCGTGTTTTGCGAAACTCCTGTGGACTTACTCCACAGTAACGTCGGACAAAACGTGAAAATGAGCTGAGTTGCGGCATGCCGCAACGCTTTGCGATTTCTCCTATTGAAAGATCACTGCTTTTTAATAGTGCCTGAGCTTGAACAAAGCGCATATCCCTGATGTAGCCTCCGGGAGAAATGCCCATCTTATCACTGAATGCTTTGCTTAATGTGGAACGTGGAGTTTGGAGAATATCGCAGATCATCGTTATGTTCAGCTCAGGATTTGAGATATTATCCTTTATTATTTCCAGACAGCGTTTGGGCAACAGCATTGAATGAACATTGCTCTGATTGCCTCCAATTAAAGTTAGTATTTTATAGACGATTTCAGACATGTGCCTTATTTCGTAAGGATCACTGTCGCTGATATTTTTCTCAAGAGTATTTAAAAGTTCAAACACAGACTCTGTGTTGAATTTCTGATGGCGCGATAAACGGAATGACATCATTATTGCTTCAGCTAATGGACCATCAAATACTAACCAGCGAAATTTCCATTCAGTTGATATTGCATAACGAACATGATCTTCATTGGGCAGATAATAAAATATATCTCCTGGATTTATTTGAAATACTTTATTATATAGAACAGTTTCTCCATTGCCTTCATCTCCGAAAATCAGCTCAATAAAAGGATTGCGTATATCTGAACTGAATTCCTTTTGTCCTTTGCTTAATGTAAATTGACCTACACTTCTGGCATACAAAGGCAGAGGCACTCTAGGAGATGCTTCTATATTCTGTCGTCCAGCCAGAACTGTCATATTTCACGATCCTTTGTCGATTATACAAATTTTAAGATTTACAAGCATCTTGCCAGTCTAGACAAAATGACAAATATTAACACATAATGTCTATTGACTAATGTTTGCTAAAGTATTATACTATAAATATAAGCAAAACACAAATAATAAACAAAGGTATTTTACATTATGTCTTCTATTGTCATAAAGATAAGCAAAAAACTCATCACCAAATAGCTAAATTACAATCAAAAAAAGTTTAACATAAAAAAGGGAAATAGAATCATGAAAAAACAATATCGTTTCACACTCATTGAACTCCTCGTTGTGATAGCTATCATAGCAATCCTCGCCGCAATGTTACTCCCTGCGCTAGGCAAGGCAAGAGACAAGGCAAAAGCGATTGCCTGTACTAACAATTTAAAGCAATGCGGCTTGACAATCGAACTTTATGCGGATTCATATGACGGACTGATTCCCCTTACTGCATACACCTGGGGCAAGTCTCAATGGGTATACTTCCATACTCCGGAAAATGTAAGCTCTACAACAGTTCCGAGTTATTTCAGGTGTCCAGCAATAAAATTTAATGGTAATGGGATAAACGAAACCTATGGCATCAAAACAAGATCTTGGAGCGGGTCGGCATCTTGGAATGATTTTGAAAAGCAATATAATTACCCGATCTCCACTCTGAACGGAGCAACGTTTCTCGTTAAAAAGCGTTTAATTAAGGCTAGTGAATATGCGTATATGAGTGATTCCGTGCATACAACTAACGGGATTCAGAATTACAGGCTGTTTTCAAATTACGAGAGCGGCGTACATCTAAGACACAGCAATCGAGCAAATTTGCTATTTGCCGACGGTCATTGTGCAGCCAAGACATATGCGGAAATGAAATATGGGACATGGAGTAAGTCTACCTCATATTGTACAGGAGCAGGCTTCTACAGGGCATCGAACTACGAAGAGTCCTACTAAATATTAAAATTAGCTCTTAACTATAAAATTGAATTAAATGATAATATCTACGGCTTTATGCCGAAAGGAAAATATGCTTACAAAAACTCTTATTCCCCTTATACTGTTTGTCTCTGTGTCTTTATTGGGAGCTGAACAAAGGATACTACAAAACGGTAATTTTGATAAAGGAATGCAGGGATGGTATAGTACAAAATATCCGCATCGCATAGAGAAAAATAGTTTTGTGGCGGACATTCCGGAGGCTTGTGGGAAATGGTCGATTTTGCTGATGCAAAGCTTGAGACTACAAGCCGGGAAAAAATATTGCCTGTCATATAAATTGGAATGTATAAAAGCCGGTATTATTCGTCAGGTATACCAGAAGTCTAGGAAACCATATTCCTCGCTAGGATTGGCTAAAAACCTCAGGACAGAAGCTGGCAAAAAAACTTACAGTATATTTTTTACAGCCAAGTCATCCGACAAAATAAAGAGTCATTTGACCTTTAATTTAAGCCAATTATCCGGCAGAATAAAATTGTCGGATGTAAAAGTGGAAGAAATCACAGACTTAGCAATGAACCTGAACCAAAACTGGACAGTTCTTCTTGACCAGAGAAAAACTGATGATTTATCAAAAATTCCTAAAATAACAACAGACAGAAAAATCATTAAAATAAAACTTGAGAAAAACTGTATAGATCTGCGGGCGTTGAATGGAGGAAAGTTTACACCAAAAAAATCATGTGCCGTTCTTTATAATTGTTTTGAATCTGATAAAGATGGAGTCATGAAAATCGGTATTTCCGCTGACTGGTGGATTCATGTTTATCTGAATGGCAGAAAGATTTTTTCAGGGACTGGAAAGGCTCAGTTCTCACAAGATGATCATCATTTAGATTTGAATATCAAAAAAGGCAAAAATATACTTGTTGCTGCTGTCCGTAGCGGATCAAAAGGTTGGAGATTATTTTGTGGCAAACCTGGGAAAATAGTTAAATTTATATCTGAGAAAGACTGGAAGGCATGTGAGATAAGTTCGCCAATAATCAAAAAAGATAGCGCTCTTGACCTCTCTAATCAGATTGATTCTCCAGCAGGAAAATATGGCAGAATGAAAATTTCATCCGATGGTTCACTGATATTCGAAAAAAAACAGAAAAAAGCTTTGCGCCTGCTTGGTTTTAATGGTTTTTCATCAGATCTTATACTTGAAAAAGATAAAAATAAATTCAAGAAAAAAGCAAGACTCTTTGCTCGTGCGGCAAGACTGCAAGGTTATAGTCTATTTCGTGTTCACGGAGAACTGGATCGCTGGCTCTGTCGTGGTTCAAAAAAAGATATGTCTATAAACCCAGAATATCTTGATCGTTGGGATTATCTCATTTCTGAATTTAAAAAAGAGGGAATATACATTCATCTGGTAATATTCTCATTCGGACTTTACTCCAGTGATTATTTCCCTACTTTCCGTAAAAGAGATCGACACAAATTGCTGATGTATCTGAATGGGAAATGGGAAATGGATCGCTTTCGTTATGCAACAAAAACGCTGTTCAATCATATTAACCCATATACGGGTATTGCTTGGAAAGACGATCCAGTGATTGCTGTTGTTGAATATTATAATGAGCAATCTCTTGGAATCGGCAGAATTAAGAGTTCAATAAAAAAATATCCAGATATCAAGGACACAATAAAGAAACATTGGGGAGAGTGGCTTACAAGCAAATATAAGAATAATATTCCTAAAAAAATTCAAAAGGAATTAAAAGGGAAAAAACTTAAACAGGCAATGCTCCCTCTTAATGGCAAAGGGGGACTTGCTGATATTTTCCCCCTGTTCTGGATGGACAAAGCAATCCAATGCGCGAAGAACTGCGAAAAGATTATACGCGCAGCCGGATACCCAGGATTAGTTACTCAGTACAGCTATTCAAAAACCATGAACCACAGCGCGGCACGCTGGAACACATCTCAAGTGGTTGATGTCCATGCATATTATAAGCATCCAAGCGGTTGGTTTGCGGCTGGTTCAATAGTTGGGCAGGAAAGCTCTATAAAAGAAAGCGCTGGATACTGGAGAAATTTAAATTCAACAAAACTTGCCGGACGTCCATTTATGGTCGGGGAGTACAATCACTCCTTTTGGAATCCTTACCGTTATGAATCAGGAATGGTTTTTGCCGGATATTCCGCTTTGCAGGGATATAGTGCTTTGATGATTCATTCTAAGCCGGTAGTTTTTAATACTACAGGAGTGATGAAAAATTTTTCTTGCGGAAATTCGCCGCTTGCTCGAGCATTGCAGTTTTTGAGCGCCTGCCTATTCCAGCGTGGCGATCTGCGCAAGTCTCCGCATATGACTGTTCTGGCTATTCCTCAGAAATATCTCAAAAAAAATCGTAACGCAGCAAAAGCGATATCTTCACAACAGAATAAAATTGCTCTGATAACAGGATTTGGCATAGCTTTTCCGGGTATTAAATCGGCAAAAGGAATAGGAGAAATAAAACCTAATATGACGATTCTACCTGTCGGCAGTTCTGAAGTAAAAATTCATAGCTGGTATAGCAATGTTGTTGAAAATAAAAATGGAAAATTCTCTCTAAATAAAATTCTTGCTAAAATGAAAAAGAAAGGCATAATACCCGCCGACAACCGAAGCAATCCGTCACAGGAAATATTCGAAAGTGACACAGGCGAGATTCTTCTCAAGGCGCGAGAAAAATTTATGCAAATAGTGACTCCAAAAACTGAATGTGTAAGCATTCAAGGCGGTAGGGAGGCAAAACTTGGATTAAGTGAAATAACTAAAATTAGTACATCTGGATGTGTCGCTTTATGTTCAGTTGATAAGATGTCTTTGAAAGAAAGCAAGCGCATAGTATTGATTTATGCAACTGAAGAAGTTAATTCAGGCATGGAGTTGTCACCTAACCGGTCAACTATGCTAAAGGTAGGAAAAACCCCAGTGCTGGCTCATACAGGAGAGTTGGAACTGACTCTGGAACATAAGACTGAGAACAGCTTTTCGCTATATGCTCTCGGAATAGACGGCAGCCGAAGAGAAAAATTGCCGGTGACAATGAAAAACGGGAAAATTATAATAAAAATAAATACTGCTAAACTAAAAAATGGTCCTACTCCTTTCTTTGAATTACTTGCAGAATAATGAAAATTTCTGGTGATGAGCCGTGGGATCGAATCGAACAGAAGGAACTCTCGTGATTGTCAAAGATAAATAATACTTTAAAATCCAATTTAACAATAACTAATACAAGAGGTCAATCATGAAGAAATTTAAAGTAGAAGATCATGCTGACAGCATGCTCCCGGACGGGAAAAACTGGAAAATGATATGGAATGATGAATTCGATGGAACAGAACTAGACACAACAAAGTGGAGTTGCCGTCGTAATTTTTGGGGTAGTGAATTTCCAACATTCACAGATGAAGGCATTGAATTCGATGGAAAGAGTCACATTCGTTTACATTTATTGGAAAAAGATGGTCACTATTACTCTCCACATCTACAAACTGGTTCTTTAACTTATGATATTCCTAAAGATTCAGATGGTTTCTGGCCATTTGGGAAGTATGAAGAACCCAAATTTATGCACAAATTTGGTTACTACGAAGTTCGTTGCAGGATGACTAAAAATGATGGTTGGCATGCCGCATTTTGGCTTCAAGCCCCAGGGATTGGCAGCCATCCTAATCCTAAATATGCTGGCATCGAAATTGACATTATGGAAAACTACCGCTTGCATAAAACAAATCAAATTATTTGTGGTGGTTTATGGGGTGGATATGGTCAAGATTATGCTGGACATGGACATGCAAGGTTTGATTATGTTGAAACAGAAGACGGTTGGCATTATTATGGCGTAGACTGGAGCAAAGACGGTTATGTGTATTATGCTGACGGAGTAGAAGTAAACCGTGAAGAATCTCCCGTATCTGAAGTTGAGCAATTTATCTTGTTATCAACTGAATGTCACGGATATCGTGGAACATCATTTGAAGCAACTGCATTTTCTGCTAAAAAAGGACACCCCAAAGGTACACCATGTGATGCCTTGAAAAATGCTATTTTACCAGACTATTTTGAAGTTGATTTCGTCCGTGTGTTTGATGAAGTGGAAAATTAATCAATAAGAAAAATTTAAATGGAACTAAGATAATTATTATGCAAGGGAAAAAAATGAACACCATTGAAATCAATGGAAAAGATATTGTGATCAATGGCAAGCCATGTCAAATTCGTTCTGGAGCGATGCATTATTTTCGCATTCATCCAGATTATTGGATCGACCGTTTGACAAAACTTAAACAATGTGGCCTTAATACAGTAGAAACCTATGTGGCATGGAATTTTCATGAGGAAGTCGAAGGAGAAATAGATTTTTCCGGATGGCGTGACTTACGTTCATTCATTAAAGGCGCAGAGCAGCTTGAGCTTATGGTTATTATTCGTCCTGGTCCATTTATCTGTTCTGAGTGGGATTTTGGCGGACTTCCAGCGTGGTTACTCAATAAAGAAGGCATGAGAATCAGGTGTATGGAAAAAATGTATTTAAAATACGCTGATCGTTGGATGAAAGAAGTTTTCGCACAGCTTGATGGTCTTTTTTGGGTAGATGGTGGACCAATAATTATGATGCAGGTGGAAAATGAATACGGTTGCGCAGGGAATGATACTGAATACATTCGTCACATGTATGATTTATATATCGAACATGATATTACAATTCCATTGTTTATTTCAGACTGGAGTGATGCCTATGTCTTTGCTAATGGCTCAATAGAGGAAACTCTTTTGACTGCAAATTGCCGCAACAATCCAGGACAATACTTGGATGTTATTCAGGATTTACGTCCTGATGTGCCTGAGTTTATAATGGAATTATGGACAGGGGTTTCACATAAATGGACTCAGAAAGCTTGGCTGACTCATGATCCAAATGATGCAGCACAAGGCATTGAAAAACTTATGAAAAGGAATGCATCTTTCAATATTTACATGTTTCATGGCGGCACCAATTTTGGTTTTTCACCGGGAGCTCTTAATGAAAATGGCGAATTTCTACCATACGTCAATAGCTATGATGTTGACGCGCCACTTGATGAATCTGGAAATATTACAGAAAAATATCGCATGATTCGTGATGTCATTAAGAAATATATAAGTGATGATTGTTCAGAAGATATAATTCAACAGCCGACAAAGAGCTTTGGAAAAATTGAACTTGAGGAATCAGTTGGGCTGTTTGAATCTTTGGAAAATATTTCAAGCAAAATAGACTCAATCACTCCTGAGCCAATGGAAAAGTATGGACAAAGTCGTGGTTTTATACTTTATCGAACCACTCCCCAAAATATACCAAATGATCGTCTTTATACATTAACACTAGAGAATCTAGCCGATCGATCGCAAATTTTTGTCAATGGTATTCCCTATGGTACGATTTACCGAAACGACAATATTCAAACTATGGAAATCCCTGCTGGAACAATAGATATTCTTGTCGAAAATATGGGCCATGTCAATGCAGCAACAGGAACTCAATCAAGTTTTGAGAAGGGAATTACGGGTGCTGTTTTAAATTCACAAAGACTGTATCATTGGGAAGTTTACAACTTAGCGTTAGAGGATCTCTTAACATTGACTTTTGCTAAAAACACAGATACGAACAAGCCCGCATTTTATCGTGGTCTATTTTATGTAGATAAAACGGCTGACACTTGGCTTCGCGTTCCTTTTGGAGTAAAAGGTTGTATTTGGCTCAACGGTTTTAATCTTGGACGCTACTGGCAGCAAGGCCCACAATATTCACTATATGTTCCTGCTCCACTATTAAAATGTGGAAAAAATGAATTAATTGTATTTGAACAACATGGATTACGTGAAAAATATATTGAATCAATAGATCATCCAGATACCGCTCCTCGAATAGCCTTGGCACTGTAGAATACAATATTACTTTAGCAGGAATTAAGATGTATAATTGAACTAGTAAAATTATTTCTAAGTTATTGCAATAATTTCAATTTCGCTAATAACTAAAATAAGGGCACCTGTCCGGTACTGGCATTTGTCCTATGGCATTGAGTCGATCATTTTTTCAAATGAACTATCAATACCAACTTCTAAATTCATTAACTTTTTAAGAATATAGTTGTTGTCTTTGTATTCGTCAATAATTTTTTCATATTCTTTCACCAAACGTACCGTTTTTCGCACTGAAAAAGCTATTTCTTTCGTATTCATACCTTTTTGACGGCATAAAAGAATTTGCTTAAATGCAACTATATATCGTTCAATAGCTTTCACAGAATGGTGTGTTTCTCTGCTTACTTGCTGTACAGTCTTCTGTTCAATAAAAAGTTTATTTATAATAATTTTTTTATGAGTCATACTAGGACCAAGGTCATGGATTGTACCTCGACGTGGAATGACTGTTTGAGTTTCATTTTCAAATTCTTCGATTTGTGCTCCTATTATTCTGGGAGGCATTTTTAAAATAAGAGCGAGTTCAACAATGGTCAGACAACCTCCCTGCTTAAAAGCCTGTTGGCAAATCCTTGATATTGTTTCTTTTTTTACCTCACGTAATTTTTTACTATTTGCCCGATCAATGGCATCCCCTTCCTGAACCAGATCAAGAACAACATTTGTAAGTTTAGTATTTTTCATTAATTTGCCGTAGGAACTTTTTGCATCCTTATGGACTGTCGTCCAGGAAATTTGTCCATGTTTCATATGAGTCTTCTTCGGGAAAAACTTCGCCACCATCTCATTGATACATTTGACCAGAACCTCGCGTGTTCTAAATCCTCCAAGTTGCGGACATTCTTGTTCAAAAAAGGCTTCTAATGCTCCAGTGAAATTTTTATAATGTTGGGGACTGAATGCTGCATATGTGCTCGAAATATTCTGTTTCATAATATCACCTGTTTTTTGTTCATGGAGGGGTTCAACATAGGAGATTCTTTTTTTTCATCCTGAGCTTGATAATATTGCGCTCCTACAATAGCAATTTCATTCATTCTGCTTTTGAAAAATGCTTTCTTTTTGAACTCCTCGTATATTTCAAGGAAAGTTTTTGTTGCACTGACTGAAATGCCGATAGTACGACTGATCTCAAATTCTGTAAATGACTTCCTTCTCAAATAAGCCACGCGTTTGAATTTTTCAAGATAATTTTCAACTGCTTTGAGAGAGTGTTTGATACCTAAAGCTATTTCGCTTGGCTCTTTACCTTCCAGCCACAAACGAATCGCTATGGCACGATGACTTACTCCAGGTCCGATATCTTTGAGCGTGCCTCGAGTTGGAACGACGATCTCTGACTTACGCAGTTCCGCAATGTCACGGCGAATAGTACGTACATCACACATTAAAATCTTTGCTAGGTCTTCCTGACTCAATAAACCGTTTTGCTCGTGAGCTTCCGCACTAATGCGTAAAAGCCGACGACGTCTTTTTTCTATACTCGCATCTTTGTCATTGTAAGAAAGCTCCTGGTCATCTTCCGTAGCAAACACGGCAAGACTGACACTCTCCATCTGGCATTCACGTATAGGCTTCCCAGGGCGTTCTGCAGTTGATATACATGAATACTTCAATTGACCATGTTTGGCCAACCGAAGCTCAGGATCGTCAAAATATACATCCTCTATAATATCGATTAATATCTGTGCCTCCCATTGACTTATTCCTGTTCCTTTTACAGCCATGTTTTTCATTTGCTGGCTTAGACTCTTGATTTTTAAGCGCTGTTCTTGCGCTTCACGACATGTAAGTGTGCTTTGTACCATAACGTTTGCTCCTTTTTTATTAAACTACAATAAAAGGTTGAAACGCCAGTTTTTCAAGGTTTTTACACCTACCGGTCATATGCCCTAATCGTAAAAACAAACTATTTGCCCCTTGATATTGAATTGTCGAAAAATCCTGACCTCAAAATTGGCATGCTTAGAGGCTGAAGGTTTCTTTAAAAAGTCAATAGGTAAACCATAAAAAAGGCACAAAAAATATCCTTGCAGCCTCAAAAAAAACATTTTTTTGAGTTTGAAATAACTTATGTATTTTCTTAAAAGGAACATGTTTTCTTTCATTTTATGGACCCGCATAATTCCAAATGTAATGTAAATTAGTCTATGCGATTTTGTATCAAAGAGCCCTCAAGCTTTAAAATTGAAGATGCGTATTCATCTTCGCGCTTGGAACGGCAGTGTTTCTTGAGCATCGGAGGACCAATTATGGAATTTTGCATCTTCAGCCGAGCTGTCTCAAAAAAATACTTCTATAATGAGCAGCTTTGCTCCCCAGAAGCAGTGTCCGCGCAATATATAGCTCAAAAAAGAAAACAACGTTTCCTCCGCTTAAGATGAATACGCTTATTTTGAATTTCTAAATTTTATTAGCTCATCATAGGCATTTAACTCCTTAACGAAAAAATTTGCATTGTCTGGAATGCCGTCAAGATCATAGGCTTTCCACTTCTCTTTTAAAGAATTAAGAACACTTAAAAAATAAAGTCTGTTTTCTTCAGAAGGCACATCGAATGATAAATCAAGCCACTGCTGCGGTAAATATATACGTTGCTGCAAAATCATTTGTTTTGCTATTTTTAAAAACAGTTTTGCCGTACTAATGCCTGATTTGCCTTCACGGTTTTGAACTTTATAAAAATGGGAATAAAGACGATGTTCAGCCAGATGCGGGTAAATTTTTCCAGCAGGATGTTTGAACATTGCGGTACCGAAACTGAACTGAAAAAGATGGGATTTCAATTTTTTATTTGCTTTATACGGCAGTCCGAGTTTAACAGCTGGTTTACCGCCAGTTTGTTTTTGACGGGGGACAATTCCACCATAGGAAGCTAAATGATCAATATTGCTCCAGTTGACGGACTGTCCGACTTCTCCCATTATTCCGCCTGCGGTAACCACGCCCGCTCCAGGAAGGCTTGTAGGGTAAAATCCGGGCGTTTGAACCAGACAGCGGGCTATCTGATTTTCCTCAATATGAATATTTTTTGCGATAACCCTGAGCATTTCTACTTTAACCTCTAAACTTTTAGAATAATATTGGACAATATCTGCTGGCGGGCTAAGCACTTTTTCGGTGAAAGCCTTAAGTTTTGCTGCGTTTTCAACCGGTTTTGATAGTCTATTACGGGAAAGTATCTTGGTCAGACCCGATATGCTCATCCTGCGTATTCTTATAACAGAGAATCTGCTTTCCATCAATTTTAAAGACGCATTGCAAAATGGAGATATTCCGCTTTTTTGCTCATCAAGAAAATCAGGGAAAAGTATATCAACACATTTATGTATTTGGTTCTTAAAAACGGTCTGTTCCCTTACAAGTTTTTTCCTGGATCTGGATGCTGCTTTCATCGCCATGTAAAGGCTGTCGAAATCAGCAACATCCCTGGCTCTGCGGTTGATAATCGCCTGACAAATCCCGTTCAAGTCGACTTTATCGGAACTGGCTCTTGTGTTGTCTCTGAATTTTTTAGCCTCTGCAGCATTGACTCGTACGAAAAGGTAATCTGAAGCCTTAAGCATATTTACAAAATTGAACAGGTATCCGGGAGGATCTTCAGAGCCTATTATTACATTTTCTTTTAATATCTTGTGTTTACTGCACGTGCGCTTTATTCTGTCTTTTAGATATGTAACTCCTTGCATGTTGTTGAATATTTTAAGGGGATGTTTCAAAAGAAATTCTCCTGTTCCTGCACACATATGCGCAGTATGCGCCTCTTTGGCGAAATCAATAGGAACAACAAGAACTTTATTGAGATCATTACTGTTAAAGATTTCATTTACGGCTTGACTTCTGTCGGGATAGGCATTCTTTTTCATCTTAAACCTCCTTGCTATGGTTCTTATCTATATAATCGAATAGTATAAGAAATTCCAGCAAAGATTAAATTATATTTTCACAAACAAACACTTTTGCAATGGCCTGGATATTTTTCCAAAGCTCCTCTGCAACCTGCAAATTCTTTGAGAGAGTCTTCGTCGAGCTCACATATGAAATGCTCACTCGACTCTCTCAAAAGCCTTTACAGGGAATATACAAAAGCTCCCCGTAAAAACACGTTTCTTGAACCAGTGTTATTTTAGTTAAATCCAGCTCAACAAGTTGTCTTTTTGAGGAAAAGTTGGGATAATTACTTTATCCATGTACTCGACTTCATGATCGATGCTTGGCTTCAGCTCTGCTTCGGTTAATTTTAAAGGATGGGCTAAGTCTTTGACGGGGCTGGTCTTTTCTGTAAAGTTTCCGCATAACCCTCACAAAGCAATAAGCATCCGTTGTTACGAATGCAGGTTAAACGTTCAGAAAAATGTCACCCATTAAAAAACCAAAATCTCAACGCATTAAAACCCATAGCATAATGTAAACCAAGAAAAAAGGCAAGAGACAATGCTAATATCTTTTCATCAAAAATCCTTGACATTCAACTAATTTCGATATATTCTAATAAAATGGTACTTCATAATTTTTCAATAAGCTTAAAAAATAAGCTCAAAAAAGTCATTTTAAAGAGGTGCCATTTTGTACCGTTTTTGCACCTAAAAGTGCCAGAAAGTACCGTTTTTAGAAGTTCTAATCTTTAACTTAGATATAGCTAAAACAGACAGTTTTGAACTTAAAAGTTTTGAAAAGTTAAATTTTTGAGCGAAATGTTGACAAGCGAAGGATACCCACCTTCGGTACCACTGTTTTATCCTCAAAATATCAAAATCCCCCTTTTCCTGCAGAAGTAAGCAAAAAAAGAAAGATTAATTGCTTCTGTTGATATCATCAAGTTATTGGACGGCCGATGATTAGTTTTTCGGGATCGACTTTTTTTCGGAGAATTTCAAGTTCTTCTTTATATGGTACTTTGGTTTCTGTTAAATCATCGCTCCAAAGCAGTTCAAAACCGGTGTTTTCCTGAATGTCTTCCCGGGTTACTCCCGGATGAATGGTTTCCACCATCATTCGTTTGGATTCGGGATGAAATCCCATTACACATAAATTCGTAACGCCTTTGGACGGTCCGCATCCCGGAGGAAGTCCGGCTTTTTCCCGCGCTACCGGCCCTCCAAGGTGACCGGGCGTTGTCAGGAAATCTATTTTTTCGACAAAACGTTTATTATTATGTACCGTCATGCAAATGCTTTTCCAGCAGAGACTGGCTAAGTCGTTGGCTCCGCCTGAACCGGGAAATCTGACTTTAGGTCTGGCATGATCTTTGCCAATCATTGTGGAGTTGATATTGCCGTACATGTCGATTTGCGCTCCGCCGATGAATGCCGTATCAACCTCTCCGCGCTGGAGCATTGCCATAATATTATCCATGCTTGTAGCAAACAAGCCACGGTGAAAAGTTCTGCTGTCTCCGACAGAAATCGGCATTTTTTTTAGTTCCGGACCAATGCCGCCGGCTTCAAAAAGGATGGTCATATTCGGAGCGTGGGTTTGTTGCGCTAACATTGCAGCGGCGCATGGAGCACCTGTGCCGACAATGATAACCGAGTTGTCTTTCAGTTCACGTGCCGCGCTTATCAGCATTAATTCCATAGGGTTGTAATCGTTCATTATTCGTGTTCCTCTTCGTAAAGTTCCATAATACGTTTTTGCCCGCCGCATTTTTCAAAATATTCGTTAAAGTCCTTGCAATCGTAAATATATTTATCAAGTAATTCCTGCAAGCTCTCTGGTGTTTTTTCAGCATTGAGCCATTCAGCCAGGTGAGCTTCGTCTGAAAAATAAAGTCCTGCCATATTTGCCGGATAAGCGCCGTTCTTTACTTCGATTACCGCATCAACATTAATCCACGGGATACTTGTCCTGGATGGATTGTCTCTGAAATAATCAGTAGGAACAATTTCCTCACAAGTGATAATTGTGACCTTGGACGCCGCCGCAAGATCCTGATCAGCTACAGTAATGCCTTCAATTTCACAGTTTCCCATTTCGTCAGCGCGATGTACATGGATTAATGCCACATCAGGATTCAAAGCCGGTACAAGCGTAACTTTTGTTTTTGTAAATGGACATTCCGTTTGAATCGCGGCGGAATACTCAAAAGTATCGGTTCCTGCAAGCACATAGACCGGCATAAATGGAATACATCTGGCTCCGGCGGCCAGACGCCAGGCAAGAGCCGCATTTGACCATTCGGTAACTTGAATCTCTCCATTTTGATGTGCCTTTCTCGCACAAGTCGAAAGTCCGCGTGCCTCCAGACCGACAATATACGCCGCGTCAACCCGGTCAATACAGCCGCCCGCGACTAGAATTTCATAATCATGAGTTGTGGTATGTCCGGCGAAAGCCAGATTTTTCTTGCGGGTCCTGACAACCTCATGCAGCAATGCAGTCGCTATGCGGTTAGTGCCGAAACCTCCGCTTGCCAGATAAGAACCATTTTTTACGTATTTTTCAACAGCTTCTGACACGGTAGAGATTTTATTCCGTTGTCCGCGGTTGAAATTTTTACGGGATTCGCGAAACGCAAACGGTTCAACAGGAGAAAAAAGTTCACCTTTACCTTTTGAAATAATATCCATAAACTTTCCTTTATTTGATGTTTTCTATACACATGGCGATGCCCATTCCGCCGCCGATGCAGAGAGTTGCCAGTCCACGTGAAACTTGCCGTTTTTTCATTTCGTGCAGCAATGTTACCAGAATCCTGGCTCCGCTGGCTCCTATTGGATGTCCAAGGGCAATTGCTCCGCCATTGACATTTACAATATCAGGATTCAAGTTGAGTTCTTTAATCACAGCTAAAGATTGAGTTGCGAAAGCTTCATTTGACTCAACTAATTCAATGCTTTCAAGTTCCCATTCTGCTTTCTGCAGGGCTTTTTTTACCGCGTCTACCGGGGCAATTCCCATTATTGACGGATCTACTCCGCAATACGCGTATGATACGATTCTGGCTGCCGGTTTAAGCTTGTGTTTATTGACGGCATTTTCACCACAAAGAAGCAGCATTGCCGCGCCGTCATTTATTCCTGATGCGTTCCCGGCGGTAACTGTTCCGTCACGCTTAAATGCCGGTCTGAGTTTTGCCAGATTTTCTGCAGTAGTGCCGGGTTTAGGGTATTCGTCCCGGTCAAAAATAATTGGAGCTTTCTTGCGTACCGGAATTTCAACCGGAACGATTTCATCAGCAAAGCGATTTGCCGCAACAGCCAGTTCTGTTTTTCGTTGTGATTCACACGCGAATTCATCCTGTTGTTCACGTGAAATATTATATTTCTCAGCAATGTTCTCTGCGGTAACACCCATGTGGTAGTCATTAAAAACATCCCAGAGTCCGTCGGCTATCATGCTGTCGGTAAACTCTTTGTGGCCCAGGCGACAAGCATTCCTTGCATCTTTTTGGAGATATGGAGCCTGGGTCATGTTTTCCGTTCCACCGGCAATAACAATATCCGCGTCACCACAGATAATACTTTGAGTTCCCATGCAGGCACTGCGCATACCTGAACCGCAAACCATATTTACTGTCACGGCTGTTTTATCAGTCGGTATCCCGCTGTTTACCGCGGCTTGTCGTGCAACATTCTGCCCCAGTCCGGCTTGCAGGACATTGCCGATTATCACTTCGTCAACAAGATCGGATGAAATATCGTTTCTTTTAAGTAATTCAGTAATAGTCAATTGCGCCAGTTTTACTGCGGACACTGGTGTCAAACTTCCCTGAAAGCTTCCGATTGGCGTCCTTGCCCCATCAATAATATATACGTTTTTCATGCATTCCCCCCCTTAAAAATAAAACCATATTGTGTTATATTCGTCAACGTTTTCCCCATCTTTCTGCAGACGTTTCAGATAATCATAAATTGAAACATCCGTATAGACGTACGAATCCATGCCGACCAGATTTGATTCCCATGGATAAAATCTGAACACCCGGCGCCCGTCGGGAGTAATCATAATAGGTTCATGATCCTGCCAGGCGCGTAAATGGGATTTTCCCAGTTTAGGAACATTGAATACCGGTTCGTCAGTTCTGACCAGCCCCGGCAATAGACGCGCTTCTTCCTTCATTTCCTGTTCAATTCGTGCGATAGGCACCCGGAAATCAAGAGTTTCCTCTTTGCCTTTGGTGTTGAAAGTGTAGTAAGGATCAATGCCTGAAAGTTTTAATTTTTTACGCAGGGCGCAAGTCTCAAATTTACGGCTGTTGAAGTAAGTGAATACCTGTTGATTATAGACTGAAATACCAATTTCCCTGATTTTACGAATAGCGTATTGAGCGTCCGGGCTTATTTCTGAGACGTGTTCAAAATGAGTTACTACCGAAAGTTCCCTTTTGCCAAGCTGGTGATATTTTGCCAGGATTTTGCAAAGATTATCGGTAATACGATAAGGCAGGGTGACCAAAGTTCTGGTTCCAATCCTGATTCTCTCGACGTGGTCGATTTGCGAAACTTTTTCAAGAATCGCGTCTAAATCGCCATCCCCCATAGTCAGAGGATCGCCGCCGGTAATTAACACTTCAGTTACCTCGGAATTCTTATCTATCCATTTGATTGCTTCCTCAACTTTCTCGTTGGTGATGCAGGTTTTATCAACGTCTTTTATTTCCCAGTTCCGCTGACAATATACGCATATTTGGGGGCAGGCGTCAAAGGGTTTTAAAATCAGGATTTGCGGATAACGGCGAGTCACACAGTCAATCGGACTGGTCGATTTTTCGCCCATGAAATCAAGATCAAGACCTTTTTTGCGATTTTCGTTAACCGCTTCGCAATAATGAGCAGAGGGAATAACCTGGGCTCTTACTACACGGTCATAATTACAGCGTCCGCTTTTGTTGAACAACGACAGGTAGTATGGTGTGATATGAACATCTATATTATATTCTTCAGCAAGTTTCAAACCCTGCTTTTCTTGCTTATTGAGTGAAATGAAATTTTTCAGAGTTGCATAGTCTTTTATTATATGTTTCATTTGCCATGCTGTATCCTCCCAATCTCCTTCAGATGCCTTAAAGTATTTAAGGATATCTTTTTTAAGAGTGGCTTGACTGGCGACACGGCTTTCTCCACAGGCGCAAGGATAACGGCTTGCAAAATTTGCTACTGTAAGAGCATAATTATCGAGTTGTTTTGATCTTAAGGTGGCGGCTTCTCTTCCGTTAAGATCTTTCAGACTATCCGCTGTTGCGAGGGATTTTAATGACTTTCCCTGAATGGCCAGAAATAAATAGAGGAATTCACATAAAAATCCTTTACTCAATTGCGGCAGTATATCTTCCGGATTTTTTGCCAGTTTGAATAAAAGTTCCAATGCGGAACATCCAGATACATTTTCATTTTCAACCCGAATAATATTTTTGAGTACTCTGATAGATTCTTTGGCATTGTTGCGTTGAGCCATGTTTATACCTTCATTATCATCATCTGAGAATAGATGAAAATACTGATTTTCCATATTATTCAGATATGTAGCCAGGCGCATACGTGCGTCTATCAGGTTTGATGATGAAGTAAGAGTGTGATATACTTGATGCTCAGTTTCCCAGAGCAGTTTTACTAAAGATTTTTTTGATGCGGTTAATATTTTGCTAGGTGCATAGCGTGGGGTTTTCATTTTTTTTCAAGCTCCAAAATTATTTGATCCCAAGAATTTTTCGTGCTTCACTCGGTGTTGCGATTTCGCGTCCGAGCTCTTTTGCCAGGCGAACTACCCGTTCAACCAGCATTTCGTTAGTGGCAAGTATTCCGGGAGAATACTCCAAAACATCTTCCAGTCCGGTACGGACATGACCGCCTAACAAAATTGCTGTTGTCAGCATCGGTATTTGAGACCGTCCAATACCAGAAACGGTCCAGTTCGAGCCTGATGGAAGAGATTCGACCATAAATAAAAGGTTTTTGATTGTTCCCTTAATTGAACCCGGGACATTCATCACCAGGTTGAAATTAAGCGGTTCTTCGAGTACGCCGCGCCGGACATAAAACGGCACAGTGTTAATCATACCTATATCAAAAGCTTCGATTTCAGGTTTTATCCCGTTGTCAAACATTTTGCGTGCCAGATGCTCAATTAAAACTGGTTCATTGGCATTTATGGAAGTGGGAAAATTTGAGGACCCCGTGGCAAGTGATCCCATCTCACAGTCAAGCTCAAGCATTTGTCCACGACTTTCGACAGTATTGTCGCCGCCTCTAGCTCCAGTTGAAACCTGGGTTATAACGTCAATTTTTCTGAGTTTGATTTCATCAAGAATTGCTTTGTAGGCCTCTTTGGAATGAGTTGGATCGCCGTTTTCATCCCGCGCATGCAGGTGAGCGACGCTCACGCCGAGTTTGCAGCATTTTTCAAGAACGTCGCAAATCTCTTTAGGCGTAATCGGCACAGACGGATTCATTTTTTTAGTTGGGACATTTCCCAACATCGAAAGGGTTATAATAAGCTTATCCATTATTTAAGAACTCCTGCTTAGTTGCTGATTAGTTTTAGCTATTCCACGTTCAAGTTTATCATAAAACAGATCGACTTCATTGCGAGTAATATTTATTGGAGGAGTTAACAGGAAGTGATCGCCCCGTGCTCCATCAATAGCGCCGCCGCCGGGATAAATTATCAAGCCTTCCTCAAAACAATTGAGCATAGCTTTACCATTAGCGTTCTTGTTCTTATCAAACGGAGCTTTGGTTTTCTGGTTTTTTACCAGCTCAACCCCGATCATCAAACCTTTGCCGCGGATATCGCCTATGATTGGATAATCATAAAGCTTCTGCATTTTATCCAGCAGGTATTGTCCCTGAATTTCGGCATTCTGCACATAGTTTTCGCGTTCAATTATTTCCAATACCTTAGCTGCGATACCGCAGGAAAGCGGGTTGCCGGCGTAAGTATGTCCATGAACAAAACTGCCGGAACCTTTATGCATAATTGTGTTGAATATTTCATCATTTGCCACCGCCGCGCCAATCGGGGTATAACCGCAGCTCATTCCTTTGGCGACGGTGAGTATATCAGGCACTATACCGTAATGATCTATCGCGAACTTTTTACCGGTGCGTCCATAGCCGGACATTACTTCATCGACGATCAGCAAAATATCATATTTATCGCAAATATCACGAACCATTCTAAAGTATATCGGCTCGGGATTAATGCCCGGGCAGGCAGAACCCACCACCACTTCAGTTATAAATGCCGAAATATTCGCGGAACCCTGTCGGATAATTTCTTCTTCCAGAGCTTCCGCTGCTTTTATACTGCTTGCTTCCGGGGATTCACAGTTCCAAGGGTTGCGATAGTGATAAAATTGCGGTATTTTTGGAAAATTGCTCAACATGGGATCGTAAATATTGCGCCGCCCGCTTATGCCGGACATTGACATCGCTCCGAGCGTATTGCCATGAAACGAGTTCCATTTTGAAATAACTTTCCATTTAGAAACTCCAGCACCACCGCGTTCGACAAAATACTGCCGTGCCATTTTCATAGCTGCTTCAGTAGATTCTGAGCCGCCGGAAACGAAATAGACGTGATTCAGATCGCCCGGCGTCCATTGCGCAACCATTTCTGCGCATTTTTCAATCGGTTCAGCGGTCCACCTCGAAAGATGCGTGAAGGCGATTTTCTCCATTTGTTGACGGGTGAATTCCGCTACTTCCCGGTTGCCGTGTCCGATGTTGGCAACCGAAGAGCCCGAACAGCCGTCAATGTACTCCCGTCCCTGATCATCATACAGGTAAATACCTTTACCATGACTGATTTTGGGATAGGACCAATTCTGACTGCGATAGAAAACATTGTTTTCCGGTGCTTTTGAGGAGGTCATTTTTTTGATTCCATAATTTGTTATTTCAACTGGATGTTCTCTCCAGAAGTTCATACTCAAAAACTTTGCTGTATTTGCCCTTAACACCTGAATATAAAATTTTATTCAGCATTTTCACAGCGGTTTGTCCTATCAGTTCACGGTCAATGCAGACCGAGCTAAGCGGCGGAATCACGTGCCGCGCGGCAGTTGTATTGTTGCAGCCGATTGTCGCAATATCATCAGGAATTTTTCTACCCAGTTCCGCGCAAGCCTTGTAGAATATCGGGGCGAAATAGTCATTTGGGAAAAATGCCGCGTCAATCTCAGGATGTTCAGATATAAACGCAAGGGTTTTCTCATATATTTCAGGATGAAAACAGGGCTGTTCGTAATATTTATCAAAACGCAGTATTTGTGGTTTATTCATCTCGGCGGCTTCAGCTTCATCCATGAAAACCTGTTCGCACTCTGTATGATATGCGCCGTTAGCGCCGGTAATAAAAGCCGGAGTAAGACGTCCGGATGATTTAAATTCAGCTATTGCATTTATCGCTGCGCTTGCTGTATCAAAAATAATTTTAGCATTGATATGTGATGAATTTGTGTTAACCTGAACTGCTGGAATATTTAATCTGTTTATTTCTTGCTCTATCTTTTCGCCAAGATCCTCAAAAAGTATTATACCGTCAACCGCGTCTTCGTTAATTATATCTGGCATGACGTCGACCTTGTCGGATAGAGTTTCCATAATTACCAGCTGATTGTTGGCGGCGGCTTCACGCATTATTCCACGGAAACGGGTTTCATAAATGTACCAGAAATCTTTTACCAGTATTCCAATAGCGTTATGTCGGTTGGTGCGCAAGCTTTGTGCGCTGCGGTTGGTACGATAACCGAGTTCACGTGCAACTCGCAAAACTTTTTCATTTGTCTCTGGACTGAAACGGGAATTATTGCCTTTAGTATTTTTCAAGACTGCGGAAATAGTTGGAATTGATACTCCGCTTTTTTGCGAAATCGTAGCAAGAGTAACTTTAGTATTTGATCTTTTCACAGTATATAAAATTTCCTTCAATTAAAATATCTTTAAAAATTTAAACCATCATAACTAAACGTTAAGTCAAAGAGCAAAAAAAGAATATTCAAACTTGTAATTTAGCTATCTGACTAAAATTTGACTAAACGTTAAGTCACGTTAGAGGGTATTATAATCTTGTTAGGCAATATGTCAACAGCAAAAAAACATTTTTTTAAACATTTTTATTTTTTTATGCTAACATGTTAGTTATTTTGACAAGAGTAGGTAGCCTCTTCGAGGCAGAAAAATGACTGACCGGTTACTTTTTATGCTTTTTGTAGAAGTCTTTAAATTCTTTGATTAATTCCACTCCGTTTTCTTCTTTATCTCGGAAAAAAGAAGCAAAGCCAGCGAGGCGATCACAAAAATCAGCATCGACAACATGTTCTACTTTACAGGCCATGGTTTGGGCTTTTGAGGCTGGACAACCGAGGATTTTAGCAAAGAAATCAGCTAGGACACTGTGGCGTTTATCAAGTTCTTTGGCTATTCTTTTACCTTCATCAGTTAGAGAAATATTTTTACGAACATCATAATTTATTAATTTTTTATCCGCCAACTTTCGCATTACTTCGGTAACGGATGGCATTCTAATGGAAAGTCTTTCGGCGATTGATTTAACATGAGCATGCCCTTCACTCATACTCAAATCATATATGGTTTCCAAGTATATTTGCTGTTTTAAGCTTATGTTTTTAAATTTTTCAACCATTACACATCCGATTTTTAATAATATAATAATAATATAAAATATCAATTTTATAAAAAATTTCAAGTTTTAAGAATAAATTAGTTCACGAGTCTAGTAATTCTTTATCTTCGTTATATTGTTGATAAACGAAAAAGGAGATTTAACTCTTGGAATTAAAAGATAAAGAACTAGCAGAGAATGCAGGATTACTTGAGTATTTGGAAGGTTTTATAACGCCGCGCCGAAAAGAGCTTATCGAAAAAGTTTTAGCCGGGCGAACCCGTCATTTAACGATTGCGCTCGAGGATGTATGGCATTCTCCAAATGCCAGCGCTGCAATTCGCAGTTGCGAATGTTTCGGACTTCAGGATATGTACGTTATTGAAAACAATGCCAGATTTAAAGCCAATACAAGAGTTGTGCAAGGTTCTGCAAAATGGATAAATCTACAGCGTTTTAATGAGGAAAAGAAAAATAACACCGAAAGTTGTTTTAAACATTTACGCCAGAATGGTTACGCAATAGCAGCGACAACCTTGAGAAAAGAAAAATATACTCCATTAAACGAAATTCCGCTTAATCAAAAATTAGCTGTTTGTTTTGGCTGTGAAGAAAGCGGTTTAAGTGATTTTGCGCACGAACAAGCTGACTATTTTATCCAATTGCCAATGTACGGTTTTACCGAAAGCTTCAATATTTCCGTAAGCGTGGCGCTGGTTCTGCAAACCCTTTGTCAACGCCTGCGTCAAGGCGATACTTCTATAAACCTGACAGAGGAAGAAAAGGCGGAACTCCGAATAAAATGGATTCAAAATAGCGTTAAAAACAGTAGTTTGTTAATAAAACGCTATTTGAAAGAACATTAAAAAACAATTAGACAACTTGATTGGTGGCAATTACTTCCTTGTAAAACTTAGCACTTGTTTTTGGAATGCGCTCCAAAGTTGAATAATTTACGTAATGTAAGCCAAAACGCTTTTGGTAACCATAACTCCATTCGAAATTATCCATCAAACTCCAGACAAAATAGCCTTTGAGCGGCCAGCCTTCCTGAACTGCGCGGCTTGCCTGCATAAAGTGATGTTTTAAATACATTACTCTGTCTGTATCATAAATTTCGCCATCCTGAGCCATTTTATCCTGGGTGGCACAACCGTTTTCTGTGATATAAACAGCGTCAACACCCCAAACTTCGTTTAATAAACGCGGAATCCAATAAGTTATTTCAGGACCGATATGTAACCACGGCATATCCATTTTGGGATAACCTTCCGGTTTTGGCACGATTCGGTAGCCATTTTCGTTATCTGCGGCTTCAACAATTTCAGGGAAGTAGATATTAACCCCGACAAAATCAATCTCACTGCCAATAGCCAGCATCTCAGAATCTGTAAATTGAGGGGCATTTCCTCCCATCTTTTCCAGCCATGAGTCTAAATATTGACCTTCCATTATAGCGGTTAATTTATCGGCATTTTCAAAACGCACAGCTTTACGGGTGGCTTCGATATGGGCCTCTGAGCCAAACATTGGAACGGTTGTAACCAAATTTTCAGCCAGCCCTATATTTACCGGACCGTCTGCCGCGGCGCGAATCGCCTGAACAGCCAACCCGTGCGCTAAAACCCCATGATGAACAGTTTGAGCGCAAGTCTTGGCGTCTAATTTTAATCCTGGCGCATGGATTCCATGTTCATATCCAAGAGTTGTAAAACAGAGAATTTCATTAATAGTAAAAAAGTTTTTAACGCGGTCAGAAATGCGTTTGGTCATATAGGAAACATAATCAGCAAATGCAACAACGGTATCTCGATTTGTCCAGCCGCCTTTTTTTTCTAAAGCTAAAGGCAGATCCCAATGGAAAAAAGTTACCCATGGTTCAATACCGTTATCTAAAAGTTCGTTAATCAGGCTATTGTAAAAAGCAACACCTTTTTCATTAACACGCCCAGTGCCTTCAGGAAAAATTCTTGCCCAGTTGATTGAAAAACGATATGCTTTGAGCCCTAAAGCTTTCATCATCTGCACATCTTCTTTATATTTTTTGTAATGTGCCGGACCTATTTCACCATTATCATCGTTGGCAATGCGTCCGGGTTGAAAACAAAAATCTGACCAATTGCTGGGGCCAGCTCCATCTGCTAATGGATAACCTTCGACTTGAAAAGAAGCAGTTGCCGCACCCCACAAAAAATCACTTGGAAACGTGAAGGTATTTTTCATTTTAAATCTCTCTATTTTAATATTTTTTATTAATATAAACTATTCTTGATATTTTGGGCGTGAATATTCCTTCCACTGTTGACGGCTTGAGCATGCAGCCGTTGGCAAAACAGGAAGAATGCAAATGGCGCGATTACATGCACGGCGAACATTGCACATGTTATGATGAAAGTGAAGAGATGCAGTATTTAACAGATGGCAAAATCAAATATATCTGGTTCCCGCGAACCGACAGGGAACAACTTTTTGATTTGGAAAAAGACCCGACAGAACTACATGATCTCAGCAAAACTCCAGAATATAACAAAACATTAAATAAACTAAGACTAAGAATGGTTCAAGAGTTAGAGCCGCGCAATTGCGGTTTAACGAACGGCGACAAACTTATCCGTCAGAAAAAACCAATTATCTCTCCTCATTATACCGCAGACAACAAAGAATAACCGTCATAATGAACAAACAACCGTTGTGACGGTTATCTTTAAAAAATGATAGAAATAAATCTCCAAGCCATCCTTATTTACAACATTTACAACATCGGCCGCTTCGGAGAAGCAGCCCTACCTGATAAATAGTTTATCACTCGAAAAACAGGTAGGGACGGATCTCCGAGCCGTCCGCGGACACAACGCCTAGCAACTCCGGAAACTTTGTAAAATCAATTCACCATTATCGCATATGCGCCAAACATACGGCCACTCATTCTTATCTTTTGCCAATCCCGCTCTGACAGGATTATTTAAAATATATTCTACTTTTTCTTCTAATGCTCTTGTATTTCTGATTCGATGTTCAAAAAAATCTCGCTGCCATTCTACCTTATATTTATTTGCAGTAAAACGTTTCCAATTTAAAATGGTCTTTTTTATATTGCTTTCCTGTGGAAAACTAAAAATACAATGTATGTGATCAGGCATAAATAAAGCTAAATGTACAAACCATTTTAGTTCTTCCTGATAAAATTGGATACTGTTCCATAAATTCAAAGCTTTATCATTGTAACATAATTGATTTTCTTTTCGCGGAGAAGTACATATTGTTATGAAATAAACGGATTTTTCTATATTTATCCAATCAGGGACACTATGAGGCAAACTCAAGCGTTTAGCTTGAGTCGAAAATAGCTTAATGCTTTCCTCGTTTTCATTCATCTTTGTTTTATCCGAAATAACTATTAATGTTTGTCTGTCAAAAAACGGGCAGGGATGGCTCTCCGAGCCGTCCCTGTGTGCAATGTTTATTTCTACCGGCCGCTTCGGAGAAGCATCCCTACCCAAAGAACTGTCTCTCGACAACACTATACCTAATAGAAATTATCATGGCTTATAAAATATATTGAGGCTGCGCAGTGCTCTAAGACTCCCTATTTAAATCTTTCCAGATAGCGAAACACACCGTCGCGCTGATCTTTTCTTGTTATGATTTTTGGCGTTTAATTGATAGACTTTTTATTATTTTATGGACTACTATCATAAAAATTGCTAAAAGAACAGCAATTCCCATACCGATTAAACTGCCCCAAAATAAAGCCATGGTGTAAAAACCACCTTCTGGACCAATACGATGTTCAAATAAAGTAGCTAAGAAAAAAAGGATAATTCCAAGATGGTAAAATAATGAAATTCAATATCGTTTTAAAAATTTTCTCTTTTCGCAACGAATTACAATAAATGCATAAACATTGAGAATTAAAGAAAAAAGGCTTGCTCCAATCAGAATGATAAATAATAATATTTGAAAATCAGATGAATTTATTCCAAAAGTAACATATATTCTTAACATCGCTAATAACAACAAAATTAAATATAGTATTGCGATTACCGGACCTATAAACATTCCAAATGTTATTAATTTATTTTTCATAACAATTTCCTGTAGAGTCAAGTTATGCCAGCCACAGAGAGATTTATAAATACTTTGAAGCGGCGTGGAGTTCATCTACGCCTTGTTTAGCGCTTTGGGGATGACGAAATACACTGGTTCCAGCGACAACCATATTGCCTCCGGCTCTGGCGACGGTTTCAATAGTTGTTCCAGCAACTCCGCCGTCTACCTGAATGTGTACTTGCAGATTGCGGCGACGGATTTCTTCACGTACCGCGGTTATCTTAGGCATCATATCCGTCATGAAACTTTGACCGCCAAAACCTGGCTCAACGGTCATTATCAAAACCATTTCAATATCATCCAAATAGGGATAAATTTCCTCAACTGGAGTCCCCGGTTTAACAGAAATTCCTGCTGTGACACCGCAACTTTTGATAACTTTTATTACTTCCGCCGGATCATTGTCTGCTTCTATATGGAAAGTAATATGATCTGCTCCGGCTTCAATAAAAATCGGAGAATATTTTAATGGATCACTAATCATTAAATGCGTATCAAAAATTAAATCACTGGCTTGACGAATTGATTTTATCAAAGGAGGTCCCATAGTCAGGTTCGGCACAAAATGTCCGTCCATAACATCCAAATGCAGCAAATCCGCCCCGGCATCCGTTACGCGTTTTATTTCCGCGTTTAAGTTGCCGAAGTCCGCCGCTAAAATAGATGGTGCCACTGTAATCTTATTAAAAGCTAAATCTTTAATATTTCTCATAATTTTATTCCCCTTGTTTATTGCGCGTTGGACAAAAATCCACAACGCTCTATAAATTTAATTGTTTTTTTGTCACGAAGCAGTTGTATAAACTCAAGAGTCGCTTTATACTCAAGAGTCTTTTTGTGCTCCTTGTTATCCGATATCCACACCCAGTACTCTGTTACTGCTTTATAATTTCCAGCACGGATATTTGCGGTTGTCGGCGCAACCCCGTCAACAGATAACGGTTTTGCCGCTAAAGGTAAATTAGTAAAACCGCACACCCCTAAAAATCCTTTTTTCATTGAAGCCAGCACACTTATACCTCTGGCGTTTGTTATTTCGAGATATTTTGCCTTGATCGCCGATTTTTTCAAAAACTTTTTATGCAAAGTTCCAATTCCGGGCTGGTCATCTTTGACTATTCCTAGATTAATAGAGTAGGCTTCTCCCCCCAGGGGCCGCCATGTAATAATTTCTCCACTCAACACTTCTTGTAATTTCTTTTTACTCAAGTTATTTATTTTAGTGCTTGAATTGACCACAAAAATAAGCGGCTCCAAAGCGTATCTGTAACAATTAATCTTTAGCTGCTTTCTTTGTTTGCTTTCAAGCTTATAGCTGCTGAGAATTAAATTAATTTTGCCTTGTCGCAGCTCTCGCAAAGCATCAGCGAGTTTCGCTGATTTGATCTCAATATTTCGCTCTGGAGTCAGTGCGAAGGCAAGATTGCGCACGATTTTTTCCTGTCCGATAGTGTCGGCAATAATTAATTTTGCCAAAGATAGCGATTGAATAAATATTAATATACAAAAAACTAATAATGTTTTCATTATCTTATTCCGTAGTTAAGTCTAGTTTTCAAGCCATACTATAGAACCATGATAGTGATTTTCAAGAATAAAAATATCCCGCCCCGGAATTATATTTTCTGGAGCGGGATAAATTAGATTACAGATATGGCTGTTTTTACAGCATATTGGATAAAAATTGTTTACCGTTTTTATCCCAGGCTTTGATTTCACCGCCAACTTTACCTTTACGATTGAACAAGACTTCCCACTTATTTCCCTTTCTGTCGATAAACTCAATACCATCCAGAGAAGAGGTTTGCTTTAATTTGGCGGGTATCATTTTTGGAGTTTGGGTAGTTCCAGCTTGCAGCAAATGCAGAAAACGCACAGATTTTTGTGGCTTGCTATTTATGACTTCAAGCCGCCATTGCCCAAAACAATTTTTCTTCTCAAATGCCTTTTCGCCCTTAGGCAGAGGCCAGTTTCTACCGGAAGCCAAGAATTGTTTGCCTGGGCCGCCGACTTTACGCTGAATCGCGTTTTCAGGAAGAAAAGTTCTGAAAAATAACCTGCCGCCGTTATTATCCGCCATATAATATTTATTATCCACCTTTTTGGGATCATTTTGAACGTGCAGCAACCATTCTTTACGCTGATTTTCTTTGATTGATTTCACGCGGTCGTACACTATGAAATAATCAGGATAAACAAACACAAACTGGCGGACAGCTTCCGCGCATTTAGTTGAGCGATAAACTTCTGTCGCGTCATTGGCGACATACGTATAGAATTTATTGGACTCAAAAGCCAAGCGTTTGGCTCCAGTTTGTTTATACTGCCCTCCATGAGAGTAGTAAACTTTGTTATCAAATTTTTCCGCAGTTGATCCCCAGGGTTTCCAGAAATACGGCATCTTTTCTTTTTCTTCATGAATCAAAACCGTATTGTGCGCTACGGATTGAGGAACGTAATAACAGTGATGCATTGTCTTCGTCCGGCTACCGGAATCCATAGCAAGAAAATCCTTTTTATAGATCGTAAAGTGGTTTTCATCGTAATGCTGATGATTGCCCGATTTCGAACCAGCCCTGAATAAACAATAAGTATCATCCTTGCCAGTTCCCGATCTCATAAGAACCACTCCAAAACTACCGAACAATTCTGCATTTTTTGAAACTATCTTTGATTTACAATCTGGATTTGCATCAGGAGAGAAGTCAAACAATACAAACGGCAGAAATAAATAAAATGTGGAGAATTTTTGGTACGATTTTGGCAAAGTTTTAATTAGACGCAATGCAGTTTTAGCCGATTTCGGATGTTTTTTACCAAAAAAATGAATAGACTGTGCCATATGGGTGTACATCAAATGAGCAGATGCTTTATTGCTATAGTGCGGAGTATCTCCAAGCCCGTAATCCAGAAAATAGCTTCCCCGATTTATGGTGCTCCAATCAAACCAATTAGGATAATCACGCATATGGTTCCAACGTAAAGAAACGTCCTCGCCAGTCGCACTCTTGAAGCTATGTAAAAACATGAAGCTTGCATATGGATAAGCTCCAAACGAATAACCTGTTGTGGCTGCAGATAATAAGCCTTTCCCTTCAGAAAGCAAATCACGATAATCCATCATTTTTACATTAAGTTTATAGCCGCTGATTAGAAATTTCCTGGCAAGCGCATTGTCAAAATTATCATTATATGCAGCTAAGCCAGCAAACCACTGGAGATTACGTTCCCCATAATTGCCGTTGCTATAACCGCCTGTACAATGATGAAATTTTGCCGAACCTCCAGCTTGATGTTCCTTTACATTTTTTAACAAGGGGATAATTATTTCGCTGCGTTCTTTGGCTGAAAGAGAGTTATACAGCCAGTCATAGGAAACGATAGCATAAACTTTGTTTGTATTGTACCATGCTGCCATAGTTTTATGTTTCAGGCACCAGTCAAAAAATTTAACCGCTAATTTCAGGTAAGTTTTAGCCTTTATCTGATATTTTATATCATTTGTTACTAAATAAACCAAGCTTGCCTTCATTGCCTCCGGGGCCCCAGTATACTTCACAAGGTGACAACCTTGTGAAGCTCTTAGATATTTGACCGAGCCATCAGGATTTAGCTTAAATTTATTATTGTAAAATATGAGTTCAGCCTTATCCGGCAATGCATCAACTTCTTTTTTGATCCTGTCAAAATCCTTTTTACAAACACCTTGAACCTGTTTTTTTAACAGCGGAATTGTTTCTTGCGTAATAAAAAGCCTTGGGTGGTCTTTCCCGATTTTTGTCATCCATTCATCATTAGCCATGACTGAAGAAATTGTTAATAGTATAAAGATGGTAAAAAAGTGTTTCATAATTTTCTCGTGTGCAATTAATTATGTTAAAATGGAATTTCAGCTTATTTAATATGGAATCCCAATCTGTCTGAAGCCAGCTTCAAAATAATATTGACTACTACTGCCGGATTCCAATTCCCTATAGGTCTTTTGCCCGACGTGTCCATCGGAATATACTATATTAGTTCTTCCCTTTAAGGTTGAAGTCCCAGCAGACGTAGTGGGATTATGGCGAGGATCAGAGCCGCCGTGACGGAATGCGGGAAATGATGGATAATTAACGTGCTGACAATTTTTACGAATATTATCTGTTGCAAACATTGTTTCGGTAGGCTTGACTATAGCTGATATTTTGCGACGGTAATAGCCGGAAAGAGTCTTTCCAAATGTACTTAACCCTGCAAGCCTGCCATTTATCGCATAATGAGTATAGGCATATCGCTTACTACTGTCGCTGCCAAACGGAATGTTTTCGCCAGGGCAAACCAATGAACCACTGTTTTTTGTTTGCCCAAAATAACTTAATCCATAATTAGTAATGCCTGAAATTTTGTTGCCGTTAAGGTCTATTCCCGCAAGAAGATTAAACCAGTACCTGTTCGCATTGTCTATTCCCGGAACGATCCACTCATCGCTATCCTGACTGTACATTGACTGTGACAGTCCCAACTGCTTGAGGTTTGATACACAGGCTATGCCTTTAGCCGTGTCGCGAGCCTTATTCAAAGCTGGCAGCAACATTGATGCAAGTATTGCAATGATAGCGATCACAACGAGGAGTTCAATGAGTGTAAATTTCTTACAATCAACAACTTGTGTTACGAGTTTAACTTTTCGCATAATTCAGATTCCTTATTTTAAGATTGTAATTTTATAATTTCCGACCTTGGAGCAAATGGAGAATTCAAGCCATCTGCTAAAACTGTCTCAAATAGAGTATAATGTATTTCGAGCAATTCGTCAAATCCATTTTCGGCATTGACCGATGATTCAAAAGTTAAGGCCAGAGCTCCGGAAAGCATGGTAACCTTTGTATTTAAGTTTATTGTCTGAGAAAAATTTTTCCCTCCTTTTTGTTGTTTTGTTTGTCCACGTTTTTGGTTTTCATTTAAAACTAATAAGCGAAGTTTTTCGCCACGCTCAACATGCATCTGATAATTAAAGCAACTCGGTGTAATCAAGTATGGACCGCCTTCACATGAATGTAAATTCAAAAATAAATCAGCTTGTTGCGCTTCCACCAGTTTCATAATGGCCGCAGCCTCAGTGGTGCGGGGATTCGCGCAGTCATGCATAATGTTATATCCGTCTCCATTAGGATAGCCGCCGGGAAATGCCACTTTATCCAACGGGAGGGGGAAATATTCTTTTGATTCCATCCAATTGATAAAATCCCCGTTGCTCCAGGCGCCTTGAGAAGCTTTGCGAAACTGTTCATAAGTTGCTTTGCGCAGGTGATCAGGACAAATAGCACGCCCATCCATATTTACGCATGGCAGAATGATAACGCGATATTCATTCAGCAGTGCCAGCAACTTATCATTGTTCTTTCCGCGTAAATCGACGCCGTATTCCATAAGGCTGATTACATTAAGCAGTGCGACGACGCCTTCCGGCTCCGCGCCATGGATACCGGCACAAAGCACAACTGTTTGCTTTTCGGCTGGAGAGCTCTTAAACTTTTCAGGAGCACTCGAACTTGCCGCCGCTGACCAGTTTACTCCGGGGTCCGATAATGGCTCGCAATTATAATAAACAGCTTGCATTGGATAACCGCCGGGGGTTGTTGCAATGGTTTCTGTAAAACCCTTTTTTATACCGGCGCAAAATGCTTCAATTTCTTCAACTCGAACTTTCCACCATTTCGGGCGTGATTCAAGAGTATCAATTTCATAACGTTCAAATAACATTCTATATAAACCTTTTTTGTTAACTTCTATATAGGAGTATACAATAAAACTCCTATTTTGTCAAGTAAAACACCAAAAAAAGCTTTTATTACCATACTTCTATGTAGAAGATTTAATAAAAAAAGATAAAAAAGCAGGTTTTATTTTGTTAAACACTTGAAAATGATGTGGCTGATAAGCTATATTCTATTATTCACAAACGAACCCTTATTAATTACACAAGGATATGTTTTGCAAGAAGATTTTGACAAACAACCGATATACCGGCAAATCGAATTGCGGGTAAAAAATTATATTTCATCAAAGCAATTGCCGAAACATGCCAAACTGCCGTCAGAAAACCAGTTATCGGCAGAATATGGCGTCAGTGTTGGGACGGTTCGCAAGGCATTGGATAATTTAATTGCTGAAATGGTAATTTATCGTCGACACGGGAAGGGCACTTTTGTCGCGCCACGAACCCGTAAGAAAAAAGTGTTGTTTGTTCCTAACCGCGAATCAATTAAAGATACCTCCCGAGATGACTATTTTGACTTTTTCCTTGGGGCTCTGTCAGAGACAAACCGTTTAAACTTGCCCTGTGAACCAATAATTGTTGAGTCTCATGATTTTCTGAAAAGTCTTGACGATTTAGAGTTGTTATATCCTGGTTTGGGCGGAGTTGTCTTTTTCCGTGGTATGCAGAATTGCCTCGATGCGGAGCAGACCCTGCGCAAAGCGGGAATACCATTCATGTATTATGGTCCTAATATTTACGGAAAGACAACAGAACGTTTTTCCACATTTTTTCACGATGAAAGTTCTATAGCCGCCATGGCAGCCGATTATTTTAAAAAGAAAAACTATACTAAGATTGCGGGAATAATAACGAGTGACATTACCTCGAAACGGTCAAAGTTATTTCAACAAGCTGCACAGTTGTATAATCTGAGTTATAAGCCTTTCACTTTAAAAAAACATTTGGAAAATGAATTCAAAGCAACTTTTCAACAGGAAATAGCCGGTAATTATGATACCTTATTTTGTCTTACTGATGAAACCGCTATTTTTGTAATCCAACTCCTTGAGCGTGAATTAGGTGTAAAAATACCCGATGACATCGCGGTTATGGGTGTAGATAATATCCCCATGGCGGAAATGCTTCGTCCGTCGTTGACTTCAATAGCAATCGACAACTATAATAACGGGCGCTTTTGTTTAAAGCGTTTTGGTAAATACCTTGAAGACAAACAAATCTTCACAGAATATTGTGATTTACGCCTTATCGAAAGAAACAGCACCTAGTTCTGTAAGATCTTTTTGAACTACACCTAAGCCCGCATACAAATTATAAAAAAATGGGACATAATATGCCGTTTTTTTTTGCCAAATAAACTTTTAGTTGTATATTATATATTCTT
>Ga0255410_1015_pt1 | contig 34386 bp, 33 predicted proteins | sample CelNoTSeSYBR01J2_FD_182126 | JGI IMG/M metagenome (GOLD analysis project Ga0255410, IMG submission 182126) | Sediment cell enrichment communities from methane seep in Santa Monica Basin, California, United States - CellEnrichment... | ecosystem: Environmental > Aquatic > Marine > Cold seeps >... | reverse complement strand
ATGACGATCGTATCGTAATTAATTATAGTGTCGCTCCTAACTGGTACTGGCAGCAATTATTGGTGTCAGAAAAGTATATTACAGGTGCTATGCCACTGGCTGATGTAGCTAATACGAATACTCCTGCACGGGGAGTTTATCATTGTCCTTCAGTAGCTGTAGTTAATACTGCTTATAAAAGTTGCCAGTATGGAATGAATGATTTTTTGTATCAGAGGCAGACGCTAGGCACTACAAAGTTTGCCAAGTTTACCAGTATACCTCATGTGTCTCAAGTGATGTTGCTTGGTGACAAAAGTTCAGGGGGGCGGCACTACTCTGCCAGCTGGTCGATGGCTTCCCCTTATGATGATAAACTGCGGCATCAGAATGGAATGAATGTTGGTTTTGTTGATGGTCATGCTGAGTCGAAACGTTATGGCGAGATTCCATTTAAGGAGTTGGACAGCAGTGGATTCAGGAAGGTGTTCTGGGGTTATTTGCGTGAACTTTCATACTGGAAATAGAATTTCATTCATAATACCTAAACTTTTAAAAAGGCAACAACCATGAGATTTATATTATTTGCGCTACTTTTTGTCCTAATCACTAACAATGTTTACAGTACCGAGAGTAAGGCATTAAAATTGTCTAATCCTGAAACCAAAGTGTTATATGATAACTGGCAGGCGGTAAAAGAGCGTAAACTCAGGTTGATTCCGATTCCTAAAAAAATCCAGTTTAAAGGTAAAGCTATAAGTCTTAGCGGGAAACTCGCGATAATAATTGATGCAAAAACTGAAGAAGATAAGATTGCAGTAAATGAAATAAAATCCAGAGTAATGGAGCTTACAGGTAAAAAAACGCCCGTATTTTCTAAGGTTCAAAAGGATTTTTATAATATAATAATAGAAAATAAACAGCCTAATTTCTTTACCAGGGGGCAGGCTGCCTCAATAAAAACCGTAAATCCATACTGCCGTAAACAAGCTCACGGCATCAAAGTTGTACCTGACGGAATCAAGCTGGCCGGGAACAGTCCTATAGCTACAATTTATGCTGCAGTCACACTTCGCTATCTGATGAAAAAAACTGCAAATGGTGCGGTTTTATATCCAGCGAATGTTATTGACTGGCCAGACTTTCCGCGAAGATTGCTGACTAGTTTTTTGGCTCCTTACCATTATGAATACCGTAACAATCCTGCAAAGCATCTAGAACATATGAAGAAGTATGTAAACTGGGCACTCAGACTCAAATGTAATATGATTTACCAGCAGACTTTTGTCCCGTATTACACTAAACAGACCCCATTTTATAATTATCCTTTCACTTCTGATAATGTGCTTAAGGCAGCAAGGCTTACGGGGCTTTATATGCAAGCACGCGGAATGTCGATATTGGGGGCGATGGATGTAGCGTTAGGATATGAAAAAGACGCTAATAATCCTGCAGTAAAACAGATGATGCTTAATCCAGTACATAAAAAATATTATTCATGGGCGAGACATGACCTGCACCGTAAAAAAGCTGAGAAAGTAGCTGATTTTCTTGATAAGGCCAAATATAACATCGCTTTTATTCACGCGGTTGATTCGGGAGGTATCGTTGATCCTGAATTATGGTCGCAGCGCGACAAACTCACCCGCCAAAAATATAAAAATAACCGAGTTCAAGCCGATGCTGATATGTTCAGTATCTATATCGATACTTTACTAAAAAAAGGTATTGAATCATGTATGGTGGTTTATCCTTACTCAGCTGTTTTTTTTCAAGAAAACTATGCTCTAAAAAAGATGGGGCTGACGGACACTCCGGGTAATATGAAAACCGTCAACAAGAAGTTAAAAGCAATTAAAGATTTTATGCAAGCTCTAAATAAAAAATTACCGAAAGATGTTCCAATCTGCATACGTGAATCAGAACAAAAGAGCATGAGAATATTTTACAATCAATATCCGGGGCGTGCAATGTTTATCTATTTTGAGGTACTGCAGCCACGTTACTCAATAATGCCATTGCTTCCTCAGGAAACCAATAGTTTATGGAGTGCTTATGACCCGAGTCGTACGCAAAACGATATTTTATGGTTAAAAGTATTCCGTAAATTTCAGGAACAGTCTGCTGTATGCGGGGCAGAGTATTCGTGGAACACAAAATTTCCTGGATGGACTGATCTTAATCGTGATAAATCCATTGAGTATGATGCAAATACCATGGCAGTCATGGCTGAACGTGCCGCGGTTGGATTATGGGGTGATAAATACGGACAAAGTCTCAAGGATATTTTCTCGAATATGTTGAGTTTCTACCTTGCCTATGATCCTGAAAAAGTCATTAATGGTTTGAGATCCGCATCTGGAATCTCCCCAATGAAATTATTGAAAAACAATTATTTAGCCGCAAAAAAGGCAACTAAAGCTATGGACAAAGTATGGAGTGAATTGAAGTCTGACAAATCATCAATGGACAAATTTTCATATCCTATCTTTATTAATTACTATAAAATGGTTAAAGCGGCAAATGTTTATGCCGGAGTCAACTATTATCGTCAAGTCGCTTATGAGGCTGCGGTAAAAGGAGATTTTAAAGCTGCAAAACAAGCGATTAAAGACGGAAAGAAACACTTATCAGTTACAAGTACCGAATATCTTAAAACTATCAAGGAACTAAAGGCAGAGCCAACACTGGTGAAATTTCCCCAAATGAGTGGCTGGTGGCATAAGAGTATAACTAACATTGATGTAAATTTGCTCAATCCTGATTTTTCTTTGCTGGCTAAAAAGCTTGATAAGATTTCAGCTAATATGATTAAAATCTTTGAAAAATATAATGTTCCGGCAAGCTTTAAGTATTATTTAAATAAAGAGGTGCATGCAGTAAAAAGCAATGATAAAATTGTTGTTGACGGCAAGTTATCAGAAAACAGCTGGAAAACAATTGCTCCGCTGGAAAAATTTGTCAATGTTAAAATGATCAGTGTGCCGAAAACTCCGGCAGTTGTCAAAATTGCTTACGACAATAAAAACATTTATTTTGCGGGAGAAATTGAACAACCGTTTTTATCAAAAATCAATACTCAAAAGCACTCAAAAGATAAATATATCTACACAGAAAGTGTTGAAATATACCTGCAGCCGAAAGGCGAGAGTGGTTGTTATCAATTTGTCATAGATAGCTCAGGCGGACTGTTCTCCTGTAAAAAATCCGGCGATGCAAGTGCTAAGCTTGGAGAAGCTTATGGCAGTAATCTGGCTGTACATAGACAGAATGACAAATGGAGTTTCGAATTGGCAATTCCATTTAGCGAAATCGGTAATGCCGGCAAAGGCTGGAAAATGCTTGTCGGGCTTAATTCTGTTGATAAAATAGATGGTAAAAAACTAAAAATAGCAACTTTTGCTTCGGTCGACATGAAAGGCAAAACGTTTAAAGCGACAGAGTGTTATCAGCCATTAAAATTTGTTCGTAAATCTATTGCTGTTCCAGCACGAGTTAAATTGGATATTGTCACTCCAAAAGCTGAAGACAAAACACATACAACCGGATCTGGAACTACGATTTCATTCGGAGTTGCGTTAGACACCAGCAGGCCGTTATACGATTTAACGGTAACAGCAAACTTTCTAGGCAAAGATCGTAAGCCCGTTGGCTCGCCATTGAGATTGATTGAGAAAAAATATATGCCACTGGTCTGGAAATCAACTAGTCTATTCTCCAAGCAGTTAAATAAGGGATACAAAGGAGTAATTCTTGAGATTGTAGCTAAATATAGAACTTATGGCGGCAAAGAGAGAATAACAAAGAAAAGCGTTGTACTTGGTGATGTTTCTTACATGCTCGCTGGTGACAGTTCTTATATCGTCGGAAGCAAGGTAGGAACAAAAGCATTTGCGGGTTTGTTTTATATTGATACAAAGATTGATGATAAAGCTTTATTCTCTTCTAAAAAAGGTTCTATCGGCTTCACCGTAAAACCGGACTTTATAGTGTTTGATAGAAAAACTGACAGCAAAGATTGGCGAGTCTTACTGCATTGCGGGCCAATTAAGCCAAAACATCCAACTTCAATCAACAGTAAATGTATGACTATAATGCTTAATCGCCGTTTTGGGAAGATATATTTTTCATTAACAAACAACAAATATAAACAAGTCCGGATCATTGCCAATATTAATAAATGGAAAAAAGGCGAGTGGAAACGTTTTGATTTTGTTTGGGATTTTACCAGCAAGCCAATAGTTATGCAAATATATATTGATGGTAAACTAAAATCAGCACAGATTATCAACCGGCGTGGTAAACCAGTCTCTAAATTTACGGCAACTCCGCTTATTTATCCAATTCAATGGGGAGCGTTAAGCACTGGTTATTGGGCTTTCAAAGGAGCAATAGATCAGCTATTCATTTCCAGACAACCAAAGTTTTATAAATCATGGAGTAAACAAGAAGGATTTCTGTTTGGTTTTAACGACAAGCTGGAAGGCCGTAGCCCAACAAATAATATTACAGGACAACTTGGCATTATGACTTCTGTAGAAAAATAATTTCAGGATATTCTCAAAAGTTATGACATTGACACAAATTTATTAAAAAAACATGTCGTGGATAGCAATATTCTTAGTAAGTACACAGCTTCTTTTTGTCACTTTAATGAGTGTTGTAAAAGAATATAATATATAATAAAATAAATTATTTAAATATGATAAGGAACTATAATTTAAATGCAGATATATTGGGGCGACATTCACAGTCATAATGAAATCGGCTATGGAAAAGGTTCGCTTGAACGTTCTTTTGACATTGCCGGAAATTCATTGGACTTTTATGCGTTTACTCCGCATACTTGGTGGCCGGACTTGCCAGACAACGATGAAGCGGTGAAACAGCATCATTTGAACGGCTTTAAAAAGGTTAGAGAGAACTGGGATAAAATCAAGCAGATAGTGCGGGAACGTTATCGCGATGGGAAATTTGTAACTTTTCTCGCTTGGGAATGGCATTCCTTAGCCTGGGGCGATTACTGTATGTATTTCCCGAACGATGAGAATGAATTCTGCTATGCCTCAACTTTAGGCGAATTGAAAGAATATGCACGGCAACATCAAGCCTTTATTATTCCGCACCATGTCGCCTATAGTCAAGGCTGGCGCGGTGTTGACTGGGATGAGTTTGATGAAAGCTGTGCTCCGGTGGTTGAAATCTTTTCCGAACATGGAAATTCGCTGGAACCATCAACCCACATGGGGATGTATTCCCATTCAATGGGCGGCATAGAATCATCACAAGCGGCACTGAATCAATTGAGAACGGGTAAATGCTTTGGTTTTATCGCCTGTACTGATGATCATTATGGTTATCCTGCCGGATATGGACATGGTATAACTGCTGTGATCGCGGATAAACTGGATCGAGAATCAATTTTTAGCGCAATCAAAAATCGTCATACTTACGCTGCGACTGGCGACAGAATGAAAATAGACTTCAATCTTAACGAAGGAATAATGGGAGACTGTGTTACCTCAACAGATTCTGCTAAAATCAATTTTAGTGTTGAGGCAAGAGATAAGCTTCAATCTATTGAAATTTATAAAAACGGGAAATTATTCGCTCCGTATTCAGCACTTGATTTTGAAAAACAAACTCCCACAAAGAACAAACACTTAATTAAGATTGAATGGGGGTGGGATATGATTGCCTCAAAAGAGATAACAAAATGGGAAATGAAACTCAGTTGCGAGAATGGGAAAATTGACGATATGGTTCCTGCTTTTTGCGGCGGTTCTGCGTCTGTTACTGAAATGAACCTGCTCGACAAAATAGATGACAATAGATGGCAGATGTCTTCCTACACCTCAAGGAAAAACACTTGTCCGGTAAATTCCGTTTCATTCTTCTTAAGCGGCGATATGGGTACAGAAATTTGCTTGGACATTGAGGGTGAACACGAAGGTTCAAGTTTTAAAAAACAATTATTATTAACAAAAGCAGATTTACTGGATAAAGATATTTACGAAACAGCTTTTAACAAATTTTCATCACCCAAAATTAAAGTTCACACACTCATTAGCTCAAATGAATATGCGTTTGTTGGTAAATTGACTGATGATATGGCAAAACCAGGAGACTTTTATTTTCTAAAAACAACTCAACAAAACGGTCAAATGGCATGGACTTCGCCTATTTGGATTAAACAATAAAATAAGGGAAAAAAATGGCTAAAGTATTATTCACAGATAAAAAAAAGAAAGTTATTATCAAAGATATTGAACTGCCGAAAACTGGCAAAAATCAAGTAAGAGTAAAAACTGAATACAGTTATCTCAGCGCTGGCACGGAGTTAACCATGCTACAAATGGGCAATGTCAATGATATTCGCGAAGTTGGTCATGCCGCCCTTGGTTATAGTCTCAGCGGAACTGTAATTGAAGTCGGCACAAATGTTTCCCATGTTAAAGTCGGTGAACAGGTTGCCTGCGTTGGTGCAGGAGCTTTTCATGCCGATGAAGTGCTGGTGGCAAAAAATCTGGTTATTTCAGTCCCGGAAGGCTGCCCGATGCGTGAAGTCGCAATGTCCGCAATGGGCTGTTTTGCTCTTGAGGGTATTCGCAAAGCTGAACTGGAATTCGGTGAAAATGTGCTGGTGATCGGTGGTGGTTTGATGGGGCAATTTGTTTCACAGTATGCAGCAATGTTTGCCGGAAAAGTAATTTTAATGGAAGGTAATCCGGATCGCTTAAATAAAGTTGTTGATAATGTTACCGCTCTAGTGCCAGATGAACAGGCCTGGGGGAAAATTACAGAGTTGACCGCTCCGATTGGTGTGGAAAAAGTATTTTTCTGTCTCGGCGGTGACCGGACAAATATCTTTGATGAAGTAAAAAAAGTGATGACCAAGTCTCCTGATAATATTGCGCAGGGAACGATTGTTTTTTGCGGTGGAGCAACAATTACGGTTTCATTAGCTTCATCAAGCGGTAATTTACGGATTCTTAGTTCAGCAAAAGCTGGTCCAGGTTATCGTGATGTTGCATTTGAATCTGGTGTTGATTATCCAATGGGGTATGTAAAATGGACAGTGAAGCGCAATGTGGAAGTTATTCTTCAGGCAATTGCCGATAAAAAACTTCAGCTTGAATTCTTGATTACACACGAATATCATTATACTGATGCTCTTGCGGCATACCATGAACTGGCAAAAGCTGATACTAATGCTATGGCTGTAATATTAAAATACAATAAAATATAAAGGAATAAATATGATTTTTTCAGGAATCGCAGATGAAGCTGGAAGTGATATCCTTAGTCAGGTAAAGGCTCATAAGGAACTCGGTTGGCAGCATATTGAACTGCGACTAGTCGATGGCAAAAATGTTGCCGGTGCCGTATCGGATCAGGAATTTGATCTTATACGCAAGGTCTTGGACGAGAATGAAATGCAGGTTACTGGTTTTGCTTCGGCAATCGGCAACTGGAGCCGCCATATAAACGATGATTTCAATGTTGATCTTGACGAACTCAAAACCGCGGCAAAAAGAATGCGGCAGTTGAAGGTGAAATATATCCGCACCATGACATGGAAAGGTGATGGTATAAATAAAGGTGATTGGCGAAATAAGGCGTTCAAGCGTTGCAAAGAACTTGCAAAAATTGCAGCCGATTCTGATATAATTCTAGCGCATGAAAACTGCGAGGGCTGGGGTGGTTTGAGTGCTCAAAACATGGTAGAACTGAAATTTGCGGTTGATAGTCCTAATTTTAAACTGCTCTATGACTTGGGCAATACTATCAGCCATGGATATGAGCCGTGGGAGTTTTTTAAAACTATTCGCGGACACTTCGATTATATCCATATCAAAGACGCGAAAATGAATCCCAAAGGAGGAAGGTCGAAAGATTATGCTTATTGCGGAGAAGGCGACGCAATGTTGAAAGAAATCTTGAATGCTATACTGAACGAAGATAAATATGACGGTATAATCTCCATCGAACCGCATGTCGCTGCGATTGTTCACCTTGCCGATACTGATGCTGAAGTCAGCCCCGAAGAAAAGTTTTCTTCCTACATCAAATACGGAAAAATGCTGGAACAACTAATTAGGAAAATAAAGAAAAATGAATAAAAAAATAAAATTCGCAATTATCGGTACCGGTATGATTGCTGAACGTCACGCGGCAGCTATTACAGAAATACCCGAAGCTGAACTTTATGCAGTTTATGATAAAAACAAGTGCCGGGCTGAGGAATTCACCAAAAAATATCCAGTAAAAGTTTATAGAACATTTCAAGAACTTCTTGAGGATTCACAATTGACCGCTGTAACTATAGCAACACCAACTGGTGTGCATAAAGAGGTCGCAGTCCCATGCGCTGAAGCTGGAAAACATATTTTATGTGAAAAACCTCTAGATATAACTCTTGAAAAAGCCGATGCTATAATTGATGCCTGTAATAAAAACGGAGTATATCTATCAGCTGTATTCCAGGCACGTTTCAGTGATCAGGTGAAATTAATAAAAGAAGCGCTTGAAGCAGGACGCTTCGGGAAACTGGTACTTTGCAGCGCTCAAGTAAAATGGTATCGCTCTCAGGAATATTATGATAGTGCCGGCTGGCGTGGCACTTGGGCTCTTGATGGGGGCGGAGCATTGATGAATCAATCAATTCACATTATTGATTTACTTTTATATCTGGCAGGAGAACCAGAAATGGTTCATGCTTTTACCGGAACAATAACTCACGAAAGACTTGAGGTTGAAGATAATGCCTGCGCGTCAATCAAGTTTAAAAACGGCGCGCTTGGTGTGATCGAAGCGAGTACTTCATGTGCTCCTGGCTTTCCACGCCGGTTAGAACTATCCGGCGAAAAAGGTTCTGTAATTCTGGAAGATGACAGCATCACCCGCTGGCAGTTTGTAGATGTGCTGCCGGAGGATGAAACTATTCGTTCCGGACAAAGCGCTGCTTCAAGTTTGAAAAGCGGTGCTGGTGATCCGAGAGGCGGTTCACACGAAGGACATAGAAGACAACTACTTGATTTGATTAATGCAATAAACAATAAGCAACAGCCGTCAATTCCCGGTTCTGAAGGTCGTAGGGCAATAGAATTAATTTGCGGCATTTATGAATCAGCAAAAACTAGAAAAGCAGTGAGGTTTGCATAATGAAAATAACTGAAACTAATTTAAATATTATTCGTGAACCGTTGGTTAAACCATTCGGTTTCAAGGGTTCTTTTTTTACGGAAAAATGGGTCTGCCAAGTTGAGCTGACCAGTGATTCAGGGAATAAAGCGAGCGGGCAGGGCGGACTTGCGGTGCTGTGGTCTGATGCCGCGGTATTCTCGGCTCACTCTGAAGTCGGAGGCAACATCTTGATGGCAGCGATGCTTGAACACGCTCTGACCCTGGTAAAAGGAAAATCTTTTGCTGATCCGGTTGAGATGCTTGAATTTCTGGATGCTCCGGTTTATGACTACGGCTGCAAAATTACTGGTAATTCTCAACTGCGACATACTTTTGCCTTGAACCCGCTGGTGGCATTGGACAACGCCGCCTGGCTGCTTTATGCTCAGGAAAGCAATATAGATAATTTTGACGATATGATTCCTGATGCTTACCGCCCGGCATTAAGTGCCAAACACGAAAAACTCGCCAGCGCACCGCTGGTTACTTATAAAGTTTCAATCGAAGAACTTCATGAATTGATTGATGAGGGGTATTTTTTCCTGAAAATAAAAATTGGGCAAGCAGGAGATGAACAGCAAATGTTGGCGGCTGACATGGCGCGTTTGACTGAAGTACATAATGCTATAGCCGATTGCCGCACTCCATATACAGAAAATGGCAAACTATTATATTATTTGGATGCCAACGGGCGCTATACAACTAAAGCAGCGATGCAAAAGCTATTAGAACATGCAAAAACAATCGGCGCATTTGAACAGATTGTTATTCTGGAAGAGCCATTCGACGAAAATCTGGATATAAATGTTGATGATTTGGGCGTAAGAGTGGCAGGAGATGAAAGTTGTCATGGTGCTGCCGAGGTTAAACAACGGATGGAAATGGGCTACAGCGCCATCGCTTTGAAGCCTGCTGGTAAAACCCTTAGCATGTCTCTAAAAATGGCTAAGGCCGCCTATGAATATGGGGTTCCCTGTTATGTGGCGGACTCCGCCTGTACTCCAGCAACTGTTGAATGGAATAAAAATATTGCTGCTCGCCTCGCACCTTTACCGGGTATGAAGATTGGCCTTTTGGAATCCAATGGACCACATTTTTATAAACACTGGAAGGAACTAATTGCGGCTCAACCATATCCTGTTGCCGCCTGGGTGGAAGCTCACAATGGTATTTTTGAATTAAATAAAGATTATTATGCCAAAAGTGGCGCAATTTTTAAAATATAAAAAGGTTATAGAGATGAAAAAGATTGGATTTATTGATTTGGATACTTCTCATCCGAGAAGTTTCGTAAAAAGAATTAACGCAATAAACAACTTTCAAGTTACTGGAGTATTTGACAGGGGGAGAGCAAAAGGGAAAGCTGAAACTAAAGCATTCTGTGAAGAATTCGGAGTAAAAGAATATGATTCCGCTAAAGCACTTGCCGAAGATTGCGATGGTGTAATGGTCTTGTCTGCTGACTGGGAGACTCACCTTGAAGACATAAAAGCCGTATTAGAAGCAGGAAAGGCATGTTATTGTGATAAACCACTAGTTAAAAGCCTTGATGAGATAAAAGAGTTTGTTGAGCTATGCCAAAATAGTAAAGCACCAATGTTTGCAGGTTCTGGATGGAGATGGAATGCTAAAACTAAAGCCCTTGCTGAAAAAATCAAAGATTCAAAAATTTCAGATGCAATGATGTGTGTTCCATCTGACCGTTATTATTACGGTATTCACGGAGTTGAATGCCTGCTCGGCATGTTTGGTAGCGGTATCAAAGCAGTAAAAACTGAAATACGAACCGATGAAGTTACTATTGTTTCACTATACCATAAACGCGGTATGGCAATTCGCTTAGTTCTTGAAACTGATTTTCCACTTAGTCGTTTCAATATTTTTTCAGCAGATGGCAATGAACAATCTTTGCTTATAGATGGAGATGATATTCACGATGGTATATGCGGTAATTTTGCCCAATGTGTTAATAGTGGGAAATCCCCTGCAACAATAGAAGAATTGACTGAAGCGGTAAAAATTATGTTTATGATTGAAGAGTCGCTTATTACTGCTAAGAGGATTTGTCCTGATTCTTTAGAACAAGTTAGCTCAGTTTCAAGTATTAAATTCATGGCGGATTACTGTGCATGAATTTCATCAAAAAACTGATTTAAGCGGTTTGGAGCATTAGAAAATAACTGATTCCTTGTTTTGGGACTGTATATAATTCTACATGCTCATTCCAATTTCTGGCTTATACTCCATTTATATTTCCTTATGATGTTCGATTTCTGGGTGCCACCTGATGGCGAAAGATAAGCATTTAATTAGCAAAATGGCGAGCTGTTTTATTTTTAGTTTTTGATAAATTGATCAAAAATGCAGATTTTGAGGAAAAGAGAAATGGTACGCCTGTAGGGATTCGAACCCCAAACCTTCTGGTCCGTAGCCAGTAAAATCAAACTCAAAAAATGCACTTTTGTATCCCTATTGTATCCTTATCTTGTTTTTTGTTGAAACATTACGATATATTATGATAAACTATTCTTCTGTTGTATTACTGCTTATTTCTTGGACCTTTGCGATGACTTCTAATTTTTTTGCATCGTTTGGTAAAGCATTGAAATATTTTAAAAGAAGAGCTTCTAAAGGATCCTTACGAGGATTGACATTAGGAGTGTTGAAGTTATTAATATTCATTCGGTTAATTAATCCGCTACGTTCGTAACTTTGGGTTAAAAATAACCTGTTTTTGCCATGAATATCTTTTGGAACATAACCTTCTGGAAGAAAATCTTTTATAAGAGGATGTATTTTAAGCCAATTATCATCGCCCATATGTTTTGTTGCTCCTGATAGCCATCTGCTGATACTTGACTGCTGAATACCAGTTGCTTTTGCGATTGAAGCCTGACATATATTTTTATCGGAGCCAAAAGCTTCGAGTAAAGAATTTCTAACTGCATCATCAATTAATACCATAATATTAGCTCCTGTTAGTTATAAAATTTTACTTTATACTATTAATATACTTTAAGTATGCAGAAAATCTACAAAAAACATAAAAATAATCCAAAAAACTTTAAAAAGCATCTTGCTTCTATGCAAAGGCATAGTATTATAATATATAATAAGCAAAGGAGGAGTTATGAATAAAAGCACAACTACGATTAGGATTTATAAGGATAGTCACAAAAAACTTAGTTCATTCCTGCAAGCTAATGGATTAAAAAGTGTTCGTGCTGTTTCAACTGTTTTGACTAGAGTGATTGAAGAAAACCCAAAACTATTCATGCCGGAATCTATGAATAAGCATAATGAGATGTCTAGTGATCAAAACATTTTGCGAGATGAGGATAGGCTATGATAAACAAGACCACAACAACTAAAGCATTGGCCGTTTTAAAGTCAGTCCGTGATTGCGGAGGACTTTCTGAAGGTGAATATGAAGATATAGCCGCGATTTTGCGTGCCGGGATAAATCCTGACATTGATCCTAATGAAGTGGTAAGAAGTATTTCCATCAAAACAGCATCGAAAATTCTGGAGTTTTCAGAATGCAAAATCAGAAATATGCTGCGGGACAAAGAACTTCGCAAGATTTCCATTAATTCCACGACTGTGCGAATACCTTTCGTCGATATCCAAAGATATATCGATGATAGAATTAATTCTATATAATCCCCAAGGCGAAGTTATAATGAAGAAACGCCGCACAAGTATGGCGCGCCAGGCTGAAACTTTCATGAAAGTGTCGTTGGATAATACAATCACGAAAGGCTTTTATCCATCCATTTTCGCGCAAGCTAGCTTGCCATACCGAAATCCCGGAGAGAATTTAAAAGTATACCAAAGATCAAACGGCAATATCACTGTCAATATTTGCCAAGGCTATGATGATTTCAGTACACCGCTTGGTTATCCCTATGGAGCTTTGCCCCGGCTTATTATACTTTATCTGGCTACCGAAGCAATAAAAACAAAAAATAGAGAAATTTCACTGGGATATAATATTACTGATTTTCTGAATCGCCTTAATCGTTCCAGCGATACCAGGTCAAGACGACGGCTTGTTGACCAGGCCAGGAGGCTTTTTACTTGTTCGTTTCATTTCATGGGCAAACGGCAAGGCTATGTTTTTGGTCAAAACATTAATCTCATAGATCAATACAGTTTATGGATTGGAGATGGCAAAAACGATCTTACACCGGATTTGTTTGCTGCTAAGGTAAAATTAAATAATGAATTTTTTAAAGAATTCGCCGACAATAAATGTTTTCCCGTCAACATAGAGCAAATCAAAGGGATTTCCGAATCTGCTCTAGCCATCGACATCTATATGTGGCTGGTAAGGCGCCTATACATCCTCAAAGCCACCGTGGACATCGAATGGCCATTATTGTACGCCCAATTCGGAATGCAATACAGCAGACAACGGAAATTCATCGAAAAGTTCAGCATAGAAGTATTAAAAATAAAAACCATATGGCCTAAATTAAATCTGGAGACCTCAAAAAACGGCATAACACTAAAACCATCCTCGCTCCCAATTCCAGAAAAAAGCAATAAGTCCTGATTAGTACTTTGAAGTTTGACAAGTTACTGACATCGCTATATTTTACCCTAACTCGATGCCTCCAACCAAATAACCCTTCATGATTTTTAGCGGTAGAGCTTCCCCTTCAAAACTCTCCCCGCAGGAAACAGAAGGCTCTACCACTTTTTTTTATGTATTCATTACGGTAGTGCCCGACTTAGACCCTACCAGTAAATCTTTTAAATAACTATTCAGTACTGGCCTCTCAAGCAAGGAGTTATTTATATGATTTACAAGCAAATAGTAAAGAACTCCAATGTGTTTCCCTTCCATTTTGGCATCAGATTCTGCGTGCTCTCGCATTTCAAAAATATGCCACCTTGCCGATTCGGGAGCGTCTTCTGGATACTTGTGCCATTCCATTCCCTTCTCACTCGTATCAGCCTTAACAATTACAAACTTATCCATAAATACAGCTATGCTGGGAAGTTGGCTGTCCGGTGTATTGTTATATATCTCTATTAAGTCGTCCTTTTTTGCATCTCCCGAATTTATAAATAATGCAAAAGTAAATAAACGATTAAGATATTTGCTACTCGAGGAATGTAATATATGATGAAAGAGTGAGTCATTAGCCAGTTCCCCAGTAAAGGTATTTTTTATTAGTGTTCTGCTCATTTCTGATTTTATAAATTTTAAATTTTTACTTATCGTCTTGAAGTAATTTTGTGATTTGTGAAATGTAGATTTAATTTCTCCTATTGCGTAGACACTATCCATAGGAGTATATTCAGTCCCGTCTTTTGCTCTAAACAATGTAGAAAATCCTTTGTTATCACAAAGTAAACAATCTAACTGAGGACTAATATCACTATTTATATCAATTATATGACCATGTCCGACAGATACTTTTGTGGGTAACATTCTAATTAGCCACTCCCGGACAGCCATTTCCACCTGATTTCCGGCCGCCCGAATATCTGAACCATGTATATCAATGCACTCCTGACGTGCTGCTAATAATAATTCAGCTTCATTGTTGAAAAATTTTGGAATATTTAATTGGGCCATCCCCTCTCTCCTTCAGTTGATTTATAATTGTTTTTTGTATGTTATGGGTTTTACGACAACTTTTTTTCTTTTTGATTCTAATGACCAATCTTTTGTTTTGTTCATATATATTTCTAGATTTACTATATTTGTCCAGTAATGTTTATGGAAGCCTACGGTAGGTGATTGAACTAGATCTCTCACAATGAAACCAAGATACTTATGTATTTCAAACTTTTTTTCTATTTCTACCGGGTCAAGTCTGTCGAGTAAGCATGTCAGATGCTCGTTTTTAGCAGTGTTTTCACGGTTTAATGCAAACATCCATTGGCCATGAGCAATTTTATTTCTTATTATTGATGATTCTTCGATATGTTCATTAACAATTTTGAAAAGGGTCTCAAGTCTTGATTCTAAATCTTTACTCTGCGATTTATCACCTACTTTTTTGAGAGCCAATTCAAGCATATAGTACCACCCCTTTGCTATTCCATATTGTTTTTTATGCTTTTTGATCTTAATAATTTCTGTATAAATAAACCCATCTGGAGTATGTGTTATTTGAGAGAATTGTGCTTCCGACCATCCTGAATACAGGAGAGCAAGTATTTTAGTCTTTATAGAAATCTGGAAGTTATCAGATTTTCTGATTTGAAAATTAATGTCCTTAATAATTCCACTTTTTGCTTTTGATAAGGCACGGACATTTTCACTTTGAAGCATGTAAATATTTAGTATTTCATTATTTGTCATAATATTTGCAACCCAATATGGTGGGGGGAAAGGGAATCGAACCCTTATCTTTTCACAAAAGAGAAACGCATTAGGCCATATTATGCTACCCCCATTAATTACTTAATTTAATATAAATGCAAGTGTTTGAATGTCAAATCGCATTCATAATTATGCAATTGTATTTAAGTGCTGGTTATTTTTATAGAATTATGATATGTTTAAATTAATATTTCAAATAAGATTTGAAGTTTTTGCAAGCTAGAAAATGTTGTTTTGCTGGTGCTCTTGGCTGCATTTTGTTGGGAAATACGCTTTGGGGTAGTTTTTTACTGAAATTCTGTCGAAAAATACTTGACAATAATAGTTTTGTTCATTATATTCAAGTGTTCACAATTTATGAACACTAGAAAAGGTTTTACTTATGAATGAAATTATAAATGATATTTTAGCTAAGATTAACGGACATCTTTTGCGCCTGCAGAAGACTCCGGCTGAATTGTTGCGCCTGAGAAATATTGTTACTGAAATTGACGGATATATCAAAGTTTTTGGTAAAAAACGACAGTTTGAAGTTAAAAAAAATCTTATGCCGGGGCGCATGGTGTTTATTTGTCGACAGCTTGCTGACAACAATGCGATTCTTTTTGCCGACTATGTACCACCGACAATTGCAGAGATGTTGATTCAGCAAAATATAGAATATGCAGATCAGGCCGGAAATATGTTTTTAAAAGATGCCGACAACTGTATTCTTATTCAAAATTGCGCTAAACCTAAAAAGCTTGAAGTCAAAAATACTCAGGGACGCGCATGGACTCCGACCGGTTTGAAAGTAATCTTTCTACTATTGACAGAACCCGCGGCATTGAACTGGGCTTACCGTAAAATCAGCAAATATGCCGGAGTCAGCCTTGGTTCAGTCAAGTACGTTATGAGCGATTTGCAGGAGCGGCAATTACTCGTAAAAATTCAGGATGTATTGCGTTTCGGTGATTTGAACAAATTACGGGAATTTTGGGTTGCCGCTTATGTTGAAAAACTGTTCAACAAGTATCCAGCTAAGCGCTATATGGGAAAACTTGATGCATCTATAAATAATTACCCAGTTGTTTTGACAGGAGAAACTGCTACTGCTGATTTGAATTTGATAAAGACTGATAGAATTTGTCTGTACCAATGTGGCAATATTAATGAATTGATTATGCGTAATCGCTGGAAATTGGATGACAATGGTAATATTGAAATAAGAACAGCCTTTTGGCCGGAAATAAGAAATTTTAAACATACGGTTCCGTACTTGCTGGTCTATGCCGATTTGATAGCGGAAAATGATGGACGCTGTCTCGAAGTAGCTAAGCTGATTTATGATCGCTACTTGAAAGAGGAGCACTAATGAACACAAGTAATGAGTTAATCACGATTATTATTGATGCTGCAGCTGCGCTTGATATAGATATTATGCTTATCGGAGCATTTTCTCGTGACTATTGGCGTGAGCGTTTCCAAATAACAGCTTCGGTACGTACGACAGAAGATATTGATTTTGCTTGTCAAGTTATGGCTTGGGATGACTATCAACGGCTCTTTGACAGTTTGAAAAATCAATTTAATCTTCGTGAGGATAAAAAGAAACTTCATACATTGTGGTTGCGCGATGAACTGGCTGTCGATTTGCTTCCGTTCGGGGGCGTTGCTGACGTAAATGGTGATATAAGTTGGCCACCGGAATTCCTTACAACTCTCTGTGTTCTGGGATATGATGCCGCAAAAGATGATGCTGAAATAATTGATATTGAAGGCAGAAAGCTTAAGCTTATAAAGCCATACTGGTTGGCTCTTTTGAAGTTGCAAGCCTATGCTGGCGATACTTCGCGCGACAAGGATTTGGTTGATTTTTATTTCCTTGTCGATCATTACCTTGAATGTATTGACGAAAATTCCAGATTGTATAATGCCAATGCTACCGATGCGGATGTTTTAGACATGGAGGACTTCGATACTAGAGTTGCCTCGGCGATACTTATGAAACGTGATTGCCTGCATTCCTACGCCGATGTTGCTGCAAAAATAATGAACAATCTTATGAAATTCAATTCTAAAGAAGAATTAACAATTGCCCTTTCTATTGCTGTGAAAATCCCGGCAGATCTGGCGAAGCGGATTTTGAGCAATATGATCAATGTAACTGATTTTGAAGGCTAGTGCTCTTAGGGGCTTTTACTTTATTTTATGTTTTTGCAAGCTCGAAAATATCACCTTGCTAGTGCTCTTGGGGGCGTTTTGTTGAAGATTGCTAAAAATGGTGTGATTTTAGACCGTGCTCTTGGGGGCGTTTGGCTGATTTTGTATTTTGGTAAGCTCAAAAGCTTCATTTTGGCAGTGCTCTTGGGGGCACAGCCTGTAAAAGCCTGTTTTACTAGTGCTCTTGGGGGCTCTTTGACGGTGCTCATAGGGGCGTTTGCTAGTGCTGTTGGGGGCGAGCTCTTTATATATAAGGACGCGCGTTCCTATATCTTCCTGTAGTTATCCTCTAAAAGAAATATAAAAGAAAGAATCATTCCAACAGGAAAAAAGTATTTTTGGAAAAGGGTAAAATTAGGAAAGTATAAATTTATTATCGATGATAGTTAAAATTCCTGAAGTTTTATTTGCTTTGATTATTGCTAGAGCTATGTATTTTTGAATGGTTTGTACTACTGGCCGGGCTCCGAATTCTGGGGAGACTCCTTCATTCATTAGGAATGGGAGAATATTTTCGTCGTACTTTAGGGAAAAACCTTTTTTCTGAAGACGGGTTATTTCTGTTTCTACTTTTTGTTTTACTATTTGCTGCATTACTTCGTATTCTAATGGTTTGAAGCATATCTGGCAGTCTCGACGAATCCTGCCTAGAAATTCTGGGCGGAAGTGAGATTTTACTAGACGTTGGACTATTCGCCTGGCTATGGCAAAATTATCTTGCCCCATGATATTTTTACTGCCAATATTTGAGGTCATGACGATATAATAACTTGACAGATCATAGACTTCTTGATTGTGGGTTATTGTTGCTTCAGAAAGGATCTGCAGGAAATAATCAAAAATCTCCATGTTGCCTTTTTCTATTTCATCGAGTAGAATTATTCCGTTTGAGTTCTTTTCAAGCTTTGTTGCCAGATCTCGCAGGAATTTCTCGCTGTTTTTGTATTCGCTCATGTCGAAGCGTAGAAGTTCTTTATTCAGAATTTTCGCCAGGGCTTTGGCGGTTTCTGTTTTGCCGGTGCCGGTTGGGCCAGTAAATAGAAATGCTCCTTTGGGTTCATTGTCCGGTGCAAGACCGGCTTCTCCGATTTGAATATACTTCACCAAAGACTCGAATACGTGTTCCTGTCCTAAAACTTGTTTAAATGAATTGCTTGTAATCATAATTTCTCCTTTGTAGACAATTTTATGCCGTTTTTATTCCTAGTTTAGACCGATATTATGCTGGCTATATGCAGGCTTTATACCGACCGTATGCAAAACACTAAATAATGCATAAATATTATGCAAACTAGCTTGCTTTTTCAATCACAATACATTATTATTCCCAATAAAGCAAATTGAAAACCTAAATGAATATGCATAAAAACAAGGAAACGAAGCAGATTCTATGAATAATGATGAATTGATAATTGAACAAGTTACTGATGGCAGCACTGTAACTCGAAAATGGTTAGGCTTTACAGATAAGGAAATTCTTTTTCCTTTAGTTGGAGCTGTTGGTAGCGCGATGCTGATAATGCTGTATAATGTTGGCGTGCCACTGGGGATTTTAGCTCCAGTTATTCCTGTTCCTTTTGTAACGGCTTTGATTATACTATTCGTTCTGGTGTATAAAAAGCCTCCACATTACGCTGAAGATTTACTTAATGAGACCTGCTATGGCAATTCATATTGTCCGCATAGTAAAAAGTTCAGCTATGCGCCGGACGGTATGTTTGTTGATGATGTTATTATCTGGGGCGATCTTGGCGACGGCTCCTGGTCTTGCGGACTTTCTCTGTTAATTCCACCAATGGACTATAGCCGGAATGAAGATAAAAACAATTTGAAGCATCGTATTGATTCAATGCTGAATTTCTTTGGCAAAGAAAAATTAAGAGTTCAGTTTTACTGGAATGTAGGGGATAATTACAGTGAAATTCAGGATTATGACCATGCCACGGACGAACTTGAGAAAGAAAGTCTTTGTTATAACTACAGGAAAGAAAGAAGCAAAGAATATGACCAGCAACTTTCCAATAGAGAGCTGCGCCGTGAACAGTTGGTGGTTTTTATAAGCAGTAAAATTTCTGAGGGTATTTCAAATAATCTCTCAAGTGATACATACGATAAAGCTTTGGATGAGTTGCTAAAAAATATAAAAACTCACGCCAGACAACAGCTCAATCGTGCTTCAAGTTTCTTTGAAACGATAGGGATTACAGCAAAAAGGCTCAATACTCTGGAATTATGCACTCTTATCAGAAAATATTATAACCCATCTTATGTATATGCTCCAATCAAAGATAATTTTAACGAAAATTTAAGTATTAAAGAAAACTGTATCATGAGCGATATAACTGAATCTGAAGAATTCAGTATGGTTTTGGATAATCAGTATGTTTGCGTATATGCGCTTCAAGCACCACTGCCGAAACAGATTTATCCTGGAATGATTAATGAGCTTACCAAGCTGGGAATACTTGGTTACAGTATCACGGTTAATATTGTGCCTCGAAATCTTGATAAAGCTATCAACCAGGAAGAAAGAGCTTTAAGTGTTTTAGAAAACCAAATGCAGCAGAAGAAAGCTCCGCATTCGCTTGAAATGGCATATAATCGCCGTCGTGAGATGCTCGAAGAGCTTGGCGATGGTCGTTCCACTCCTGTTGATCTTCAGATTATAATTTCAGTTAACGCGACAAGCGTAGATGAAATGCAGATAAAATCTACAGCAATCAAAGCATCCCTGACAAATTTTAATATTGGTTATTATCTGCTTTCGGAAACACGGGGAGCCATCAACGCGTATTTCCAAGCTACTCCTGGCTGGTTATACGGCAAACGTCCTAAACATTCATTCAGGACTCTTTCAAAATATGCAAGCTGCCTTATTCCCTTTAGTTCAACATACACTGGGAATTTAAATAATGCTGAAGCAATTTACAATGGCGAAGAAGGTAATCTGGTGGGAGTGAAGCAGTTTGCGGGCGCGTTCAATGAAGATACGGATCCGCAGCACTCTATTATTTTTGGTAAAACGGGGAGCGGCAAAAGCGTATTGACTGCTGATCTTATAATGCAGACGCACGGATTTTATAGCTATACCTGCATTATTGACTACGGCTTGTCTTATCAAGATTTAGCTAACTCCCTTGGTCATAAGGCTATTAAACTTGGGCCCGGATGCAGCATTACTATTAATTATTTTGATACAAATAATTTGCCGCTTACTGGCGAACATCTCTCGATGGTTGCCACAATTTTAAGGGTAATGTCCAGCGAAGCGGTCAGCGAAGGCATGATAATGCGCTATTTGAAGCCCTTTTATCTGGATTATGCGGATGAATGGCTTAAAAGCCATCCTGAGCTTCTGCACAAAGTAGTAACAATGGCAATTCTTCAGGAAATTTTTATGCGAAGTCGTGAAGCCGATGATGAAAGTGAAGCTTACCTGAAAGCTCTGGAAGAATGTGAAAAAGTTAATTATGACGCGGAAACAATAAGTAAATATATGTATACAGCTTCCGGTCGTGAAAATGTGTATATGCAGTGTTTTGCTTTCTTCTCTCCTGAAGATTTTCCAACCCATACACTTTTTGTAAATTATCTACTTTCAAAGCCACTGCCTGAGGAAGAGGATCCAAAAGGCTTGCAGGATGTTTCCGACATATTTGAACTCTGGTGTGTCGGCGGCAAAAATGGAAGCTTGTTTGACGGCATAACGAATATAAAACTTAACAGTGATTTTGATTATTTTGAGCTTTCCAGCGTGCCGGATAATGACCCTAATTTTAAATTTGTTGTTGGAGCATTGATTCAAATGTTGGCTATGAGCAAAATTGAACGTTTGCCTAGAAATCTCAAAAAGCGGCTGATTATCGACGAGGCCAACAGCTTCTTTGAGATTCCGCAAGGCGCAAAGGTCATTGAGTCAGCGATGACCAAATACCGTAAACACCGCTGTGCAGTTTTAATATCATTTCAGCAGTATGAAATGCTTAATAACAAAGATATAAAAGAATCGGTTTTATCAAATATTCACCAATATATCCTGCTTGGTCAATCCGACCGCCACGATGTTGAAAGTTTAGGTGAAGCCCTTGGTTTATCTGGAGCGATAAAAGAAGCTGTTTTAAACTTTGAAACTCCCGATAATCTTCCGGCAAAAGAGCGTTACGCCGCCTTTGCGCAAGTAACCAAAAAAGATGGTCTAACGGCCGGAATTGGCCGGAACTATTTAAATTCAGAAATGATTAATATTCTCTCAAACAATAACCAAAAACAGGAGACGGAAAAATGAAGTTAAAACAAAGGATTTACGGGGCTGTGTTGTTTTTTGCGCCCATGTCGCTCATGGCTGCAGATGGTACAAGCATTTTAAGAACTGCATTATCAGCCGTCACAGGTTTATGTATGGTAATAGCATTCGTGATCTGCCTGATTTTCTCTGTGATGGGAGCTGTGCATTTGAATAATGGTGGGAACTTCGAAAAAGACCTTATTACAATCATCTTTTCTGCTGGTGCCTTTGCTATCTGCTCTGCAATTTTTATCGCGTTCGGCATGGGCGAAGCTGTTCTTACCCCAACATTTTAAAAAAGGAGTTTTCTATCATGAAAAAATTATTATGTTTATTAGTTGTTTTATTCGCAATTTTAATCGTATCGTATGGTCAGGTTGAAGACCCGCCAACGGAGCCAGCAGACCGGGATTGGGAGGTTGCACCCAACATTATATCAGGTGGATATAGTGACCAAGAGGGTGCATATGTATATAGATTATGTAACACTTTTACATGTCCGACTTTGGTATATGACCGGCCATGGTACACGACATGCTATTATCAAGCTATAGCAGGAAATGTTGGCTATGGAGAATTTAAACATCACGGTGGCGGCTCATTAATAAGTTATGACAATCAAGGAGAAATAACCAAAGCTGATGATGAAACTTACGCACTAAGTTATCAGTATGGTATACAATCAACTGAGACCGATCATCAACCACCCGAATATACTGGCGCATATGCTCCGGCATACGTCTATAAAAAAGAAAATATACAGCCTATGTCTATTGTATTTTCAAGTGAAAGCTATACTGCACAAGAAGGACAAAAGCTTACAGTTAATGTTTTTGTGATTGGTGGTTCTGGTTATTATTCTGGAAAAACCGTTAAGCCTGCTTTTTTATCTACAGTAGGAAAACTGGCGTATGAGGGGATATGTTATGATCCTGTGCAAACTTCAATTTCTACTGTTGTTAGAGACACTGTTACTGGTCAAGAGTGTGCTGCTTCCGTAGATATAATTATTACAGAAGAAGTTGATGATCCTAATGATAATCCCAATAATCCGGGAAGTCCAAGCAATCCCAGCGACCCGAGCAATCCGTCAGACCCAAGTGATCCTTCAGACCCAAGCGACCCGTCAGTTCCGAGCGATCCCTCAGAACCAAGTGACCCTACTGATCCCAGTAATCCGGACAGCCCGGATGAACCATCTGATCCTACTGAACCCAGTGATCCTGATGAGCCTGAAGAACCTACAGAGCCGGATAACCCTGACACACCGAGTGACCCCAGTGATCCTAGTTCGCCAAACACCCCGGACAGCCCAAATGATCCTGATACGCCCGACACGCCGGATAGTCCGGATAATCCGACTGAACCCGATGAACCAGTGGTAATTGTGCCAGACCCTACGGTTCCAGACGAGCCGGTAGTAATTGTGCCGGATGCCCCAGATGAACCGGATTCACCTGACACGCCTGATGCCCCGATTGTTGTTGTTGTGCCGAATCCAGACCCCATTGACCCGAACAATGATGATAATGAAGAGCCGATTGTCGTTGTGATAGATAATAATGATATTTCTGATAGTGACAAAATAATTGTCACGGATGATGGAGTCACTACGGTTCGGCCAGACAATTATGATCTCGCTATTTTTATGGGAATGTTTGGCGCAATCACGGGCTTGAGTGGAAGCGCAACGACTCCTTCAAACGCACCTATGGCAGTCCAACAAGCTCAACAAAGGAGTCAAAATCATGAATAGAATTTTATTTATTTTTATGTCTTTAGTAATTTGCGGCGGCTGTGTCAACGGCTCTGTTGGAATGGATGATGTTGCCTCTGGAGTTGCGGCAGCGGTTACTGGCTTAGCAGCACATGAGCTTGCTCCGGATAGTTGGACCGATCCTGAAAAAGCCGGGCTGGCAGCGGCTACTGCCGCAACATCTTTTATTATTGGTAAATCTATTGCTGGCAGTGCCAAGAAAAATCAGGAAAAAGCATTTCAAGACGGCTTCAAAGGCGGCATGGCTTATGGAGCTCGTCGTCAATTTGAAATAGTTCAGGCAATGCAAAAAAGCAGTGCTTCATCAAACAGAGTTACTTACGCAATCCCTGTCCCTATGCAGGGAGCAAGAAAAGTTCCTTATAACGTTTATCTGGAGGTGTCAGAATGAAATTTTTCATATGTTTTTTAATAGCAATAATCGCTTTTAGATCAGCTGCGCAACTGGCAGTACATGACGAATCAACCCGTCAGCAATTATATCTGAATGCCAAAGCAGAAATTAAAGCTGTGGAAAATACCCGAAAATGGCTTGATCTCATAATCAAGCATACGGGAAATACTTATAATGTTTCCAATTCTATCGAAAAAATAGCAACAGAATTTAAGAAAGAATTTGGAGATTTTACCAAAAAAGTTGGCGATCCTCAATTAATTGATACGGGGGTTGATTCAATTCCCGGAGCTAAGGTGATAAAAAATATCACCCTCCAGAGTATCAGAAATACTGTCAAAAGTGGCAAAGAATTGATTGCTTATGATTCAGAATCTCTTTATGGAGCGGACAGCAAACCTGAACTCAAATATCACGTTGCGGAATCTGCATATGTCAATTATGAAACAGTGTTAAGAGAAAATCGCCCTGCCAAACGAAGTTTAATTGCTAAACGTGGAGCACTTGCTCTGGCACTTAAAAGTGTCCGCTCATTAGCGGAAAGCAATAAAATTAGTGCCGCCTTGCAGGTGGTTAACGGCAAGCTTGAAACAATTAAAGAGCAGGAACAACAGGCATTTAATAAGATTATAGCTATTCAGGTCAGAAACGATCAAAAAGAAAAACTTAAAAACAAAGCTAAATCCCGGCAAATAATGATGGATTTTTTTAACACAGATCCGTTTGCAAATACAAGTAAAGGCAAAAAATAATGATTGACGAAATTATAAATACCACAATAAAAACGATGCAATATTTTTCTTTTGCATCAATTGCATGTGCTTTTATGATAGACATTATTCGGCAACGTGAAATAAATATTGCTTCTCGTATAACGTTTACGATTACCTTGGTCGCTTTTATTGCTTTTTATAATCCAATAATGGATGAGGGAACAAAAATTTTCACAGCAATGACGGCCGAAAGCGACAACAAAATTGATGCTTATTTGGAAAGATGCCGAACCGTCCGCATTGAAGGCGATAGTGGATTTTTTGATGATTTTATAACATCACTGCAAGCAAACTTTTTTAAGATTTTGCTTTCCTGTACTGGAGGCTTGCGCTTTATATCCAGTTTACTGCAAGAATTTTTTATTATTGCGGCTAAAATTACTGCACCAATAGTCTTAGGTCTTGCTGCCTGGGAAATGCTTCGTGATAAATTGAGAAGCATTATTAATTATTCCATCGCTATAATGATGTGGCCTATTGGCTATCTGATAGCTGATGCTTTCATTCTCAAGGGAATTGTTTTAATCGGCATTCCAAATGCATTGAGTTCCGGTACTGGAGCAGTGATTATTACAGGTGGAACTGTCCTTATGGGCTTAACAGTTTTTTTAATTGCGCTTTTAATTGGAATGTGCATTTTTTATATTCTCACTCCACTTCTCATGTTTTCCATAATAAGCGGCGCCAATCCGGGAACCGCTGCTATCAGCAACATGCGAACCGCCTCTTTCGCATCAATGGCAGCAATGAAACCTGTTAATATGATGGTTCAAAAAGGAGCAAGTGGAAGAGCCAAAGCCAGTCCTACTGGCAGTAAACCAGGAGGACAGAGTAAAAATACGGCACCCGCGGTGTCATTAAATTCAGTAACTAAAGCAATGGGGAAAGGGAAATGAATAGTTTTAAAAGTCATTATTTACAGAGTCGTCGGTATTTAAAAATCGCTGTTTTTCTGGGAGTAGTATGTATAATCCAGCCAACATTAATCATCATTCTTTTACTGAAAGCCGATGAGGAAAAAGTTATTGTGATGGATGCGGCAAGTAATTTTCATCTGGTCAAATCCAAACCATTTCAGGAAACAAAAACTTTACATATTGAATGTGTAAAGTTTGCGGTAAAAAGTCTGCTTGATCGTTCTAAAAGAGGAGTTGATGACCAACATGGGCTTGAGCAAGTATTTCTCATGAAAAACTGCGGTGATCGGATTAAAGAACTTATTAAAAACGAACAAAATGAATTTGATAAAAAGAATATAAATCAGGACTGCGAAATCGGGCAAATCCATATTCTCAGACAGAAAAAAGGTTTTTATTTAGCAAATATAACAGGGCAGCTTATCCGCAGTTGCAGTTACATGGATCATTCTTATATAGACGTAAAATTATTCCGCTTGGGGCTTCTCTTATATAAAAATCCTGACATCTCTCAAAATGGCAAAATGCCTTTGTGTGTAGTCAAAATAACCCATTATGAAACCAGGGAAAGGAAACAATGAAATATATCTTTTTAATAATTTTACTGCTTTCAAGTGTTATTCACGCTGCTGAAAAGCACAAGGAAATCATTACATATAAACTGAACAACAAGCGGGTTTATCCAATCAAAACTTATTTTACTCGGGGCGTTACTACCGTAATGTTTCCAGGCCAGGTTGAAGGCATTGCTGCCGGAAATATCGCGATGAATAATGTTAAACACAATATTGACGGTTCACCATCATGTGATTTTCTTATGTCATTTCAACCGGGTAATTATTACTTCAGTATCAGAGCCCTGAAAGCAGAAGCTTCCGGCACAGTTAATATCGTTTACGGCAGAAATACATATATTCTCAAGCTTCAGGAGAATGAAGCGATAGCAATGTCAACAGTGACATTCAGCGATAGTGATGGAGAAAACGGCGAAGATTCTGAAAGGAACTGGACGCCTCCTTCAATCGCTGTACTAAAAGGATTACTGGATAAAGCGAAAAGCTTTGACCTTTTGAAGGAAAAGTATCCCGGAGCTGTTGCGCAGGTCAAAGTCTGCAATAATAAATGTATATCTGAATATGCTTATTATACCATTAGTATGGTCAAGTCATGGCGTTTCGATAATTATAATTCTTTGGTTTTTATGGTTGAATTAAAAAACAACACGAAAAAAACTTTGTTTTATATTCCTGAAAAAACTGCATTGTCTGTTGAACGTGAGCGCTTGTATCCCGCATTAATTGACGCAAGCGGCGTCATGCCTCCACTCAGCACCACCGTTGCTTTTTTTGTTGTATCCAGCACGCCTGATGGCAGAAAAAACAAGTTTGCCGCTACTAACGAATGGAAAGTTTTAATTAACGCTATACCGAAAAATGAGGGCGTAAAATGAATAGAGGTGTAAAGCTTTTAAAGTCACCACTTGGGCAACTGTTTATTTTCATGATCGGGATTGTTTTTATAGTTTGGGGATTGACTTATGTGTTCAAAGAACAAAAGACATTAAAGGTCCATGTTAATCAGACTGTCAGCGAACCACTCGAAACGGTTTACAATGATACTTTGAGCAAAATTTATCCAAAGAAAAAACAAGAAAAAACAGCTCCAAAAACTGAACCATCTGACAACGCTAATTCTGAACAAAATTCTCCACAACAGAATGCTCCTCAAGAAACAACTTCGCCAAAAAATACCAAAAAATCAAGACCTGTGACTTTTTATTCAGCAGGACGGCAAAATTATAGAGCACCTGACAAGTCTTACGTTCCACCCATAGGTTTATATACAGCTAAGCCGTCAAGCATATCAAAAAATCCTAAAGATCAAAGTGCGCCTTACGGTCAACTTTTACGTTGTGAATTAGTCCAGACCGTTATGACTTCAAACCTGCAAACCCCGATTATTGCTATGGTCACGGAACCACTATGGTGGAATGGAAAAGAAATCATTCCGGCAGGCGTGATTGTTCACGGCGTTGCCGCTTCTTCTCCCATGCGTGACAGAGTTGGAGCAGGCACGAAATGGGTATTGGTCTGGCCTCACCGCAACAATTGGAATGGCAAAAGATTAATCCTTGATGCCATTGCACTTGCCTGTGATAGAACCGAAAATGCTTGGTCAAAAATAGATGGTAGTGCGGGCATTAAAGGCGACGTCATTTCAAATGACGATCAGCAAAGAATGTATGCATATATGGCAAGCTTTATTTCTGGACTAGGCGAAGGAATGGTGTCAGAAAATGAAGACATTACCGGCAGTACCACTACCAAAACAACTGGCGGGACTTTTGCCGATGCCTTAGGAAAAGCATTCCAGAAAAGCGCAAGCGATGTATCGGATCAATTATTCAAGGATCTTTCAAAAAGCATGTTTTACGTCGAGGCTCGTGCCGGAACAGAATTTTATCTTTATGTCAGGCAGGACATACGAATATCTGAAGCAAAAAAAGGACAATTAATAATGCAAACTTCAAGGAGAAAAAGAAAATGACAAGAATAATTTTATCACTAATAATCGTCGGAACAATTGCTGGTTGCACCAGCCCTAAACAGTCAAAGCCACCATGTAATGTTATTTCAGGGAAAAATGTATCAGCTCATGCTATACAAACCATCAGAGAAACTGAAATAATCAAGATATATAAAACTGGTCGTCGTATTGATCCCAATAATCCTAATATCATGCATGAAGCTGGTAAAATGTATGTCATTAGTTACAGTCCGACTTGGAATCTACGTCCCAATACACCAGTAGGTGATCCAGCTTTCAAAAATCATCAGCGTCCAGTCAATATTCATAATGAAAACATGAAAAAATATAAGGATTTGCTACGAAATACAGATCAGGCAATGAGAGCGCTTGGAAATCAAATCGGCGATAGCAGAGCTGAAATTCAGAAGGTAAGCGAAAAAGATAAAAATCCAAAAGACTTACAAGTGCTTGTTGAAAAACTCGGTGAAGATCAAGGAAAAATCAAAAGGGAACTCGCAGAACTGGAAAAATGACAGAATTTCTAATCAAATTAATAGCTTATTTAATAATTTTGGGGTCAACAGTCCTGGCTGGTTTTTTACTAATTTACATTCTAAGCGAATAACAAAAAAAGGAGTTAAAGAAGATGATTTTAAATGAAATTTTTCCAAACGGCGCTGAGTTTATGGACTGGCTGGCAAATAATTGCTACAGCTGTGAAAAACTTGGTGATGGAGCTACACAAAATAACGCTGATTGTGAGCTTGAGCCTATAATTTCTTATTCTGATCTTAATAAAGAAATCGACGAAAATCTAACAAAAATAATAAGCGAAAACGGAAAGTTTTGTAAGTGTAAAAATTTTGTCATGGCAACAAGAAAAATATTAGTCTTTTTCGCAATACTCTTGACCATAACTGGCTGCAATACAAAAAATCAGAAAGTTTACAGGAATAAAATAAGTTTTTCCCAGCCGGAAAAACTGAAAGTTCTGTATGCTGCCCCAGAACAGGAAAAGCTTCCACAGGAATGTTATAAAATAAATTTCCCGGATGCAGACATTGCGGAACAAAGTTTACAGTTGGAAACGATACGCAGGTTGAATGCACATAACAAAGCTTTTTTACCAAAGGCGCAAAAAGAATTAAAAGAGTTTCAGAAATTTATAGCTAATTTGAAGCTTAAAATTTCTGAGAGGAATAAACAATATAAACGAATAAAGGAGCTGGAAAAACAAATCAATGAAAGTAAGCAAAAAATTGAACAAATAAAATCAGGAGAAACAAAATGAACATTCAAGAAATTAAAAAGCATAACCTTTCGCAGTTCGCCCAGGATTTCTATGGATTTGAACTGAAGAAAAATTCAACAGTAAGAAATCCCTGCCTGACAAATGGTAAAGACACTATTGTCATCAAACGGCAACAAGACGGCAACTATACATTCTGGAGTCCAACTTCTCAAAATAAAGGTTCGGTAATCGACCTTGTCATTTGGCAGGAAAATACCAACATGAAACACGCCTGCAAAATTGCCCTTGAAAAAATCACCGGTTTCACTCAGGATGTAAAAACTGGAAAAGCTCAGGCTCCCAAGCATGTGGAAGCAGTAAAAGAGCTTGACCAGGAAAAACTAAGGCAGCTTAAGCCTGTTGAAACTCACCCTTATCTCGAATCTCGCGGCATAGATAATATCAATAATGATCGTTTTAAAGAAACGGTTTTTATCGATAAGCATAAAAATGCAGTATTTCCACATACAGATGCAGCTAACGAAATCACTGGTTATGCTATGAAAAACAAAAACTTCAATGGGTTTTCGCCGGGCGGAAGTAAAACCATGTGGAAAAGCAATCAGCTTGATAATGACAATCAGCTTGTTGTTACAGAAGCCGCAATTGATGCGCTTTCTTATGCAAAATTGATGGATGAACGTGATTCCGAAAAAATGTCAAATACACGTTTTATCAGTACCGAAGGAGCCTTCAGCCCTGAGGTTCAGGAAATGATAAAAACAGAAATTACTTTGATGCCGGACTCAACAAAAGTTATTGCCGCTTTTGATAATGACAATCAGGGGTGGAAGTATGCCAACGGACTCAAAGAAATATGTAAAGACATGGAGCATAAATGCAGAATCGACATTCCAAGAGTAAAAGGTTACGACTGGAATGATGTGCTGGTAAAATGCCTTGAAAAAATAAAAAATATTGAAGAAGGAAACACTCCTGAAAAGGAGCAGGAAATCCAACCGGAGGAGGCGATGAAATGTTAAACATGAAGATAAATGCAATCAGGAATATGTATGACGGTTTTCAAGGAGATCGTCTTAAACTTGACTCTGGGGAAGTTATTTATAGCTGGGTGATTTTCGATGAAAATGGAACAGTGGTTAACCATTTGGATCTTGATGATATCGAAATAGCAGAAGCCTATGAAACAAATACAATCTGGATGGAGGGAGAATATGAAAAAATCGGATAAAGGCAAAGAAATCTTTGATGGCTTTGACAAAAAAATCAAGGAACTTGAAGAAAAAATTGAAAGTCCTGAAACGGAAAAAGCCATTAAAGATTGGCTCAAATTTCAATCAAAATTCCATAATTATTCTTTCCGTAACACTGTTTGGATGATGATGCAGGCTGAGGCAAGGGACTTTGAAATTGAAAAAGTTGCTCCATTCAAAAAATGGTCTGAAATGAAAGGTAAACAAGACCAAAAAGTTTCAATAACTAAAGGCAGCAAAGGTTTCACAGTGCTTTTCCCCTATGAACGTATCAGTTATGAACGCGATGAAAAAGGCAAGTTTATTGAGGATAAAGACGGCAAACGAATACCGGAACGCGACGAAAATGGTAAAATCAAGAAGATTACCCAATTCGGCGCAGGCTATGTCTTCGATATAAAGCAAACTAATGCCAAAGAAATAGGAGCTTTTCAAGAGCTAAATTACCGAGGCAATGCTGTTGAAATCAATGCCGATCTGCTTAAAGAAGTCGCAAATAGAATCACTGAAAAATATAAAATTCAGGTAGATTTTGTTAAAGACCCGACTTGCTCCGCTGGCGGCTGGTATAATCCCTGCGACAATAAAATTGCGGTCAATTTAGCGACTTGCAAACATAACTCTCACCGCCTCGGGACGCTCTTTCATGAACTTGGGCATGCCCGGACTTTGGATGACTGCAAAGACAGCCGACAACTAGCCGAAGGCCAAGCCGAAGCTTTTTCTTACGCCGCTTGTTCTGCTTTTGGCATTGAACGCGAAAGCCAACTCTACATAAAAAACTGGGTTCAAGACGATCATTCACTCAAAGAAGTAATGGGAAGCATCAGTACAAAAGTCAGGGAAGCTTTTAAAGACCTCCAGTTAAATGAATTGACAGAAGAGCATTGCCAAGCACACAATCAAAACCAAGACCACGAACAAAGTACCGAAATGGTAGCATAATGAAAACTATTCTTTGTGGAATATTTTTTATGATCGCAAGCTTGTTAGCAGCTGTTTTTTTAACAGTCATCCTTCCGGGAAAAACAGGTCTTTATATAGGGATTGGGCTAACAAGCTCAACTCTTGTGGCTCTGTTTCTCCCTAAAAAAAACGGAAATAATTCAAGGAGTTAAAAATGGGAGCAAAACCTAAATATATAAAGTATAAACCTGAAATACTCGAAATGCATAAAAACGGCAAAACGGATGTTGAAATCACTAAGCATATTAATAAAAAATACGGTCTTAATGCCCCAAAATCATCTATAAGAACCATTATAGATCGTGAATTTAAAACACAAAAAACAGAAAAAACAATAAAGACTGTTTCTGAAGCTAAACCAGAACAATTGCCGCTGTTGCCTGACCCTGAAAAAGAAGAAAATAAAAAAAAGCTGTCTGTGATGCTTGGGAAAATAGATAAAAATTACTCTAAACAAAAAGAAGCACTTGTTCTTCAGGAAAAATCATTAAGTAATCTAGCAAGTTTGGAAGCGAAATATACAGATGTTACTGATCGCTATTCTATACTTAATGCAACTTACCACGAAATGACAATCCGAAAAAAAGAGGAAAGTAATAAAGAAAGCTCCCGTTATATGACTATCGCTACTTATATTTTGGCACTGACATTCGCAATGGTTACAGGATATTACAGCAGGCGTTATTCTAATAAAATATCTTTTCACTATATTATAATCATAGGCTACATTTTGTGCGGAATCCTTGTTGGTTTCGGGTTTGGTGTAGTAAAAAAAAAGATAGCGGCAATGATGCAAGAGAAAAATTCAAAACCATCGTAAAAACTATTTTTCAATGGATATTTTTTATGCCGACAAGCTTTGCTATAGCTGTTCTTTTAACGATTTACATACCGGGAAAAACAGGACTTTATATAGGCTTAGGACTTACAATTTTAACTCTTTTTGCTTTGTGTTTCCCTAAAATAAAAGTTAAAATGATTCGAAAGGTAAAACTATTGCTGAAATGTGGGAAGATATCTGTCGGACCATTTAAATGGACTAAAAATGATTTCTGTCGGGGGTGGCTGATTACTGGTCAAACTGGTAGCGGTAAAACTATTTGCGCTATCAAGACCATTATAACTTCACTCTTCCGTGACTGCCCCAACTGGGGCGGCGCGGTCGTGGATCAAAAAGGACAGTTTTACGAAGTTGTCCGAAAAGTGGCAGCTACTTTCGACGCGGAAAATAAACTGGTAGTCTTGCGTGTCAGGGAAAACGCTAGAAACAAATATAATCTTCTTTCTTATCCCGATATCCCATGGCGAAGCTACGCTGGGATTATAGTAGATACTGCCGAAAGTATAGGCGTAAGGTTTTCTGATTCATTCTGGAAAAACAGCGCCGAGGAGTTAATTGAAGTCATGCTCCAGTTAATTGCGGCTGGCAAAACTCCGACTTTTGCCGATCTTTACGACATAATCAACGACAAAGAAAACATGCAGAGTCTTGTTGACGATTTAACCCTCATGAGTAACGCTCTTTCCGGCATCGAACAGGAAATGGCATTGAAGAAAATCAAACACTTCATGAAGCTTTCCCAAGGGCAGAAAGACGGGATACTTGGCGCATGTAAAAACATGTTGAATTTCTTCGGAACTCCCGTTATTAGAGAAGTATTCTGCCCTGATCATAATACTGTAAATTTTCAAGACATAGACAAGGGAAAAATCTTTGTAATTTCAATGCCCCAGCGTTACAGCCGGGAACGAAATTATTTCAATACTTTTCTGAAATTGCTCTTTGCAAATCACGCTAAATTTCGCTTTGATACTCCTGGCAAATATAACCTGATTGCCTTCATTGCTGACGAGGCACAGCTAGTTGTCACCAGCAGCGAAATGTCATCGGATCATGACACCGTTGCGATAACAAGAGAAGCCAAAGCGACGTACATTCTAGCCACCCAAAGCATCACCAGTTTAGCGCCAAAACTTAACGCTGAAAAACTTAATGCCTTGATTTTGAATCTCTCAAATCAGATTTATTTCACTGTCGCAGATTCCAAATCAGCAAAGCTGGTATCCGAAGTTTTTGGCGAACATACTGTAATTGATGAAAGCAAATCAACAGGTAAAGGCGGCTCCAGCACCAACCGTAGAGAAGTGGAAAAACCGATTTATAAACCGTCCGAATTAAGAAATTTGGAAAAGTATCAGTGTATTATTAGGCACCCGGATGGAAGACATAAAAAGCTGTATATGCCGCCTGTCGGTGATAAAGGAAATGTTCCATATTTTTATTATTGGGACAGATTCGGGGTCTTTGGATGGATGTTTTATTTGATTCAATGGAAATAAAAAAACGCAATCCCATTGAGAATCTTTTTGAACTTAAACGTCATTGAAAATCTGATTGAATATTTGATTGAGTATTTCATTGAATATGATTGAATATTTCAATAAACAAAATCCTGTTTTTGAGCGTAAATATACTATTTTTTCAAAGAAAATCTCCATTGAGTATTTCATTGAAAATGATTGAATATCC
>Ga0255410_1014_pt1 | contig 34387 bp, 25 predicted proteins | sample CelNoTSeSYBR01J2_FD_182126 | JGI IMG/M metagenome (GOLD analysis project Ga0255410, IMG submission 182126) | Sediment cell enrichment communities from methane seep in Santa Monica Basin, California, United States - CellEnrichment... | ecosystem: Environmental > Aquatic > Marine > Cold seeps >... | reverse complement strand
TCATCTTTCGGATAGTGCTTAAGTTGCTTACGCAAATGATTTAAAACTTTATGTCGGCTGCGCCGATTAGTTTGGGGGGAAAAAGCGGACGATAAGGATTTGGTGAGTTCTTCTTTGGTCCAGTCTTTTTTCTTAAGAATCTGATCAGCGCTAAGAGCTTCAGTTTCAGTGGAGAAAACAAAAAAGCCAATAAGCGCAAGTACAGGAATGCTTATCGCCAGTGGAATAATCAATGCTTTAACCCTTGGATTCAATGCCATAACGCAAACTCCTCATTTAGAAACAATAAACATATAAATCTATCATTCCCATAAGCATATGTCAATATTTTTAGCTGCTTTTTTGAGAAGCGACTTGACAAAACCCAAAAAGAACACTATAATACATGATAGAACAAGACAGAACAATTATAAAATTAATGGTTTTATCTAATGGAAAGATACTTAAATAAAAAAGATATTATTTTTGATAATCTCAAGCGCAAAATTGCCTCGGGAGAATATCCTTCCGGCTATAAATTCCCCAGCGAACCAGTCATGGCGAAAGAGCTTAGCGTCGGTCGTATTACTTTGCGTTCTGCACTTGAGATCCTTGAGCAGGCGGGGCTGATTGTCCGGGTGCCGGGTAAGGGAACTTTTGTCAGTTCTAAGAAAGAGCGTTCCAAGGATGAAAAACGTATTTTAATTTTGTTTGATGACTATTCGCAATCTCTTGAATCTCCTTCAAAATATATTATACCGACTTTTGAAAAAGCCTGTGAGCACTTGAATATTCAAACAGATTCGCTGGATATGAGTTTTTTGCGCGCTGGAAATGAACAAGATGTGGTTGAGCGGCTTAAAGAGAGTAATTATTCCGGAATATTATTAAATGGCAGTTATTATAACGGCGATGAGAAAGAGGTTTTAATTCTCCAACAGCTAAATATCCCAGTACTGATTCCTCATGGTAGGGGAGAAGATTATAATACAACTGGCTTTGCTGTAATGTCTTCTGACGATAAAAAAAGCTGGAGTGAAGGGATTGAATATTTATTTAAACAAGGACATTTCCGCTTTGCGACATTGGGAACAATTACAACGAGTGGAATCAAAAGCCTTCGTGGCTTTAATGAAGTGGAATATTTCCGTTTTTTGAATAAACTCGGAGCTGATGACGATACTGAACTTTTAAAATACGTTCAATATAACTACGAAACGATATATACGGCAGTTGAGGAATTGATGTCTATATCTAGTCCTCCGACTGCGATGATGTGTTTTTCTGATTTTGTAGCTCTTGACGTTTATAGAAGCCTTGATGAACTCGGGTATCGGATACCGGAAGATGTCGCAGTAATGGGATACTGCGGTTATCCCGGCGACCACTTGCTGTCTCCACCTTTATCAACAATTGACCTCCAATATTCCAGTATTGGAAAGATGGCGGCAAAAGTGCTTTGTAAAGCTACTGAATGGTTTGGAAAACCGGAAATAGCGGTGCCGCGCATTATCTCTACACATAAACTCGCGGCGAGAGAAAGTACAGCTATTAAACGTGTAGAAAAACAACTTATGAACTCTTAAACAATATAATTATCTATAAGTATACAACAAACCCAAAAGCATGGAGGATAACTATGAGAAACAAAAAGAAAGTTTTTACACTCATTGAATTGCTCGTCGTGATCGCTATCATAGCAATTCTTGCCAGCATGTTACTGCCGGCGCTTAATAAGGCGCGGGAAAAAGCTAGAAGTATTGCTTGTGTTAATAATCAAAAACAGCTGGGCACAGCTTTTCTATTTTACACGGGTGATTATGAAGGATATTTGCCGATTTATGCCACGGCTGGTAATGCAAAAACATGGTTTTATACAATTCCCGGTAGGGGACTTATCGCACCTTATCTCAAACTGAAAGATACTTGGGGAATAGGCTTTGTTGGCTTTAGTAGCGGCAAACTGCAACGCTCTCCACTAGCTTGTCCATCGGTATATTATGTGGGCGATGCGCAAACTGATCATCGATATTCATACGGCATGAATCATAATATCTGTATTGCAAATGCCGCAGAAAATTTTAATGGTTACCTCAAACTGGCCCGAGTCAAGGCGCCGTCAAAGGGCTGTTTAACAAGTGAAACTATTACTTCTCTGTATAGCGCATATCACGTGACTAATCCCGACTACAAAACGGATTTCCGTCATCACAACAGTGCCAATATACTATTTCTGGATTTTCATGTAAAACGCATGAAACGTTCAGAAGTGCCGGATCAGGCGACCAATAATCGCGCGTGGAAATCGTCTTTCTGGGATGTTAGAAATTGGAAATACGATTTATAGAAAATACATTTTTAAACAAAAAAAATAAAGGGTTTGAGATGCAGAAAGTAATGAGAGTTGTACTGATTTTTTTTGGGATTGGCTTAAGTGTTAATGCGGCAGATTTGACAATTGCCGAAAATGGAAAAAGCAATTATCGGATTGTGGTCGCGCAAAACGCAAACAAGAATGTAAGAAAATTTTCTGTAATGGCTGCAGAATTACTTCATAAATGTTTAAAAGAGTCAACCGGTGCCTCTCTACCGGTTATTTTAGATAAATATGACGGAAGTGCTCCGGCGATATTTATCGGTAACTGCCCTGCCGCGAAAAAAGCCGGGATTAATACAAGCTTGTTAAAGGGCTGGACTTATATCATCAAAAGCGATGGTAAAAATCTTTTCTTAGTGGGAAATGACGCACCACGCTTTGCCAATGAAAAAAGCCGTCATTACAGTAGATACTATTTAGGAAGCGTAAAAGCGGTAGTGGAATTCGCCAAGCGCTATTGCGGAACTCGTTTTGTGCTTCCCGGTTCCAATGGCATTGCTGTAAAGAAACAGGCAAAAATAGTTATTCCAGCTAATTTAGCAATCCAGAAAACTCCTTCATTTAAATACTGTAGCGGACGCGGTAAAGGGCTCTTCTATGATATCGGAAATAACTTTTTTTCAGCTCTTTGTTACGGAACTTACGGCGGACATTCCCATGACAAGGCAGTTTCTGTAAAAGAATATAGAAAGTCTCATCCAGAATACTTCGCGCTGATTCGCGGCAAGCGCAATTCACATCGTACCAGGCCGCAACATTGTTTGTCAAATCCAAAAGTTCAGGAATTAATCTATCAGGAACTTTTAAGTCATGTGGATAAGGGCTATCAGTGGGTTCAGCTCGGACAAAGTGATGGATTTTTGGCATGTGAGTGCGAAAAATGTCGAAACATGTATGGTATAAAATCTAAATATGCTGGTTATAAAGGACGCAAAGACCCGACCTGGGGCGAAAAATTGTGGATAATGCATATAAAAATGGCAAAACGCTTCGCCAAAGACCGTCCCGGGAAAAAACTGGTTATTCTTGCTTACGGTCCGACCAAAAATCCTCCGAAATCCATAAAAAAATTTCCTGACAACATAATTATTGAACTATGTAAATATTCGCCTGAAGATTTTGCGCAATGGAAAAAAGTTAAGGTTCCAGCAGGCTTCACAACATATATTTATAACTGGGGATTTTATCAGGCAGAAGGTTTTACACCTAAGGTAACTCCTGAATTCTGCAAGAAGCAACTTAAACTTTTTAAAGACAACAATGTAAAAGGAATATACCGCTGTGGTTTTGGAGAACTGCTCGGACTGGAAGGTCCAGTTTATTATGTTTACGGTAAATTATTAGAAAATATCAATGTTGATCCACAGAAATTAGTTGATGAATATTGCCACGCGGCATTTGGCAAAGCTTACAAGCCTATGAAAGATTTTTACACCTTGCTGCACAAACGAATAGGAATGAAGCTTGATTCAAAAGAAGCTGACTGGAACGATAATGATTTGCTCTCTGGAGCAAAAGACCTTAAACACAAAAATATGAAACTTCTATTATTACGTTATCCTAATAAAACTGTAAGTAAATTAGATAAATATCTGGCTCAGGCTGAAAAAAACACAACAGATAAAAAAGTGAAAATACGACTAAAGCTGGTGAGGACTGAGTTTGATTATCTAAAATACACAGCAAGCCTGGCAGAGCTTTTTATAAACTATACACGCAAACCATCTTTGAACTTATTACGCAAACTTGATCAAGCGATAAAAAAACGAGATTCTTTTATAGCTTCTTTGAAAATATATAAAAATGGCAGAATCGCCAATTCAAACGGTTTCACCATATTCAGCAATGCAAAACTCAAAACTTTGTCTGCGGGCGGACGCTTGCAGGCTCCGCTAAAAGGCCCCTTCCTCTGGGATTTTAATTTTTACTTAAAACATGGAATTGTGCCGAACAGTCGTGTTATAAAAGCTCCTAAAAGCATAAAACCTATTGTTCTTGATGGGAAAGCAGATGATCCTGTATGGAAAAAGGCAAAAGCACAGTATCTTGTTCGTTTATATATGGACAAGAATAAGCCAATGATTTACACCACTGTCAAAGTTGCGTATGACAAGGATGCATTCTATGTGCTGGGAACTTATGATCAGGTCGATTCTAAAAAGCTTAAACTAGACTGGATGTTTGTATTTCTAGGTACGCGTCAGGATAAAAGCAAAAGTTTTATGTTTCCCGCCAGACTTAGCAGTAAAAGTCCAGGCCGCTGGAAATGCACCCCAGGAACCCATGATGCTTATAAAAGCACAGGCTCCTCTGTTGGACAAATACGCTGCTCAGGCTCCCCGAAAACTGGTGCATATACTGTAGAAATGAGAATACCATTTAAGTATTTTGGAAAAACTCCATCGAAAGGTGATGTCTGGTTTGGTAATTTTAAAAGAAGATGCGCCAAAGGTGATTTTATCTGGGAACCAAATATATTTCTTAAAACCTGGCGTGATCGTTATCAGGCTATGGGCAAAATTATTTTTCAATAACCAATATAAAAACAGGAACGAATTATGAAGAAAGTATTAATTTACGCAACTTTGGCAATGATTTCAGCGATGATGATGCTAAACGGTTGCAAAAGTGCCGGAGCCAGTCAACAGACAAAGAAAACAAATAAAGTTTTATTGATTGCTCAGTCTGGTAAAAGCAATTATCAAATTGTCCTTCCCGACAAAAAAGATTCAGGCCTTGCGGATAAATATTTGCAGAAAGGAGCCAAGCTTTTACAAAGCTGTGTTAAAGAAGCTTCTGGTGCGGAATTGCCGATTGTTAGAGAAAACAAAATATCATCCGCTAAAAATTGCATATACCTGGGCAACACCAAATATCTGCGTTCCAAAGGAATAAATACCGCAAAATTTACAAATTGGACTTGGATTAATAAAATGCAGGATCAGAATCTGATTATCGCGGGGCATGATTTCAAGCCGGTGCTTAATGATCGTCGTGGCAGATATGCTTTTATCCTGGGAACTGTAAAAGGTATTACAGCTTTTTTACAGCGCGATCTTGGTGTGCGTTTCATATTGCCGGGCAAGAATGGTATTCATGTTCCCAAACAAAAAACAATCACTGTTAATGAAAATTTAGACATTAAAAAAACTCCGAATATCAAATTTATCTATGGCAGAAGAACTGAATTCTTTTATGAAATCGCAAATAATTTTTTACCCAGTGCTGGTATTAAGCTCTATGGAGGACATTCATATTATCACGCAGTGCCCGTTAAAAAATACGCCAAAACAAATCCTGAATACTTTATTCTCAAAGGCGGAGTCAGAAATCCCAAAGGGAATCATCTCTGTATTTCAAATCCTGAAGTTCAAAATTTGATATATCGTGAAATGCTCAAATGGCTGGACAAAGGCTACAGCACTGTCGAATTAGCTCAAACTGATGGCTATAAACCTTGCGAATGCCGGAATTGCAAAAAATACGGTAATGTCAAAGACCCTGGCGAAAAACTCTGGATTTTGCACCGCAAGCTGGCGAAAAAACTTAAAAAAGATCGTCCCGGCAAAAAAGTTATTATTATTTCATATGGTCCAACATTACATCCGCCAAAAACTTTTAAAGATTTCCCCGACAATGTCATAATCGAGCTTTGTTCCTATTCCCCGGAGAATTTTCAGCGGTGGAGTAAATGTGAAGTTCCCGGCGGTTTTATGACTTATATTTATAATTGGGGATATTATCAATCCGTAGGACTTACCCCGAAACGTACCCCGAAATTTTCGTGTGAACAGACAAAATTGTTTTTCCGTAATAAAGTACGAGGTGTTTATTTGTGCGGATTTGGTGAATTATTCGGACTGGAAGGACCAGCATATTACGCTTACGGCCGGGCGTTTGATACGCCGGAAAATGCAAGTCCTCAATTGTTGACAGATGAATACTGTCGTGCTGGTTTCGGTAAAGCTTATATACCAATGAAAAAGTTTTATGATGTTCTGTTCAAAAGACTTGAACTGTATTCTGGTGTCAGTTCTTATTCTGACGCTAAAGTTGCCTTACCTAAATCTCCGAGGGTGATTCTTGCTTATAATTATTCACCTGACGTACTGAAAACTATGGAAACAAATCTTCAGCGCGCCGAAAAACTCGCAGAAAGTTTCAAAGTAAAAAAACGTCTCCTCTTAGTTAGAAAAGAGTTTGATTACGTCAAAAATCTTGCTTCTATAATACATATTTACAACGCCTACAGAACGTCTCCCAACTGGCAGTTTTTTGACAAACTTGCAGATTTGATTAATCAGCGGAAGCGGATGGTTAAAGCTGTTTGCCGCAAGGGGCGTGTCGCAAGATTGAAAGATTGGCCGCATGTCACATTTTTAGGCGGAGTCGATACACAAACGCTGAAAGTTAACGGTAGACAGGGAGCCATATTGAGTGCGCCGTTTAACTGGAATACGAGCCTCTTAAAGAAGAAAAAAGTATTACCGGGTCTCAACCAGAAGAAATTGACAATTTATAAAGCTGCGGGCGCAATTCCAATTAACGCTAATTTTGACAGCGGTATTTGGAAGACAATTCCGTATCAGTCAATGGGTGAAATCCAAATGGGCCAACTGCAAGAGCAAACTCGCTTCAAAATGGCCTATGACACAAATAACTTGTATATAGCCTTTAACTGCACTTTGCCGGTTGGCAAAATGAAATTCTTCCCTGTGGGTCGTGATGGTTCAGCTTGGGGCCAGGAATGCATGGAAATTTTCATTGATCCTTTTGCCAGTCGAGAAAAAAACTATCATTTTATTTTCAATCCTGTAAAAAATTCATATTATGATGCGGCGCGCGGTTTTATTGAAGATCAACTTGATCCACAATATGATAAGAATGATGCGTCCTGGAATGGTAAATGGTACTATTACAATTGGCTTGACCAGAAAAATAATAAATGGAAAGCGCTTGTAAAAATTCCATTCAAATCATTAAAGCTGACATCTCCGGGGAAAGGAACTACCTGGTTAATGAATATTGGGCGCGAACATTACATTCCAGGCACAAAGAAGCTAGAACTTTCCTTGTGGTCTCCCAATCTTGAAGCAATGAATTTTCACGAGAAAGAAGCTTTCGGCGAAGTAGTATTTGCCGGCAAAAAATAAGCCGCAGCATTTGCTTATTTTTTATAGCTGTTCCGATGTTCACTAGGGGAAATTCCTTTGTGTTTCTTATATAAACGAGAAAAGTACAAGGGGTCTTTGTAGCCTAGCTTGAAGGCTACTTCCCCTATTGATAAATTGGGGGCATTTTTGAAATACTCCTCTGCTTTGCTTAACTTTGCCTCTATTACTACTTTGGAAAAAGGTTTTCCTAGTATCTTTTTGAAGGAATGCGAGATGCTTGAACGGCTTCTTCCGGCGTTTTTGGCGACTTCGTCGAGGGATATCGGACGGTGTATGTGTTGTTCGATATAGGCTAAAGTCTTATTTATCATGCGTTCGCCTTTTACGCTTATTATTTCTTTGGTGATGATATAATCCACGAGAATAGTAAACAAACCAATGATGTTCTTGATCTTAATTTTATTGTAATAGGGTAGTTCATAAAAGTATTCCAGTAATTCTTTCTGGCAAGCGTTTTCTTTGGCTATTTTGAGCACTTTTGCCGGGAGGTTCTGGCTCGAACGAAATTGTCCGAACATGGCGTAGCCGACTAACTGTGTTTCGATAAATATCGGCGCGACCGCTTCCTCTATGCCCGCATGACATACATAATTGATGACTTCTTTTTGTCTGGCGCATTCGCGGCATTTGCTTTCATCCATCGAAATACATTCATTTTTATCGAAAATCTTATTTTGAATGAGTTCACAGAATTTTGAATTTGTGCGTCCATGTCCACGGCGCAAGATTTTGCCGTCAAGGGAATAAAATAAAATATTTATTTCAAAACTTGCCGTGAAGTTATCAAAAATATTCTGTATTTCATCGTGAAGAATTATGTCCAGTGCTTTATTCATATTGACTATAATACACTAAGTTTGCATAATAGTCCATGTGTTTGCAGAAAATTGCATTCCTTTTTTATCCATTAGGGAGTAAAATGTTAGTAAATCTAAAAAAATGGAGGATGCTATGTCTAAAAAAGTAAAAGTCGGTATTATTGGTCTCGGGTTCATGGGAACTACTCACCTGGATATTTACAAAGCAAATGATAAAGCTGAAGTTGTGGCGATTGCGGATGTAAATCCTGATAAACTCGCTGGCGATATCAGCAGCGTTTTTGCTAACATCGGCGGCGGAGACAATTCTGTTCCACTGGATTTATCAGCTATGGCTCTCTATAAAGACGGCATGGATTTAATAAATGACGCGAATGTTGATCTGGTTGATATTTGCCTGCCGACCCATCTGCATCGTAAATATGCTGTCGCTGCACTTGAAGCGGAAAAACATTTGATGCTTGAAAAACCTATGGGCAGAACCAGTGAAGACGCCAAAGCAATTGCCGCCGCGGCAGCAAAATCTGATAAATGCTTTACAGTCGGCATGTGTGTTCGTGCCTGGCCTGAATACCGTTATGTTTATGAACAGTTAAAATCCGGCAAGTACGGCGAAGTAAAAAATGCCTTTTTCAAACGTTTTTCTCCGACCATGGAAGGTAAAAGCTGGAACGACTGGTTTTCAAAGGAAGAATTCTCAGGTGGCGCATTATTGGATCTGCACTTACATGATATTGACCAGATCGTTTCGCTTTTCGGGCGTCCAACAGCAGTTACGTCCACTGGAAGTAAAGCTGTACGCTCTGACAACGCAGTTGATCATGTATTTACATTTTATGATTTCGAAGACAGTAAAATGGTTGTTTCTGAAGGCGGCTGGTCCGCGACGGATAACTCGCCATTTGAGATGAGTTTTCAGCTGGTTTGCGAAAAAGCGACAGTGATTTTCAGCCCGACGGGACTTAAAGAATATTATGAAGACGGTACTGTGGAGGAAGTCGATTTATCAGGATGCCCGGGCCCGACCGGTTGGCATGTAGAGCTTGACAATCTGCTCTCAGCGATACAGAATGGAATTCCGGCAAACAAATATCTCACTCCGGCGGAAGCTGTTGATGGAATATGCATTGCCGAAGCTGAACAAAAATCAATCGACAATAATGGTGTAAAAACTAAAGTTGAATATAAACAGGAGATAGGATAATGTCATTTTATAAAGCAATTAATTCATGGGTTATCGCTGGTTTTGGAGGAGAAAAAACTCCTTTTGAAGCAATTGAATATGCCGCGTCTTACGGTCTGGACGGAATCGAACTGACAGTGGGTGATTGCGTAAGTATCGACGCAACCGAAGAAGAGTGCGCCAAGATAAAAGCGTTTGCACAGAAAAAAAATATAGGGCTGCGTTCAGTAGCTACAGGATTTTTCTGGGGATGTTCACTCGGTTCTCCAGATGAAAATGAACGTGCCGAAGCCGTTGCATTTACAAAAAAATACTTACAGATCGCGGCCTGGCTGGGAGCGGAAAGCGCCTTGGTCGTACCCGGTGCGGTAGATGTGGCATGGGATGAATCACGTCCGGTCGTACCTTATGTAACTTGTTGGGAACAAGCAACTAAATCAATCAATGAATTACTGCCTGTAGCAACAGAGCTTGATGTCAATATTGCTTTTGAAAACGTCTGGAATAAATTTCTTTATTCTCCAGTCGAAATGAAGCAGTTTATTGAACAGTTTGATTCAGAAAAGATTGGCTGTTATTTTGATGTTGGCAACTGTATGTTGAACGGCTATCCGCAGGACTGGATCGAAGTTCTCGGGAACAAGATAAAAGCAGTCCATTTCAAGAACTGGAAAGGAGAGGACTTCGGCGGCGGTTTACATGGCTTTGGCGATGACCTCCTTGAGGGTGACGTTGAATTTGATAAAGTTCTTGCCGCTTTAGAAAAAATCAACTACGATGGACCGATCTCTATTGAAATGATTCCATTTTCAAGATTGCCAGATATGGTAATGCCTGACTTGGAGCTTGCCGAAATTACTGCGAAAAAATTTAAAAGTATTTTTGTGTAATGATGCAAATCGGAACAATAGTCGAATCTTTGAAACTGCCATTGTTTGACGGTCTCAAAAAGGCCGCCGAACTTGGCGCCGAAGGCGTCCAGATTTACGCTGTCGCCCGTAACGGTCATAATTTGCTGGAATATTCACCCGTGCAGCTAAGAGAGTTGAAAGACTGCTGCCAGGATAACGGTTTGCAAATAACGGCGATATGCGGAGATCTTGGAGGTCATGGCTTTCAGCAGTTAAACGGCAATAAAGAACGAGTCGATCTGAGTAAACGGATTATTGATATTGCTCTTGAGCTAGAGACTAATATCATGACAACACATATCGGCGTTGTGCCGGAGGACAGCTCTGAGCCGATGTATTCGATTATGGCCGACAGTCTGCATGAAGTCGGTGAATACGCTACTCGTTCCAGCGCGTATTTGGCAATCGAGACCGGACCGGAAAGTCCGCAAGCTTTGAAGGATTTTATTGAGAAAGCGGTTTGCAGCAAGGGAATAGCGGTCAATATGGACCCGGCAAATTTGGTAATGGTGCAAAATACTAATCCAGCCGCAGCTGTACGTCTGCTTAAAAATCATATTGTCCATACCCACGCAAAAGATGGCATACATATCCAGAACTGCAATCCTGAAAGGGTGTATACGGCCTTCGCTGAAGGAGGTTTCAAGCAGCTTGTGGCAGAGACTGGCAATCTTTTTAAAGAAACCCCTCTGGGACAAGGAGGGGTAAACTGGAAGGATTATATTCAAGCACTCCGCGATATTGGCTATAAAGGTTTTCTGACTATCGAGCGTGAAGTAGGCAAAAATCCAATAAACGATATTGGTTCAGCCATCAACTTTCTGAATAAAATATTATAGCCTAAAAAGCTTTTCGCATTTGTTCGCAGTAATAACGAACGTTGTCCCATTTCGCGCCGGGAGGAATACGATGGTCGGGACAAGGGATGAAGCCGCCAAGTTCAATCAGCGGTTTCAGCCTTTCTATCTCAGCGTCAACGGCGGCGAAGTCTTTTGCGAAAACATTTTTGTTCATACCGCCGACTCCTTTTAACTCCCGGCCATACTGTTCGCGCCATGGGGCAATACTGGCGTTCCAAGTGCCGACTTCTATAGGAAACATAGTATTGACGCCATTGTTTAACCATGTCGGGATAAGTGCGTCTATCATGCCGTCGCAATCCAGGGAAATTATATTTACTCCATGCTTTTTCAGCAAGTCTGTAATGCGCTTATAATGTGGACCGCATTTTTCGTCAAATACTGACGGCACAACCAAAGGGCCGCTTTTGAAGCAGATATCTTCCCAAAAAAGACCGTAATCACATTTTATTCCTGTGCTCAAAACGGTCTCCAGGCATTTGTATGTGAGATTTGCGGAAGTATTGATGATTTCATCATACAGTTCGGGGTCGTCAGCCCAAAGATAGCTGATTCCTGTAACGCCGAGCCAATTACGGATTGTGCCGATCATGCTCCCGCAGAAGATTCCAAGAAGTTCCTGTCTGTCATCCTGTTCGCTTTTTAATTTTTTCAACACATCAAAATCTATTCTGTCTTCGGAAAATTGGAGACGCGGCAGAAAATGCTCTTCCCAGGACTTTCTGTCTTTGAGCAAATGATCTATCTCTGCCGGAATCGAGCTGGAATCGGACATTTCCAAAACTATCACACCCGCAGCATCCCGCACTTTCTTCGAACCATCCGGCAATTCTTCAAGCACTTCGCGTTCAAACGCCGGATTGAGCCCATTTGCAGCTCCGACTCCACATCCCCAGCCAAAATCAAAACCGAGTCTTTTCATGGCTTCCGGCGGTGGATTGCCGCCGCTGCGGCCTTTGGCTTCATCTTTGCTTATATGACCTTCTTTGACCCATTTTTCAAGAGTTTCGTTCCAAAGCCCGAAATGAACTACAGGCATACGGTCGTAGTTTTCATAATTCATTATTGCGTGAACACGTTCTCGATTATTCATGTAATACTCCTGTATGGATTTGTGTTTTATCTTTTACTTATTCTAATTTTACACTTTTTTTTCAAAAAGTACATGGTTATAAATGGTTAAAGCATGTATAATAATAAGATGAAAACAAAAATCATAACACCGAACGAAACATGCCCGGATGTTCATTATTCTAACTATACAACAGTCGTTCCCGGGACGGGCTGGGGACCTCGCATTATACCTGATTTTGAGCTTATTCTGCTGGTATCTGGAGAATTCAGTTATCTCCGTCGCGATACGAATGAAAAATCAAATCTTAATGAAGGCGAAGTCCTTTGCATACCACCAGGTGAACTCCATGTATTTAAATGTGAACGCACTTCCTCGCAACATTCAGTAATAGCATGTATTCATCTGGAATTACATGATAAAGGCTCTTTTTTGTCCAGTGATTACAGCTTGTCGCCCATGCCGCCGCTTGTAACCGATGTCAAGGGAGATGCCGCTATACATGAACTTTTCAGGAATTGCCGTAATACCTTTGGGGGGTTTGGAAAATACCGGCAGGAGATTCTCTCCTCCACAGCAAAAGAATTGTGGTTGCGACTTGCCGAATACTGGGAAGGCGGGAGCGATAAAAAAATATCTCCCCGCATGCGCCAAATGACATTGTTTCTGCAGAAAAACATTGACAAATCACCGACTCGCCGCGATCTGGCAAAAAAATTCAGCATCACTCCGGAACACGTCAATGCTTTGTTCAAAAAAGAGCTGGGAACCAGTCCCGCAAAATTCTTGAGGAGAATAAAAATCTACCAAGCCTGCCGTTTACTGCGGGAAGACGGTCTAAGCATTAAAGAATGCGCCGACCGCCTGAGGTTCTACGATGAATTCCATTTTTCAAAGGCCTTCAAACAAGTAATGGGAGCCTCTCCCTCCAAGTTTAAAGGCAAATGAACAGGAGTGGCTATTTCTTCCACGCGCTCCATACTTCCTGTAGGGTTTCGCGCGAACGTGCTTCCAGAGTTGGTTTAAGTTCTTTGAGATATTGTTTTTCAGCTTCAAAATTATTGTGAATATCTAATGCTGCAGTTGTCATCGCGTCATCAGTGCATGAATCAATATCAATCAGATATTTTGACAAACCTAAGTCATTAATCATGTATTTTTTGCGACCGCATTCGTCAAATGGATTGTGAATTATGGGAGTACCTACATTTATACTCATAATAATCGAATGCATTTCCATGCTGGTAACGACCCGGGCGCGTTTGAAAACAGAATAAGCCTGCTCGCTTGTCCAGAATGAATCCATGTAAACACATTGTTCTTTCGCCTCGTCTGATAAAATATCATAAAGATAGTTTTTGGCATTAAGTAATGTTCCTCTGGTTTCATGACAAAGCAGAACTTTACAGCCTGTTTTCTCAATCCACTGTTCAAGAAAATTTTTCATTTTGCGCATTTGGTCAAGTTTTCGTTCTTCGCTCACCGCGCCGCCTGTCGGATCATTAAACATTGGCTTGCTATCAGAAATGCGAAGCATGACGCACATATATTTTTCATTTTCGAGCTTATTTTCTGCCATAAACTTGTCAGCCCATGCTTCGTCAAAACCTTTGAAAAAGAAAGTTGTGTCAGGGCGCCAGCCTGAAAATTTATTAGTCAAACCACGCTGCGCTAAATAATTCAAGGAATCGGTATCGCGGCAATAAACAAATTTCGCGTCGCCGAAGAGTTTTTTGTATAATAAATCCATAGGCCATTCGAGAGCGTCAAAGCTTTGCGATCCAACTCCATATGGAATTCCCAAACGCCGGGCAATAATCAGCGACATCGCTAGTGGCAAAGTATATGCCCAGAGATCTTTTATTCCGAGTCGTCCGTAATTAAAAGTAGTCCCTGAATTGTAATAAACAAATCCCGCGTTTTCAAAGGCATTTGCCGCACTTGGATTATTGATTTTTAACTCTTCAAATAATTCCATTGAATATTTTTCCAGAATATCCTCAACAATAGCTTCACTTTCGTAAGTAGTGAGAGTTCCTTTACGGAAACTTTCCAGCTTCGAACTTCCCCAGCGTTGTTCAAATTTTTGCCATGCTTTATTTTTTGCCATGCCGCCGCCGTCGGAAGCGACGAAAGGCATCGGAAGCACTTCGCAATTATCTTTATATTGAGGTAGATAATCTTTGGTTTTAATGTATCCTGGATCACTTTTCGGCAGCCATGAAAGCACCTTTACCGGAAGCTCCGGTTTTTCCTGTTTGATCATGCTTAACAAGCCCGGAGTTATGCCTATATCTCCAATATTGTTAACGCTCCAACTGTAAGTAATTAATAAATGTTTGCTCATAATGCTTTAACCTTTTCTATTAGATTTCCCATTTTATTACGGCGTTCAAGCACCTGTTCTGCTCCTTTTGCGACGGGAGCTTTCAACAATGCTTCTGCCTGTTTTTTTAATGGATTATTTTTCGATAATTTGCTGGAAAGTTGTTTTAAAATATATAAATATTCATAATCTTCAATGCCGTCACGAATAGCTTCAGCTCGCAACGTAGGCAGTATTTGTTTATTTGGCGCGGCGCAGAAAAAGCTTCCACCACCATTGTGTCCCTTGAAAGTCATAGGATTCCAATTTGTATATGGAGCTTGTGTAATAGGCTTTTTATTGCTGTCGTTCCAGCGGGTAACGGTCCAATACAAAAAGCCGTCAACTCCTTTTTTGTAGCCGTCTTCACCCATTTCCGACCTGATTCCCCAAAGTTGGTCGGCATCAATCCAAAAGCGTGTACTATACCACCATACTTCTTTGCCATTTTTACGTGCTTTAGCAGCTAATTTAGGATTATACATATTGTCATGTGGAATCCAGCCAGTTATTACTTTTCCTAATATACTTTGGGTTCCATAACTCGGATCATAGGCAGTAGTAATAATTTTTAAATCAGGGTATTTTTGTTTTATTGTTTTGCACAAATCAACAATCGCCGGCCATTCCGTAGGCCCGGCTTCGTCAAATCCATAACAATAAGCAATATCATATATACCGGCTTTTTTGAATTCAGGAACAAGTTTGGCGAGGTAAGCTATAACTTCTTTCTTACCTTTTTCCGGATAATGCTTTTGTTGTTCCGGTGACATTGCGGCCCATTTCTTTTTAGATCCCCTGGTGCTCTTATGAATATATTGACGTGGTAATTTGAGATACAGCATAGGAATAAAATTCAAGCCCATCTTGAGGCGTTTTTTGTATGTATTGACAGGAAGTAAAGTCGGTTTGCCGTAGGCACTGCCAGAGTAAATACTGAACGGATTCAACCTGTAACGTTCCAGGAGAAAGTCATAAACTTTGTTTCGGGATGGCAGCAACGAACTGTTATACGAAGAAGTCGCGGTTTTAAGTTTAGCTTTAACCGGCATGGTAAAATTCCAAACTTTTATTTTGACTGGAATTTTTATACTGCCGGCGTTAGCCGTTTTCATAGTGATTGAACCTGAATAAATCCCGGGAATTGTTTTAGCACTGGTTTTTACCCTCATCCAAAAAGGTTGAGCTTCATTTGCTTTTACATTGACTTTTTTGAAATGCTCTAAAATAGGATCTGGATACCAGCCGACATAGTCAGTCTGATAAGCAGGCGGACGAGTTTTGACAAAACCGATAGGAAATGCCTGAACAAAGTTTTTGGGCAATATTACGCGGGGATTTGTCTGCAAAGTGAATTTGCCGACAGAAAGTTCAACATCTTTAAGTTCTTTATATTTTGGAGCCAGTGCAATTACTTGAAATCCTTCATATTCATTGCGAGCCAACGAGATTTCATAAGTCTTTCCGGCTTTTCCATTGATCGGTAGCTCTTTAGGAAATATTTTTGAACAAGCACCAGCCAATGCAACAGCAAATTTCGCTGACGGATTAATTTTTAAATTATCTTCACGAATTTTTTCAGCTTGAGCCTCACGCAGGTTTTTAAACCATTTATCGGCTTTAGACGCGTCAGCAGCACTTGACCGGGCAATATCGTTAGCAATTGCGGTTTTTCCAATACGTCGATATGCTTTTTCCAACATAAGCAGTTTTTGAGGAGTTTGGCTTATCAGACGAATATTTGAAATATAAAATTTAATATCTTGTCCGGGACGGGTAACGTAAAAATTTACTGTTTTAACTTTACTTAAATTGATGTTGGCTTTTTGCAATTTATAGCTAAGAGTTATCCATTGTCCGCCTTGAGAAAGTGCATTTTTTTGAAAAAAACGTTTTTTGTCAGTATCGTGAAACAAGGCTCCAAGTAAAACCGGATTAATTGTTTTCAAGTAGCAATCCACTTGTAAAATGTCATACTTTGACCAATCCTGTTTTTCCTCTGGAACTGAATAAATAATTGCCGGCCATTGATTTTTACTTCCGGCATAGTATTTAGATGCTTGATAACTCAAAACATATCTGCCTTCCGCTTTTTCAGGAAGCCGATTCATTACAGTGCCAGACTTTGCACTCCAGTCAGATAATGATGCTTTTTTACTAAAATCACACAATACTGAATTATCTTTCGCAAATGCCGCAAACGCTATAAATCCCAATACTGAACTTATGAATACCTTATACATTAAATTTATTCCTTTATTAATTACTGTAATATGACGTAAAACCTTCATTGGAAAGATCCTTAGAAGCTTTCAAATAACCCCCGTCCAAAGGTTTTACGTGTCCGTCTCCAAACAGTAAATTAGCTTTTCTGCTGTGACGTAAATGCAGGAGATTAGAAGTGCTTGTCTCATCATACTGATACCATTGAACAATTGGATTTTTATTTAAGGTTATAGAATCTCCAATATAGAAGAAACTACCCGGCGAACAATATTCCTTAGAGGCATTTGCGCCAACTTGAGGCACCCTGACTTTTTTACCGGCAATTCTAAATGGTCTGGAAACATCTGCCCACATTCCATATATTTGCGCACGTTGAACAAATTGTCCAGGGAAAGCCGACGGACATAAAAGACTTGTTGTTTTGCCGACAATAAGTGGCGGCAGATATTTTCCGGCAGTTAACAACTGCCCCCAATTTAAATGCGCGGGATCGGAACCATAATTCGCAAAGTCACTCCACATCGGAGCACACCAGCCATTATAATCATTACTGTACATAGCTTGACCGAGACCAACTTGTTTTAAATTTGAAGTACATTTGATAGCTTTGGCTTTAGCGCGGGCTTTATTCAAAGCCGGAAGCAACATACTAGCCAGGATGGCAATGATACCGATCACAACGAGCAATTCGATGAGTGTGAAATTTTGCATTCTTTGTTTCATTTTTTTACTCTCCTTTTTACTTTTTATTTTTTCTGAATTTAAAATAGTTTATAATCTTCTTTTATGAAACCAGTTTTTTCTGTTTTTATTTTTTTATTTGATACTTTGTCCACAAGGGTAATATCAACCTTATATGGACCAGGGGACAATTTGTCAATATCTAAAGTTATTTTTGCATTTTTGCTTTTGAGAATAATTTGGTTTTCCTTTATTTTTTTATCAGCAAGCGAAAAAATACTAACACGACATAGATATTTCCCCGCTTCAAATTTTAAATCATCGGGAATATTTATATAAAGTTTTGCTTCATTAGTTCCCGCAAAGTATTTACTGGAATTAAATGCCGCCAACTTTTTCTCAGTTTTTTTTACCTGAAAATAATGAGATTCGGCAAAACACTCGTTGCCGTCCGGAGAATTAATAGCCAACCTTAAGCGCGCCTGTCCGGGCATATTGGGAACATCATATGAAATTTTCAGTCCGCGCACGGTGCCTTTAGTGTTTATAGAGCGTTTGATTATTTTATCCTTTCCGTTGGCGCTAAGCTTCATTGTAACGACTATGGTTTCATTTTTCTTTTTTGGATTTAATATCCGTAATCTGACGAACTGTTTGCCAGGACTTGTTCCGATTTGTCGCAGGTGTTTAAAACGATATTTGCGTCCATGAGTGTAATTTTTCCCCATATCAAATTTTAACTGCTGCCCCTTGGGGAACATCCATGAATAGCTCTTTTTGTCGGAAGTATAAGTATTTCTCAAAACATTAATACCCCATACCGAAGATTTTCGATCAGGATCGATTTCTGAAATCGGCAGTTTTACTTCCAGATACCAGTCCTTCCAGGTCCATCTGTCTCCTATTGCAAAAACTTCCGTACCAATATCAAATTTCTTGTCCTGGTTTTTGCTGTCCCATGAAACCCCGGCGCAGTTGAATATAAGCTGGAAAGAATCTTTTGATTTTTCCGGTTTTATGAACAATTCTATTGAGGAATCTCCCCAGATTTGGTGTTCATCGTGCAATTTTTTCTCCGCCCTGCGGCGCTCCTGGTCTTCATTACGGCAGAGGAAGCCCAGATAAAGATAGTTTTTATCGCGCATTACATAGATTTTTGTATCTTTTGGCCCTTTGAGAACCTCGGCTTTTTTCCACGCTGCGTCACATAAATGTCGATTCGTTTCTTGGACTGTATAAAAATATCCGTCAATCTTAATTTTCTTATTGGTTAATGGAATTTTCAAGGATTTTGCCGATATGTTCATACCTGCGATTATCAGCGTTAAGATAAAAATTATATATTTGTTTTTCATTATAAAATTTCCTTTATATGATTTCAAAGATTACAGTTTCCAGGGCTTTTAAGTTAAGTACTCCGTCAAAAACTTTACCGGAAATAAGATTGCGATATTTGACTTTTTTCCCTCTAAACTCCAGCTTTATATCTTTGACCGGATGATTCAAAAGATTGATTATATAGGCGTATGTTTTGCCGTTTTTCGTTTTTACCCAGCGTAATTCACCCTCAGCGAAAAGTTTTCCGCTACGAGTCGCCCGCAAGACAGGTTTTGATGACTGAATCTTTTCAAAAATAACCGCCATGGTTTCCGGCTTGACTCTGGTGGCGAAAAAATACACTTGTCCTTTGCCCAAAGTTGTTCTCAACAAGGCCGGCTTGTTCGCAAGAGCTCCGGCACGTTTACTGAACCTGATAATTACTTCAGATTTGTTTAGTGGTTTAACAAGCTCAGCGATACCGCCAGTAGCTTTTCCTTTATTTTCCAGAGCAACAGTAAGCGATTCCCGTTTGTAATTTAAAAGTGTCAGGTAGTCAGAAAAATTCTTTTCTGTAACAACTTTTTGATAAGCAATTTTTTGATTATCGTTCGTTAACCAGCCTTTGCGCTCAAACAAGCTTGCAAGATAATCAACAGGACGGTCGTGTTCATCAAACAGCAGAGAGTTCGCGCCGATGATCAGCGTGCCGCCATTCTTTACATATTCTGAAAGCTTGCGCACTACCTTTGCCGGTAAATGGCTTACGCCGGGCAGAATAACCGCTTTGTATTGAGTTGCTTTGTTATTTTTTATCATGTTCTCGGTAAGGAAGCCGGTTCGATATCCCAAAGGCAACAGGGCAGGATAAAATTCCCTTAAAGAACTTTCATGCCCGAGCCATTTTTGAGCTTTAAAAATCTCTGAAACGGGTAACTGACGCAAAGAAGTGTATGAAAAAAGTAAAGCGAATTTTGCCGGGGCCACTCTGAATTTAACGATCACGTCTGCCAAACGCTTTGCGTCCAGAGTAGCTTTATACATATTAAACAGCATTTCAGGAGTTTGCCGTTTATGCAGCAAAACTGTACTGGGGGTGGGACTGTATGATTTTCCGCGGAATAAACTTTTCCCCCATGGGCGCATCGCCTGCCACAAATGAATTGCTGACTTGCCATGCAGGAAGTCACGCCATATCGCGCATGCATAATAATTATCTTCAAATTTTTGCGCGCCAAAAGTACCACAATGCATTTCCATATTGACCACGGCTTTATTATTTGTGATGAGACTGGTTCTAAAGTCCGCCTGCATGGAGCCAAATGGTTCAATTCCGTATGGAGCAGGAACCGTTTTCATGCTGTTCTCGGCTACCATGATGTCATTTATTTTTGCAAGAGCTTCCCAGTCCATACATGTAACGCTCGCATGGTTTGCAAAAGTTTCAATACTGGAATCAATGTAATTAACAGGAGCATCAGGCTTCAAAACTTTGTCAAAATCATGTTTTACTTTTCGATAATCCTGAATGTTTCTCCAAGTCATATATTTCAACCAGTCTCCCCATGCCGCCCGATTGTCAGGATAAATTTTATATTGTCCTCTTTTCCAGCGTGGCGGATCACATTTGCTAAAATCCTTGTAGTTTGTTCCCCAGGTGAAATTCAATAATTGTATTGTCTGATATTTTTTCTTTAACCAGAGAGTAAAATCGGCAATATTTTCTTTGGCATAACATATTCCGCCGCCGGATTCAAAATTAAGAAAGTTAAAAAGAAAGAGGTTCGGAGTAGAAAAAGGACGATATCCGAGTAGCTTATTGATTCCGTCTTTGACATATTTGCTGCCTGCTTTGGAAGCCAGAGCGTAACCCAGAGCTCCACGCGGGATTCTTCTCGTCAGGTCAGCCGGAGAAGCATAGACTCCAAATTGTTCATGCTTAACTAAAAAATTAATCTTTTTTCGAGCTGCTGGACGTCCAACATAATTGATAAATTCATCACTAAACGGGTTCAAGAACCAGACGTCGGGATTATACATTATCCTGAACATCATAAAAGGATTTCCATTACTATCAACAAGCGATTTGTTCGTCAACAAGAATTTCTTATAATTAAGCTTTGGAATTGTTTTTGCGTTCTGAGAATTAGCGAGACGAGCAAGCTCAATACGGCAGGATTTTTCGACAAATTCCTGATATTTATCCAGAAGTGCCGGAGTTTGCAGTTTGTGCCTGACTCTAATTCCAACAATTCCAGCGACAGCTAAAGGAACATTGGCATAAGGAATTGACTTTCCATTACGTCGCAGCATTCGCGCTTTTTCTTCCAGCGCCTGAAATGCTTTGTCTGCTCTGGGATCGGTAAGCCAGCCGGTGCAATTCATAAAGGCGCGAGTGGATACAGATGTCCATTCATCCCACACTGTAAGTTCATCAAGCAGATAAGTTCCTGATTCATTATTAGCGGGTCCGATTGCAATTTTGTCGAAACTAAAATCTGGAGAAAACTTTAGTTCTCTAAAGTTTCTTCCGTTACAGCTAAAGCGTTTTTTATTCCAACTGAAATAATAGTTTTTGAAACCTGATGTAGCATCGATGCCCGGATTAGATAATTCAATAGAACATTTACCATTCTTCGAATTGAGCTCAACAAAAACTTGTCCTTTTTCAATAAAGCACTTCAATGAATCTTTTACGCCGCTAAGCATAAATAATTGAATACGCTTATCACTTTTCTTGCTTTTGAGTGCAAATCCAACCGTTCCCCGTTTATCCTGCCAAATACCTTTAAGCGGATAAACGGCTTCTATGATTCCCTTGCTGCCGCAAAGCGCAGAGTTCGAAATATATCCTGGCTTGACTTGTAACTCGCCTGAAAAACTGATTGGCTTTGAATTTGCGCAACTATAGTCCGCCTCTTTGCCATTATCAAAAGACTGATCAAAGATAAGTCCGGCAATACTTGAAAAAGAAATAAAAAAGCATATGCCACTCACCAACAAATATCTATTAAAGCTCATATTAAAATCTATCCCAGTAATTAATTCCGCCGCCTTCTGAATAGCGACTGCCGAAACCGCCTGGACCATATAGCCTGCTAATGCTGGTTTCCTGACTGTTTTTAGCACCGGCTACAATAGAATTAACATGCCCGTCAATCCATAAAGCATTGCATGATCCAGCATGTGACGGGCTGGCTTGCGGAGCCGATGCGGAATAATTAGATTCTACATAATAACGTCCCCGGTTGCGATAATCCTGTCCCGCGGTTGAACCTCCGTCAACACTATCAACAATCACTACTGTCTGACTTGGTTTTTTAATTTCAGAATCTTTCGCCGATGCTTTGGTTTTCCGGGGATCGCCTGTAGCATAGTCATAATGCGAGCCGATATTGCGGAAGTTATAACCATAATCAGCATAACGCCAGAAATAAGAACCTTTCGTCCAGCTAGTATTGTCAAAAAATTGACCTAGATTATTGTATGAAGATTTGCGTCCAACACAAACAAAAACTTTTTTACCAGTATATTTGTTTTTAGCCAGTAAATAAGTCCAGTCAGGATGACTGTAATATGGCATATAATAACCACTATAATCATCTGTGTATGAGTTTACTGCCAAACCAATTTGCTTGAGATTGCTCATGCAGGTAGATTTGTAGGCGGTTTCACGAGCCTTGTTCAAAGCCGGAAGTAACATACTGGCAAGGATTGCAATGATGGCAATCACGACGAGCAATTCGATGAGTGTGAAAAATCGTATTCTTTGTTTCATCTTTTGAATCTCCTTTTTATATTGCCTTTTTGTTTTGTTTATTTATTATTGTTAATTTTGCCTTGATTAATTTTGTCTTCTTTACGGACGCATCGCCCTTGATGTTTCTGATTAATAAATCTACTGCTGTTTCACCCCATTCTGCTACTGGTATTTCGACTGATGAAATATTTTCTAATTCAGAAAGCATACCGCAGGAAATTACATTACAATTAAAATTATTTTCCTTAATTACATCCGTTACGCCCTGTGCCAGGAAGTCATCGACAGTAAATATAGCGTCAGGCGGATTCGCTGATCTAAATAATTCGGTCGCAATGTTTTTGCCATCTTTTCGCATGGCATCGCTTTGAAAAATCATATTTTTATCAAGAGATAAATTATTTTCTGCAAACGCGTCTTTTATGCCGCGCAAAAAATTATCATTATTAAAAATCGCGGGGCTGTCTGATTCGCCAAAATGCCTGCAGATGAAAGCAATATTTTTATGTCCAGCCTCCCATAAGTACTCGATACCCATTCTGGCGGCGGAATAATAATCAAAAATTACTGAGTTTAACTGCAAGTCATTATATTCATTAAATGACACCAGTGGAATTTTGCTGCGCCGTAAAGTCTGTATATCTTCCTTGCTCAGAGCTGATGTTGCGATTAGTCCTTTGACTGTTTCTAATGGAATGATTTGTTCCAGCGGGCGTTTTTCTGTTCGACGCAAGCGGTCACCGGTTGAATAAAGATGAAAAGAATATCCCTGCTCAAGCACTTGAGCTTCTATTGATTGCAGTAAACGCGAAAACACTGGACGAACCACATAATTCATATCAGAAAACAAAATTCCAATCGTCCCCATAGAAGACGGTTTAGCATTTGCGTTTATATCCAGTAAAAATGATCCCTGCCCCTGTCGCCTGACAATCACACCGTCTTTTTCCAGTTCCGTCAAAGCCCGGCGAACTGTCCTGATTGAAACATTGCTTTTATGACAAAAATCATTCTCAGAAGGTATTTTATCCCCGCTTTTCAAGTTCATTGCTTTAAGCTCTTCAAAAATATATTCTTTGATTTGCAAAAACAACGGCAGGCTGTTATCTGCTGCAATAATTTTTTTCATATAGCTTCCTTCCATTACTTTTTGTGTTCTTACACTTCTTTCGCTTCTAACACTTCTTACATTGTCTATTATAGGGCTGATTTTAATTATGTCAACACTCGGATAGTTAATTCTTGGATTTTAGTTGCATTTTTATTAAATGAATATATTATAAAATATACATGAATAATAATCCGTGAATAATTATTCACATAATATTAATACTTTATTTTATGAAAAACCAGAATTTCAGTGATGACTTTTTAGCGGCGGCGGCACGTCTGTGCTATATCGACCGTATTCCTCAACAGGAAGTTGCACGAATGTTGAACGTTTCGCAGGCCAAAGTGTCACGTTTGCTGACTTTGGCGCGTAAACGCGGTATCGTACAAATCTCCGTAAGCGAGTATGACCCCCGTTGCAATGACCTGGAAAGTCAATTAAGAAAACAATTTGACTTGCAGGATATAATTGTTTTAAAAACGCTGGGAGATTCTCAGGACAAGAACCCTGCGCAAGGAATTGGCTACTTTGGCAGCAAGCAATTGTTTGACTATCTGAAACCCAACATAAAACTTGGACTTGCGGGCGGACGCACCATAATGCATGTAATTAATGGTTTGTTGACGATGCAGGTGCCAGCAAACCTGACCGCAGTACAATTGATGGGTAACGTCGGTTCAACCCCAAGCCCGACTGATGCCTCTGAACTTGGACGTAAACTGACAACGCAAACCGGCACCTTCATGGCTTTGAATGCTCCGATTTTTGTGAAAGATAAAGCTTTCAAACAAAATCTTTTGCAACACGAACAAATAAAATCAGTTATGGATGCCTATTCCAGTATAGATATAGCCTTGGTTGGCGTGGGAATCCCTGAAAATTCAATTTTTGCTTCTCAAAACGCTATTTCTCCACAGCAAATCAATGAATTACGCGCAAAAGGCGTGGTCGGGGAAATTTGCGGACACTTCTTCGACAAAAACGGCAATGAATGCGAAAATGAATTTAAAGACCAGGTAATCAGCATTGAGCTTAGCAGTCTGCGGAAAATCTCCAAAGTTTTTGCCGTAGTTTCCAGTGGAGACCGCAGCGAGGCTATACTCGGCGCAATTAAAGGAAAATTAATCAACGCCTTGTTAATTGATGAAACAAGCGCTGAAAATTTATTAAATTTAACTCAAAAAGAAATAAATGGAGTTTAAAATGCGAATTGCAGTATGCGTTAAACAAGTGCCTGAAACCAAGTCCGTGAAAATGGACCCGGAAACACGCACGGTTATCCGGCAGGGGGTACAGGCGATAATAAATCCGCTTGATCTTTACGCCATTGAAGCCGCACTAGAACTCAAAGAACGTTGTAACGCGCAAGTTACCGCTGTTTCGATGGGGCCTCCGCAGGCGGTCAGCGCCTTGAAGGAAGCTGTCGCGATGGGTGCTGACGAAGCGATTCTGGTCAGTGACCGGGCTTTTGCTGGTTCAGATACCTGGGCAACGTCTTATATTTTAGCTGGAGCGATTAAGCAGCTTGGCGAATTTGATCTGATTTTATGCGGAGAACGCGCCACTGACGGTGACACCGGACAGGTAGGACCAGAAATGGCCGCCGCTCTAAATTTGCCCGTAGTGACTTATGTTAATCACATCAATGAGTTGCAGGACGGACAACTGAAAATATCCCGCTTAGTCGAATCCGGAACGGAAAAACTATCTATGCAGCTTCCCGGCGTTCTTACTGTAGTCAAAGAAATTGGCGAACCGCGCCTGCCGACTTTTCGGGGTAAATTAAAGGCAAAAAATTTAGAGCTTCCAAGCTTTAATCTGGAAACTTTAAAGCTCGATAAAAGCCTGATAGGTCTCAAAGGCTCACCGACCAGAGTAGTCAAAATCTTCCGCCCAGAAGTTGTTCGCAACTGCAAGCTGGTCCGGGCTGAAACCGAAGTCCAAGTCGCTGAAGCTGTTGATGCGATGCTGGCGTTTATGGAGGACAAATCAGCATGAATAATATATGGATATTAGCTGAACAGGAAGCGGGAGAGGTGAAAGCGGTTTCATATGAACTTTTGACTCGTGGGTTGGCTTTGGCAGAAAAAAGCGGACGCAAACTTTGCGCTATGATTTTTGGGCACAATATTTCCGAAGAAGGTTTAAATGAACTTATTGCGCGCGGCGCGGAACGCGTTGTCGCAGTGGAAGCACCAGAATTAGAACATTTTCTAGTCGAACCTTATTCCGTATGCATGTTGGATTTAATTAATAAATATGAGCCGGAAATAATTTTAGCGGCAGCGACTTCGACTGGCAGAACTTTGATGCCCTACGTCGCGATGACTGCCGACGCGGGCTTGACAGCAGACTGCACAGAGCTGGATATTGAAGCTGAAACTGGCTTGCTCCTGCAAACTCGTCCGGCAATTGGCGGTAATATCATGGCAACTATCAAATGTCCTGAGCACCGTCCGCAAATGTCCACTATTCGCCCTAAATCAACCCCCGAAGCTCCACGTCAGGAAGGGCGAACAGGTGAGATTATCCGCCTGAAAGCTCCAGCAGAAGCAAACAAAAGCCGGGTAAGTTATGAGGGATTTGAGCCGGATACCGAAGAAATGAATCTGCAGGATGCCGAACGCATTGTTGTTGTCGGGCGCGGAATTAAAACTCAAGCTAATATAAAATTAGCGCGCGAACTCGCCGATTTACTGGGCGCGGCGCTGGGTGCCAGCCGTGAAGTTATTGACCGGGGATGGCTTAGCTATCCGCATCAAATCGGCTTGAGCGGCAAAACCGTTACTCCCAAATTATATATCGGCATCGGTGTTTCAGGAGCTATCCAGCACCTCGCAGGAATGCAGACCTCTGAATGCGTTATCGCCATAAACAAAGACCCGGAGGCACAGATTTTCCATGTCGCGGATTTTGGAATTGTCGGTGATCTTTTTGAAGTTCTGCCGGTGCTCATCGAAAAGCTTAAACGGGGAGAAAAAATATGTTAAACAAAACTGTTTATAAAATAGTCACGCCGGAAATAGCCAAAGAACTGGCGGATATTGTCGGCGAAAAATACCTTATTTATAATGATGCTGAAAGCCTTGAAGCGTTTTCACACGACGAAATACCCGGCACTAAATATCGCCACATGCCCGAAGTGGTAGTCCGTCCGCGAACCGCTCAGGAAATCGCCGAAATAATGAAACTGGCTAATCGTGAAATGATTCCGGTTACGCCGCGCGGCGCAGGGTCGGGACTTTCCGGAGGAGCGGTTCCGACGCACGGCGGTATTGTGGTATTTGTTGACAGGATGAATAAAATCCTTGAAGTAGACGAGAAGAACATGATGATAACGCTTGAACCGGGCGTTGTTTCAAATGATATAAATGAGTGTCTGAAAGAATACGGTTTGTTTTATGCTGGTTATCCGATGAGCTTGGAAACCTGTTATATCGGCGGCAACGTCGCGGAAAATGCCGGCGGCGGCAAAGCTGTCAAATATGGCGTTACTTCGCGTTACGTTCTCGGGCTCGAAGTCGTCACCCCGACCGGGGAAATTGTCGAACTCGGTGGTAAACTGATTAAAAATGTCACCGGCTATGACCTCTTGCAATTGATGACCGGCTCCGAAGGAACTTTGGGCTTTTTTACAAAAATCATCCTAAAATTAACGCCCCTGCCGAAAGCACAGGCGGATTTATTATGTTTATTTAACACTATTGAGCAGGCGATTGAACTTGTTCCGCGTATCATAACTGAAACGGGAATAACTCCGACTTCAATTGAATTTATGGATCAGGACTCAGTCAAAGCAGCTTGCGACTATCTCAATGAAACTCTTCCTTATGAAAACTGCGGCGCGATGCTGCTTTTGACTTTTGACGGTTCGGATATGGAGCAAGTCGAAAAAGATTACGAATTAGTTGGCAAATTCATCGAAAAGAACGATGTTCAGGAAATATACGTCGCCGACAATCCCGCGACCACCGAACGCATTTGGAAAATTCGCCGTAATATTGCTGAAGCCTACAATATAATATCCACGCGCCAGAGCGGTGAAGATTTAGTCGTTCCGCCAGCACAAATCGCCGAGTTGCTTGCTGAACTGCAACATATCATCAAGAAATATGACATCATGCTGCCATGTTTCGGACATGCCGGAGACGGAAATATTCATGCCAGAATCGTTTGCCAGCCAGAATGGAGCGACGAAAAATGGGAAGAAACTTTGCCGAAGATTCTCGAAGAAGTTTACAACAAGACCGTTAGTTTAGGCGGAATGCTTTCCGGCGAACATGGTATCGGATGTAAACGCAGAAAATATATAAATAAATTTGTTTCGGAAGAACATTTGAATTTATTGCGCATGATAAAGCGTGGCTTTGATCCTAACAATATTATGAATCCCGGAAAGGTTTTTGATCTTTAAAAAAGAAAAAAAGGGAAAAGAGAAAATAAATCCGCACCGGGGCGTCGCCGGACGCGATCCAGCGGCGGAACGCTGGTCGAAATCTCCAATTTCGAAATGTAAGCGACGAAGGAGCGCAAATGAACAGTACAATAAGTTAAAGCAAGCTTTGAGAAACTTTAGGATTATATGAGCTCGAACGCTCGCGTCTTTGAAAAATAGCGCAAGCTTATTTTTGAAAGCCTCGCTTTTCGAGAGCGGATTTGGTCTAATGCGCCCTATGGGCTTAAATTTCGAAATTAGAGATTTCGACCAGCGCTTCCCGCCGCTGGATCACGGAGCCGTTACATCCGGCTTTTTGTATTAAAAGATAAAAAAGGATTAAAAGACATGAAAGCAATGAGACTCACTGGCATACGCGAAATGGAAATGCTCGAAGTTGACAAACCGGAAATAGTCGCCGACAACGACGTACTTATAAAAATGACCGATGTCGGCGTATGCGGCTCTGATGTTCATTATTACACTCGAGGCAAAATCGGCTCGCAAGTAGTGGAATATCCGTTCACCGTAGGACACGAGGGATCAGGGATTGTCGAAGCCGTTGGCGCTAAAGTGACACGGGTAAAAGTTGGCGATGCTGTCGCGATTGAACCAGCTACCCCATGTCATAACTGCGATCAATGTTTGATCGGACGCGAACACACCTGCAGAAATTTGACTTTTCTAGGCTGCCCAGGACAAGTTGAGGGATGTTTGAGCGAATATATAGTAATGAAAGAAGGTTCATGTTTCCCGCTCGGCGATAAAATCACCTTGGAGGAAGGAGCTCTTTCTGAACCTTTATCTATTGGAGTTTACGCTGTGAAATTATCTATTCCTATGCAAGGGGCAAAAGTTGGTATTCTCGGTTGTGGTCCAATCGGCTTGAGTGTTTTATTGCCCGCTATCGCACAGGGCGCGGAAAAAGTTTATGTTACCGACAAGCTCGATTACCGTCTGGAATACGCGAAAAAAGCCGGTGCCGCATGGACTGGAAATCCTCTGAAACAAGATGTCGCGAAAGCTGTTGCCGAACAGGAACCGGGTTTACTGGATGTGGTTTTTGAATGCTGTGGTCAAGCCGAAGCGGTTGAAAACGCTCTTGAAATGCTCAAACCGGGCGGTAAATTAATGATGATCGGAATTCCTGAAACTGATACTTTGGAATTCAACATGGACAACATGCGGCGTAAAGAACTCTGCGTCCAAAACGTTCGCCGTCAAAATCAATGTGTTCAATCAGCGTTGGATATGATCGCAAATAAAGATTTCGACGTAAATATTATGACAACACACTATTTTGATTTTGCACAAACAAAAGAAGCATTCGACCTGGTAGACAAATATAAAGACGGTGTAGTTAAGGCGATAATAAAATTTTAATGAAACTTGTAATTAAAAATGCTTTAATTTATGACGGCAGCGGGGAAAAACCTTTTGCCGGAACTGTGGTATGCGTGGATGGATTCATTAAACTTTGCACACGAGAGTGTTTGACCGTTCCAGCTGATTATGTATTTGACGCGAAAGGTTTGGCTTTGGCGCCGGGTTTTATTGACGCTCATTCGCATTCTGACATGTCGATTCTCGCGGCACCGGAGGCGACGGGAAAAGTTTCGCAGGGAATCACTACCGAAGTAATTGGCAATTGCGGTTTGTCGGTTTATCCTGTTACTAAATTCAATCACGAACATTTACAAGAATTATACCGCAATTATGATGTGGATATTTCATGGACTGATTTAAATGGTTATCAAAAGGAATTAGCACGTCGCAATCCGGCGGTTGACCTCGTTCCTCTGGTCGGGCATAATACTTTGCGCGCCTCGCTCTGCGGTTATGGCAAACACCAGCTTACTCCAACTGAAAGTAGCGAATTACAGAATTCATTAGCGCAATGCTTTGAACAGGGAGCGCAGGGATTTTCAAGCGGTTTGCTTTATGTTCCGGGCAAATTTGCGGACTCCAAAGAGCTGACTGGTCTTTTGAAAATCGTTGCTGAATACGATAAAATTTACACAACTCATTTGCGAAGTGAGGGGAAAAAACTCTCCGAAGCGCTTATAGAAACATTTGACGCGGCCTTGCGGGCTGGTCTGCGGCGGCTTCATATCAGCCATTTAAAAGTCGCCGGAGCCGGAAATTGGCATAAAATAGATGAGTTGTTTTCACTCTTGCAGGCGGCGCAAGATCAAGGAATTGAACTCAGCGCGGATCGTTATCCTTACACCGAATCCATGACTCAACTAAGTGTAATTCTGCCTGAACCATACGACGATATGGACGATGTTTCCCTGGAAAAAATCTTGCAAAATGAAGATAATTATGCAAAAATAAAAACAGCTTTAAATGCTCTCCCGTCTGAACGCTGGCAGACTGTCCGACTGGTTTTCGCTAAAGATTATGAAAAGTTCTGCGGTCAGACTTTTGACTCGATCGCCAAGTCTACAAAGCGCGATCCGGCGACATTATGCGCGGAAATCCTACGCTCGGACGCGACCGGAGCACTGGCGGCTTTTCAAGGCATGAGCGAAAGTAATATGTTGCGCATCATGCAACAGGATTTTACAGTCTGCGGCAGCGACGAAAGCGCGCGTCCATTGGATTATTCTATTGGGCGTTCGCATCCGCGCGGCTTCGGTTCAATGCCGCGTTTCTGCAATATCCTTTGCCAAAACGGATTTCCGCTGGAAAAAGCAATTCAGCGTCTCACATCTTTACCGGCACAAATTTTCAGATTACCCAACAAAGGCTTGATAAAAGAAGGATTTGCCGCCGATTTGGTTCTTTTTGATCATGAAAACTTCAAAGACACCGCGACTTTTGCCGAACCGCATCAAGTAACTGCCAGCATACACAAAGTCTGGAGAAAAGGCAAACTTATTTATTCCACGCCTTGATTTTTTTATATCCAATGTCAGTTTATGAAACCCAACAAAATAGGATACTCTATAATAAAATGTCTAATACACGCGAATCTTTACTGGCTGGTAAAACGTTTAGTTTTAACGATGTTTCTGTAAATTTTGAAAACCAAACCCTTAGCTTTGGCAATGAGTTATTTGTCCGTCAGTTGGACTTGACCAAGGTCGTGCCGCGCACAAAATCCTTTGTCTATCTGCCGTTGAACAAAGAATTGGCGTTTGAACAGGAACTTTTTGATTTTTCCTTTTTCGGATACAATTTTCCCGATGGACGTGGAAAGGTGGAATTTAATCTTGTCGATATAAATGCCTGCGTTATTCCAAGCTCATGGCGCGATGGCGAACATGTAAAAATAGACATTCACATCAAAGAAAATGTTCAGCAGCTAGAATTCATTAAATCATATTTTATTTATCCTGGTCAAGCTTTTCTGGGAACACAAAATTCGATAAAATGTCCGGTCACTCCCAATATTTACTGGAGTAAGCGTCTGCTTTTGAATGAGCCGCAGAATTTATCTCAGGAAAATCCGGAAAGCCGCGTTGAGATCCTGCGTTTATCTCCTGAATTTAAAGCACAAAAATCTGTAGAATTCCGGGGACGTACCGATTATACCAATGATTTAGTTACTGAATGTACTGATTTGAAAGAATACGCAAATGGTAATTTATTATTTTGCGAAAGCGATGATTGCGGAATATTTTTTCTGCAGGAAGCTCCGCCAAGCGCGGAAAGACGTGATTTTGAGGATCATGACTTCCGTATTACCAGCGACAATACAATTTGTTCATGCTGTTGGGGCGTGGCTCCAGCCGAAGTCAAAACTGATATTTTTCTGAGTTCTTATCGCCATGTAATCGGTATTTATCCAGTGGCGGAAGAACAGCAGAGCTTGAAAAAATACTTGCGTTTACGCTTTCCTGAGGCGGAAGAGGATTACACAGTAACGGTTAATCCATGGGGATGCGGAAATTTTCCTGCCCTGGTCAATGAGAACTTTTTATTAGACGAAATCGCCGCTTCCGGTGAAATTAACGCGACACATTACCAGGTCGATGATGGTTGGCAGAAAGGTCGTGCGTTACAGGAATTAACGACAAATAACCGCAATATTCAGCCTGAATTCTGGGATATATCCATGCCGCACCTGCCTAACGGCTTTGATAAATTACTAAAACAATCCCATGACAGTGATGTCAAAATAGCCTTATGGGTAGCCCCGAGCTTTACCTGTGAATATCGCGATTGGCAGCAATTCGCTGATATACTTTTCGATTTCTATGAAAAATATAATATAAAAATGTTCAAGATAGACGCGGTGAAAATTCGCACCAAAGAAGCGGAAGACAATCTGGGAAAACTACTTACAAACCTCCGTGAGCGTTCAAACGGTGAAATATTTTTCAATCTCGACACTACCAACGGACAACGCCCCGGTTATTTCATGTTTCTGGAATACGGCAATATTTTCCTCGAAAATCGTTATGTTCACCGCGAAGCTTTTTGTCCATATCACCCCGAGTTAACGCTCAGTAATTTATGGAAATTATCCAAATACATGCGTCCACAGGTTCTTCAAATCGAAGTGCCGAATCCCCATGCAGTCAATCATGAAGGCTATGCTAATCAACAATCTACCGCACCGGATATTTATCCTGTTGAATACTGGCTGGCAATCGCCATGTTCGCCAATCCATTGATCTGGCTGGCGCCATCACAGCTCCCGGACGACACGAAAAAAGTTTTCCGAAAGATGATTGATTTGCATTTAAAGTATCGTACGCAGATATTCGAGGAGGAAATATACCCCATCGGCGCTGAACCAAATGGTAAGGCCCTGACCGGTTTTATTTCAACCAACACCGCTGGCACAAAAGGTTTCATTCTAGCCTTCCGCGAGATTGACGGTCCCGAATCAGCAGCCTGGGACATTCCAATCATCAAAGGTGCATCGCTGAAAATAGCCGAAGTGGCAAGCAATACAGAAGGCGAAATAACTTGTCTCGAAGCAGGAAAATTCCAAGTAAAATTAGCAGAAAAAGCCACTTACGTAATGGTCGAATTTTCCGCATAAATCCATATTTTTGCTAAATTTTATCACAGGGTATTGACAAAACAGGAGATTTAATATATAATATACTCAAACGTTTGAGATTTATTCTCAATCGATTGTAATAAAGGATAATAATGAAACGCCCGACCTTAAAAACTATAGCCGCTGAAATGGACTTGTCTGTAAGTGCCGTATCAAGAATTATCAACGGCAAAGGCAAAAGTATTGGTTTGAACGACAATACTATTAAGAATACTTTGGCATTTGCGGATAAAATTGGCTATCGTCCTCATAAGCAGGCACAGAACTTACGCTTGGGCAAAAATAATGTTATTGGGGTAATGTTATTCATGCCTGAAAGCTTCAATAGCGATTTGGCCTACAGGTTGTTTAAGGGAATTTCCCAGACAGCACAACAAAAATCTCAGGCTCTGATGTTTTTTGATGTATCTGAACCTGATTCCAGCTTAAAAGCGATTAATCAGTGTTTGAATTCAGGAGTTGACGGAATTATCGCCACACATTTGGAGGATGAAGCATATTTAAAGCGTTTGAAAGAAATTATTGCCCAGGGAGTTAATGTTGTTATGGTGCTTAACCCCGGTGATCATGTTTTAAACTGTCCGAATGTTATAATTGATCAGCAGCACGGAGGATTCATCGCTACAGAATATTTGCTGCGGAAGGGATACAAACGCATAGCGCACCTCGCCTACAGAGGCAAATTTAGTTCCGGCGCAAAGCGTTTCAAAGGGTACAAAAAGGCACTTGCGGCGGCGGGAATTGTATATGATGAAAAATTAGTAGTTGAAGATTCCGAAAAAATTAATTTTACCGGGGCAAAAGAGCTTTTAAAATTAAAAGAGCTGCCGGATGCTGTTTTTTGCTGGAACGACAAGAGTGCTGTACAAGCGCAGCGTATTTTTAAAAATGCAGGTGTAAAAATTGAAGTTATGGGTTTTGATAACCGCGAATTCATTCAATACTTGGAAGAACCATTCAGCAGTATAGATTTCCCGTTGCAGGAAGTAGGCGCATTGGCTGTAGATACACTTTTATCTGGAGATTTATCCAGTCGTGTTTTGACTATCGCTCCAAAGATGGTAAATAGATGAAATTAATTATAAAAATAAATTCAAA
>Ga0255410_1013_pt1 | contig 34443 bp, 24 predicted proteins | sample CelNoTSeSYBR01J2_FD_182126 | JGI IMG/M metagenome (GOLD analysis project Ga0255410, IMG submission 182126) | Sediment cell enrichment communities from methane seep in Santa Monica Basin, California, United States - CellEnrichment... | ecosystem: Environmental > Aquatic > Marine > Cold seeps >... | reverse complement strand
ATTGCATATTGCAAAAGCTCAGGAACAGCGGAAATATACCAGTAGGTATCATTAACATGGGTATGTCCGAGGTAAGTCGAAAGTTCAGATATATGTGCTTCTACGTCAACTCCTGTTTTATACCAATTCAACAGAGTCTTTACTGCAAATGTATGACGAAAGTCATGCAAGCGTGGACCATGGCTATCGTTTTTGCCGCGCAAACCGATTTTTCGAGATAATTTGACAAACGTCCAGTTGACTATGTTCTTGTTCAAGGATCGTCCGTTTTCCGAAATAAAAAATTTCGAACTTTCAGGATGAGGACATTTTTGTTTTCTCAAATGACTGTATCGCTTCAATATTTCAACAGAGGAATGATGAATTGGAATGAGCCTTGACTTGCTGAATTTTGTATTTTTTACAGTCAAGATACCGTGTTCCAAATCCACATCCGAACACAGGAGGGCAATTGGTTCACTTATACGCATTCCTGTAACAACAAGCAATCCCAGCAAAGTAAAATAGCTTAAAGAACGCATCCCGGTTGCGGAAGGCAGTTCCTTTGCCGCCAAGAGCAATCGTAAAATTTCCGCATCACTGTAAATATATGGAGTTTTACGTTGATATTTGCCTGGAATCAATCCGCATGGTGGGACTTCCGTCCGAGGATCAATGGCGCGATAAAATTGTGCAAAAAGACGTGCCATAGTTAAGCGGCGCGCCCAATGTGCCTGCGAAGCATTGCGAGGCATTGTCGCCCACTGTAAAACCATATCCGTAGTAATATAAGACATATTATTTTGTTCCAGAAAATGAATAAACTTGCTGAGTACCAGCTCTTCATCCCTCATTTTAAATCCCAGGTTCCGACGCAGGCTGATATACTCGTTTAATGCATTCCGTAAAGAATTCATAAGTCATCTCCTGCCCAAGGTTGAGCTATTGCTGCCAATGCGTTTATATTAACTTTCGCATATATTTCTGTTGTGTTTATATTTGAATGCCTGAGGATTTCGCCGATTTCCATCAGTGAATTTCCTCGCCGGAGCATAGCGCAAGCCAAAGAATGGCGCAATAAATATGCTCCTTTACGAAGAGATTTCACCCCGGAGCGTTTTAACGCCCGACGCATTATATCGTCAACTGCAGCAGAACCGGAAAATCCCTGCTGAGGAGCTCTGGCTCTGACAAACAGACGTCGCGTTGCACATGGTGGTCTGTTTTTGCATATATATTTCGATAAGGCTTCTCCGACATCATGCGGTATTGGCATCTGATTGTGCTGTACTCCCTTACCGTGTATGGTCATAACACCGTTTTCCCAGTCGATATCATTCAATGTCATATTCACGATTTCACATGGTCTGAGCCCCAGCCTCGATAATATAAGTAAAACGGTGTAATCTCTTTGCCCGACTGCGGTATCCTGAGCACAACTTTGCAACAGACGATAGACATCTTCCTGGTCAAGTGATTTCGGCAATTCCGACAAACGCCAGGATGCGACTGTGGGAATAGCTTCAGCCAAATCCAATGTAATGTCTCCATGAAAACGGAGATAACGAAAAAAAGAGCGAAGCGCACTTGTCATTAATTGGGATCTTTTAGGTGTCCATAGACGTGAACATCGGACTACAAAACGAGTAACGTTACACAAGGTAATTTCATTCAGGGAGACAGGATTATTGCCAAAGCGCTCATTCAAAAATCTTAGAATAATTGGCAAATAACTATTCAAGCTAGCCGGGGCCAAGCCACGCTCCTTTTCAAGATATTCAGCAAAATCACACATGATTCTCTGAATATCATCATGAACAATCTTATCAACTTTCTTTGGTGCGATTCCAGAATCCCGCAAGTATTTAAGCAAAGCATTCAATGCGGCTAAATCACCCCGGCGGATATATCCGGAGCGCGGCTGTTCCTTGAAGAATATCTTTATAACGTTTTCATTAATTTTATACGGTTTTATATCTCGCGTCATGAGCCACTTATTAAAATTAAAAATCATTTTTAACTTTGCATGTAAAGTTGTATTACTATACCCTTGCGCTAATAACATTGAATGGAAGCCGGGCATATATTTGTCCAGCGGTCCGGGACGGTTTGTGGGAACAGCTTTTGATTTTGATGTCTGCATTTCTTTTCCTCCTGATTTAGTGTTGAAACTTAAAACTCGAAGAGAAAATGATACCAGAATTATGCCGACTATTCAAGCATCTAAAGAGAGGAATATAGCCTCGGATAAAGATGGGATAGAAAAGTTACTCGGCATAATTCGGTACGCGGCATAATGACGCAAGCTATGAATATTGGCATCTTTGCGGCACCCGGAATCCTTTAAGGCTTTCTTCCAGAAATTGTAAAGAGTAATGTTAGAAAATGGCCGGTCCTTAGTTCCATAATATGTGCGTGCGCGTACACCTTTATTTTTCACTTTATAGGCAGGAAAAAGTAAGCTTGGGTGTCGATGACTCAACCATAATTGACGCAATAAAATCAAAGTATTGCTTGGTAACGGGATTGAGCGTGACTTCCCGCCTTTGCCGTAAACATACAACAATGACTGTTCAGCATCAATATCATTGACTGTCAATGCTAATGCTTCATGAAGTCGTAATCCACACGAATAAATCACTTTTAAACAAGTCTGATAACGAATATCTTCTACTAAAGCCAAAGCTTTTCTGACTTCATTTTGGGACAGCACTACCGGTAGAGTTTTCTTCGGACGCTTACGGAATATTCTCAAAAAAGGCATATCCTGCGGGAAAGTGTGTTGATAAAGAAAAGTTAAAGCTGCATGTAGAATTCCAAGAGTTTCCTGTGAATACCCACGATTTTCCAGGTAAAGAAAATATTCACGTAATTCCTCATTGCTGATTCGAGCCGGACTTAAATTGGTGTGCAGGACCATTCTCAATACAGATTCAAGATAGCAGCCGATAGTTCTTTCTGAAAATTTGTGTAAACGCATATCTTCAAGATACCTTTCGCGCAGAGGTGAACTTGAATGTCTTAAACGCTTAGATCGTTTACGTTCTCTGGAAGAAATTTTAACACGATTAGCGACTTTTTTGTTTTTTGAGCTCATGATAGAGCCTCCTCAAGTTAGTTATGATTTCCCGGCATAAACCGGACTTGAGGATAAGATAAGGGATAAGAAGATAATTTGCGTGGAAAACTCAATTCCTGCCGCGAATGCGGCTTAGTTCAACTATATTTTGCATGTTATTTTAGGCGAAATGAAATTAACTTTGTTATTTTTTTTATTCTTAAATTTTCCCCGGATGGAGATTCATGATTATTTATGATGTCTCTCGGATGTCTCTTGGAGATAGATTTGAAGACTCCCTGAAGGCGCGATAGAAATTACTTACACAGGCAAAACCAGACTTGAGAGCGATTTTTGATGTCGATAAATCTGTGTTTTTTAGCATAGTCTGTGCATGATGGCATCTGTGTTTATTAATATATTGAGTCAAAGTCTGACCAGTTTCTTTTAAAAATACCGCATGTAGGTGACTCCGACTCATTGAAGCAACGGAAGTCAGTTGCGCTACAGATATTTGACTGCTGTAATTAGCATCTATGAAACGACAAACATTTGCTATACTTTGTCTTGACTTTACATTGCTGAAAGACTTTAATTCTTCCGTTGGAACTCCGCCCGTTCGTAGTATTGTCAGCAAAAAACGCTGAACAGCAATTCTCATGGCGAACTTCATTCCCGCTAAAGATCGTGCTTGTTCTGCAAGCATTTCCTCTAAAATATTACAAATACAGCTTTGCCCTTCGCTTTGTAATGGCACTCGAAAATCACGAGAGTCTGAATTTTGTATTAATAATTCAATGATTTCAGCAGCTTCATATTCAGCGCTTTTGCTGCGGTCAAACATATTACAATCAAAGTATAGAATCATAGAATCAACAGGATGTTTGCTGTCGCCATTACCAATATGCATCTGCCCCGCAGGATAAAAAAACAAATCACCTTTTCGCATTGCGATAGATTTTCCCGCTAATTCTTGTGTACCCCCATCGCTTAAGGCATAATAAAACTCATAGAAATCATGTTGATGCAGAATTATATCCGGAGTATACGGCATTGTTATCCGGAAACATGATATTGAATTTTCTATTGATTCTTTTTTCATAATCAGACAATAATATAATTTAAAGATTATACTGAAATTACATTGATTTATTTCAGTTTTAAATATAAAATATACAATAAATCAGATTTTAATGAAAATCAAGCAAGGAGCATTATAATGTCTGAAAAAAATAAAGTTGTATTAGTCGGATGCGGAGGAATCTCCAATGCATGGTTGACTTCGCTAAAAGAATTTAACGACGTGGAAATAGTTGGACTGGTTGACTTGAATCAGGACAACGCAAACGCACAAAAACAGAAATACTCTCTTGAATCTGCCGAAACCGGCAGCGATTTAAAGGAAATGCTGGAAGCTGTGAATCCGGCGATTGTATTTGACTGTACTATCCCGGAAGCGCATTTTAATGTAACAACAAGCGCCTTGAGACACGGCTGTCATGTGCTTGGTGAAAAACCAATGACAACAAGTATGGAGCAAGCCGGCAAAATGACCGAACTCGCAACTGGAAAGGGCTTGATTTATGCAGTTATTCAAAATCGTCGCTATGATAAAAGCATTATCGCTTTTCGTGACCTGATTCACTCTAAGAAAATTGGTGATTTAACTACTTTAAATGCTGATTTTTATCTGGGCTGTCATTTTGGCGGTTTTCGTGACGAAATGGATCACGTTCTATTGCTTGATATGGCTATTCATTCATTTGATCAGGCACGTTTTATCAGCGGCAAGGATCCGGTAAAGGTTTATTGCAAAGAATTTAATCCGGCTGGTTCCTGGTACAAACATGGAGCTTCCGCAATGGTAATCTTTGAAATGTCTGATGGCAACATTTTTACTTATCGCGGGAGCTGGTGTGCAGAAGGTCTCAGCACTTCCTGGCAATGCGACTGGCGAGCTTGTTGCACGAAAGGTTCCGCCATATGGGATGGAGAAGATAAAATTCAAGCAGAAGCTGTTTCAGGCAATGAAGGTTTTACGCGAGCACAGGAACAGATAGAAATAAATATTCCAGAACTGGAAACCTCTAGTCATTATGCTCAGATTCGTGATTTTCTTGACTGTCTAAAGTCAGGAACCGCACCGCAAACCGTATGCACGGACAACATAAAAAGCCTGGCAATGGTGCACGCTGCCATTGAAAGCGCGGAAAAAGATATTCCAGTAAACATTAAATATTTAAAGCAGGAGAAGTAAAATGCATAAAGATATTAGAATTGGTACTTTGGTTCAAGGCGCGAATAATCCAGTAGAATACATCAAGCAGATTTTGCCTTATGGCTTCGAAAGTTTTTCGATTACTTTCTGGCAGACACTTGGAGGTACTGACTTAAAGAAACTGGCGGACGAACTCATGCCTGTCATCAATGAAAGCGATGCGGTTATTAGTTCTTTGGGTGTATTCGGCAATCCTTTAGAGGAAGAAGAAAACGATATTGAAACCCTGAAAGCATTTGAACAGGCAATTGACGCGGCAGCGCTTTTCGGCACTGATATAGTATCAGGATTTACGGGCAGACTTCGCGGTAAAGCAATTGATGAGAGTATTGATCAATTTCAGAAAATCTGGTCTCCATTAGCAGAACGAGCACAAAATAACGGAGTCAGGATAGCCTTTGAAAATTGTGACATGGGCGGCACCTGGAGTTCTGGCGACTGGAACATCGCGCACAATCCGACTGCCTGGCAAATGATGTTCGACGCTGTTCCTTATGATAATCTCGGGCTCGAATGGGAGCCATGCCATCAAATGGTTAGTTTGATTGATCCAATGCCGCAATTGCGCGAATGGATTGATAAGATTTTTCATGTTCATGGTAAAGACGCGACTATTCATTGGGATGTCATCAAAAAATATGGAATACATACCGCAATGCACGCGGATATTGCTTTGCCGAAAAGTGTACAGGCGGCACCGCCGTTTGCCTATCACCGCACACCTGGTTTTGGCGATAGTGACTGGACGGCAATTATCAGCGATCTTCGCGCAGGGGGATTTACTGGTTCAATTGATATTGAAGGCTGGCATGATCCGGTTTATAATGGCGAATTGGAAATGACCGGACAAGTTCATGCTTTGAATTACCTGAAAAAATGTCGCGGAGGCGAATATATCCAGAATCCGGTCGTGTAGTTATTTTGACACTATCGGATCGATTGTGATAACCTTTTGTTCAGACTGGATTTTTCCAAGAAGTATTTCAACTGCGGTAAAAGCTTGTTTTTGAGTGGGCAGTTTGATGCAATTTTCTGTACATGAACAGGAACCATCGGAATAATGAAAAAAGGTATATTTGCTAAATTCTTCTCTTAACTCTTGTATAATATTAAAAAGATAATCTCCGCCGACTAGAAATATTTCAACATCAGGTTGACTGCTTAAATATTTTTTCAACCTGAGTTTTACATTATTTTTTGATTCGTCAACAACAAAATCGTTTTTATCATCAAAATTGATTTCTCCATTTTCAGCATGTTCTTTAAGTGCTGAGAGAAGAACTCGTTCTTTTTCTCCCTGTTTACTATGCGTCATTTCCAGTAAACCAATATTCTTGAAACTATTTTCAAGAACAGTTTGAATGAAATATTCGATTACCATTTTATCGTTGACAACAATTATTGGAGCGTCTGTACTATAGAAGCAATTAAGAACCACAAATGGAATATGCGATCGGGAAAGGAACGCAATATCATGAGACGGCAAAGATGTTGTTACAATAACAGCTACATGCGGAGCAAATAACTGAAGCCGCAGGTGATCATTTTGACTGGAGCGTAAACTATCTCCTTTGATTGTAACGTATTCAATATCCACTCCTGGGTGAAGCTTTGCCGCTTCATCAACCCCTTCTATTAACGGGCTTATATACGGATCATTAATTTTAGTCAAAAGATCAGTTGTTAGTAAAACATATATTTTTGATATAGCGACATCACAGGAATTCGCGCTATCAGGAGGATTAGGGTAGAATTTCCTTCCGATCTTGCGATTAACTAAATTTTCTTCCACCAAATCATTTATTGCCGCGCTGACAGTGGCGGCACAGGCTCCCCAGACTCGTCCAAGATTACGGCAGCTTGGCAGAGGCTTTGAAGCCGGAAGTTTGCCGGAAAGAATCTGCTGTCTTATATTATCTTTGATAAAATCTTTCAAGTTTTCCATTAAATATTTTCCAATCATGGTTAGTAAACAAATAAACAAGTAACTTGCCTATTATATATGAAACTAGTAATAATATCAAGTATTGAAAGAAATATTTTCTACAAGAAAAATTAAATTTCGAGATTTTTTAAATTTATTTTTTATAAGGCTCTTGACAAGGAGAAGAAAATCAAGTATAATAACATTAGATTCATTTGTTTAATTGTTTAATCGCTAAAAATAAAACAAAATAAGGAAAGTTTGATGAAATTAAAAACGTTAACAAACAGAGCTCTGGTTTGCGCATTTTGTGCTGGTATGGGTTTAACAGGTATGGCTGGAGAACTTTTTACGAACAAGGTGCTTCCTAAAGAAGGTGAAGACTTTAAATTAGTATATGTTGGAGACAATAAGACTGGTAAAGTTACAATTAATGTAGCTGGAGTCAGCCGTAGTGAAAGCAAAAAAGAGACTTTAGAACTGAAAAACGGCAAAGCTGAACTTGCTTTGAAATTCAAACAGAACGGCATATATAAAGCTCAAGCTGTCGAAGGCGGCAAAAAAACAAATTATGAATTTCCAGTTATATTCGCTAAACGTGATGTTAACATCATTTATTATGGAATGAACAAGGATGTCTGGGCAGCTGGGGATATTCGCTGGGCGACACAAGTAACCGCGGCCGGAAAAAATATGATGGCTTCGTTTAAAGCAAGAGGCGTTACTCCTTTAAAATGGAACTGGGGAAGTAATTATCTAAAGGAAGCAAAGAAACAATCAAAGCATTTAAAAGACATGAATCTTAGTCCGAAAAATGCAGAAGCGATTTCCCTGAAATTATTTTCTGATAGCTATAAGAAAGCGATCAAAAATGGTTATGAAGGCTTCGGGCTTGACGAATTTGGCGGTTATTTCGAAACTAAAAATGTTAAAAATACCGAAGGTTTTGTTCGCGGAATAATTGAAGCCCGCAAAGATATGCCCAAAGATTTTAAATTTTCAGCATGGCATGCTGGACCAATCAGCCCAAAACTGATGGGACTTTATAAGCAGGCAGTTGATTTTCTGTTGCTGGAATCATATTTGCTTGATATTTGTCCCGATCAGTTAGGAACAGAAATCATGAAGAAAGATATGGAAGGGCGTCTAATGCTTGCCAGATCTTTAGATATGTTTACCGCTCCTTATAACAGCGGAGCCAAGATTATTCCTTCTGTAGATCTTACTGACAAAATCCCTGTAAGTGAATATGAGGTGTTTTTCAGGATGATGCGTCGTGAGTTTCCTGAAGTAAGAGGAATCGCGTTTTTCAATGTATTGAAGAAGAAAAAAGAAAATTATAAGATCGTAGACCAGTTGTGTTTTGATTATTACATTCGTCCTGTTATCACATTTCAACCAGACAGTATGAGCTATGATGCATATAGCAGTAAAAAAGTGATTGCGTACGCTAGTAATGTCGGAGCTATGGATAGCGGGAAAGTCATTCTGCGCCTGTTAGTGAATGGTCGTGAAGTTGAAAAGAAAGAACTCAAAAGTGTTCCAGCTGGTTTCAGTCGGCTTGACAATCGTACAAAGGTCGTCTTCGACTGGCAGCCAAAACAGTCTGGTACGTATAAATTAAGAGTAGAGACTGTAAGTGCACCAAACAGCACAGTTCTTGATCCGGCATTTGAAATAAGTGTTTTCATTAATAAATAAAAGAGATAAAATGACAAAGTCAGCAAAACAATTATCATCCGCTTCATTGCTTCCATTTCCTATGGAAATAGTATCCAATGCGGGTTGTCTTCAACTTAAAGGCAAAACATTATTGCTGAAGAATAATTTTGCTGAACAGACAGTATTCGCGGCAAATCTCTTAATGCAGCATGTTGATTTGAAATCAAGCGACAGCGATGGGGTTTTAGATGTTGAGTTTGTAGTTACGGCATCTCAAAGTGCCGAATCATATCAGATTGATATTAATGAGGCTGGCATACGATTTACAGCTTCAGATTCAACAGGGTTCCTTTATGCGGTACAAAGCTTTTTGCAGTTACTGGAAAACTTTGCCGATGAACTGCCTTGCGGGATCATCAAGGATGAACCGCGTTTCCAATGGCGCGGTTTTATGCTTGATTCAGCGAGAAATTTTCAGTCTCTAGACGTTGTTAAGCGTTGTTTGGACTGGCTGTCCGCGCTAAAGATAAATCGTTTTCACTGGCATCTGGTTGATAGTGAAGGCTGGCGGATTGAGATAAAAAAATATCCTCGTTTAACTGAAGTCGGTTCCTGCCGCGGGCATGGCGATAATATTGAGAAAGGTTTTTACAGCCAGGCGGATATAAAAGAAATCATCAAATATGCTGATGAACGCGGAATTACGGTAATCCCGGAAATTGAGATGCCGGCACATAGTAACGCGGCAATATATTGTTATCCTGAACTCTCCTGTTCAGGAAAAGATTTTGAAGCTACTGATATAGTTCACACCCAGTATGGGCATAGCGCTGACGAGGCGGATGTTAGAAATTTTTGCGCGGGTAAAGAGATAGTCTTTGATTTCCTACAAGATGTCCTTGCTGAAGTAATCGAATTATTTCCTGCTAAGTGGATACATGTGGGAGGAGATGAACGTTTACGGGATATTTGGGATAAATGTCCGCATTGCCTCCGTCGCATGAAAGAAGAAGGACTTAACGCGGAAAGTGAATTGCAGCTTTATTTTATGAACCGGATATGTAGTTTTGTACACAATAAAGGACGTATACCGATTATGTGGGCGGAAAACCCTGAGTTGGGAATGCCGGATCACGCAATTATCCAAGCATGGCGCGGAGATGAGAAAAAGGTAGCGGCGAAAGCCGGAAAGCCGGTAATCTGTAGCAATAATCCTTATTTTTATCTTGACTATTACCAGTATTCTCACCAGAAAGGCGTTGACTGGCTGACGGAAATGAAACTGGAGAAAGTCTATAATTATGATGTAACTGATGAACTATCGGCTTCTGAAGCGAAAACCCTGCTTGGCCTTGAGGCTCCATTGTGGACATCATGGGTGGAACACTGGGAAATAGATGAATATATGTTCCCGAGAATTCTCGCGGTAGCCGAAAACGCCTGGCGGAATGATAATAAAGAAAAAGATTTTAATGAATTCACTAAGCGTTGTGATTTTCTGGAAAAGTATTTCAATAAGATGGGTGCCCGTTACAGCAAACCGCTGGAAGAACGTCCATTACGTACTTTCATTCCCGGTGCGAGCGTTGAGACCCAGTTAAGTCATGAACCCGGATTCATGCCGGAAAAAGCTTTGGACTGCAGTTTGTATCATTATTTCTGGTCAGAAAATAAACCTGTGGCTGGAAACACTTTTACCGTTAAACTGAAAAATGCTCAAAAGTGTTCAAGCATTAAAGTTTATACTGGAAAAACCGGAGATGCGGATGGAGTTCCGAAGGGAGCGGTATTTGAGACCAGCGAGAATGGGATTAATTTTGTTAAGACTGACATTCTCAAGAAGCGTAATGAGAATTTTCAAATTGATATGCCCGCAGTTAAAGCTTTTAGACTTAAGTTTAACGAAAACAGCGATCAAAAACTTGTGATCCGCGGTTTTAGTTTAGAATCATAATAAACAAAAAAAGGAGATGGAAAATTTGTAGTTATTATTCTTAATAAGATTATATAATAATTAACTTATGTCAGCAGAAAGGCGAGAAACTATTGATTTTTATTATTTCATTCAATACTTGAACGTGTGAATGTTTTTTTGAATAAAAAAAAGGGAAACATGACTCACTTGTTGACATACGTTAGCAAATGATGTATAATAACCTTAGTAAAAAAAACCAAATCAAGTTTTATCGTTTATTAAATAGTAACAACAAAAGAAGGAAGATAAATTATGAAAACAAAATTCAGATTCACACTTATCGAGCTCCTCGTCGTGATCGCTATCATAGCAATCCTAGCGGCGATGTTGTTGCCGGCGCTGAACAAAGCACGGGAAAAAGCAACATCTATAAGCTGTATGAACAATGTAAAAACATGGAATATGGTCTGGAATTTTTACTGTGATGATTATGATGATCAGGTGATAACCCCGGCATCAGGGCATGGCTGGATAACTCCCTTCGCAGAACAAGCAGAAACACTTTTTCGTTCGGATGATCCTAGCAAAACAGAGTCCAGCTTCAGGTTATGCCCCACGAATAAGGGCGAAGGGATAAGTTACTACAATGCAGACGGCAGAAATTATTCATATGCACTCAATGGCGCTCTTCAGGGCTATAAACGCACTAAGCTCAAATCAGGAAGAGTTATTGTTGGAGAAACCAATCATCAGTATGGAATCGGCACTCATTACAGTGATTACGGAGCTCCACCCGTAAACAGTGATTTTGCAAAGTATATGCCATTGGAGCGGCATGGCGACGCCATTAATTACGGCTTTGTTGACGGGCATGCGGAAACATGGAAACGCGTAACCTCTTTATACCATAATCCGCATCTCTATTTTGAAAATGAAAGAAATCTTTTTATGCCGAAATAAATAAGAAAGCTAAAAATCCATCATAAAATTAACGGAGATGAAATTTGTTTAAAAAAATTATATATTCATTAATGCTTATATCAATATCTTTCACGGCCTATTCTCAAAAGGCAGTGAAAGTAAAGCATAACAATAATACTGGTGTTACAGCGATAGAAATAAAAGCGGAAATCCCTGTAAAAGCAAAGAAAATCAATATTTATCGCAGTAATGCCCCGATAAGCAAAAGGAATTTATTATTCTGTAAACGAATAGTGTCTCTTGATAAAAACAAGAAAAGTTATTCATATACCGTACCTGAAACTGGTAAGTTCTATTATGCGATAACGATATCAGACAAATATAATCGTCAGGATACATCATGGCTCAAAACTTCTCTAACCGGACCAATCAGCGAAACTTGTTTGAAAAAGCCGACAGCACCAAAATTAAGCTGGCGCGCCAAAGACGGAAAACTGCTTTTATGCTGGCGGAATCCGCTTGATTCGCCTGTGGCTAAATATCGCGTTTACCAGAAGAATAAAGTCATAGCGACAGTTTCCGCTTCAAGTGCGGACAGTGAAATTGTTTATACAATTCCTTTCGCCTTGGTAAAAAACAAAAAATATCTATTCACGCTGACTGCCTTAAATACCAGCGGTCTGGAATCATCGGCTTCCGCACCACTTAAGATTGCACTATTGCCTGACCTGAAAATCGGCACAGGAAAAACTATTGCCCGCAATAAGGATTTCAGTATCAGCAAAATGTTCCCGGTTGTCGGAAAACCAGTCAAACTTGGGGTCAAAGTCTACAATCAAGGCTTGGTCACGGCAAATAATGCCGTAGTTACAATAAAAGCATCCTCGGAGAAAAACAGTCAAGTAATAGCTCGACGAAAAGTCAGCATCGCGTCAAATAAACACGCGGTCATTGATTTTCAATGGATTCCAAAATCTACAGGCGAATACAAAATCACGGCAACACTGGACGCAAATAACAAGCTTGCGGAAATCAATGAGAGCAATAACAGCGCAACTGTTCTCGTCCCGGTAGTAAGTCGTGACATTTATATCACCTGGTACGGTAATCCTTTACATTTGGACTGGTGCAACGTGCCGCAATTGTCAGATACAGAAGATATGGCGGAATGGAGACGGCGTGGAGCTATCGTTTCTTTTATCGGCATGGTTAACGATACTTACGAAGGTTATAGCAGAAAAGTAAAGAAAAACTTTGACGGAGTGGTGGTCGATGAAATAGGTACTGTTGCTGCTAATCAACATTCCGGGGGTTTTCTGAAATGGCTACCCAAAATAAAAAATGAACATCCAGATTTTTTCATCGCAATATGGTTAGCCGTGAGCAATGCTCCTGCAGAAGCTGTGAAGCTGGTAAATCAAAAGAAAGTTGATTTACTTGTGATAGAGCGTTATCTTAGAGTCGGAGGAGGATATAAAAAGGCTTTAGATGGTGATATTGCGAATGCACGCAAGGTCAAACTTGAAGATAAAACAATTATCGGTCTTGGTTCATCAGGTAACTATGCGAACCATTATCCGGCTAAAAAACATATAGCTTTTTTGGACGCGCAAATGAAATACATTTATAAAAATGCGCCAAAGATGCCGGGAATAGGATTTTTCACTGCTGGAACGCTACCTGGCGTTTCCGAAAAAATAGATCAAATGTGTTATAAATATTTTGTTAAACCAGCATTTAAGGAGATTAAAAAATGAAGGTAATCACTCTTGTACTACTGTCAATTAGCAGCATGCTCCTGCAGGCTCAAAGTATCAATTTCGATATGGATCCGGGATTAGACATCAAAGAAAAAATAGTCAGTGCCAGAAAAATGCGGAAAAATATAACCGCCACTCTGCCTCTGAATCTGGAAAAGAGTGTAAATGGCTTAGTAGAATTTGATTTTACTATAAAGCGTTTCAGTCATTATGCGCCGATGTCAATTGGTATCAAATCTCCCGACGGCAAAAATTCAGTATATCTGGATTTCAGTATGGGTGATGACAAGAACCGTAAGGCGTCTTTGTATATACGCAATAAAAGACGCAAAAAGAAGATTGCGACCTGGAATAAAATATCCACCGGGAAAAAATATCGAATCAGTTTCAAGTGGACTAAAGATAATAAAATGATATGTAGCGCGAAACTGGCGGGAAAAGAAGTTTTTAAAGGAGCAGGTAGAATAGCTACTCCTGTAGCTATTAATGACCTTTTCATTCTAGCCAAAAGCGTTAAGGATAATGGTTATATTGCCTATGACTGCGAGGATAAAAACATTTACATGCGCAGTTATATTGGCGGCGAAGGCAACTACGCCTATTCAATAGTGGCAATCATCGATGATTTATCTATTAAAACTTCAAAATAAAGGATTTATATTATGTTATACATGTTAATAGCCATTCTCTTCGTAGGTTTTTCGGCAAGTGCCACGGATTTAAACATCGATTTAAAGCCGGAAAATGAAACGCTCAAGACCAAACGGATAAGTGATAAGAAAGCTAAAATAAATATTATTGAGGCAGCTTTCCCATTCAAAAGCACAGAAAGGAAAAGTTTTACGGCAAAGGTAAAGCTTGACATCAATGCCTGGAATCATTATGGTTCAATTACGCTTGGTTTTAGAAATTCTAAATATGACGATATTTTCTCCACAACATTTGCTAAAGGCGATGACGCTAAACGTAGCAATAGCATGAAAGTAAAATTAGCACGAGGCACAGAATTCAATGGTCGTCCCTTTATTGTGGACAACAAAATAGACGCAATGGAATTTGTATATAAATATGACCAGCAGTTAAATAAATTTATGATGATTATTCTTGCCGATGGCGAAGAAATTTATAAAAGCAAATGGCAGAAACTGCGGGGATATTTTAGTGTAGATGAATTTTTCATAAGCGCAAATGTATCTGATAAGACCAAGCCCGGTTCTTCAATCGCGTGGGATAAAGAAGACCAAAGTATAAGCGTGGTCAGTCATGTGGGAAATGAAGGGCATTATAAATACATGATAGAACTTTTTGTTTCAAAAGTTACAATAAAGCAGGACTAAACCTAAATCAAGGTCAAAGTTAATTAATCCATACTAAACAAAAAGACAAATGTTGTGAAAAAATTATTAATATTATTAACATTAATTACAGGAATGACTGGAATGAGTCAAGAATTTTATATTTCCAACACAGGAAATGATTTAAATCCAGGAACTTTCGAAAAGCCTTTTGCGACCTTATTCAAAGCCCAACAAGCTGTTCGAGAATGTTCTCAATTTCGAAAATCACCAATTACGGTACAGATCAAGGAAGCTACTTACTATTTGCCTAAAACTTTAATTTTTACTGCTGCAGATTCCGGTACAAAAGCGGCTCCTGTTACTTTTCAGGCATATAAAAACGGGGAAGTTATTATCAGCGGAGGAATGAAACTCAATCTGGAATGGAAAATATTTCGTGGCGGTGTATTTCAAGCTGCTGTTCCAAAGGGAGTGGCAATCGACCAGCTTTTTGTTAACGGAAAACGTCAGCATATGGCGCGTTATCCTAATTATAATGCTAATACAGTCCCATATAATGGCTTCGCAGCTGATGCTTTCAGCCCTGAACGCGCAAGCAGATGGAGTAAGCCGAAAGGCGGGTATATTCATGCGATGCATAGAGCCCATTGGGGGGGGGGGGCACTATAAAATCACAGGAAAAGACTCCAATAACAAAGTGAGTTATATTGGCGGCTGGCAGAATAATCGCCAGATGGGAATGCACGACAGGTATCGTTTCGTTGAGAATGTTTTTGAGGAGCTGGACGCACCGGGAGAGTGGTTTTATGATGCTGATAAACAGACTATTTATTTCTACCCGCCTAAAGATATTGATATTAAAAATGCAAAAATTGAAATTGTTCGTTTGCGTCATTTAATTGAGTTTAAAGGTAGCAAAAAATCTCCTGTGAAATTTATTAATTTAAAGGGCTTAACTTTTCGTCATGCTGCTCGTACTTTTATGGATACCAAGGAACCGCTTTTGCGTAGCGATTGGACTATTTATCGCGGTGGAGCAGTAGTTTTTGACGGTGCGGAAGATTGCTCGATAAGTAATAGCGAATTTGATCAGCTTGGTGGAAATTCCATATTTGTAAATAAATATAACCGCCGTATCACTATTCGTGCTTGCCATATTCATGACAGTGGAGCCAGTGCAATATGTTTTGTTGGAGACCCAGACGCTGTGCGTAATCCTCTATTTGAATATAATCAGAAAAATAATTATGATAAGATTGACAAAGCCAGAGGTCCTAAAACGGATAACTATCCTGCTGATTGTTTGGTTGATGATTGCTTGATAAACGATATTGGTATATTTGAAAAGCAAGCCACTGGTGTGCAATTGTCAATGGCAAAAGGAATAACTATTCGTCATTGTTCAATTTACGACGTCGGTCGTGCGGGAATCAATATAAGTGAAGGAACTTTCGGTGGACATATTATTGAGTTTTGCGATGTTTTTGATACTGTTCGCGAAACTGGTGACCACGGTAGTTTTAATTCCTGGGGACGAGATCGTTTTTGGCATTTGCGAGGGGCTCCAGAAGAAAAACTTCCAGAATTAGCATTGCTTGATGTAGAAAAAAATATTATTCGCAATAGCCGCTGGCGCTGTGATCACGGTTGGGATGTTGATCTGGATGACGGTTCATCAAATTATGAGATTTATAACAATCTCTTTTTACGCGGTGGTTTGAAGCTGCGTGAAGGGTTTCACCGTAAAGTATATAATAACATAGCGATTAATAACAGTCTTCATCCGCATGTCTGGTATAATAACTCGCAGGATGTTATTACAGGGAATATCTGGATGGGAGCTTACCGTCCTGCTGGGGGAATGCCGAGTGGGAAATGGGGAAAAATGGTGGATCGCAACCTGTTTATTAAAGATTCTGCCCGCAAGAGTTATTCCAAGCATGGGTGCGACTTAAATTCTATAGCCGGAGATCCAATGTTTATTAACCCGAATAAAGGAGATTTTAGAGTAAAAAAAGGTTCTCCCGCATTCAAAATTGGATTCAAAAATTTCCCGATGGATAAATTTGGAGTTCAAAACGCTAAACTAAAAGCGATTGCACAAACTCCGCTTATACCTGAATTAGCAAATACTGTCTCAAAGCCAGTTGCAAGGACAAAAGCTTTTTACTGGCAGGGAGCTACAGTAAAACCTATAAGTGAAGAAGAGTTTTCCGCCTTTGGAGTGTCTAAAGATGATGGTGGCTTGCATCTTGTTAATGTCTCCAAAGACTCCGTGCTTGAAAAAGCCGGATTAAAATCAGGGGATTTAATACAGGCCGTCAACAAGCGTCCCGTGAAAACAGCGAAAGCTCTTCAGAAAATAACAAACTCAGAAGCCGGCAAACCATTAATAATTGATTTTGTTCGTAATCAGGCTAAATCAAAAGTGACGCTTTCCGGATATGCTTATACAGTCGTTGATACTTGCTCAAACGATAAATTTAAAGTCGTTCCATTAGACAATCCGGCAAGTATAGAAATTAAAAATATAACTACAAAGCCGAGAACAAATAACCAAGCTGTAGAAGTACTTTTTGACAATAAACTCGCTAAAACTTATGGTCCTGTTTTCAGTAATAACACTAATAAAGGTTTATATAAGATTGACTTGAAAAAGGTACTAACATTGAAACAGGTTAATTCCTGGTCATTTAGAATGGGAGAACGCGGTCATCAGTCTTATACTTTATATGGCAGTAACAGTAAAAGAGATCCCGGATGGAAAGTAAAGGATTCAAAGCTGTTTACCCCCATAGCCATAGTTAGCACAAAAGGACTGCACCTTAAGCAATTTACAGCTGTGAGCATACGAACAAGCAATAGTAAAGGGATTGGTGATTATCGCTGGCTTGTTTGGCAGACATTCTGTATTTCAGGCAATAATGAAAATACAGCATTCCAGGAGTTCCAAATATTAACCGAGAAGTGATGCAAACATACTTTACTGTTAAAAAGTTTTGAAATTCAATTTCTTGTCAGTATTGTGTCATAGATTAAATTTTACAGGAGGGATACTTCAGCCATGTCAAGTCAACACAAGAGCAACACCTGGGTCATAAGACAATATGTGAATTAACAGAGCAAGAAGAATATGAAAATAAAAAACGCAATTATTTATCCTGAAACAGTGACCAGAAAGACTCTTGACGCTGTAAAATGGAGCAATCATTCTGACCATCCGCTTCAGGATAATACCAATATCAATATTGACATCAATACGAGCCAGACATTCCAGACCTGGTCTGGTTTTGCCGGGGCCGTGAGCGAATTGGGAATGAAAGCGCTTCTTGAGTTGCCCGAAGAAAAACGTAATGAATTTTTCGTATCAATATTTTCTAAAGACGGACTGGGATTTGACTGGATTCGTTTACCTGTAGGATCAAGCGATTTTGCGCTTGACGCATATTCGTTTTCTGAAACTGCTGAAGACTACGCGATGGAACACTTTTCCATCGAACGCGACAAACAACTGATAGTTCCATATATTAAAGCAGCAAAAGCTGTTAATCCTGATCTGAAAATTCACGCGTCGCCATGGTCTCCACCAGGGTGGATGAAAGTAAGTGGACAGATGGATGGAACTGAAGACGGACGCCTGCGCGACGAACATGAAGTATTGAAAGCTTATGCTAAATATCTGCGTCTTTATATTGAAGCTTATGAGGATGAAGGTTTAGCAATCGAACGCCTGATGGTTCAGAACGAAATGGATTCAGTAAGTGATTTTCCAACATGCGCATGGGAACCGGAATTTTTTGTCCGTTTCCACATGGAATATTTAAAGCCTGAATTTGAAGCTCACAATATTAGTACCGAAATATGGGCCGGAACATTCAGAACTATCACTGGAATGCAGTCGCATCATTGTTTAGCAGACAAAGACTTCCGTGAATATGTAAAAGGCTGTGCCTTCCAATACAGTTATCCTGAAACGCTTAAAGAGCTTTCGGTTCTTTATCCGGGCATGCGATTTATGCACACGGAAAGTGTTTGCAATGCTGGAGAGAATACTCTTGACCAGGCTGTCGCCCAGTTTGACGACTTTCTTAGCTGCATGAGTGCTGGTATTGATGTTTATTCATACTGGAACGTTGTATTGAGTGAAAATCCGGTATCGACATGGGGCTGGAATCAAAATTCTCTTGTTACAGCTGACACGCAAACAGTTGAACTTATTTATAACGCTGATTATGATGTTTACAAAATATTTGCCGATAACATCCAGTCCGGAGCAGTCAGAGTCATGTCATTTTCATATCTTGCGGACACTCTGGCGGTCAAGAATCCCAACGGAAGCCTTGTTGTATTTCTTCGCAATCTTGAAGGAGAACGCAATGCAAAAATCTCTATAGACGGTAAGTATAAAACCGTTACACTACCTGGACATTCAATCTGCGCAATTAAACTTTAATAGTTGACAGCGGATCTGCAAAACTGCGCGTGAAAAGAAAAAAATAGTATGCAAATTCCCAAGCGAGTGCTACTAAGACTAGTTGACATATGTGTATTACGTTGTATATTAAAGTTAGGTATTTGATAATATTTTATATAAAACGGTATAATAAATAATGCGGGTTACACATTTACAGATAGCAAAATTGGCTGGAGTTAGCCGTTCGCTGGTTTCAATGGCTCTTAAAGGCTCTGGACGGGTAGATAAAAACACCAGAGAGAAGATAGAAAAAATAGCTAATGACTTAGGCTATCGCCCAAATATGCTGATTAAAGGTATTCAAACCGGACGTACAATGACTGTCGGGGTTGTGATTCGCGCGCAACGCGCATTCTTTGGTCAAATGCTTTCCGGGGTACAAGATACTCTGGAGGAACATAATTATTTACCAATAGCGCTTTCTGTAAGCAGTCGCATGAGCGTGATTGAGCAAATAATGCGGCTCATAGATCAACGTGTTGACGGAATAATCATCAAGCCGGAAGAGCAACTTTGTGCAGAATCTCTTAAGAAAGTTCTCAAGTATAATATTCCTATCGTGACTGTTGACAGTTACGTCAAAGGTGGAGCGAATGTAGATTTTTCAGGATCACATGATGCGATGATAGGACAAATTGCCGCTGAACATTTCCTGAAGCTTGGACATAAAAAAACAGCAGTGGTCAGTGTCAAAAATCAACTCCATCTTGCGAGCCGTGTTGATGCTTTTCGCCGTACAATAGAGTCTGTTAGCGGCGCGAAATGTGATCTTTTGGAGATTGAAGAATTTGAATCTGAATGGGGATGCAAAGCTCTTATCGAAAAAATAAAACCTACCGCCATATTTTTTGTTGCAGATACTTTGGCTGCTCATTTTATTAATCTTGCCAAAGAATATAAAGTGTCTGTCCCGGAAGATATATCGGTAATCGGAGCGGCTAATATGGAACTTGGAGAATATACTTCACCGTCACTGACAACAATTGAGCAACACCCATACAATATCGGAAATAATGCAGCAAGGCTTTTGATACAGCGCCTCGGAAATGACGGCAAATTGAAAAACGGACAGCATGTTTTGGAAATGCCGGAACTTATTATAAGAAAGTCCACGATGCCCCCCAACAAGATGATATAACAAAAAAGTTAACGTGTATCAACAAGATGATCGAAAACCTTTTATTTTCATTGTTAATTTACCATATGCCTATAATTATTTGAACTTAATAAGTAAAAAAAAACAAGAAAAACTACATCTAATCATTGACATATGTCAACAAGTAATATGTAATAGTTTTAGAAACAAAAAAATAAGTCAAATTTATCGTCTGCTAACAACAAGCTTATGTCAAAAGTAACATGAAAAAGCATGAAAAGAATGAGGTTGAATAAAATCGTGGGTAAGTACATCGTTACGGCAGATCGTCAAGACGCAAAATCGGCATAAAGCCGTCCATTGCATGGGGCTTTTTATACGATTTTGATCGTTGACTATCCACCTTTAACGAAATGGATAATAAGGGTACTGAAAAAACAATGTTATTGTTTTTTCGAGGTTGATTGAAAACTGGATTTTGAAAAATTAAATGGCTGCTTGTTTAAGTAGGATTTCCCATTGTTTTGGGAAAAACTCAACGCCTTTGAGGCAATCAAGCTCAATTGGAGGCTTTGACTTTTTGTAATACGAATGTGGACGCAAAAAGTTATAAAAAGCTACAAACAATGTTGTGAGGTTGGTTGCTCCTGAAAAGGTTTTAAACCCGGCACGTGGTCTGGTATGAAATTTGTATGTGCGGTTCAGACGCTCGACTATCTGTTTTAGAGGTCGAAATTCTTTACTTTCCGCATTTACATTTTCCAGGCCGACAACGGTCTTACGTATAATTTTAGGTTTACTTAATCCTGCTAGACAACTAAGGCTTGAATGTATAGTAAATTTAAACTAATTATTAATAAATTATTGCAAAAATATCAATTTAAGAACTAACTAATTTACAGACTATTCACTCTTTAATATTGACTTTTGAGAAAATCCTGAGCTCAGATTTTTTGTGCCGCCCGGCTGAAAGCTCTTAAAAATTGAGGTTAATTTTAGAAAATACTAACGGTTTTATAACACTATATTTGGCATGTGTTTTTTTGAGCTTTACCGTAAGCGTCATATCTGACGCATCTTTTATTTGCTAATTTCTGGGCGTAATTTTCTGGCTAAAGATTTATTTACTGTAATGTGATTCGGCTTTTCCCCAGTTGCCGGGGAGAAGTTCGCTGAGCTTTGAATGCTGCTGATTTTCCAAGTATTCAAACTATGCTTGAAATTTTTGCTAATTGAATTTCACATTGTGGTTGACCACTACTTTGATTATAATTATGGGTATAATTACAGGCTACTTCATATCGATGGAATCACCTATCAGTAAAACAAAGCCTAGGACGGAGCTCTGTATATTACTGCCACGGGGAACCCTCGCAATAAAAAAGGCATTTTTTTTAAAAACAGGCTTTAAATGGAACTCCACCCACAAGCTCTGGTGGAAAAACGATTGATGTAAAATTAATAATAACGATACCATTCGTGCGTTTGGCACGGATGTAGTCAGATCGATTATTTAACTATTTTGTATGTAAATAAATATTAATTATACAAATGTTCTTTTTTAGTCGATCAAAATCAGCTATATATTTCCTGATTTTACCGAAGACCAGCTTGTTCGCAGCGGCCTATAAATGCTGCTGCACTCCATAATTGAGCAGGAGTCCCTCCTGGGAATGGTCCATTTTCCATATATGTAGTCTCGGCAAAAGTATCTTCGCCAATACAACTAAATGCCAACATCGCTAAATGGCGTGGAGTTTCATCAATATTCAAGGCAATTTCGCGAGCTCGCATAAAGAATGCATCCACAAATGGCCAGGCTGATTTATTGTGATAACCTTCATCATTATCAAAATATGGATATAATAAAGGAATACCAAAATCTGTTACCGGATAATTTTTAATTGCTAATTCAGCACTTTTGCCTTGTACTGTTTTACTGATAATAGCCAGCGCAGTAGCTAAAGCGTGTTGTCTTGGCTCAAGGAGCCCATCTTTATGTTTATAACATGAGAATGTGCCATTAACATTTCGCAATTCAGCTTTTATTGCATTTCGTAATTTCTTTGCTCTTTTACTCCAAAATAACATTTCACTTTTAAGGTTCAGTTTGTCGGCACATTCTGCTAAATTATCCATTGCAATTACATAGGCACAATTCGTTGATGTCGCTTTAAGTTCAACTGTGAGTTTATATGCTTCTGGAGTTTTATCATAACTTTTTGGCCATGCCCTGCCAAATCTTTCAGGATATCCTTGCCAACCTATATCCATAAATATACTCTGTCCATAAAACAAGCCATCTTTAATATCATATAAATAGTCATAAAAATCATTAAAACAACGTTTAGCTGTATCATAAAACCATTGCCATTTTTCTACAGGAGCATCAATTCTTTTTAATAAATCACCAACACACCATATCCATAATACATCATCAGTACAGCGCATAGGTGGATTAAATTTATACTTATTAGAATATTCTTTCAATCCCAATTCTGGTATAATTTTTTCAGGAAGATTAGGCCAGCCGAATACATGATCACGAGGAGACATCCAAAGACATTCAAAAAAACGTTTACGCATAAGCTTTTGATTTTCAAACATTTCTTCTGGATAAATGATGTTCAGCCCCAATACCCCAGCCAAAGAAGTATCGCGTACAAACATTTTTCCTGACCATCCCTTGCCACGACCACCTGCTGCAAAATAGCGTCCGGCTGGAGTTGAAATTAAATTTGATGTCAAGTCAGCAACCGCACATTTCCATAAACGATTTATAATTGGAGATACATTTCCTGAAAGATCAGTAATGTCTTTGTGTTCGGGTAAATCAATAATTTTTAATTCCTTGGTGCCTACAATTAATTTATCTGCAGTCAATTGTATATTTTCACCTTGCCAAACTTGCTTCATATACATTTTATTTCCTTGTGGTTTATAGTATTTCTAAATTTGTAAAAAAACAATATTTTCTAGTTGACTCCCAATTTACTACTTACTGTAGAATTTAAAATTTCACGAGGAATAATTTTTGTTTTTTTATGCGCAAGCCAGTTAAAAATATTTAGCATAAGCTGTGCATTATCGGCCTTGTCAAGCCATTCTGGCTGCAACCACATGGCATCTCCCATTACAACGACACGTCCTTTACCAAATTTCATTGCAACCAGAAATGGTTTCTCTGACGGAATACTTGTTGCATTTGATTTTATTAGGATATTCTGGTCTTTGTTAGTTATATCAATAACGGATGCTTCCATTAGTTGAATTTTTTCTACCCCAACAGTTACAGGATGTCCTTTAGATATATTAGAAAAAGTGCAAAAAGAAGGAGAAAAAACATTCTTTTGTTCGTCTTTGAAATTTATATAGCTACATTTCATGTTAAAGGCTTTGAAAATCTTTTTGCGCGTATGATTAGACTGCCAACCAAAATATCCGACATGTGCGGCTGCCGAAAGCAACATAGATCCACCATTTTTTACATAGTTAGAAATTTCTTTCGCTTGTTTTGTATTGATCCATCTTGTTCCCAGTAATGTATAAATGTTGAATTCGGAAAGAGGTTTTTTCTCAACTTCTTTTAAATATGATTTAATATAACCGTCTTTGGGAAAATCCATTGCATAGCTAATTTCAAATCCATTATCTTCCAAGAGCTTTTTGCCTGTAAGCATGCGGAACGGGTCCATTTGGTCTCTTGCGCATGTATTAAAGAGAACTTTCACTTCTCCTTTTGGCGACTGTCTCCAAATATTTAAAAAACGCTTATTAGCAGTTGGGAGGAGATTAAGTCTTATTGCTTTTTTGCCGGAACCTTTTCTTTCAATTAACAAAGTTACAGGATCCTGACTGGGAGCGGTTATAACAATACCATCTTTAAGCATCTGTTTATTGAGCGTTTTATTAAGTATTTCTCCAGTTTTTATATTAGTAAGTTTGAAAACACCAGCAGGAGCATTCGGCCATGATATCTTTAACTTGCGATTTCCTCCGCCAAAATTGTTAAGATACCAAACAAAATTATCTTTCGAACCAATAATATGGGATTCTATATAATCAGCAGGAACTCCATCAAGAGAAACAATCTCAGTTTGTTGTTGGATTCCGTGTTTTGTCAGGATTGATGAAATAGATTTTTTTAGTGGTAAAAATGGAAGATTGCAAGCAAAATAGTAAACCCAACCTTTACCATATTTATTTACCGTTATTGCTGGTGAGCCATCGTCAAAAACAGCAAGTTTTTCAGCACCATTTAATTGCAACTTGACTCCATATGAAGAGTCAAATCTTCGTTTTTCTACCGGTATATTATTAAACTTAATTTTTTTTGATGTTACACTTAGTCCACCTGTAAGTGAACTGCCGACTTTAATCCCAAGCCACGATGGAGACGGAATAGCTTTGTGAGTATCATCATCAAAGCTCATAGAAGAAGGACCAAGAATCAACACTCCGCCCGATGCGACAAAATCTTTAAGACGATCTGGCACAGTTGTTAGAACACGAGTAGAAACAGGCATGACAATTGCTTTGAATTTATCAATAGCGCCCTCTTTTATAGCATCACATGTTGTCACTTCAGGAGTAATTTGTGAAAAAAGAGCAGAAAGATAATAGGACATCATATTATTTATTAGGAAACCAGAATAAAGGTCTGAGCTTGTCTCATCAAGATACGCTCTTCCAGTCTCGAACGGATAAACAAATGCGACAGTACCCTTAAGCCTTGGTCTTGGTAGAAGTATCTCTGATACAGCGTTGATCTCCCGTTTGACTGCAGGTAAGGCTCTTACAGCCTCATACTCTTTCTTTATTGGGGAATAAATAGGTTTGAGGTCTTTATTGGTGGCAGGTGTATAAAAGTATGACATACTAACTCCTGAAACACCGTGAACGGCCATACTCCAAAACCAGGAACGTATCTGTCCAGCAGTAGTTTTTGTAATTTGGAAAAATTTCTGGTTTGTGAGCGCCAAAAAGTTTCTTATTCCTCCTTGTACTTGTCCATCTATCTTGAATTTATTATCAATAGAGATAGCCAAGGTGTTTTTTCCTGGCTTTAGCAAATCGCTAATATCAATACTAAAAGCTTCGGACCATGTAGAAGTTTGATGAAGCAGTTTCCCATTCAAGTATAAACAGGCAATATCCGCTAATTCTTTTCCCGTAAGAAATATTTTTTCATTAGGTTTTGGGTTAATGCTAAAAGTTCTTCGGAACCAACCTCTTGTACACTTTGGATATCCTTGTTTTCCCCAAACCCCAGGCATTTTGATAGTCGACCATTTGCTATCATCGAATTCCGCCTTGTAAAATCCTAGTGCATTCCCTTTATTGTGACTGTCATCCATAAAGCGAAACGAACCATCAAAATTAATTACAAAAGATTTTTTGTTACATTCAGGTCCATAAGTATTTATACCACTTTCCGATAGATAAAGCGGCTTGTCAGGAGATATACCTTTGAGAAGATCCCAGATCATGAGTGACTTTGTCATTTTTGTAATTGTTAAATTATTTTCAGCTCCAATTTTCTGCGTGTAAAAATTCATTCCTCCTTCATGACATAGAGCATCTTCGGCATTTAATAATTCTTTAGGATAGGTATTTATGCATCCATTGAATCCTTGCTTAAGAGCCATTACCGCTTGGTAAATAACATAAGAATTTGAAAATTTAAAGTGTTTTTTTATATTAGTGGTTAGTTTTTTCAGCTCCTTCCCCAGCCAACGTTCGTTAAAGCGTTGCCACTCAACATATAACTCTATCGGAACAGGTTGTGGTTCAATAGTTGTTTTGCAGGACATCCAACTAGTTTTTTTCCTTGGCGGAATAATTGTGTTGAATGAAATAAAATTTGTATCCCACATCTTATTTGCCAATGCAATGGAACCATATTTTAATTTTGCTTCCTTCTGAAAGGCAACAAGAGCTGTCGGGCTGATATCTCCATAATAGAGTTCATTATAAAACTCATAAAAAGTTATTGGATATTTACCGAGCGTTCTAAGTGTACCTTTGATATGGTTTTCTTTAATTTTGCGTCCAATGGGATTATCAAGCCTCATGGAATAAAAATGAGATGTATCAGCAATTGCTCCTGAAAAATGCTTTTTAAACACTTTATCATTTGGTAAAAAATCCCAATAATTAGCATGAATAGCAAAACCATTATGTAACAGATATCGTATTTTTGTCTCAAACCAATTGTTGAGGAGTGGCCATGAAACTTTAACATTATCACCTTTTATTTTATACTTTATCTGTTGATTGATTGATAAATCTTGAAGTTGAATAATATCAAACTCCATAAGCTTATAAAGCCAGGGAAAATTGTTTACATCATCTTCTACTCCAGTAATAAAGACTGGCTTATTGTCTCGTACGATATTTGGACCTTTAATGCGAATATTTGTAGCACTGCGAGGAAATATTTCAGTAGATGCACTTAATGAGTTGAGATTGACCTCATCAATGAAAAATTTTGTGTCAACATTTGAGCTTGGTTTGAAACATAACGAACTAATAAGAAATGAGCAATTTGATGGTGGATTTTTTATAAATTGAAAAGAAAAACCACTTAAGCTTTTTAATTTGTTTAAACCTCGAAAATCTTTAAGTCTTATAGAGACCTCTCGCCATTCCGGATATTTACCACGTAACCATAAAGGACGACTTTGAGTAGACTTTCCATCTGAACCTGTGCCCACAATAGATATCTGCATATTTTGTAGGCTTGCATTACCTATAATTTTAAGTTTAAAAGAAACTTTGAAATTAAAAATTGTTTCCGCATTTTCTAGTTTTAGTGGAGTTATATTTTTAGGGATAGTGAGCTTGACTCCTGCCCAAGGTTTACAATTTTTAATAGGATAAATACAAAGTGTATTTACATTTTCATCCTTAATATTTTTAACTTTAGCTCCATACCAAGTAGATATCTTTAGTTGAAAATTATTTTTTGTAGGGAAAATCCAAAATGTTTCAGAATCTGTGGAAGAAGGAGTACCTGTTTGAATTTGAATCCTAGCGGCCTCTTCATCTTCGAGTGTTTTAGCTACATGTACTTTTTTTTTTACAACAGACGCTGATTTTTTTGATTTCACAGGGATATTAGCTTGAATTATTTTGATATTATCAATGTTTAGATTTGGATGGTTGCCAAATAAAAGGAAATAAATCCTAACACCAAATTCATTTCCTTCATACTTAGCTGGTATCTTAGTCTTAAATTCAAACTGTTTCCATTCATTTGATTTTAGTGTATGAGTGATATGGAATGATTTATTGCTAACAGGATTTTTCAAACTAACATATTTGCCATTTTCTTTTTTATAGAAACTCAGCTTAAAGTATGCTTCCCCTTTGTATTTAAAACTAAGCTGTAAAAGTGCTTTCCGGTTAACATCTACAATAGGAGAGAATATTTGCAGTCCACCCTTTTTATTTGTGCGCTTGAATTCATAACAGTATTTCCCCAATGCCCCTGGAACGTTTAGAACACGTCCATGTTTTGCTGTTGCACCTCCCCAGCTATTTGATGACCATGAAGTGGCTTTTTGTTTATTTCCTACTTCAAAATCTCCATTGCTAATTAAGTTGCCATCATTTGCATTTGCTATATTGAAATGTAATATGAGCACTGAAATAATAGTGCAAATCATCTTTATTGATATATTCACTTGAGATTTCCTTATTTAAAGTTTTCAGATCTTAAAAATGCGTTTGTTGAACCAACATGAAAATCGGCCCATAAAACATTCATAGTACCATTATGACGATAACTAAGCTTGCCTGGAGGAGAGTTATAATCATTATAAGTAGTCAAATAACTAGTTGCGTCAAGTAATATCTGCATTTGTGAGGGATTCTTGATTGAATTAAATCGTTGATGCTCTATGGCGTAATTACCACTTGCAGGACTTCCTGTTCCCGCAAGATAACCATTCCATGCGTAATTGGATAAAACACTTTTGGAATTCGAAGATGGACAAAGGAAGACAGGAGTGGTTGCTTCATAGGTTCCCTCTGTTGTAAAATTAAGATATTTATGACTGCTATAACTACCAGGATCACTTACTGCATTTGACGGACGTCGTGCATTAAGGTAACAAGCGAGTGCGCTAACCTGCTTAATTCCATGAGCATACCCACTACCACTGTTGATTCCAGGGGGGAAATAATCATCATAATCGTTTCCATAATTTGCTAACGCCAATCCCAATTGTTTAAGATTATTCATGCAGCTAGCTCTTTTGGCCATTTCTCTAGCCTTGTTTAGAGCTGGTAGAAGCATTGATGCAAGAATTGCTATTATAGCAATCACGACGAGGAGTTCAATGAGTGTAAAAAATTTCTCATTGTGCTTGTTGGTCTTTGTGCTCATTTTAATCTTCCTTTTATTTAGTTATTGTTAATTTTATATTTAAATATAAATTCCGTTTAAAATTTATATTGACACGAATTTCCTAGAAATAATTCCGGATTAATCATAACTTCTCGGTTAATTACTTTCCCCGTTAAACGCTGTTCTGCAAGTACATCAATAATAGTTGTCGAAAGGACTTTAACATCTTGCTCTACTCCTGACAATTTAAAGGGCAAGACTGCATCCATCCATGAATAACGGTCGTAGGTCATAACAGAAATGTCTTCCGGTATTTTGAATCCTTTTCCCAATAGCAGATTGACTGCTCCAACTGTCGCCTGATCTCCAAAAGTCAACACCGCAGAGAAACCAGTTTTTCGGCTAAGTAATTTTTGCATACTATTACGTCCTTCATTTTTATCCCACGGAGTTGTAGTAACAACCAAATCAGGATCGAAACTAATGCCAGCTTCTTTTAATGAATCACGGTAACTATTAAGCAAATAACTACAGGCATGATAATTTGGTTGACATGAGAATAACGCAATTTTTTTGTGTCCGTATTTAAGTAAAAAATCTACACATTGGCGAATCCCGGCATAATCATCAGTTCCTACTATAGGAGCTGCAAAGTTTATATTGTGTGCAGGCAAAACAACAAATGGAATTTTTTCTTTTTTAAGTATTTTCAGATCTTCACTAGTACACATAAGGCTTGAAATAATCAAGCCGTTTTTAAAGGTTGGAGGAATGCCCTGCTTGGAAATAAATCCTGACAATGTCTCATTTTTATCAAGCAGTGAAACCGTAAGACTCCAGCCTTTTTGGGTTAATTCTTTTGATAATGCTAATATCATTCTCTGAAGAAGTGGATCAGGTTCTGTATTAAACGAAATCGTTAAAAAATGCACTGTTTTTAAAGCAGTTTCTCTGACAGGTCTAGAGGCTGATACAAACGAGCCTTTGCCCTGTATTGTTTTTACCATATTATCTGCAACAAGTTGGCTGATTGCTCGACGAACAGTAAGGCGTGATGCTCCATACTCTTTAGCAAGGGCCATTTCTGAAGGCAAGCCATTGCCTTCACTAAATATTCCAGCCTTTATCTGAGCTTTTAGCTGATTATATATTACTTGGTATTTTGATTTTTTTGCGACAGCTTCCATATTTTTATTTAATTTCCCTAACTTGTATTGATGTCTATACATGTATTATATATTAATCTCTAAAAAAGTCAATAGAAGAAGTGAAAAAAAATCAAAAATAGAAAGACGACCGTAATCGGATGCCACCGCCAAAAGTTTTCAAGCAAAGCTAAACAGTTGAAAATTAACGATTTAAATCCAATCTTTACTTGAATAGAGCTTTTTGTGTGTTATAGTTTAACTTATTGATAATTATAAGGTTAACTATATATGATAAATGTAAATAATTTCCAACAAAACCGACTAATCGAGCGGATCGACGAGATTCTGCATCCAAAAAACAAAGCTCGCCTTGATGAAGACTGGCCAGGAGTTTTTCGCAATAGTTTTCTGCAAATGATGCCGATTGAAGATTTAGGCAAAGGATTTTCTCGAGACTTGGGCAGACCGACCAAAGAACATTATTCCGTTTGCGGATTAATATTGCTCAAAGATTATTATGGATGGACAAATCAAGAAGCTGTTGACCAATATCTTTACAACTTGAAAATTCATTACGCCTTGATGATCGAACCGGATAATCTGGAATTTAGCATGCGTTCTTTTGAACGCTATTTGAAAATATTTAGAAAAAGCGAGCTTGCTGGAAAATTGATGGACGAGGTTACTCGCAAGATTATTGCTGAACTCAATATCAAAATTGATAAACAGCGCTTGGACTCCTCGCATGTATTTAGCAATATGGCTGATTGGAGTCGTTCGATGCTGTTATTCAAAACCACTAAACGTTTTTTAATTCAGGTCAAACGGCATGAAGCAAAACTTTATTCTGAGCTTGACGAGGAATTACGCAAACTTTACGAAGCTCAAGGCAAATGGATATATGAGGCAAAAACCCGTGTGCGCAATGTTCGTTATGGCAAACACGTTTGTAGCAATAAAGAACAGATTGGTTGGGATATGCTTCGCTTAATTGAACGTTTTGAAAATCACCCGAAGTTGTCAGGCATTAATACTTTTAAGGACATGGTGCGGGTATTCAATGAGCAATGCGAAATTGATGATGGGAAGGTCAAAATTCGCAAGCATCCCGGTGGCGGCGCAATGGTAAATCCTTCTGACCCGGATGCGTCCATTGATAATAAAGGCGTTGGTTATCAAGTGCAGGTCAGTCAAACTTACAATCCAGACAATCAAGTTCAAATAGTAACAGCGGCATTGCCACAGGGAGCCAGCGAATCAGATCAAAACGCTGTCGAGCCAATGCTTGAAAAAATGGAAGCAAACAATGCAAAACCAGAAAAAGCATTAATGGATTCAGCTTATGGTTCAGATGAAAATGTGGTCAATTGCGCAAATAAAGATGTGGAATTAATCGCTCCAACGACCGGCAAAGAAAAAGGCAAACTTGGACTTGAGGAATGTGAATTTGATGATGAAAACCGTATCATTAAATGTCCGTGCGGCAAACAGCCGCTACATAAAAAATTTAGCGAAGATAAAGGACGAGCGGTATTTTCCAGTGATACTTGTAAAGACTGTCCAAATTTGAAGCAATGCATAGCTTCAAAAAGCGGCAATAATTATGTAATTACTTATACCGCAAAGAGTTTGCGACTACGAACAAGGCGACTTCATGAGCAAAGCGATGAATTTAAAGACGATTATCGACCTCGTGGTGGAATAGAAGCTTTATTCGGTAATTTAAAGCAAAACACTCCGTTACGGCGGCTTAGGATTCGAGGGAAAGAAGCCGTTTATAATGCTATTTATTCAATCCTAACCATGCATAATATTATGCAAATGGCAAAAGCTCGCGAAAATCAGAGAAAAAAACCTAAAAATGGACTGCACAAGGGCATAAACGTAAGTTCTTCACTTATTTTTTGCATCAGGCGACGTATAGCTTGGCATCTGGCGCATTTGGTGGCGGCATAAATTTTGACTCGTCGAAAAATTATGTGCTAAAGAATGCTCTCATAATGCGATTTCCCCAAATATCGAGTTTTGGCGGGCGCGTCTAATGAGACGTAACTGCCAAAAGTAAAAAGGCGGATGCAACGCCTCCGTGGTTCAGCGGTGTACTTTGCGCAGGCTGAGCCTGAGCGGTAGCGAAAGGCAATACGCTGATCGAATCTCTTGACGATTCGAAATTAAGCCGCGCAGCGGCGCTTTTGAACAGTACCGCTCGAGGGAAGTGACCTTTTAAAAAACAAGCTCGCGAGTTTTTTTTAAGGTTGGAGCTCCCGAGTATACGAGAAATTTTGTAATTTTGAGTTTTGGCTGAACTGTCTAATGTATCAGGAGTGCCGGTAGAATAAACGTCGTTGCCTTGCTCTGGAAAAATCTAAATCAGGCCCAGTTGTTGTTTTTTGTTTTGAAAATCCCAAATAATCCTTTGGATTTTTTGGATAGTTTTTTGTTCGATGAAGGGGACATCAGGATTTCAGTAGAATTGATAATTTTAGTTAAATCATTGAATCGGTTTTTTTGCTTTTTTGCGAGCATCTCGTTGAGTATATTTTCTATCTCTACATTAATGTTGGGGACTATGACACTTGGCGCAATGGGTTTTGTGTTGCATATAGCATGACGTATTTCAGATATATTGTTGCCGAAAAATGGTTTTTCCCCGGTAAATAATTCATATCCGAGAACTCCCAGGCTGAAAATGTCCGAACGATGATCAATTTTGTCAACCTCATTAAATGCTTCAGGAGACATATAAGCGGGAGAACCCGCAACCTCGTTGTCTGTTGAAGAACTATGTGTGTCAATAATATGAGCCAGTCCGAAATCCGTGAGCTTAACGGTCAAATCATCGGTGATCATAATGTTTCCCGGTTTAATATCACGGTGCAGTACTTTGTTTTTATGTATAAATTGTATAGCTTTGCACATTTGTATAAATAAATCAAAACGTTTTTTAACATCCAGAGAGTCATTTTTTATAATCTTAGTCAAAGGCTGTCCCTTGATGAATTCCATCAGGATATACGGCATGTAGTTATCTGAAAATCCGTAATCATAAATTTTAACAATATTGTGATGTTTGATGTTTGAAAGAATTTTTGCTTCACTAAGGAATTGACCGCCGCGCTGGAGTTGATGCATTTCCGGCGCTAGATCGGAACGCAGTATTTTTAATGCATAATTAGCGTTGTCTTTTTTTACCTGAAAGACAATTCCTGTAGAACCGGAGCCAAGCTGCTTGACTACATCCAGATTGGGTAGAAACTTGAAAATATTTTTATTAATAGCTAAATTGGGGACCAAATGCCTTATTAAGTTATCTTTCTTTTCTATTAAAGCCAGCCTGGCTTGAGGCATTATTTTCTTTTCATCTACGGGCATTTCAAGGTAGCTGAAAGCTCCCATTTTTGTCATTTCCACAGCTTCAGCAATGCTTGAATTATGTGCGAGGATTATGATTTGCATTGCCGGGTGGCGTTTTTTACAATATCTCATCAATTCACCGCAGGTGGTACCGGGGAGATTAGAATCAGTAATAAATATATCAAAGGTATAATCGATTAAGGCTTCAAAAACTTTCCATACATTCTCAACAGCTTTTACTTCAAAATCTTTTTTGGTAAGTGCAGTAACAAGCTTATCCCGCCCTTCTGCGTCGCGGCTGGCTAATAACACCCGGGCATCTCCTTGTTCTGAGATGACTTGCGTGTCCGTAATCTTTTGAGATGTATTGTTCATTATTTAGAACTAATCTTTTTACTAATATAATGTCAGTATTCGTTCGAAACTATTATGATTTATTGAATATAATAGCCTTTTTTATGTTTTGCAAGCTTAATTTTATATAAAATCGTGCTTGTTATTGGACTTTTGCTGTTAACTCTATTGATTAATGACAAAATGCCTTTATTTTATGTTATCCAGATTATTGAATAAAAAATTAGAGGTTTTGATGAATTTACTTTTTATAGGCGATGTTGTCGGCAAGGGCGGACGCAGGGCAATTAAGGAATTGGTGCCGGAGTTACGGCGTGAATTTAATTGCCAGTTTTGTGTCGTGAATGGCGAAAATATGGCTTCGGGAGCGGGGCTTAACGCTAAATGTATTAAAGATATTATTAATGACGTAAATGTAATTACAACAGGCGATCATGTCTGGGATCAAAAAACTTTTGAACACGAAATAAATCAATTTGACAATGTTCTGCGTCCCGCTAATTTAAGCAGCGCACAGCCCGGAGCTGGATGGAAAGTATTCCGCAACCCGGCATGCGGGGATGTAGCTGTAATAAATCTGCAGGGCAAACTTTTTTAAAAACATGCTCCGCTACCGGCAAACCGGCACAGACCAGATCTTCTTTACAGCGCAACACAGCCACAGCCTTTGTATCTTCAGGAATTACAGATTTACTGGTAGTATCGCCCACATCGCTTAAATCCTCCGTCAATGCCAAATCAATTAGGACATTAACCCGTTCCAAATCTATATTGCTAATTTCCATAATATATCCTTACCTTTCTTAAAATGATGTCATTCTTGAGATATTTTTTATTTCTGATGCTTCTCCGCTTTTCGGGTCGTAGGA
>Ga0255410_1012_pt1 | contig 36022 bp, 30 predicted proteins | sample CelNoTSeSYBR01J2_FD_182126 | JGI IMG/M metagenome (GOLD analysis project Ga0255410, IMG submission 182126) | Sediment cell enrichment communities from methane seep in Santa Monica Basin, California, United States - CellEnrichment... | ecosystem: Environmental > Aquatic > Marine > Cold seeps >... | reverse complement strand
CTGAATAAGTTTCGGCGTAAAGTTTTTCAAATCCAGGTTTAAGATTTTCCCAGGAAAGTTCTTTTTTCATCAAATCCATAATTTTTTGTTGATGTTTTATGGCTAATTTCTGGTCCTTCGCGTTCTTTACAAGCCTTTTTGTCATTCCGCTCTGCATTTTTTTCATTGAATCAAATGACTGATTCAACATTTTTCCAACCTCCATAACTTCAAGCAGTTTAGTGGCAAGTTTAGAGCGGACGGCCATGTCGTCATTAGCTGCCTGAATTGTGAAAATTCCTGACATGAGGATTGCGACAGTAAAAACAATTAACTTTCTCATCTTTTTCTCCTGATTGTTTTTGATAAATACTAAAACGTGATAAAACATAACTCTTGCCTATTACAAATACAATTTATTTTTTTATGAATAAGCCGCTGGTCCACTCTTTTTCGGTGAATCTGTCGATTTGTTCCAAGCCTGCTTTGCTGAAGTGTTGGGCGGTATTTTCGAAATCGCTGGTCAATATTCCCGCTAAAATTAGTTTTCCACCGGGTTTTACGAATGATACTATTTTGTCACGGTTTTCGCGTAGAATGTGCGCCAGGATATTGGCGGCGACTAAATCATAAGTTTTGCGCGGAGCTGCAAATTTAGCGACATCAGCTACTTGCAGGGAAATGTTTTTAGGCTCGATTTTGTTTATTTCAATGTTTTCCCCGGCGATCATTATCGAATCCGAATCAATGTCGAAGGCATCAATTTCTTTGCAGCCAAGCTTGGCGGCGGCTATTGACAAAATTCCTGAACCGCAGCCCGCGTCGAGAAAAGTCGCGATATTTTCGTCGTCAATTAATTTATCAATCATTTTGAGACAATAAGCTGTTGTTGCATGTTGGCCTGTGCCAAAACTCATGCCGGGGTCGATTTCGACGATTTTCTGTCCCGGTTTTGGGTTGTATTCCAACCAGCTTGGTTTGATGACCAGACGGTCTGAAATATGCAGAATATGGAAATATTTTTTCCAGACTTCCGACCAATCCTCGCGTTTGATGGAAAATAATTCAATACTTTCAATATTAATATCAAATTCTTTCCATTCTATCAACATTGGTTCTATTCTGGCTTTTGCCGCTACCGCATCGGCTTCTTCGGCAAAATAAAGCGTATGGAAAGCGTGATGATTTTCCAAATCTTCCCAAGAGCTAAAATCATAATCCAATGCTGTCAAAAATTCAGTTGTTAAATCCTGATTTACAGATTCATCTTTCAATTTACAGCAAAAAAGCGTGTCATTATCCATAAGTATGCCCTGTTTGTGAAGTTATGTTGCAAAAAATATTAATTTGCTATTTAAAAATCATTATTTTAAACTATTATAACTGATGTAAAATACAATTAAAATAATATGGAATTTGTAAATATGTCTGAAAAAACAGAAACAATCATAGTATTAGACTTTGGATCACAGTACAGCCAGCTAATCGCCAGGCGCATTCGTGAATGCAATGTCTACAGTAAAATTCTCCCTTTTCACTCTTCCGCTGATGTCATCAAGGCGGAAAATCCTCAGGGAATTATTCTCAGCGGCGGTCCCAACAGCGTTTATCAGGAAAACGCCCCGAAGTGTGATCCTGAAATCTTTAATTTAGGTATTCCGATTTTGGGTATTTGTTATGGTTTGCAGATTTTGATTCACACTCTGGGCGGCGAAGTCATTCCTGGTAAAGCTCGCGAATACGGCAAAGCCATGATGAAAATCGAAGATAGCAGTGATTTATTTGAGGGTCTTGAAGGTGAAATTCAAGTCTGGATGTCTCACGGCGATAAAGTCAGCAAAACTCCGAAAGGCGATTTCAAAGTACTGGCAAGCACTTCCAATACTGAATATTGTGCGGTTAAAATCAATAATACTAATATTTATGGCATTCAGTTCCATCCCGAAGTTGTACACACTCCACAGGGAAGCCGGATTGTTAAAAACTTTTGCCATAACATCTGTAAATGCGTCGGCAATTGGACAATCGCTTCATTTATCGAACGTTCGGTCAAAGAAATTCGCGAAACCGTCGGCGATAAGCGTGTAATCCTCGGCTTAAGCGGTGGTGTTGATTCTTCTGTCGCGTCGGCATTGATTTACAAAGCCATTGGCAAACAGTTAACTAATATTTTTGTTAATAACGCTCTTCTTCGCAAAAACGAAGCTGACCGTGTAATTAAACTTTTTAGCGATAATTTTCAGATGGAATTGGTTTATATTGATGCTACCGAACAGTTTATGACTAAGCTTGCGGGTGTTTCCGATCCGGAAACCAAACGTAAAATCATTGGTCATGAATTCGTGGAAGTATTTGATAGAGCCGCGGACAGCATTGATGACGCGGAATTCCTGGCACAGGGAACAACTTATCCTGACGTTATCGAGAGCGTTCCAATTGACGGCAATCCAGCGGCGATGATTAAAAGTCATCACAATGTCGGCGGTTTACCGGAAGATATGAAATTCAAATTGCTCGAGCCACTCGCCAAACTCTTCAAAGACGAAGTGCGCGAAGTCGGTCGCCAGCTCGGTCTGCCTAGAGACGTGGTAATGCGTCAACCTTTCCCGGGCCCGGGTTTAGCTGTTCGCCATATCGGCGCGGTAACTCCTGAAACTCTTGATATTTTGCGCGACGCTGATGAAATTATTGTTGATGAAATCAAAAAAGCTGGTCTTTACTATGAAATCTGGCAGACATTCGGCGTTTTTCTCCCGGTAAAAACTGTTGGTGTTATGGGGGATGAACGCACTTATGACAATGTTATCGCATTGCGTGCTGTGGAAAGTTCCGACGGCATGACTGCGGACTGGGTGAAGCTCCCTTACGAAGTACTCGAAAACATTTCAAGCCGCATTATAAATGAAGTTCGTGGCATTAATCGCGTAGTTTATGATATTACATCTAAACCCCCAGGCACTATTGAATGGGAATAAACAGGAGTTAAACTTATGAAGAGGTTTTTTACATGCGTGTCGTTATTGGTATTAGCAGTAATTTTATTCGGCTGTGAAGGTCATGTAAAAACTCTTTATCTGGCAGATAACAAGGATGTAAAAACGCCTTGGTCATTTTCGTCCCAGACTATACTTATCAAAAGTAATAAAGATGTTTATTCAGAAATTGAAAGTATTGCCGCGAAATTATCTCTAAATAAGAATTCCAATAAAAAGCATCTTTATTACCTCGACAACTTTTTTATGTATGTAAGCAAGAAAGGCGATGGTTTATGGGAAGTTGGCCTGAAGGACTGGCCGGATACAAGTCGAAGTGAAATTTCTAAAAAAACAGAAAAAATAATAAGAGAAAAGTTAGAAAATTGAATATAATTTCAGGAAAAGCCAGACGTATAGAATTGACCGTGCCTGCCGGGTTGGCGGTACGGCCTACTTCGGTACGGGCTCGTAAAGCTTTGTTTGACAGCTTGGGCGACTTTGAAGGCGCGAATGTTGTAGATTTGTTCGCTGGATGCGGGAGCCTTGGGCTCGAAGCCGCCAGTCGCGGCGCGGCTAAAGTTGTTCTTGTAGAAAGCTCACGGGCTCATTGCAGGGCGATAGAGGAAAATGCTGATAAAATATGTAGAGCCGGGGTTAGTTCTGAACTAATAGTCATGCCAACAGACGCCTTGGGCGGAACTTACCGAGTAAAAATGCCCGAGCCTGATATTATTTTTGCCGATCCTCCTTATCCGGTTTCGGTAGAATGCTTTGAGGAACTGATGGCGGACGAAAGATTTATCGAATGGGCGAAAAGCTGTTATCTTATCTGGGAAATTCCATCGGAACCGGGCGCTGTCGGAAAATTTATGAATCACCCTTTATTGACTTCGCAAATTAAAAAATTTGGAAGTACTCAATTTTTGATTGCTGTGGTTAACGAATAATGCAGCTCGAACACTCGCATCTTTTAAAAATTTGCTTTGCTCTTTTTTAAAAGCCTCGTTTTTCGAGTATGAAATTGGTCTAATGCGCGGCAAAATGCCGCTTAAGTTTCGCTCATTAAAGATGAGCGACCAAGGTTTTCCGCCCTTGGATGACGGAGCCGTTGCATCCGGCGAATTTTTTTAAAAGATAGGAAACTATGCAGAAAATACAGATAAACAACTGGACATGGTTAATTGAAGATACAGCTCTATTGCACGGCTGGTTCGAGCGATGGGAAGATTTTGCTCGAGATTCTGTAGTTAAGCAAAACCCTGTTCGTGTAGTTTTTAAGGTTGAAGACCTTTTTTACGTTAAAGTTGAACAGCCACTTGGCTTATGGCGCAAACTGCGTAATTTTTTCTCCCCTAAAGCCGCCAGAGAATTTGCGGTAGGCCGTGCCCTTGAGGCCGCCGGGGTGCCGGTAGTAAAGCATCTAGGCTGGGCAAAATGCGGCTCGTCGAATATGCTTTTAACCGAGGCGATGCCGGATTCCTGTTCGGTTCATGAATACTGGCACAACGAAATTGTTTACGGCAATGTTTCGAAGAAAAAGTTCCTGGACAATTTTTCTGAATTTTTGCAGGTCTTTTTTGTTTCAGGTTTTTATCACCCGGATTTTCATCTCGGTAACATACTGTATTCGCCGACTACTGAAAGCTTTGCTTTGGTGGACGTTTACGGCGTTAGCCGACCTCAAAGGTTATCAGAGCAGCAAATAGCTGAACACGCCCGGATATTTTTGGAGTTATATCGCGGCTTAAGCGATTCTGAGGCAGTGGATTTTTTAATGAAGATAAGAAATGATTTAACCTTAGGTGAGGCCAGGGAATTTTGGGAGGCGAGTCTGGTTGAAAAGGCTGCCCGAGCGCAAAAAGTCTGGCCTAAACGGCAAGCTCAGATACAGGAAAATTATTCTAAATTCGTAAAAGTTTTGAATACGGTGGATAATGAATTTTTAGTACGTAAAATACTTGGATCAGTACCAGCGGTAAGCTTGGATAAGATTCCTGACTGCCTGACTGGAAATTATTTTGACATAATGCGCTTGCCGCATGGTGAGGCTGAAAATATGTGGCTGGAATCTTTCCGTCTGGAACTGCTCGGAATAGATCATTTGCGCCCTCTGGTTTTTGAAAAACCAGGCGTGCTTTATTTCGAAAAAGCACCTGACGGCGCTCCCAAAGCGCCTCAAGACAAGGCAGAAAAGTTCATCGCTCGCGCAAAAACCGCAGGCGTGGAAGTTAATTCTGAATCTTTACTGCAGTTATCAAATGGTCGAATTGCAATCGCAAAATTATTTCACGACTAAATCTATTGTTCCATTACTGACAGTTGCCTGTAATTCTTTTCCTGATTGCTGATTATGATCCATAATAGTTTCGTTAGTTTCGGAATCCCGAAGGATAGCAAAACCGCGATTTAAAACATTTTGCGGTCCGAGCGCGTCCAGTTTCCCAATTAAACCATTCAGTTGTGAGTGCATTAAACGGAAATAACTATGACTATTACTTTTCAATTTCCCGGCGACAAGTTGAAGACGTAAATCATTATCATGCAGAGTTCTTTCAAGAGAGATGCTCAAATTTTTCATCAAGTCATCAAGATACTGTTGTTTTTGACGGACAATGTGTATCGGCTCGCGGAAAACATGACTTCCAGAGGCTAGTTTGAGACGGTTTTTGACTTCCTGCAAGACGAATTGCAAAGAAGATTTCAGATCTTTTTCACTGCGCTGCAGATGCTTTTCAAATTCCTCACGCCGCCCGACGACGAGTTCCGCCGCAGCGGACGGAGTAGGCACACGCATATCGGCGACAAAATCACAAATACTGAAGTCAATTTCATGTCCAACCGCGCTGATTACTGGGATTTCGCTGGCAGCAACTGCCCGCGCGAGAATTTCTTCGTTAAAGGGCCACAAATCTTCCATACTGCCGCCACCGCGTGTTATGACTATTACATCAGCCTGTTTGGCGCGATTGAAAAACTCTATTCCAGCGGCGAGATTGCGTTCTGCACCATGCCCTTGAACAGGAGTCGGATATATTTGAACATGAATATTCGGGAAACGGCGTTCAATTATTTGCAGGAAATCACGGATTGCCGCACCGCCCGGAGATGTTACCAGCGCTATGGTTTCCGGCAGAAGCGGGATTGCTTTTTTGTGGGCGGGCTCAAAAAGCCCCTCAGTTTCGAGTTTGCGTTTAAGTTCCTCGAAACGGCGTTGCAAATCTCCAAGCCCAAGCGGTCTGATTTGACGGACGCTCAACTGGTATTCGCCGCGAACCTCGTAAACGGTGAGCTTGCCGAAGACTTCGACCTGGTCGCCGACTTTCAGGCGTATTTGGCGGGCGGGACCGGCTCCGTTGAAGAATACCGCACGCAGTTGTGAGCGCTGATCCTTTAATGTCATGTAAACATGACCGGATTGATGGATATTCAAAGTGCCGACTTCCGCTTGCACCCAAATCGGCATCAGACTGTTTTCAACCAATTCCTTGATCGCGGAATTTATTTCGCCGATCTTCCATACTTTATTTTGTGTCATAAAATCAAGCTCCCAGCATTCTGGCTAAGAAAACAATTCCAAATATTATAAGATCACTCGTTATGTTCCCCCAAATAAACAGATAATCAATATATTTCATTCCCAATAGAAAAATAACTACAGCGACAAAATACATTGCTTGTGAATCTGAAGTTTTTAGTTTTGGGAAGAACGAACTCAAAATATGCCAGCCGTCAAAACCGGGAATCGGAAACAGGTTAAAAATAAAAAGAACAAAATTAAGCATTGCTCCCCGGGAAAAAAGCGTTACCGCGTTATTACTTATTCCTCCGCCGCTACTAGTTGGGGCTTCGACTCCCCATATAATAATAACCAAAGCCGCGGCAAAACAAAATATTACACCTAATACTAAATTGGTTGCGGGACCTGCAAAAGATACGAGCGCATCGCTGTATTTATGGCGCATACGGTTGGGATTAACCGGAACCTGTCCCCAGGCAATCCCCATTATGGCCAGCATGACCAAAGATATCGGCCCCATCTGGCGAAGCGGATTGAGTGTCAAGTGTCCTTGGTCAGCAGCAGTTGAATCGCCTTGCCAGAGAGCCACACGGGCATGCATGTACTCATGACAGCATATTGCGAATACCACAATAAGCAGCCACATAAAAAAGAATTGTGGATCTTCCCAAAGATAATTAATAAAAAAATGCATTTAACGATTCCGAATTTTAATTAATTTTTACTGTCCAATATTGAAATGATGGCGTTTCGTATGGATGCGCCTTTTTCAAAGCAGCGATTATTTCTGTAATTTTTTCCTCTGGACAAAGCAGTTCTATTTTTATTTCTTCAACTTCTTCGATTTTCCCGCGTTCACCGATAAAAGCCTGACTGCCTTCAAGCGGACGGAACTGCCCAGTACCTGAAGTCTGCCAGCAGCAGCAATCGTAATTGCCGATTTTGCCCACACCCACAGAAAACAAAGCTGTTTTTAAAATTTCAGCATGTGTGGTCGGTACATAAACTTCAAGTTTTACAAAGCTTTCAGACATCGAAATTAATCTATCCTTTTAACACGAAAACCTTCAGCGGAATCCTCAACGACCCAGCCTAATTCTTTTAACTGATCACGCATCGCGTCGGCAGTAGCCCAATCTTTCGCGGTACGGGCGGCACAGCGTTTTTCTGCCATTTCCAGCACTTCCTCCGGAACAGCTTCTTCTTTTTCGGCATCTACTTCGAAGACCGCGAATACTTCGTCGAATTTACGGTATTGTGCGAGAATCATTTCCGCTCCAGCTTTCGATAAGCTGATTGTGTTTAGTAATTTGTTAGTGTCGTGCTGTAAACCGAAAATAGCCGCGAGAGCTTCAGAAATATTCAAATCGTCAGATAAACCATGATCAAAAGCATGTTTGGCTTTAAGTACAATTTCCTGAGCTTCAGAGCCATCACCGTCAAGGCCTATATCTTTGAGGCGGGCAAAAAGTTCTGTTAATTTATTGAGTGCGACGCGCGCTTGATCGCAGGCGGCAAAAGTGAAGTTAAGTTTTTTGCGGTAATGAGCTCCAAGCAGAACCCAGCGTAATTCCCTGCCGTCATAGCCTTTGTCAACACATTCGCGCAGGGTGTAGAAATTACCTGCTGATTTAGACATTTTGTCACCCTCAACCATGAGGTGAGCGCAATGTAACCAGTAATTCACGTAAGTACAGCCGTTTGCGGCTTCGCTTTGAGCTATTTCATCTTCATGGTGCGGGAACATATTGTCAATGCCACCGGTATGAATATCAAAAGTCTTACCTAAATAACGCATTGCCATAGCGCTGCATTCAATATGCCATCCGGGACGGCCTTTACCCCATGGACTTTCCCAGTGAACATTGCCGTCGTTTTCGTCCCAGGCTTTCCAGAGCGCAAAGTCCGCGACAGAATCTTTGGCGTATTCATCGTTTTTGATACGCACGCCGGAGCGTTGATTTTCGAGGTCAATTTTAGCCAGTTTACCGTATCCCGGGAATTTAGCTATTGAAAAATAAACACAATTATCATCCGCTTGATATGCATAGCCTTTTTCGATGAGAACTTCGATGAGAGTGATCATTTCATTGATATGGTCAGTCGCCGCCGGGTAGACTTCGGCTTCTTCAATATTGAGTGTTTTGAGGTCCTCAAAGAAAGATTTTTTGTATTGTGCGGTGAAGTCATTGAGGCTCATATTCGCGGCTTGCGAATCGCGGATAGTTTTGTCATCAACGTCGGTTAAGTTCATTACCTGAGTAACTTTGTAGCCGAAATATTTAAGTGTCCGGCGCAGGAGGTCTTCAAACATATAGGCACGGAAATTGCCGATATGCGCGAAATTATAAACTGTTGGACCGCAGGTATACATACGGACTTCGTTAGGACGGATGGACTTAAACTCTTCAAGCTTACGGTCCATTGTATTAAAAAAATTTATATTTGTGCTCATTAAATTACCAGTCATTTATAATTACTGTTTTATAAGGTATCCTGAAATAATAACATCATCACCGACAATTTCAAGTTTATAATCATGAAGTAATTTAGCTTCATCCAAACTTAAAGGATTTTTCCCGCCCACAACCGGGCGGCTGTTTTTGCCGCCGAGGATCTTCAGGGCGATATGGAACTCTATTTTGTTAACTATTCCAGCGTTTAAAACTTCAGCGGCTAATTCTCCGCCGCCTTCGATCAGCAAGGCAGTGATGTTTTCTTTGCCCAGCCCGGTCAATAAATCCTGCCATTCAGCAGGAGAAGACGGGCTTATCGCGCGCGCTGAATTGTCAGGAAAGTATTCAAGTAAATCCTTGTCATTCATTGAACGTGTAGCAATCAGTTTAAGCGGTTGGTTCCAAGGCTTCTCTGTGTCTCGAACTATCAGTCCAGGACGGTCTTTGCGGACGGTTTCGCCGCCGACCATGATGGCATCACACCATTTGCGCAAATTCTGAACGTGTTCGCGCGCGGCGGGACCGGTTATCCATTTTGATTGTCCGCCGGCAGTAGCGATTTTGCCGTCCAGGGTCATCGCCATTTTTAAAATAACAAAAGGGTTTCCGCTGGTAATCCAGGTGAAAAACGCTTCGTTTATTTTGTCGCAAGCGTCTTTTTCAATTCCGCATGCAGTTTTGATACCAGCTTGTTCCAGTATTTCTAAACCTTTACCTGCGTGTGCCGGATTGGGATCGACAGAACCGACAAAAACTCTTTTAATACCGGCATCAATAATTGCTTGCGTACAGGGGGGGGGTGCGCCCGAAAGTAGAGCATGGCTCAAGGGTAACATAAATATCTGCGCCTCGAGCATTTTTCCCGGCGTCGCGCAAAGCGTTAATTTCGGCGTGAGCTTCTCCCGCCCGATGATGATAACCGTGTCCGACAATGTTATTGTCTTTAACTACCACTGCACCGACCAAAGGATTAGGGCTGGTTTGTCCCCAGGCTTTTTTTGCCAGTTCAAGTGCTTCCAGCATGTAATTTTCAGTTTTCATAGAGATACCACATTATTTTTTGACAGTTACGGCTAGTGCGTTCAAGGTTATAGCCCAGGCTTTTTCCCAGCTCATTTTTTTCAATTCATGACCTTTGCCCCAATTGTCTGAATAAATTACTTCGTTTGTTTTAGGGTTATAGCCGACAATTAAACGGACCCGTCCGCCGCTGGGGCTTACAGGTTCTGGTTTTTCCTTGACTACGCCAAGAAACACTACCCACAAAACAGGCTTTTCAGCGTCAATTTCTTTACAGACTTTGGATTTAAAGTTTTTTATTTCATTAGGATTATTTCTAGTGCTTACTAAAACGTCTTCATTCATTACTTTAAGCAATTTATTAAAAGAATTAACTTTAAAGGAATCAATTTTGCTCTTTTTTAGTTTGACCGCCTGAACATTATAGTCTCTTACAAATTTGATAATGTTGTCGAAACCATCAAAAATCGAAGTGGATGCCATTTTTTTTACTTTGCAGCGGCATTCGCTGGCGATAGATGCGAAAATTCGTTTCAGGCCCCTGGCGCTTTTTGCATTTAATATCAGGTTTTCGCTGATTCTTTTCCAGGTTCTATCTTTTGGGGTCGTTTTGTAATATTTGAAGATCCTTTTTGCACAGATCGTTAGACATTCTTTTGGTGATTTTTCCTTGATCATCGGTACTTCGAGATAGCGATCACCCTTGTCGTTAGTTTTGACATTGGAGTCAGCGGCTTTTTCGGGAGCGGCTTCGGATGGAGTTTCGAGTTTTTCGATTGATACTGCAGGTGGAATGCGGTTAAAAATAACAAATTTTATTTTTCCCGGCTTAAAAATATTTTTTGAGCTAGTTGAATAACTGCATTTTAGCGAGATGTAATACTTTTTTGATTTCCATGAATAGGTGTAACGGTATCTGCCTTTGGATTTGCGTTTCATCACTCTTGGACTACCAATTTTGCCCAATTCGGCTATTTGTTCCTTTAAGCTTGAGGCATATTCATTATAAGTTTTTTTATCGGATATTGCGGTTGGTTTTGCTAAAGTCAGGCACATTCCTTGAAGGCGTTTTGACTTGAATCTGAAATCCGCCTTACGAATTGGGTGTTCAAAAAACGATAATTTTACTTTTGCCTTCTTGGAATCATAAATTAAAGCAGTTTTAAGGACTGTTTTCCATTTATATATTTCGGGAGAACCGAAGGTGCCTTTGAATTTACCTGGCGATAAACTCCACAAAGAATCAGCATCATCTTTGATTGACTTGCCAAAATCCTGCCCCAAAAGAGAAATGCAGAATAAAAAAGCTAGTGATATAGTTATAAATATTTTTTTCATGTTATTCCAAATTTTGAATATCCTGCAAGGATAAATTAGCACTGTCAATAATATATGTTAAATAGGCTCAAAAACAAGTAAGGAAATTCATAAGTGGGACGCTTGTTTGGTATTTTTATTTTTTGGGTATAAACACATAAGCCATATTGGTCATCGCCCATGCTTTGCCCCAGGATATTTTTTTAAAATCATGTCCTTTGCCCCAGCTGTCAGAATAGATCATTTCATCCGTCTTGGGATTATAGCCGGTTATCAGGCGCATGTGTCCGCCTACATTCTGCGGGAGTCTGCCTTCTTTAACCATGCCCAGTGTTACGCCCCACAAAACCGGCATTCCGCTGTCTATAGTTACTTTAACTTTCTTTTTAAACTTCTTGAAACCGCTTTTGTCATAATTGATTTTGGTTTTCACCAGAGTTTCTTCATCCATCATCGCAAATAATTGTCTATAGCTTCTTACTCTGGAAACCTTTATTACCTTTTTGCCTGTACGTTTTGCGTAGCGGTTGTATTTTTTTATAAATTTAAGAATATTTACATTTCCTATAAGAGGAGAATATTCACTGATTTCCTTGACATGGAAACTACATTTTGCTCCCACTCTTTTCATAGAACTTTCGATCTCTGTGGTACGTGTGCCGCGATTCGAGGTATTAGCGGCTTGAGCCAGAATGTGTTGATCGATATTCACATTGTAATATTTCAATATTCGTTCCGCGCAGGCGACAACACAATATCCGCGTTTACCCTGGTCAACCATTGGTACCTGCAAATACTGGTCGCCATTTTTGTTTGTCTTGATGCGGGATTTGAGATCCGACGGACTTGTTACAGCAACTTTCGAACGGCTTACTTCATTGAAGGTCAGTTTGTCTTTGTAAATATAAACCGTAGCGTAATGAGCGATAAAGTTCTCTTGATGAGAGCCGTCATAGCTCCATTTAAGAACTATATAAGCGGATGGAGTGTTCCAGAAGCATGACTGGCAACGCGCGCTGTTAATCAATTTTGTTGATATTTTGCTGTGTTTGTTTTTGCAAAGAGTAGTTATTGAACGGCGCAGTTTTTTCAAAAACTTCAGGAAAACATTTTTATTCTCAGCAAAACACTTGTTAGTGCGACAGGACTTGTTATAAATATTCAAGGAAATGCTGTTTAACTGATTGTTTTTAAAATTAAAGTCTGCTTCAGTTATTTGCCAATCTGAAAAATAAAGAGAAGTTCTTCTGCGGTTGGCGGCATAATGCAAAGATTTTTTCCGTGCACTATTCCAGCGGTACATATATTTAGAACCATTCTTCTTTTGGAAATTAGCGGGCGATGTTGTCCAAACAGTTTTCCCACCCTTGTTGAGAAAATCAGCAATATTAATTTGTGCGGCTTCAGCCCTATAAAAAACGGAAAAAGTCGATAACAAAAACAATAAGCAAATCAAAAAAGTTCTAATATTTTTCACGAATTTAATTTTCAATTTTCAATTCTCAACTTTTAATTATTCAATAGGCTCTTGCGCTGCTTCCTTCGATGTAATTGACGTAAGCTTGATTAACTACTTTGTTGCCGCCGGGAGTCGGATAATCTCCGGTGAAATACCAGTCACCAGTATGATCTGGACATGCGGCGTGCAGATCTTCAATGGTTTGATATATGAATGTAACTTCAGCTTTTATCGTGCTGGCAGTTAATAATTCACCAATTTTTCTGGAAAGTTCTTCAGCAGTGAATGGGGCATAAATTTTCTTAACGACATTAACCATTTCTTTCATGGGCAATTTTAACTGCGCTTGCGCTTCTTCGTAAACCTCGGTCAGAAGTTGATCCATCTTGTTGTCTTTTATCAATTCTATCGCAGCCTCAAAAGCAATAAATTTACCTAGTCGCGCCATGTCTATACCGTAACAATCAGGATAACGAATTTGAGGAGCAGACGAAACGACAACTATTTTTTTTGGTTGAGTTCGGTCTAATATCCGCAAGATACTGTTGCGCATAGTAGTGCCGCGAACAATAGAATCATCAATAACCACCAGCGAATCAATATTCGGTCGGACTATTCCATAAGTGGTATCATAAACGTGTGTCGCCAATTGGTCGCGCGCAACATCACTGCTGATAAAGGTGCGCAGTTTCGCGTCTTTAACCGCGATTTTTTCAAAGCGCGGCGTAAAATTAATAATTTTGTCCAAGTCTTCCGGACTGAGATTTGGATTCTCGTTGATTGTCGCCAGTTTAATTCGGTTGCAATGGGCTTTCAATTCTTCTTCCATTCCGAAAAAACATGTTTCGGCGGTATTTGGAATAAAGGAGAAAATACTGTTTTCCATATCATTGTCCAAAGCGTTCAATACGGCTGGAACCAGACGCTTGCCCAGATTTTTGCGTTCCTTGTAAATATCCCGGTCCGTTCCGCGGGAAAAATAAATGCGTTCAAATGAACAAGATTTTTGCGGCAATGATTTCGTATATCTTTTCAGGCTAAAGTCACCGTTTTTGCGCATAATCAATGCGTGAGCCGGCGGTATTTCCTTGATTTTATCGTAAGGAACATTCAGGGCGGTCTGGATTGGGGGGCGCTCGGAAGTTACCATCAAAATTTCATCATCTTTATAGTAAAACGCCGGACGGATACCCGCCGGATCACGGATGACAAAAGCATCGCCATGACCGATTAAACCGCACATCACATAACCGCCATCCCAATATTTGCACGCGTTTTTCAACATTGCGTGAATATCCAGTTTTTTGGCGATAAGTTCGGCTATTTCTCTATTTGAATATCCTTCATTCTTGTATTTGTGATATAATAAGTCGTTTTCTTCATCAAGTTCATAGCCTATTTTTTCCAGAATAGTTACAGTGTCAGAATATTTCACGGGGTGTTGACCGATACCGATTAGCATATTGAATAAAGCATCAATATTAGTCAAGTTAAAATTACCCGCCAGCAGTAAATTACGGGTTATCCAGTTGTTCGCGCGTAAAAATGGATGACAGGCATGAATGGAGTTATTTCCAAAAGTACCGTAACGCAAGTGTCCTAAATAGAGTTCACCGCAAAAATCAACATTTTCTTTTTGCCATTCCGCGTCATTCTGACAATCGGGATTTTTAGCTAAGGTATCATTAATTTTGCCATTGATCGTAGCAAAAATATCTGCAATCGGGTTTTGCGAGTTAGAGCGTTCACGAGAGATGTATGGAGTTCCTGGCTTAGCGTCAAATTTTATAGAAGCGATTCCGGCGCCATCTTGTCCGCGATTATGTTGTTTTTCCATCAAAAGATACAGTTTATTAAATCCGTAAAAGGCGGAACCGTATTTTTGCTGATAATATGCCAAGGGTTTGAGTAGTCTAATCAGTGCTATGCCGCACTCGTGTTTTATTGCATCACTCATAAGTATTTCACCTGGATTAAAGAAAAAATGTTTTAAATCTTATCCGGTATACTATAAAAGCTTTTGAAGCATAGTCAATAGGGCTAACAGAAAAAAAGAAAAAACTAGAGAGGATCTTTTTACTCAATCAAATTTATACTGTTATCCTGTTTGAAATTCGTGTTAAAAAATCAGTTAATTTATTGGACAATCCTGATTTGAGAGGTATATTAAATGCTCTGGGATTCCGCGCAACAGAAGCTCAGAAAGTCGTTTTACGTAGCAAAACAAGTCATTTTTAGGAGAATGGACACAATGGCAGAAGTAACTTTAAAAAATTTGGCAAAAATTTATCCGGGTAACGTAAAGGCTGTAAAGAATATTGATCTTTCAATTCATGACCGTGAATTTATGGTTTTGGTAGGACCATCAGGCTGTGGAAAATCTACAACGTTACGTATGATTGCTGGTTTGGAAGAAATTTCAGAAGGTAATGTTTCTATTGGCGACCGTGTCGTAAATGATGTTCCTCCGAAAGACCGCGATATTGCTATGGTATTCCAGAATTACGCATTATATCCTCACATGACTGTTTATGATAACATGGCTTTCGGATTGAAATTGCGCAAATTTAAAAAAGCTGATATCCGCAAACGCGTTATGGACGCAGCCAGTATTCTGGGAATTGAAGATTTTCTCGAACGTCGCCCAAAACAACTTTCCGGTGGACAACGTCAACGTGTCGCGGTAGGTCGTGCGATCGTTCGTAAACCTGAAGCTTTCCTGTTTGATGAGCCTCTCTCAAATCTTGACGCTAAAATGCGTGTTCAAATGCGTGCTGAAATTAGCAAACTGCATACACAACTCGAAACAACAATGATTTACGTTACACATGACCAGACTGAAGCGATGACTATGGGTGATCGTATTTGTGTAATGAAAGATGGTTATATTCAGCAGGTTGCTGATCCTATCACTCTCTATGACAGCCCTGCTAACTTGTTTGTAGCTGGTTTTATCGGAACTCCTCCAATGAACTTTTTCCACGGTCTTATAGAGAAAAAAGGTGATGATTTGTATTTCAAAGAAGAAACTTTTGAAATCAAAATACTGGATGAGTGGAAAGAAAAATTGACTCCTTTTATTGACGGAAAAGTAACTTTTGGTATTCGTCCTGAAGACATCTGCTGGGCCAAAGCCGGTGATGATCAGTTCCCGAAAGTAAAAGCTGAAATCGAAGTTATCGAGCCAATGGGTTCTGAAACTTATCTTTATGTAAATACTGGTGTCCATTCATTTATTGCGCGCGTTGAAGCTCAACGTCGTTTTAAAGTTGGTGACACAATTGAATTACCTTTCTTCCTCCCTAAAGCGCATATTTTTTGCGGAGAGACAGAAAACATAATTATTTAACAACTAAAGTAAGAAGAAAATCTTCGGGGCGGGGTGAAATTCCCCACCGGCGGTAAAAGTCCGCGAATCCTGTTTAAGGATTGACATGGTGAGATTCCATGACCGACAGTAAAGTCTGGATGTAAGAAGGTTTCAAATGACGCTTTAAAGGTCATTTGATTTGTATATTTGCCCTGGAAATATTAATTTTCAGGGCTTTTTTTATTTTTTAGAAACGAGGTAAAAACAATGGCAGTAAAATTTGATTCTGTAGAAGAAGTTATCGCCGCGATACAACGCGGGGAAATGGTTCTGGTAACAGACGATGAAAATCGTGAAAACGAAGGCGACTTAATCGTCGCGGCGGCAAAAGCGACGCCGGAAACGATTAACTTTATGGCGACCCATGCCAAAGGCTTAATCTGTGTTCCTTTGAGTGAAGAAATAACTTCGCGTTTAAATTTGAGTAATCTAGCTTCCGACAAGGATGAGTTCGGGACAGCTTTTACGCAAAGCGTTGATGTTAGCGAGGGAACTACTACTGGTATTTCAGCTTTTGATCGCGCGAAGACAGTAGCAGCTTTGATTGATCCGAGTTCAAAAGGAGAGGATTTTATTTCTCCCGGTCATCTGTTTCCTCTGCTTGCCCGTCCCGGCGGAGTTCTTCGCCGTACCGGACATACTGAAGCGGCGGTCGATCTGGCACGAATGGCTGGTTTCGCTCCCGCTGGAGTCATCTGCGAAATAATGAATGAAGACGGTACGATGGCACGGGTTCCTGAATTGGATAAGTTCCGCAGAAAACATAATTTAAAATGGTGTACTGTCGCTGATATGGTTGCTTACCGCCGTCGTAGCGAAGTGCTTATTACTCGTGGACAAAAAGCAAAACTTCCTACTATGTTTGGTGATTTTGATGTTGTAGCTTACAAATCCCGCGTCGATAAACTTGAGCATATAGCTTTGGTTTATGGCGATATTAAGGATAAAGAAAATGTTCTGGTCAGGGTCCACAGCGAATGTTTGACCGGGGATGTTTTCGGCAGTATGCGCTGCGATTGCGGCGACCAACTTCACAGCGCGATGCGTCAAATAGTCGAGAATGGCTCAGGCGTGATTGTTTACCTGCGTCAGGAAGGACGCGGTATTGGTTTGTTTAACAAAATTCATGCCTATAAATTACAGGACGAAGGCTGTGATACTGTTGAAGCCAACGAAAAGCTTGGTTTCGCTCCTGATTTGCGGGAGTATGGCATCGGTGTCCAAATGCTTATTGACCTCGGTATAAAATCTGTTCGCCTGTTGACGAACAACCCGTGCAAACTCGTTGGCTTCTCTGGATATAAATTAAAAATTTCGGAACGTGTACCTTTGGTCATTAAGCCGCAGGAACATAATGAATATTATTTAAAAACCAAGAAAGAAAGAATGGAACACATGATTTAATTTGTGTTTTGGTGAAAAGGCATTAAACTATAACAGAGTTTCAATAAATAAGGAATTACAATTATGAATAAAGATGTTAAAAAAGTTTTCGAAGGTTCTTTAGGAGCTGACGGTCTGAAAATAGGAATTGTATGTTCACGTTTTAACGAGTTTTTTGTAAGCAAACTTTTGGGTGGAGCGGTTGATGCTGTCGTCAGACATGGCGGCGAATCCTCAGACATCGAAGTAGCATGGGTTCCCGGAGCTTATGAATTACCTTTCGCAATAAAAAAACTGATGGACACAGGCCGTTTTGACGCAGTAGTGGCTTTAGGCGTAGTCATTCAAGGTGCGACTCCGCATGCTGATTACATCAACGCGGAAGTCTCTAAAGCTTTGGCTCAGTTGAGCATGGAATCAGGAGTTCCGGTTGGTTATGGTCTGGTTACCGCTAATACTATCGAACAGGCAATCGAACGCAGCGGTACTAAAGCCGGAAACAAAGGCGCAGATGCGGCTTTGGCAGCAATCGAAATGGCAAATTTAGTAAAAGAAATAAAGTAGGAATTTTATGACAGCAAATGCTGATAAAAACGCAGTACGTATGCACGCAAAACGTCTGGGACGGGAATTGGCAATGCAATTTTTGTTCCAGCATGGTTTTTCAGAAGAAACTGATTTACAAAAAGAATGGGAAAAGTTTTTTGAACAAGCTATTGTTGAGCATGATTTAAAAGAAAATCGTTTTGCCCGCAAAGGCAAAGAATACGCCCAGGAATTACTCAAAGGTATCTTTGCTAAAATTGCTGATGTTGACGCGGTAATTAATGAAAATACAAAAAAATGGGATTTTACCAGAATGGCTTTAGTTGACCTCAATATTTTGCGTGTAGCAACTTATGAAATGCTTTTTGTGCCGGAAGTCCCGCCGGTTGTCAGCATTAATGAGGCTGTTGAAATAGCCAGAGATTACAGCGGGGAAAAAGCCGGTAATTTTATTAACGGCGTACTCAACGGAATTAAAGATTCTTTAGATCGTCCGGCAAGAGAGGCGGTTGATAAGTTATGAAATCACTTTTTTCAAGATTCAAAAAAGGCTTACTGAAAACGACCACCTCGGTAACACGTGGTATTTCCAGTGTATTTTCGGATAATAAGCGTTGGACTGATGAACAATTTGATGATTTGGAAAATTTATTAATTTCTTCTGATTTCGGCGTCGCGGCAAGTTTAAGTATTGTCGCGGATATTCGAGATCGCTATGAACAAGGCAAAATCACCACTTCCGATGATATTGATAAAATCGCCGCGGAGGATGTCTGCAAAATTTTGAGCAAAAACCAGCGTGAAATAAATCATGCGCCGAAAGGACAACCGACAGTAATTTTATTCGTCGGAGTCAACGGCAGCGGCAAAACTACCAGCATTGGTAAACTGGCGTCACTTTGGCAGAAAGAAGGCAAAAAAGTAATGCTCGCGGCTTGCGATACTTTTCGCGCGGCGGCAGTCGATCAGCTCAAGATTTGGGGTGATCGTACTGAAACTCACGTTGTATCAGCGCTTCACGGCGCGGACCCTTCAAGTGTCGCATTTGACGCGGTAAAATCAGCGCAGGCGCGAAACGCGGACATTTTATTGATAGACACAGCGGGACGTCAGCATACCAGCAAAGGCTTAATGGCTGAGTTATCCAAAATTCACCGTACAATAAATAAAATTTATCCCGAAGCTCCACACGAAGTGTGGTTGACCGTTGATTCCAGTCAAGGCTCAAACGCCATCAACCAGGCCCGTGAATTTTCAAAAGTTGCTAATGTAAGCGGATTAATTTTGACTAAACTCGACGGCACCGGCAAAGGCGGCATGGCAGTAGCATTGCAGCAGGAATTCGGTTTCCCGGTCTTTTTCGCCGGCATGGGCGAAAGCCCCGAAGACATGCAGGAATTCAATTCTAAGTTCTACGCCGACGCATTATTCAACGTAGAATCGGAATAATAGAAGCTATTGACATTCGAATATAAAATAATCGCTCAAGATCATTTCTGTCGTTGTTTTGCCTGTTGCTCCGTAACTTCTGCATTTTTTGACATGCGATCAAGTGTTTCGATTTCTTTCTGGCGTACAAATCTGATTACTTCAATTTGAGCCTCGGAGTCTAATTTTCGAAAATCTTCAAGCAGTATTTGTTCGCTGACGCAATTGGCAACGACCTCTGTTTTGACTAGTTGCCTTAATGGATTCTTGATCCCTGTTTTCGCGTAAATCAACTTGTTCGCCAGATTTTGCTCTTCAAGTGGAGTTAAGTGCTGATTCAAAAAAGTTAAAATGGCGTCAAAGCAAGCACGGCTTGGAGTTTTCTTGTTGGTAATTATACTGGAAACATATTGACGAGATACGCTTAACGCGCTCGCAAGTTCAGATTTTTTAATGTTGTACTTATGTAATAATATTTCAAGGTAGCCTCCAAAATGTTGAGTAGGCATCATTTTTTACACCTTTGTTTTATTTATTATCCCATTGCTTAATAAGCTAAAGTATAGACTATTTTTTTTAAAAAAGCAACTTTTTTTGTTATTATTATTTTTAAATCCTTGATTATAAACCTATATGGTGTATAATCAGTATTAATGGCTTAATTAACTATAGGATTTTTTTAAATGGCTTGAACTAAACTATCCCCCTCCCCAGGGAAGGTGTTGATAATTATTTGCTTCTATCTGGAATGTGCAACATCTATGCAAAATAGTTTAAATATAAGGATACATCCTCTTTTTTGAATTAATTGGAAACCGTATTGGTTGACAAAAAATCAGCACAGGAAGATTAAGATTATGACGATTGGAGAACAAAATATTGTTGGTGCGACTTTAAACAGTTTGCAAAATCATGGCTTAATTTCAGCAAATGCTTTAAACAAAGCTTTTAAAAAACTAGAGTTATCTCAGGAACATAAAGGAATTTGTGGAGATAATATTTTTGATTTTGGCGCTGAACCCTGCAAGTATGAAGAAGATACACAAAATGAAAACCTGAAACCTTGTCCGTTTTGCCACACCAGGAACTTAGGTGTTTCGGCTTCCTGGGTTTTTTGCCACAATTGTAACGCAACCGGACCTGTTGGTGATGCCCGCGTTGAGGGGCGTGAATTATGGAACAGCAGGTTTGAAGACAAAGCAGTTGCGGATGCATAAAAATAATATTTATATCTGATTGGAAGCATGATCGATAGTCAAACAATGTTATAGATATTAAGGATAGTTTAATGAATAATACAAGCAAGCGCTTTAAGGCGGACCATATGGAACGGTATCGTTTTGCGAGCAAGATAGCACAGGGTAAGTCTATACTTGATTTAGCATGTGGTGCGGGATATGCAACCCCATTGTTTATTGGTGTTGGAATCAGCAGCTATGATGGTGTTGATATCAATGAAACACAGCTTGCATCCGCAAGCGATACATATGCCCTCTCAGACCGTATAAATTATCATGTAGGAGATATTTGTACCTTTGACAGTGATAAAACATTCGATATAATAACTTGTTATGGGATAATTGAACATGTGGAAAATTACGAATCGGCGATAAAAAACTTCTATAGTCTTTTGAATCCGGGAGGTGCATTATTAATCTCTTCACCAAATCGACAGGTAACCTCACCTTACTGTTCGTCAATTGATGACAAACCTGCGGATAAACTTCATGCTCAAGAATTTACTCCTACCGAGTTGTTGTCGATATTAAACTGTTCCGGCTTCAGCGTCAGTAAAGAAAAGGTATTTGGTTAGCGTCAAAGAAGACTATACTCAATTAGATTTTTAAATAAGATTATTCAGGCTGTTTTGAAAAAATTGAAGAAGAGTGAAGGCTCGACAGTTACCAAGGTAAGAGATAAAGCGCCAGAACATTTCATTGTTGTTGCAACGAAGGTATGACGGGATTGCTTAGTAAGTCTGAATCAAGCAAATAATCTTACAGAAAAATAAGCTTGACCGCTTATTCGTTGATTATTGATTTGTAATCTTTTCCCGGAGGAATCATTGGCAAAACGTGTTCTTCGTAGCCAGTATGAATATCAATATCTAATTACTGAGCTTGAATCTCAAAAAAATACAGAGGCTCCGTCGCGAGCTGTGTCAACGTGGAATGTAGCACGTGTTCCTTCTACTTTTACCGGAAGGAGTTCTTTCAGGCGCTTTCCTGTTAAGTCCAGAGGATAAAGTCTTAAATTTTTGGCATTTCTATTGTTTAATGTAATTTTGAAAGCTCCCTGTTTAAGCAATATGGGCATATCTCCCACATATTTGAGTGTAGTCATGTCAGGACGTGTAAATTTCATGTTACTGTTAAGGGCGTTTGTTGCATAAACAAGCATGAGGCGTTCCGCTTCATAAATCGTTTTCATTCCATCAATGCTTACCAGAGAGAGCATTCCTCTCCTAGTCATATTTTCAACCGAAAAGTTTTTCAATTTTGCCTTAGTCCCGGCTTCGGCACAAATCCCCTGGAAACGCGGAGTATTAATCTGCATGAATTTTTTTGCAGTGTTCATCAATATTTCCCCAGTCGCGGATTCAAATATTGTTCGTCCATTACTGGTGTTTGACTGATCAATTATTTTTTTCTGTCGAAATATTTTTATGATATTTTCCGCATTCTTTTTGGGATTGTCAAGTGTTTGAGAAAAACCTGCATTGCTCACCAATATGGAACTGGTATTATTCAGTTTCAATACAATCTCTTTGGACTTTGGTTGTTTAAGATTGGAATGCTTGTCAACACATTCAATTTCCAGTCCTGCAACCAATGCGGGAAGAGATAAATCGGCCGGCAAACCTCCTCGTAGTCCATCTTTTTGAAAAACATCTTCTTCGTAGACGCGGATACGAAGCGTGGGTGGGATTGTCGCAATATCGCCGCGAATAAAAAGAAAATATGTTAAAAATTCTGAAGCTTTTGCAATTGGGTCCATGTAATTGTGAAAAGAAAGAATCCTTTTTTCTTTCCGGAAACTAATTGGTGCGCCATAGCAAGTCAAGGCGTCAAAACCCTGAAATGCAGAATATGCCCCAACTACAAATGCTTGTTCATAACGATATTTATTCCAAAAAACCATACCATACTCTGTAACAACAATAGGTTTACCAGCCTGTCTTACTGAAACAAAATCCCGAAAAAGCTTTGATTTCTCTTCAATTGCGCTTTTTTGCGAAATAGTAGAACCGCTTTGAATCCAATTTGATGGATGCGCATGATAGGCATTCATCATAATTAATGGAGAATCTTTACGAATCATGTTATAATACTGGTTCTTGCCGCAATTGTAACCAACAACCGGTCCACGATACCCCATACTGCGCATGGTTTTTTCATACCATCGGAGCGTATTTGTTTCAACATCACGCAAAAACAGGGCTACATCACTGTTTTCATAGACACGTGAAGGTAAAGGGAAACATGGTATTTCTTCAAAGGCGCTGATTTTTTCCGCCTTTTTTCCCCAGCTGCTTTTTAATTTTTTTATTGTTTTGTAACGTTGCTTCAAAAATTTACGCCATGCAGGTAAAATGTGAGTTTTGCTAAACGGTCGCCAAAATCCATATTCCTGTTCATTATATCCGACTGCCATGACAAGTATTGGATCGTCAATTAGGCGGGTTCCTGTATATTTATTGACTCGGCATAGAAGCTTTCTGACTCCCTTTTGCCAATTTTCTCTAATTTTTGGTTCAAAATGAATTCTCGTTTTAAATGATTTGAGCGGGTTAAGGTTTTCCTTTGCATTAATATTTCCCGCGCTGTAACCAAGCCAACTGGTCATTAAATCAAAATTAAGATAGATACCATTTTTTTTCATGCAATAAATGAGATAATCAAAATGATCCAGCATATCCGGGTTAAATTCTAAGTCACTCTTAGCGCCTTTCATCAAGGCGGCATCCATAAAATGCGTCCTGACCATATTATAACCGCTCTTTCGCATTTCGCGCACCAGTCGCTCAATGGACTGATGATCATTGAAATCCTGATTGTTTATGGGAGTGCAGGTTAAGAAACGAATCGGCTGAAGAGGTTTCTTTTCAAATGCAAAATGCCCATCTTTATTAATTATCACTCTCCCGAACTCACCAACCTTTTCTTGTGGCATATAGTTGCTTAAATCAAGCACAGAACCGGACTTAATTGGATTTCGGTAATTCCCTGCAACAGGAAGCCATTGTTTGTCAGCTTTAATTATATAAGGTTTGCGTTTCGGAAGTTTTAGATCAAGATCTGTTAGTGTGGCGCCAATAATCAACCAGAGTGCATTTTCCCTCGTTTTAAATGTGATTCCGGTAATTTTTCCAAAATTCCGAGGAATTGAAAATTTTGAAATGTAAATTGCTCCGGCGATATTCTTAGGGAAGCGGGCAATTATTGCGGGAAAAGCATTTGATTGAGCCATAACACTATAATACCATTCAGAAATATCCCTCTTGGATTGTACTGAAAATACTTTCTTTTTGCCATTTTCTCCGGTAATAGTCACAGATCCGATCTCTGTTTTCATTTTGGGAGCCCAAGCCAAAGTATGCATCAAGTAAAGAGTTTTTGCCTTATCTAATGAAAGTGGAACAGAAACCGATTCTGGACCATTTGCTAATTGCTTATGTTTCATTGTCAATATCCCTTTGCCTGTTGTTTCAACACACATTGGAATTCCGAAAAACTTTTTCGGCCGCAACCACTTAATGAAAGTGCGTCCATCTTGTTTAGGTCCCTGATCTGTCCAGCCGCCTTTTCCGTCTCCTGCAATTTTGTCTTCGAATCCCATATTGGCTACTGAGGCAAGGTTGACAACGGTTCCAATTGATTCAATCTTAAGGTTACGAATCTGAAATTTTCCACCGGAACTTTGGAAACCAATATTTAAAACAGCAACGTCCAGTTTGGGCATTACACTGAACACCAGTTCAAATTTTTTCCAGTTAAAATTTTTGGCGGTAAATGGAATGTCTATCCAATTTTTCTGCGTTCCATTTTTCAAGAACATCTGTACTTTGATTCCATGGTATGGACTCTTGCGGTTATTGTCCATTATATTGCTTCCTTTTGCCTCACAGCGCACACGAATAATCTTTCCAGCAAGAGTGGCAGGGTTTAATTGTTTTTTGGCAAAATATAGTCCTTTCGTTCGCTTAGGGAGTGAAAACGTCAAACTCTTATCCGCAATATGAGTTTTTCCGGTCCATCCTTTCAGATTCTCTGGACTGCTGAAGCTGTTTTCATAAATAATTTCTGCGTGGAGGCTATTTACTGTTATTAGCATTAACATGAAGAAAATGGTTGATACGTATTTAATCATTGTGATTTTTCCTTTTTTGTATTATTTTCAATTATTTGAATCTGTGAGAAAATTACGTTCCCTTGCCAAGTAATATGCGCAGAGAATATTAACTAATCCAGCGGAGGTGTGTTCTTTGTATTCAGGAATGTTTACGCTAGTGCTAAAATGTTCCCAAAATTTTGGGGCTGGCTGGTGATTGGGAGCAAGCAACATTGCCGTTATCATATTGCCAGGGGCTCGAATTCGGTCAAATGCTTCTTTGAAATTAAGAGACTCTTCTCCTTTTAAGTAGACTTGTTCACCATGCATTGCAACTTTTTTGTTTTCAAAGAGTTGCACTGTGAAATCGCGAGCATTGCGCCACGAATGAGCTAGCGGATTCCATGGACCATTGTAGTCAATCATGCGCGTAAAATGATGTTCAATAGTCTGTGCTTCGGCAAGCTCGGCAATAGACTTCATGAGTGCATCAAAATCCGTTACGTGTTCCTGGTTTTGATCAACTGCACGACAGAGAACAAGAGAAAACTGCATTTGACTGAGTTCTATATGCCACCATGGACGAGTGCGTTCATATAATCGCTTCGATTCAGCCATTGCCTGTGGATAATATTTCTGATAGAGTTTAAAAAATCGTTTCTCTCGTGTGACATCGTACGCGGCGGCAAAAAACATTGGCAGACGCATTGCTTCATGGGATTGAGTATGAAGCATTTTAAGATTAACACCGGGAAACCCATCAAGCCGCCCTATATTGTAATCATATGTGGAGCTCATTCTCGATTCAGTATATTCAGCGACAGCTGCCAGTTCTTTTTTGATGATAGCTTTTTCCTCAAAAGTAGAAAAATCAGAGTGATAGTAGCGCCACATGCCATAAACAAACAAAGAGAATTGGTCACGCGAGGATTCCATATAACAGGAAGTTCCGTCGTGAGGAGAAATACTGCGGGCAACATATCCTTTGCGCCCATGAACTGTAACACAGCGTAACATTCCTCTGAATAACATTCTGGCAAATTCTTCGCATTCGTTTTTGGCTTTTGGTTCAACTTTCGCGCGCTGGACACACATCTCAATAGCAAAACCGGCATTAAGCATGCTGTCTTCCATGCCGGTTGCATATCCGTGCGGATTTGGAATACTCTTCTGGATTTCTTCTACTGATGGTAAATGTTTAAAACGCTGTTCATGGTTATTACTGCTGATAGAATCGTAGATTAGACCAGTTTTTTTACAGAAAAGCTCATTGCGCAACTGTTGATAAGCATCGCGTATTTTTGCATTTAAAATCTTATTCTTCGAGAGCATGTGTATCCTTTTGGGGCATTAAATATATTCTGTTAATATTATAATTTTCCCAATTTTCTTATGTCTTTTACAAAAATGGATAATGTCAAATATTAAAATGGACTAAGTGTTTTATATTTTTGGTGATTATTCTTAAATTTAAGGGGTTCTGCCTGTAACTCCTGCTCCCCAGAAATAACGATCTGGATGTATTTTTGGGTCTCCTGTATTACTTGGAATAGTTCCATATCTCGTTGCTGAAACATGTCCATCAAAAAAAGCCACGTTTACACAATTAGCATGACGCCAGGCTTGCATATTTTCTTCTAGCATGAGTGCATTATAATCTCCAGAGGCAGCAGGAGATGTCCCTTGGTCTGGAACTGTGCTTTTGCGATAACCATCCATAAAAACGCCTCTTTGCGATGGACTCTTTGTAAGAATAGCGCGACCGTAATTTCCTGTCATATGGATATTTACAGTGTAATCAATTCGCAATCTTTCATTAGTGGAAGAGTTTGCTACAGAAGTGGGACAATCAAATGGAGCACGTGGTGTTAAGGCACTGGTCGATGACCAGTCTGCTACTCTGAAGAGTAATTTATTACCAGCTTTTCGTTTAGCATGAAATGCATAGAGTGTATCGGCCCAAGAAATCGCTCCTGTAGAAGTTATATTTTGTGGTAACCAGCCATCATATGAATCCATATAAAGCATGGATATTAATGATATTTGTTTCAAGTTATTGGCGCAGGTGATTGCCTTTGCTTTGTCTCGTGCTTTGTTTAGTGCGGGGAGCAACATTGAAGCAAGAATTGCTATGATAGCGATCACAACCAGGAGTTCAATGAGTGTAAAGTTCTTGTGATGAGTTACTTGCGAATTCGCGAGTCCCCTGTTTGAGGGTTGTCTGTTGAGATTTTGTTCTTTCATTGTGACACCTCCGTGTTGGTTTTTTGTTCTTTGTAAAACTCTTGATTTTATTTGATTTTGTTGTATTATATGTGTATTATTATAGTAGATATATTTGATTTTGTAAATAGACTAGCTAAGTATTTTTTGCACTAGACGCGTATTTTAGCAATTTAATTCGAGGACAACGAGATGAACTTCTTTTCTGGTATCGATTATTGGCATGCCGGACACTTCATTAATTACAGTGTCACTCATAATCATTATAGCACTTTATATGGAATCCAATATAATCATGCCGGTAAATTAAGACTACGCATTGCCGAAGGAAAAGAACATCGCGAAGAGGGGGCATGGGTTTTTATTAGCCGCCCCGGGACGCTGTACGAATATGGACCATGCGATGGAGAACAGCGCGACCACTATTTTATTTGTGTGCGAGGTCCAATAATTGATGACTATATAAAAAGTGGGCTTTTACCAATAAATGACGCATCCCCACTGATTAAAATAACTCACCCTGATAAGTTTCGTCAGACCATGTTGAATTTGGAAAGAAAAATAAATTCACATAAATCCAGTAGTGATCGCATGGAGTTAATGTTGGCTGACTTATTGCTTCAGATTCATGAACAGTCAAATTTAGATCAACAATTTCCGGCATGTCAGATTAATAATTTTTCCCAGATGGTGCAGGAAATTGAAAGCGAGCCACAACTAAACTGGGATTTTGCTCAGAAGGCAGCGATGTTTGATATTTCCTTATCACATTTTCGCAGACTTTTTAAACAGTTCTGTGATCTTCCGCCACGATTGTTTTTGCTTAATCAGCGTCTTAGATTAGCAGCAAGCTTGTTGATAGAAACTTCTTATCCAATAAATATCATTGCTTCTCAAGTCGGAATTGATGACGTTTACTATTTTTCTCGTTCATTCAAAAAAAAATACGTAGTTTCCCCATCCGCTTATCGCAGGGAACTTATCGGTAAATAGAAGGCATATATTTCTACAGTCGAGTTATTCTAAATAATCGCGTTTCCGGCGCCGTTAAATTAATTTGGAATTTACGAGCATTTTTCTTTATATATTTTTGTTCAAAAAGATCATAAATATCTGACTTTGTCGGAAGCGTTATAGTTCGTTTTCCTGAAACAGCTGAATGTATAGAAAAATAAGATTCATTAACGGCAAGGGCATCATCTTGATTATTATAAATATGAACCCCGGCGTAACGAGCAATACTTCTGAAAATGGCAGGGGAGACTGGATAAGCTCCGACATAAACCGAATTCCATCCGAGTAAATTCTTAATAACAAATACCGGTTTGCCTCCTAATACTGACCGCCCAAGGATAATTGCTTTTTTATCACAGACATAAAAAACTGGCGTCAGTAGCTTTTTAAGTCCAACCTGCTTACCGTAAAAAGCTTTGCTGACCGGATGAAATGGATTAGTAATAGTAATACACGGCCAGCCGGAAGTTTGTTCAGCCGCAAACTTAATTCCAGTTAGCTGTTCCATTGTTTCAACACTTTTGCCTTTATCTGTGCTTGCATAACCAGGAGCGTATATCCATAGAGCAGTAGCATTATTCTTTTTAAGAATTGAATTGATTTGTTTTCGTTCTTCCTGGTTGGTCAAAAAAGTATTCCAAAAAATATAAAGTTTATATGGGCGAATACGCTTTAAATCAGCAAGGTTATATAGATCATACGGCGCGCCTATTTTTCCGAAGGCATCAAGTTGCTTTACCATTAAATCTCGTCCAATACCTCCCCATTGCGGCTTTAAGGCGCGAAATGACTTTAGGCTGTAAATAACAGCAATTTCACTTATTGAACGTCTGTTTTCATATAATGCGTCTTGTCCTATTTTTTGAAATTGCTTTAAAGCTTTAGTCATTGCAGGAGCGTTAAACCAACTTCCTGCACTTGTCGACCTGCCCATTTCCCACCACCACATGCCCATGTTTTTGCAAAAGGCCCAGGAAAAGTCCCGTTTCATTATGGCGATACTTTCTTTAATATTTTTAGGGGCTCGTTTTTTATTATGTGCTGCGAAGCAGTTTTTAGAAGGATCAAATTCTCCTGTGCTGGTTGGATGATCATATTCAAAAAAATGAAATTTTCCATGTAAATAAATCGAATCCACCAGATTTTGTGTCGGACAATGATTACCGACTTGTTCAATAGTGTAAAAATTAGGATTACATAAGAAGTCAATATCAGGTGATTTCAAAACTCGTTGAAACCCGCCTCCTCCGCCGCGTAAAATATTTTTTGAACCTCCAACTGTACCATAAATTGCGCCCCCATAATACGCACCAACTAAACGATTAATTTTTGTTGCTTGTTTGGCTGCGTGTGCAAAATATAACAGAGTTTTGGTTTTTTCTTCAGAATAATAACACCAGTAATCGTAAATCTTTCGATAACGGCGCAAATCCGTAAAAACCGGTCCAATCATTGAATCCAGTTCGTTTTCTTTTGGAACTTTAGCTTGAGAAAAATTAGAAAAGTTTGTCTTCCAAGCTAAATTTAGATTAGTAATTTTATTATTATAAAACTTTTTTAACCAATTACGAAATGCTTTTTGACTTACAGGCGAATGATCAGTTGTAAGATTAACAAATTTGTTTCTGTTAGCAACGTCTTTACCTGGTTTAAACCAATTCCATTCCCCGGATTGTCCAAAAAACAATATAAATCCCATTACTGATGATGAATATTTTTGAGAATCAATATAGTTTATAAGTTCCTTTAATCTTTTCCCCGATTCCTGTCGACAAAGTTTAGACGCTCTTGAAATCGCTGCAGAGGTTCTTTTACCCATAAAAACAGGAGTGCCATCGTCTGCGGCAAGTATTTCGTCAGGATGATTATAATACCAACTTCTAGGTACATTTAAATGAACATTAAGAAGAATTTTTGCCTTGGGATTCATTTCTAAAATTTTCTTTATCCGTCTATTTAAACTTAAATATGGATGTCCATAATGCGAAATTCCACCCGATGCAAATTCTTTTCCCCAGTTTAAAGCAGCAGCAAGAAAAGTCCCGTTAATTCCTGCCTGCATAAAATCTTTTGCCTGTTTGCTTTGAATTTTTTTATAATCCCAAGAGCCATTAAAAAATAACTGTGCAAAAAAGGGAACTCCATTGAAACAAACAGTAGGAGTGCCGTCTACACGCTGAATAGTATATCCTTTTGAAGCAATAAGTTTTGTTTTTTGTTTTGCGGGAAAAATAAAAGCACTTCGTTTTAAAGTATATTTTTGTTTGGGATTGCCATCAACTGGTTGCCTATCCAAAGATATCCTTTTGAAAACTAAATCATCCAACCAAACTGCTCCGCCCTTTCCTTCAATTGAAAAATGCACGATTGTGGCTTTTGCCTTTTCTGGAACTTCCAAAATATACTTATATTTTTTCCACTTTGAAGAAGTAATTATTACATTCTGTTTATTGCGTAGAGACTTAGATTTCCAATTTGCATCAGTAAATAAAAGCAATGAAGCTCTAGCTTTGCATGGTCCACTCTTCTTTGCCCAAAAACATAATTCATAAATGCCTCTAGGCTCTAACTTGATAAAATCATCTTTAGAACCTTTTAAGCGCCCTCCTGACATAAAATAGCCTTTCGCGATATTAGTGGTTGGAGCAAAGCTGAATTTTTGAGATGTCGGAGCGGAAACACAATCTTTAGAAAGGGTCATAATGACTGTTTTTTTCTTAACATCCAAATGCCAGCCAGCTGCGATGCCAGCTTTTTCCCCAACTTGGGAGAATTTATCAGGAACTCCTAAAGCAATACCATCTTTTATTGAGGAAGCTGTTACGATTATTGCTGTTAAATAAACTAAAAAAGCAATTAATATTTTAACCGGAATATTCTTTGAATGGGTCATGTTTACTTTATTTCCTTTTTAATTTTAAATATGATGAATTTTTTATTTTCTGCCAACATAATAATATGTCCAACTATCTATAAAACCGTATTTAGGGTATTCAGGAAATTTTAAAGAATTTACTATTCCATTAGCAAAAAGAAAATTTCCTCTTTCCTGATGACGCCAGGCTGCATTTACTCTGCAGTTAGCCGACCCCCAAAAGGAAACATCCGTAAATAACTCATTTGCATCAGCAAGCAATATTCGTTTATCAGTGTTTTTAAGTCTTACAACTTTCACTGGTCTTTCTGCATAACCTGAAGGACCATAATTTATATAGTAATTCATCCCGTAAGTTCGTTTTTGCGTGCTTTCCCCAGATGGACAAGCAAATATTGTTTTGCTATCCGCCTTATCTTCTTTTCCTGTTGCATTTACATATGGGGCGATATTTTTTTTCCAAACCCAATTCCCCTCAGCCTTAGGTGGGGGCCAGTAGCCATCATAATCAGTAGCATACAAAGTGAACGCTTGAAAAAACTGTCGCAAATTGTTGACACATGATATTGCTTTGGCTTTTTCCCTTGCTTTGTTTAATGCCGGCAGCAACATGCCTGCGAGGATTGCTATTATAGCGATCACGACGAGGAGTTCAATGAGTGTGAAAATTTTGCGTTTTTTCATGATTTCACCTTTTATTATTTTTGATTTATTTTTACACTCTCGCGAATAAGTAATCTTGTTGGAATTGTTACAGATTGAGGTTTTTCAGGAGGATTCAGCAATAATTCGACGGCTTTTTCCATTAACAAATCACAATCCTGTTTAATACTGGTTAATGCCGGGTAACCATATTCTCCCCATCTGGTTCCATCAATACTGATGACATCAAGATGTTCCGGGACTAATATACCTTGCCTGTTAAGAAATCCAATAAGCATCTGGGCTACATGATCCGCGCAGACAATTAACGCTTTTATGTTATTTCCGTTGGTTCTAAGTTGTTTTAATACTTTTTCCTGCCAACTTTTTTGCGTTGTTTTTGAAATATATATTGGTTCTATACCAAAGTGCAGACAGGCTTTTTTAAATTCCTCTTGCTTATTATTATTAGCGCTTGTTGAGTTTACTAACGCTACCTGCTTGTGTCCGTTTCTCTTTAGGAGATGCAAAGCCTCATGCATTCCATTTTTATGGTCGGAAAATACTGAAGAAATTCCTTTTAAGCTTGTATCATAAAGAACTATAGGGAAGCGGCGCTTTATTATTCTTTTATAGATTACCGTATCAGGAGTTAGAGCAGCGGTGCAGAAAATAATCCCGTCAACTTGACGTTGCATTAAAGCATCAAGGCATTCTAATTCTTTTTTCTGATCCCATTTGGTAACCGATATCAAAAGCTGCTGCCCTTGTTTTTCCGCGGCTTCCAAAGCCGCGCCTGCCATTTCTGCATAATAAGGAGTGTCAATATCCCCCACAATCAAACCTAAAGTCTTTGTCTTGCCTTTTGAAAGTGATTTTGCCATAAAAGATGGTTGGTAATCAAGTTCCCTGGCAATAGAGTGAACGCGGTCACGAGTTTCTTTTAGCATTTTTTGCGCTAACGGCTTATTGTTCAACACCAAAGAAACGGTAGCCTTAGTTACCCCCGCTTTATTTGCTATATCTGTAATAGTTACTTTGCGCATTTATAATCCTGTATCTCTATTTTTTATTTAACCGGTTTAATAAATTAAATACAATAAGTTTACTTTTTTATTTAACCGGTTTAATAGTATTATAATGATTTTTTTTAAAATGTCAATATAAATTTAGATTTATTTTTAAAAATAGTTTTTTTTGAGAGGAAACAAACAATTTATGGAAGCAAAAAAAACGGATAGTTAATCCCTTTGGGATACTATCCGTTTTTGTATTTAACGAGTTATACTTAAGCAGAATCGCTTACTCGTTGATTATTGCTTTGTAATCTTTTCCCGGAGGAATCATTGGCAAAACGTGTTCCTCGTAGCCAGTATGAATATCCAGAATGTATGGACCTTCTGTCTCAAGCATTTCCTTGATTGCTGATTCCAGGTCTTCACGTTTGTAAACTTCACGGCCGGGAATGGCATAACCGCTGGCAATCGTTACAAAGTCAGGATAAGGACGATCAACACGTTCGTTTTTCATAACAGTATTGCCGCGCTTGCTATTGTAAAAACGGTCTTCCCATTGCGCCACCATTCCAAGATGCTGGTTGTTGAGAATAATCATTTTTATATTGATCTGTTCAGCGTGCAGCGTACCGAGTTCCTGAATATTCATTTGGAAACTGCCATCGCCATCTATATTGATAACCAGTTTGTCTGGACGCGCAACTTTCGCGCCCATAGCCGCCGGTAAACCGAATCCCATTGAGCCAAGCCCGCCGGAAGTCAATAGTTGACGCGGAAAAGTATAATTGTAATATTGCGCCGCCCACATCTGGTGCTGGCCTACGCCGGGAACTATAATTGCTTCACCATTGGTCATTTCGCAAAGTTTTTCCATGACATACTGAGGCTGAACACTTCCCAGCTTTTCCTTATACATCAACGGAAATTCTTCTTTCCAATCATTGATCTGCTCATGCCAGGCGCTGTAGTCCTGATGAATCGGTTCTTTATTGAGTTCATGCAGAACTTCCTTGATGTCCGCGACGATACCCAAATCCGCAGGCTTATTTTTATTTATTTCCGATCTGTCAATGTCAACATGAACAATCTTGGCGCCAACAGCAAAGGTTTTCGGATCGCCGGTTACACGGTCGTCAAAACGCGCGCCGAATGCCAAAAGTAAATCACTTTCATTCGCAGCGTTATTTGCGTAAACAGTACCATGCATCCCCAGCCATTTCAGGCTCAGCGGATTATCTTCCGGGAAACAACCTACTCCCATGAGCGTAGTTGTAACTGGTATATTGTATGATTCGGCAAACTTGCGCAATTCATCAGAGGCTTCTGCCGTGATAATTCCGCCGCCGGCATAAATGCAGGGACGTTTGCTGGCGCTAATCATTTTTTTGAGCTTTGTAATTTCATCTTTTGTAAAATCAAAATGTGATTTATAAGCATTAAACTCAAGCTTGGGATTGAAATCAACTTCGCAGATTTCCTGTTGAACATTTTTAGGAATATCAACAATAACTGGTCCAGGGCGACCACTTACCGCTAAATGAAACGCTTCTTTTATAATACGCGGCAAGTCCTGCGCCTTCAAAACCAGATAACTATGTTTTATGATAGGACGTGTCATGCCGATGATATCGGTTTCTTGAAATACGTTTTTACCAATCATGGTTGAGGGAACCTGTCCCGTTACACAAACCAATGGGATTGAATCCATATAAGCATCAGCGATGCCGGTTAGCAAATTCGTCGCTCCGGGGCCGCTGGTAGCCATACAGGCACCGGCTTTTCCTGTTGCGCGGGCATAACCACATGCGGCGAAAGCTCCACCTTGTTCATGACGAGGGAGAATTACGCGAATGCTGGAATCCTGTAGAGATTGATGCAGTTCCAGCGAAAATCCGCCGGGATAAGCAAAGAGCGTTTCAACCCCTTCATTTTCGAGACATTTTATCGTTATGTCACTGCCCTTCATGGCTTTATTATTATTCATTTATAAAATTCCTGATTTTTTGATATTATTAGACTGAAAAATATTTTCAGTGAAATTGCAATTAAGCTAGATAAGTATAGTACAATTATACTGGTAAAATTATGTCGTTGCTACAAAGCATGACGCCCGGCACTGCCGGGTTCTGTACAGCAACTAATTTTTCCTGATAATTATTCATTATACCACTTTTTTATGATAAGGTTCCATTAATAAGCTAATAATATATACGTAAATTAGCAAAAATGCAAATCAGGATATTTTGAAAAGTTTAATCAAGTGGAAAAATCGCGGCATGCCTGGACGTATGCCTCGATATTTTTCCATGGAACGTCAGGTTCCAGCAGGTGGGTCGGGGCGCATAATAAACCGCCTTTGCGTCCAGCAATTTTGAGATGTCTGGATACCTCTTTTTTGACATCTTCGGGTGAGCCAAGAGGCATTGTGGTCTGAGTGCCGATTGTTCCCCAGAATGAGAGGACATTGCCGTATTCGGCGTGAAGTTTTTCAAAAGACATTGATTCCGGCTGGATGGGATTCAAAACATCAACCCCAGCTTCGATCAGGTCAGGGATAAAAGGTTCAATATAACCGCAGGAATGATAGGAAAATAAAATTTGAGGATTGATGTCTTTGACGGTTTTTATTAATCTTACTAACAGCGGTTTGAGCCATTCACGATACATTTCCTCAGACATCATGATTGAACTTTGCATGCCGATATCATCGCCAATATGGATAAAATCAACTCCGGCTTTCGCGAAAAGCGCTGCCCTATGGCATATAATGCCGGTAATTCTCTCAAAATGATATGACGCTTTTTCATTGCCTTCAAACATATCCATCATTAATTCTTCCATGCTGCGCAAATACCAGGCATTCTCCCATAAAGATCCAGCGTATCCGGAAGCGGCTAATCCCTGGTCATGGATACTTTTAACCTGTGCGGTCAAAGAAACAACTTCAGAATCATTTGTTTCAGGATATGGATAGGCTTGAAATTGTTCCAGGCTGGTGAAATCTTTCATGGGATGATGCATTCTGTGCATGTGCATTGAGCCGGGGTGCGGTTCTTGGGCAACCCCGAAGGCTGTAAAATTAGTTCCCGGGTTAAACTTTATTCCGGGATAATAAACTGTCCAGTCAATATCTTGCGGTTTGAAATTGAGTCCAGTATTTCTAAACGGGAAATTGAAATAATCCTCGGACGAGCAATCGCCGTAACGTTTTTTGAATTCCTTTACCAAAGCTGGACAAAGACTAAATTGCACCGGGACATACTCATAGCCTTCACGGCGCCATAATTTCATAAGATTTTCACGTTGAGAAAGTGCCATAATTCAATCCTTAAAAGTTTGATTTTTTATTGTTATAGTTATATTTTAACTATTAATAAAATAAAATCAATACTGAAAACAAAGCTATAATATTCATAATGTGATCTTGATATTCATAAAATGATTATAAACAAAATAAATTTTCATACAAAT
>Ga0255410_1010_pt1 | contig 36332 bp, 34 predicted proteins | sample CelNoTSeSYBR01J2_FD_182126 | JGI IMG/M metagenome (GOLD analysis project Ga0255410, IMG submission 182126) | Sediment cell enrichment communities from methane seep in Santa Monica Basin, California, United States - CellEnrichment... | ecosystem: Environmental > Aquatic > Marine > Cold seeps >... | reverse complement strand
TCCCCAAAGCTACTGCTGAGTCCAGAACTTTTTGAAAAAAAAGTGGTTTTTCGGAAGAAGTTTCACTGAAGCCGGCAAAATAATATGAGCCGTAGGAAGCTATTTCGATTCCCGCATTCGCGCTCATTTTCGCTACTTTTTCCGCCAAAGCGATATCTCCATGTACAACATGTACATCACCTCCCCATTCAATACATTCAAGTTGTGCCCTTTCGCACATGCTAAGGATTTTCTCAACGCTCAACTCTCTAAATGAAACAGACACTAATCCACTTTTTATCATAATTTTTTCCTGCAATTTATTGAAGTTAAGTTCACATAAGAATTTTAATTAAATCACTTAGTTTTTCTATTTGGGTCAGATTTTTGTGATTTTTGTCATAATCTTTAACGTTTTCGTGTTCCCAGGTGGAGTGATATGGGATGTAAATGGCTTTTGCGTTTAGTTCCAGAATGGGGATTATATCTGATTTTAAGGAATTGCCCACCATGACAAATTCTTCAGGTTTTAGATTCAGGCGTTCAAACAAATTCTGGTAATCCTCTACTTTTTTGTCGCTTAATATTTCGATATGATGAAAATATTTAATTAAACCGGAATCGCGTAATTTGCGTTCCTGTTCGACCAAATCGCCTTTGGTTATCAATATTAAACGATATTTTTCTTTGAGTTTTTTTACAACTTCTTGTGCTGAATCAAGAAGTTCAACCGGCATAGTCAGGAGTTTTCTGCCAAGCTGGAGAATTTTTTCAATACTGGCAGCGTCAATTTGATAATTTGATAATTTACATGCCTCCTGGGTCATAGATAAAGTCAGGGATCTGGCACCAAAACCGTATAGCGGAAGATTTTCAACCTGTGTTCTATAAATAGCATCCCAGGCTGTTTTCTCGGAACAATATGGTTTTAAAAGCTTAACAAATCCAGTAATAATTTCGTTAAAGTGAGGCTGATTATCCCATAAAGTGTCATCAGCATCAAAAGCGATTACCTTTATGCTTTTCATATCTACAACCCGCGGAATGCTAAATCTGTAACTTCCGGTGAAATCTTTTTGAGTAACTCCAGAGAAACATTCAGCGCTTCCCGGGCGTTTGAACTGTTTAAAGCTTTTTCAGCCGCGACTTCCGCTTCGTGCATTTTTAGTTTACGAATAATCCGCCGTACCGCTCCAAGCGACATTGGCACCATGCTTAGTTCGTGAACACCCAGTCCCAGCAACAAAGGTATGTATTGCGGGCTGCCGGCCATTTGACCGCAAACACTGACCCAAATGCGATTCTTTTTTGCCGCCTCTACGACTTTTTTTATTAAATACAGTATTGCCGGATTGGTTGGCTCGTAAAGATAAGCCACCTTCTCATTGTCGCGGTCAATAGCAATGGTATATTGTATCAAATCATTAGTGCCGATACTGAAAAAATCAACAATTTTCGCAAAATGCTCAGCCTGCAATGCAGCAGCCGGAGTTTCAATCATAATGCCCACTTCAATATCACGATTAAACGGCAGTTTCTCTTTTTCCAACTCTTTTTTGAGTTTTTCAATAATCTCTTTCACCTGTATAACTTCTTCAACACAGGAAATCATTGGAAGCATTATTTTAAGATTTCCAGCCGCACCAGCCCGGAGCAGTGCCCGCAGTTGAGTGCGGAAAACATCCTGGCATTCATGCAGACAAAGTCGAATTGCCCGCAATCCCAAAAATGGATTAGCTTCTTTTCTAAGCGATAAATTTTCACAATATTTATCGCCGCCGATATCCAATGTACGAACGATTACCGGCTCGCCTTTCATTTCATTAATCAAACTTGTAAAAGTTTCTATTTGAGCTTCTTCTGTAGGTAATTCCTTGTTCCCCATGTACATATATTCGGTACGAAACAGACCAACTCCACTGGTTCCGTATTTTTTAGCAGTCTGAATATCCTCAAGAGTCTCAATATTAGAAGCAAGCTGTACCGTAAAACCGTCAAGCGTTTCTGGACGCAGACGGCTTTCGCGAATCAAATCAATATAAAAACGACCTTCCTCTTTCGCTTTTAACTGATAAGCCTTGCGGGTTTTCTCTGTAGGATTGGCAATAACAGTACCAATAAAACCATCAACAATTATATCTAAATTATTTTCCAGCTCATTGACAATATCGCCCGCGATGTTTACCACCGCTGGTATCTGCATTGATCGTGCTAGAATCGCGGTATGCGATGTATTGCTGCCGCTTTCAATCGCAAAAGCCTGTACTTTCTGGCGGTCAAGTAAAACCGTATCTGACGGAGTCAAGTCATGAGCAATTATAATTCGTGATTCCTCAAGATAGTCAAGAACAGGGCGGCGGGTTTCCCGCAAATTAGCCAAAACCCTCGACGCCACATCTTTTATATCCGCGACACGTTCTCTTATATAAATATCCGCCATTACTGAAATGGCAGTTACATAACGCTCCATTATTTTGAAAAAAGCACAATCCGCCGTCGAGAGCTGATTCCGTATGCTATCCTCCACCTCATGCAACAGCATCTGATCATCAACAATCAGTAAATGAGCATCAAAAATACTTGCCTCATGAGCCTGCAGTTTATTCTGAATACGTTTCTGGAGATCTTCCAGTTCCAGGCGGGTCTTCTCTAAAGCTTTCTCGAATTTGCCTATTTCAGCATCAACCTGCTCAGGAGTAATCGTAGCATCAGGCGGTTTTGCATAGGAAGTGCTATGCTCTTTTATAAGCAGCACCTTTCCTATGGCAATCCCTGGAGATGCTCCAATGCCATGAAAAATTTTTTCTTTTGCTGTCGACTTAGCCACGTTGATTATTCCTCTTCAAACTTTTTTTCTATTAATTCAACTATTGCCTGCAAAGCACTGATACAATCCTCGCCTTTTGCCGAAACCTTAATAACGCTTCCCGACGCGGCAGCGAGCATGAGTAATCCCATTAAACTCTTGCCGTTTACTTCTTCACCATCTTTCTCAACGATTATTTCAGACTTAAAATTAGTCGCGACTTTCACAAATAATGATGCGGGCCGAGCGTGCAGACCAAGAGTATTTGTAATTTTTATTTTTTGTTGTGCCTCTTCTTGTATAGCCGTCATTTTTCCACATCTGCTCAATATATCTAAAGTTTTAATTCTATTAATAAACACCCGGATACAATATGTTCTTAATCACAAAACAAGACTACCCGACATGTTGTAAAATACCATCAAACAATCAAAATTTCAAGAAATCATGCTATGATATTCTCATTTTATTTAATATAAAAACATCTTGAATCCGTAAAAAATTAGAGTAATGCAGTTGCTAAGGCGGTTAAAAACCGGAAACAAAAGATCACCACAACCAAGCGTTAAACAATTGCAAGCAAGGTTCTTATATTATTATTTCATTCAACCAAAACGCTTGTCGCGGTATTCCCGTGGGGTACAAAGGCAGTGCTTTTTAAAGAAACGATGAAAATATTGAGAACTGGAATGTCCCAGTTCTTCGCTAACTTGAGAAATTGTCTTTTGGCTGTGAAGCAGTAATTCCTGCGCTTGTATCAATTGACGCTCCAACAAAAACTTTTTAAGCGATGTTCCCATGGTTCTCCTGAAGTGCTTAGATAAGGCATCAGGAGTTTTCGAATAAAGTTCGGCAAGCTCGGTAATGGTAACTTTGGCGATTGGGGCTTTCTGTAAATGCTCGAAAAGTAAAGAAAAGTTCTTTGCCCGCTCAGCTTGATTTGCGATAATATCCATCCAGGGATTAAGAAAAGTTCGCAGCGTATCCATAATCACGGAAAAAGTCTGCATTTTGTCATTATTCTCAAATCCCTGCAAATAACGTAAGTATAAATTGGAATCGCTGATTTTCGGGATTCCTTTTGTATCTCCGAAAAGCGACTGTCCGGAAACATCCGTCACATGCAAATGAAAGAATATCATCTTTGAAACACCATAGGTTATATCAAACGGCTGATTGGGCGGCAGGTGATAAATATTACCTTTAGTAAGCTGAATTTCACCTGACGGAACAATTGCATCAGCGCGACCTTCAGTAAAAATGAAAAACCTGGAAAACGGCGGTTGCGGATGATTAAAGTGCATTGCCTCAGGACGATCAGTAAATCCCTGTGATAAAATCCAACAGGAAACTGTGATGCTCACTTCTTTATGAAAAAATGAAAAATCTATGTATTCCCTCCCGGAATGAACACTTGATGGAGGGTATACCACTTTTCCGCAATCTCTTATCATAATACCTTCTTGTCTTAAAAGTACACAAAAATACCGTATTTGTGCAATTGATGTTTTTTATCCATCTATTATATTAATATAACGTGATTTAGAAATATTTCACACCCTAAAACAAATAAGGTTGAAATTAAAATGAAAAAAAATATTACTGTCGAAAAAAGATACATTAACATTCCGGTAAATAATAGTGTGCCTCGTACTCATGTGATTATTAAAGATTTAAAGAATCAAAATATATTGAGATACTTTGATGTCAGCCTGGGTGATGAAAAATATAATTTTATTGCTTACCATGACATGAAAGAGTTTATTGGGCAAGAAATTGAAATTGAAATAGAAAATGATGAACTTGCGGAAAAATTCTTTTCGGTTTTAGTGCAGAGCGATTCTCCGATGGGACTTGATGGAGTTTATCAGGAAAAACATCGCCCTCAATTCCATTTTTCCTCGAAACGCGGTTGGCTTAATGATCCTAACGGACTGGTTTATTATGGCGGTAAATACCATATGTTTTATCAGCATAATCCTTTCGGCACAGGCTGGGGCAATATGCATTGGGGACACGCCGTAAGTGAGGATTTGATACATTGGCAGGAAGAAGGAGACGTGTTGTGCCCTGACGAGACGGGCATGATGTTTTCCGGTGGCGGCATTGTTGACTGGAACAACACTTCCGGGCTACAGCAAAATGAATATCCGCCAATTATGTTATTCTATACAGCCGCCGGAGCTTTAGCACCAAAACCTTGTGAATATACTCAATGCATGGCCTATAGTGTCGATGGCGGAAAAACTTTTGCAAAATATGCGAATAATCCGGTTGTTGGCTTCACTGCCCGCGAAGCCCGCGACCCCAAAGTCGTCTGGCACAAGGAATCGCAAAAATGGGTAATGGCGCTTTACCGGGGGGATCAGGAAAAAACTTTTAATTTACTGACCTCTGCAAATTTGCTTGAATGGCAAATTATTCAGGAGTTTAAATTCCCGGAAGGACGTGAATGTCCGGAATTTTTCCCCATGGCCTTGGATGGCTGTGAAGATAATATAAAATGGATATTCATGGAAGCCAATGGAAGATATTTAGTCGGAACTTTTGACGGTGAAAAATTTGAGGTCGAAACCGGACCGTTTAACAGCTTTGGACGTTACGGGGAAGGCTGTGCTTACGCTGGTCAAATGTGGAGTGATGCTCCAGACAACCGCAAGACAATGATACATTGGCAACGAGGTGACTGTCAAACGGCGGAATTTAATCAAACTATGACTATCCCGATAGACCTGTCTCTAAAATCATTTTCGGACGGAATGCGCTTATGCGTAGAACCAGTAAAAGAATTTGAAAAACTCAGGGACGCGAGCTGGGAATTTACCGATGTTAAAATAAAATCTTTAGGCTGTACTCCAGACGAGTTCCTGAAAATTCCAGAGGGTAATTGCTGGGACATTGAACTTGAATTGGACAATGATTGCGAAATAATCATAAATGTTTGTGGTGAAGATATTGCGCTTGATGTAAAATTACGTGAAGTTCGTATGTCGGCAGCGAAGCTTCCTTTCCCCGCTGGGGCTAAAGAATTAAAGCTTAGAATCCTTGTTGACCACGCATCTATTGAAGTTTTTGGCGGCGACGGCAGAATATGGTACGCAAAACGAAAATTAACCACTTGCACCCGTCCTGTAACATTCCCCCATCAAAACTGTGGTTCCGGCTCTTTAAAGAAGGTGAAAATCTATAAAATCAACTCAATCTGGAAATCAAAATAACAAAAATCTGTTATTTTCCTGATTTATTCCAATTGGGGGCGGAACGCTCCGTATGACCAGACTTCGGTGGCGGGGGTACGGGCGGCGTATGGATCGGGGAGAATTTCTTCTTTGGCGTGTTTGGCAAATTCAATACAGGCATCCGCGATTTTAGTGCCGGCAGCAGGTTCCAGGTTGGAATAGCTGGTTAGAATTGTCTCGTAGCCGCCGCCTGACGCTTCAAAACTTTCAGGCGTCGGCACGTAGCCGATGCAGTCGTTTGCCAGGGATACAACAAAGGTGTGTTTGAAAGCAGATGCTTTTTTGATATCTAAGCCCAATTGACAAAAATATTCGGACGGGTTTGAGACAAACAAGGCGTTGCCGACCTGAATTGCCTGACACCTGACATCTGTTATAGCTTGTTGACTATAAGCATAACTATAAATGACTTTTTCTTTGGCGAAAATCCAGTCCGCGTCGGTTTGTGCTATATCAGAATTTACTATTTCCTGACTTTTGCGCAGGTTTTCCGCGGAAAGCGGACGTCTGGGGATTTTTACGATATTCCACTGGCTTTCAATCGTGCTGTATTCGCGCGGTTCAGTGTCGTTAAGAACTTTTACGACTTCAGCTCCAATACCTGTGCCCATTTTAAAGGCAAGTTCCGGGCCGGAAGAAACTTCGTAAGATAAATTATTGACCTGTGTAATATCTCCGGCAGCGCCATTCAAGAAAACCGCGACAGAATCTTTACCCATAATTTTTTTGACCGCGCGCTGCATATAATGAATCCAGTCTGCCGAAGCTGTTCCTCCACCAATTACAGTGCCATGACAGGCGTAATTAACCACGCAGCCGAGCAATGTTCCATCTTTCCGCCACGCGCCAAGCACACCTACTTCTGGGTCAATCGGTCCGGCAAGACAATCTATTTCAGGGTTATGAGCTCCCGGATGAGTGCAGCTTGTACCGTTTTTCATGCGGAAACGACGATTGAAAACATGTCTGCTTTCACTGCCGCTGCCGGAATTAATTAAGGCTTCTTCACTATTTTCATCAGCCCAGATTATTGCTGAAGCTAATTGTTTTATCACCATTTCGCGAAAACACGGCTCCGCCTGAGTTGATTTATTTACCGCCAAATCATATACTTCCGGCGGAGTAGTTTTTTTGTTTCCAGCAAAGCATGACAATGAATTAACCGCACCGCCGGAATGCGTATGCGAAGCTCCAATCATAATGTTTTCACGCGAAATACCACAGGCTTTAGTAACTATTTCACAGGCGGCATCGCAAGCGGCGGCATCAATCATGCAGGCATCAATTCCGGCAAAAGCCGCCTTTTTTTCGCCATTATCAAAAACTCCGGCGCGAACCTTCAAAGGCGTAAGTATGCTTTGAATATAAATCTTGCGATACGAACCTGCACGTTCTATCCCTACAGGCGGCGTAATATCAGTTTCATAAAATCCGGCTTTCATTTTTGCCTCAACTTTTTATAAGTTATAATCTATTTTTACTGCTTTTCCGGTTTTAGCGGACTCAAGGGCGGCTTCGCCGACTGCGACAGTCTTCGAGCCTTGATAAATATCCGTTACCTGTGGCTCATTTTTGTCCAGATGTTCAATGAAGTCGGCGACTTCAGCGGCAACATTATGACTGGCGATTGATACCGGAACCTGCGAGAATTTCAATGCCTGCGAAGTATCGCAAACCGAAGCTTCACTGATTTGTATGTGATCGCTGGTGTTGTCGCAAATGATAGTGCCTTTAGTACCGTTAATTACTGTGCGCATGGTATAAGGACGTTTAACGCCGATTGAAACAAAAACTTTGCCGATTGCGCCGCCGGGAAATTTCATTACTGAAATACCTGTGTCATCAGTCGGCCAGTCCGGCATATGGATACGGTTTGTATAGCAAAAAATTTCAGTCGGGTCACCTGCGAGCCAGCGCACTAGATCCAGAGCGTGACAACCGCCGCCGATAAAACCTTCACGTTTAATTTTGGGATCATTACGCCAATTACCAAAACCAGTCGCTTTGCTGTAATCATGCGCGTATTCACTCTCGATAAAACAAATATCTCCAATGCGCCCTTCGTCAATCAAAAGCTTCGCAGTCTTAAAGCCCGGCGCGTAACGGCATACTTGACCAGTCATGAACTGTTTGCCGGTACGTTTGACGGCAGCAATAATTTCTTTACATTCCGCCACGGTTCCGGCTAAAGGTTTTTCGCAAATAACATGCTTGCCGCTTTCCATCGCTTTAATGCATTGTTCCGCGTGAAAATGATCCGGAGAGGCTACGACGATAATATCAACATCGGAATTATAGACTTCATCCTCTGTTTTCGCAATCGGGATATTTTTGCTTAAATAATAATCTTTGTTTATTCGCTCATTGCGATCCCAGTTTGGATCAAAAACTAAGTTTAATTCAGTTGCCGGATGCATATATACACCTTCAGCCCAACCATGCCCCATGCGCAAACCTAAAACACCAACTTTATACTTAGTCATATCAAAATTTCCTTTTTTTATTATTAGAGATAGCTGTCTTGATATGATTATACTGTAAAAAATCACAAAATAAATATTTTTTCACTGTAAAAAGTTACAGAAGTATTGTATATTCTTCCAATGAAAGCTTTTTCTGAACCAACTAAGTATGATTTCCATTTAACGATGGATAATCCATTTACGATAATGCACTCCAAAAGTCCGGCGAGACATCATGAAACAACTCCGGACATGCATTATTCGCTGCATTTGGGAATTTTGTTGGACGGTAATATTGAATCTATCTACGAAGATTACCGGACACTCAGAAAATCCGGTGACATTTGGTTCTGCGCCCCCTGGGAACCGCATGCGACTGGTAGAAGCGGTCTTCCAGTAGAGATCGTATTGATTACAGTTTTGCCCGAAAAACTCGGTGATATTGGATTTAATAAGGGCATTAACTGGCTATTGCCATTTATAGTTCCAGTCGCGGACCGCCCGAAAATTGTATCAGAAAAAATGCGTGCCGGAGTAATATCTTTAGCGAAAGAGATAAAAGAAGCGGCAGCGCGAAAGGATAAATACGGTGAACTTTCGTGCTGGCTCAAATTTCATGAATTACTCTTGTTTATAATTGAAAACAGCGGCTTCGGAGAACGTCCCGAAGTAAAAATTCAAAACGTTGCGTTAGAGCGAATTTTACCCGCCGTAAAACTAGCTAGGGAAGCTAAAGAGAAACTTATTTCATTGGATGATGCCGCTGCGGTATGTTATATGGGAAAGAGCCGCTTTTGTGATTTATTCAAAACCGCGATGGGGACGACTTTTGGAAAATTTTCCAATAGGGTCAGAATCGGAGCAGCGGCGGCAGAGATAGCGAAAAACGCTCTGCCGGTAAAAGAAATTGCCAACTCCTGGGGATTTTATGACGAAAGTCATTTCTGCCGGGTTTTTAAACAATATTTCCATTGCACACCAAACGAATTTCGACAGAAAAATGACTAAATTTTTGAATCTGCAAGGTCTATTATCTAAATGTTCCGGGCGGTTTCGCGTGAAGTTGGCGGAAGCGTGCTACGAAATAATTGTAGTCGCGGAACCCGACTGACACGGCGATTTCTTTTACACTGAGATTGCTGTACTGGAGCAGTTCCATAGCTTTTTGCATGCGTATCGCGGTCAGGTAAGCGGTGAAATTTGTATTAAGTTCTTTACGGAGCAGCGCGGTCAGATAGCTTTCACTGATTCCGAGAAAACGGCTGACATTGCCGCGTTTGAGCTCTTCTGCCTGATGCTTTTTGACATATTCTCTGAAGCGGCGGATAATATGGTGTTCGAGATGACCGGAAGCGTCGCGCTTAAATTTCATCAACTCATAGATTATTCCAAGTAACGCAGATTTGTGTTTGAGATGAAGCAGAGAATCTTCCGACTGCCTGAAACTGTTGCCGGTGTCGCGAAGTAATATCTCAAGTTTTAATCGTTCTTTTACCGGGATTTCGAGTACAAACGGAATTGACTGAAAACCATCAATAGATACTTTCGGGTCGGACAAATCCCAATAATCTTTGCTTAGCTGTGTTACATTCTGATTGGTGGTAGACATACGCTTTGCGTCAACTTTTTCCCAAGAAAAATATATCGTTGCAAAAATCATAGTTTCATGACCGTAACTTTTAAATTCGTGAATATCCCCCGGACCGTAAATCGCAATCAACCCCGGTCGTAAATCGAAATTATTTTCATTGATGCGCCCTGCTCCGTTTCCATGAAATACATAAAATAACTGATACCCGTAGTTGATTCTCGGACCGAAACTAAGCGGCTTCATTGATGCATAATTCGCGCCGCGCACGAGTGGATTGATCTGTTGTAGTGTTAATTTACGCATAATAGTCTTAAAACAATATTTATAGTCTCTTTGCTATATTGATAATAGCATGTTTAAGTTGTAAAATCAATTATAATGATAATCTTAAAATAATATTTGGTGATAATATGAGCAAGAAACCTAATGTACTATTGATTTTTACTGACATGCAGCGTGCGGACACCATTCACGCGCTGGGAAATCCAATTATAAAAACTCCAAACCTTGACCGCCTGGCAAAAGAGGGAACCGCCTTTAACAGCTGTTATTCGCCGTCGCCGGTTTGCGTTCCTGCCCGGTGCTGCATGCACTACGGCATCTATCCACAGAAGACCGGACTTTTTACCAACGGCATTATGCCCCCCGACAATGGAAATTCAATCCCGGCGGCATTGGGTAAGGAAGGCTATATTACCCAGGCTATTGGCAAGTGCCATTTTACCCCGGACAAGCTGGCTCCGCGCGGATTTCAACAGCGATTAGTACAGGAGGAATGCTGCTCAGACCCCAGAAGTGATGATTATTGTAAATGGCTCCAGGATAACAATTATGATTTTGATGAACCTCATGGAACGCGTGGAGAAATGTATTATATACCACAGATTTCCTTACATTCCGAGAAAGATCATCCCAGCAATTGGATTGGCGACCGCAGTATTGAATTTATTCAGAAACAAGCTGATAGCGAACAACCATGGATGCTGTTTTCCAGTTTCATTCATCCACACCCGCCATTCGCGCCGCCAAAACCGTGGCACAAGCTGTACCGCGCGCCGATGATGCCGCTGCCGGAAGTACCGGAACATAGTGACTCGCTGCATACCTGGATAAATCATTACCAGAACCGCTACAAATATCGTGATTATGGAATCGATAAAAACCTGTTGCGCAACATGAAAGCCTATTACTATGCGACAATTTCCTTTATTGATTATCAAATCGGGCGCATCCTTGATGCCCTGGAACAGAGTGGAGAGCTGGATAATACTCTGATTATCTTCACTTCCGACCATGGCGAATATCTTGGTGACTACAACTGTTTCGGTAAACGCAGTATGCACGACGCCTCATCAAGAGTGCCGATGATCGTACGTTATCCAAAACGTTTTGCCGCTGGAGCAGTCTGCAATCAAGCGGTGAATCTGGTTGATGTTTTCCCAACCATTAGAGCGGCGACTGGAACAGAGATGTCAAATACCGACTTGGACGGCGTTGATTTAGCTGAAATCGCGACCGGGAAATGCACACGGAAAGCAGTATTTTCTCAATTTGGCGAGGACGCAAAGGCTATCTATATGGCAGTTACCCGCGAATGGAAATATTTTTATTCCGCCGGTGATGATCACGAATTTTTGTTTGACCGCATCAACGACCCACGCGAAAGCAACAATAAGGCAGGACTACCGTTCCTGCAAGAGACTATGGAACAAATAAAACATATACTGCTGGAATATCTCAAAACAGAGAAAGCGACAAATGCCTATATAGAAACGGAATCAGGATTGGACTGGAAGCGTTATTCCCGTTACGACAACAGCTATCTTAATGATCCCGACACTAATCTGTTATTTCAAGATCACGATGCATATCTTCTTGAGCGTCCCGGCTACAACTATTGACGGGGTTTTCAACAATATTTCCATTGTTCTCCAGACTAATTCTCCCGCAAAAAATGTTTTTAACTTTGAATATTCCACGAGAAAGAGGATATTAAAAGAAAACACATGGAGCATGATGTCTACTGATTTTAATTTGATACAGATAAACGATTTTCATTACAAGCCGGAAAAACGCCTTGAGGCAGCGCGCTGGCTTGTAAAAAATTTCAAGCCGGACATGAATGCGGTTTGTGAAGTGGATATGCACTGCCATTCCTTTTATTCTGACGGTTATAACTCGCCATCGGGCAGAGTTTTTGAAGCATGGCGGCGCGGCATGAAAAGCATAGCTGTTTCCGATCATGACGTGGTTGATGGTCAGCGGGAAGCTATCGAAGCCGGGGAAATTTTCGGAATCGACGTCATTCCGGCTATCGAATTCTATACAGACCGTCCAGGAATCGAAATTATCGGACATTTCCCGGATACGAAATACTTTTTAGAAGTACTGGACTCTAAAGCGTTTGCTAAAATCTGCGAGCCCATCCGAAGTGCCAAAGCAAAACAGCTCCGCAGCATGATTGCGCGCGTACCGGAATGTTTTGCCAAATTGAACTTCTCAGCGAAAATAACTCCTTCAGACACCAACCAATACGTACGCAATGGAGTTTCCACCCAAGGCGACATCAGCGTAATCATGTGGCAGAAATACGGTTCTGAACTCGCTGCTGCCGGTCTGTCAACTGATGTAAAAGATTTTCATGGACTTTATACCTCCAGAGACGACATGCTGAATGTGCCGCTGGATCTGGACATAGATATTTCTCCTGAGGCTTTTGTAAAACGGCTCCGCCAATGGGGCGGACTGCCGGGGATTGCCCACCCTACCGAACTGCGCAAAAAAGAAAAACTTGGCAATGAGGAATTATATAAAATTATCTGCAAACTGGCGGAATGCGGCTTGCAGACGCTAGAAGTCGATGGTTGGCGCAACGCAATATGCCCCGAGTGCGGTTTACCGCAAACTGAAGTATTCGAACAACTGCGGCAGCGCTACAATAACGAACACCAGGGCACACTGCCTTTACTGTTCACCAACGGTTCCGATGATCACAACCAGCCCGGCGAAGGTCTCGAACTGGGTTGTGGAAAAGACGGCAATCTAAGCCCCGAATTTGGGCGCTATGATAATATCATTAAGCTGCGGGAAAGGCAAAGAAAATTACTAGCCACACTGTCATCTTAAACAAACACGCTAAAAAGTCCCGAACGGCTCGGCCGCAGACAATATTTGTTGTACCAATTTAACTGATCTATTACCTAAAGATCCCAAAAAATATTCTATTTCCATTTTTCATGGGTTGACTTTTTAAGAATCTTGCTGTATAATATATAAAGTTCTACTATTTAGAACAGATAAATAAACAATTCTATATACGGGCACAATATACAATATGAACAACACATTACAAAACGGATTCAGGGTACTGGAATATTTATCGTCAACCGCACAGGAGCATTCAGTTACTGAGCTTACGGAAGTATTTGATCTTCCCAAAAGTCATATCTGCCGCTTGCTGAAAACCCTGACCACAACCGGATATGTTGAACAGAGCCCGGTCAGCCGGAAATATAAAGTCAGCCTCAGGGTTTTGTGTCTGGCAAATGCATGTATGGAACACCTGCGGGTTCGTGAACGCGCCAAACCATATCTTCATAAACTGCAAGAGGTTTTGCAATGTCCAGTCTACCTTGCGGTACCGCTGCAGGGAGAGGCTTTGTTGATTGACGTCTTGTTCCCGGAGGGGCGCGAGACTGATACCAGCATGGTAATAGGGAAATTAAATAGTCCATACGACTCCGCCACCGGCAAAGCATGTGCCGCCTGGCTCAACGAAGCAGAAATTGATGATTTAATTTTACGCCTGCCGCCAGAAAAAAAGACAAAATACACATTGACTAATCCGAAAGCAATTCATCAGGAGCTGCAAAAAGTCTATAAAAACAAACTTTCAACCACGAACTCCGAGCGTTCACTCGGTATGTCAGCTATTGCGGCCCCAATATTCAGCAATGGCGGAATAATGTCCGCAACAATTGGCGTCACTCTGCCGCCTGGCGAAAATTCCCCGGAAGCATGGCAGTTGTTTGAAAAGGAGACCCGGGACGCCGCGGTTGGAGTATCATTCGCTATGGGCGATCCGGACTATGGAAACAAACCGCAAAACTAAAGCATAAATCAGTTTGTATATATAAATATAAAACAATCAATAATCCCATCAAAATGGACATTCTCTCTACACACCCTTCTTCTGCGAAATAATCGTTTCTCAGAAGGCATAAATATAAATATTAAGGAGAACAAGTCGTGAACTCGCAACAAGTCAAAGAATGGGCCAAAAGCTTTGGAGCTGATTTGGTCGGAATCGCCTCGGATAAATACTTCGAACACCTGCCGCCGGAAAATAATCCGCGGTCAATCTACCCTGAATACAAATCAGTAATTGTTATAGGCAGAAGAATTCTGCGCGGTTCTTTACGCGGAGTTGAAGAAGGCACCAATTTCGGCAGCACTTACGGTTCATTCGGATTCACCTGGCTTGAAGACAACTTCCTGTCAAAAAGCACTTATGACCTGACCTGCCGACTGGAAGAAAACAACCTCGAAGCAGTTCCGTTATTCGGTTATCAGGATCTTGACATGAGCTACGGCATGCCGGTCGCTGACGGCAAACCGGCACCGAACGTGATTGTCGATGCCAACTATGCGGCTCATGCTGCGGGACTGGCGGAATACAGCTTTTGTGACCTTATGCTGACGGAAGAATTCGGTACAAGACAACGTTTTGCGGTTATTCTGACTGATGCCGAACTTGAGCCGGATACCCCAAAAAGCAGAAGTTTATGCACTGAATGCGCTGCTTGCGTGAGCGGCTGCCCGCTTAATGCGATTAATCCTGAAAAGCTTATACAGAAAGGAGCTCCGGGCTTTGAAATGTCAGTGGCTGAAGTTAAAATGGACATCTGTATGAATTGTGACAACGGGGCTGCCTGTGGCAGAGGACGCGGCAATCACCGGGATCGTCTAGCCGCCGCCTGCGCCCGCACTTGTCTTGTCCAGTTGGAAAAATCTGGAAAGCTCAAAAATAATTTTTCCAATGAATTCCGCAAACGCACCCCATGGGCTCGTGACGAGTCAGGCAAAGCGATCAATGATTATTCAGAAAAAGCATTTGCCAATGACGGGAGATTCAAATAATGAAACTTACATCAAAAATGATTAAAGAAGCGGCGGCGCAATTTGGTCATGGAGGCGAATCCATTGTGGGTATTGCCAACATTGAGCGCTTTGACGGTGCGCCGCAGCGGATGCATCCGAAAAATATTTTTCCGGACTGTAAATCAGTTATCAGTATAGTCCAGCCGATTCCCCGCGGCACTTATCGCGGTATCACCGAAGGTACGCACTGGAGTAATTATACCTATTACTCCTACAATCGGCTGAATACCCTGTTTCGTCCAATGGTTACCTATCCTTTGGCCTGCATGATCGAGGATCACGGTTACGAAGCCACCCCGGTCTATCCCGGCGTACCGGAAAGAAAAGATATCCGTAACAAAGCGGTTCCGGGCCGCCCTGCTCCTGATATCAACCTCAATGTCAGGATTGCCGGGGTCGCCTGCGGTCTCGGTGAAATGGGATGGTCGAAAGTATTTATTCATCCAAAATACGGTCCGCGGGTCCGTCTCGGCACCATCCTGACTGACGCCGAACTCGAACCAGATCCGTTGATCGAACCAGGTACGCTGTGTAAACGCTGCATGAAATGCGTCAAAGGCTGTCCCGGCGGAGCCATACCAAAACCAGGGGAACGCCCGCCGATTCAAATAAAAATCGAAGGAAAAACCTACGAGTGGGGTGATGTTCATATGGGACGCTGCACCGCTACACATCACGGCATGAACCGCGAAGCCTCGCCGTTTTTGGCAAAATCCTGTCCCGGTTTTAATTTCGATGTCAGAAACTCGAATATCTCAGAGGAAACCGCCTACAAAATGGCCTATACTTTAGCCCAGGGTAAATGGGTTCCTTCACAAGAGTTTCCGACCGAAGACCTCAATCAATATTACAACCAGATTCTCTCCCATACTGGTTATTTCGCAATCTGCGGAGCCAAAGGCTGCATCCGTTCCTGCATGGAGTTTCAGGAAAAGACAAATAATATTGACCAAGCTGATTTTAAAACACCGGTATTTTCCTGTGACTGGAAATTACCGCCAGCAGAGGAAGATGAAACCGGCGGCATAGCCGAGGGCAAATTCCCGGAAGAATACAACAATCCTGACCCAAATGCCGGGTGTTGGAAATAATTAAAAAAGTTTTGATTGCTTGTCCGGCCTGTCCAATCAGATTTTTCTACTGAATTGGATTAACCGGATAAGTTGGTCAACTTGAGCCAGAATCCACATGTTTTTCTTATTCAACAGTTTCTTCAACTTTCGGAGCTTTTTTCTTTCCGGTTAACTGCTCGAAGGTTTCTTTGCTGATAAACAGATTTTTCAGAATCGCTTTGGTTTTCTCTGTTTCTTTTCCTTCTTTGTCCCATGTCCTGTTTACCCGCAAAAGAGACAAGGTGTAAAGATTATCACACGTGGAGCAAACACTACAGTCAATACGATAGAATGATTCCTGAGTGCGTTTTACTTTTATGATGTTTTCCAGGAAACTTAAATCCTGATTAGTAAGTTTTTCCTTCAATTCGCTTTCATCTGCAAATTCAAAAGTTAACTTATTTTTATGATCTTCCGTCCAGCCTTTACATGCTTCACAGAATACAGAGTCTTTAATGAAGGAATGTGACATGTATGCGGATATGCCGACTACAACACAAGCTTCTACTCCCCAGAAAGACCATAATACGGCTCCAGTAGGAGTGGTGTTTCGGATTGAGTACCAGCCTTTTTCCGCAACAAGACAGGCTACCCGCCAAACCCCAGGTGGATTAAAAGCCAATCGCCATAGCTCAACCCCCTCTGAGCTATACCTGTTCAAAAGGACATATTCAAAAGTAACCCATGCGGCGTAAAGCGCGAAAATCCCTGCCCCCAGGCCGAAACAAAATGCGAATAAACTATTGCGTGTTTTAAAAAACTGAAGCACGATGGCTGTGCAGAACCCGACGCCAAGAGCGAATCCTAACGTCAATAAAAAACTCAGATATCCGACAAAAGGTATATATATTACAGAATACGCGTAGGCAAATGCGAGTAAAGTCGATATAATTAAAAGAATTGGCACTCCAAGAACCAATTGAGGAGCTATTTTCCCGGAGTGGGCATAAAATTGTCTTGAATCAGCACTTCTGTTGGCGGCTGACAATTTATTTCTCCTTGCCTGCATGTTTTTTTCACACTTAGCGCAAAAAGTTTCATTTTCAGAAATACTGATCCCACATTTTTCACACAACATAATTATCTCCTTAAATAATCAATATGACAAGTCATCACATAATACTATATTAAAGTAAGTGAGAAATTGTGTAAAAGCAATAAAAATAGCAAAAAAAAAAGAGCAGGCTTAACGCCTGCTCTTTTAAAAAACTATTATAGTTACTCTTGCGAGTAATATAATTACTGTGGAATAACGTTTTTAGCGCATGGACCTTTTTGTCCTTCGCCTACTTCGTATTCAACTTTCTGGCCTTCATCAAGTGTTGCATAACCAGAAACTTTTACTTCTGAATGATGTACGAACAAATCTTTGTCACCTTCATCTGGAGTGATAAAACCAAAACCTTTGTCTGAATTGAACCACTTTACTGTACCTGTACTCATAACTTCTTTCCTGTGTTGATATTAATATTAATTCTATTCGCAGTTTTCTGCCTTAAAAAGAATTTCTCTTCTATAAGATAGATCAATAAAGCTAAAAAAGCAACACGAATAGAGAAAAAAAAGTGATTTTCCTTTTTTTTCTCCACAAGTCATTACAATATAATGCTTAAAACAATAAGCTAAATACTATCTTTCCGGGTATCCTACCGGTTGTGTCAAGATAACTTTCTGGTCGGATTTCAAACCCATCTTCTTCGCCAGCATCGGTTTATTAACATATCCGAGAACAACCGTCGCCAATCCTTCTGACGCGCAGAACAGATAAACATTCTGACTTATAAATCCGGTATCTGTCGCGGAATAAAATTCTTTACTTTTTTTGTTAGCTCTTCCCATACGTGAAAAATTCGTTACAAAAATCAGGTTTAAAGGTGCGTCCTTTGTGAATTTTTGAATCCCTGCAGCCGCTCTAAGATCCTTTGCCAAAACCGGCTTCAAGATATTTGCTGCCGCATCATAAAGGTAAAGTCCCTTCGCAAACGCAACATAAATATCGATTTCCTGCCAGTTACAAGCAGAAGGAGCTGTACGCTTGCCTGTTTTTCCTGCAACCGGGCGGTTTACTCCGCACGCCGCCCACAGTAGATTTGAGAGCATTTGCACAGACAATTTTTTCTTACTGAATACACGAGAGCTTTTTCTAGCCTTCAGCACCTGCATCAAAGGCTTGCCGCCTTCCATCTGCGGCTTCAAAAGCTTAATCGGCTTAAGTTTCTGTCCAAAAGAAACAGCAGAACAAATGAGTATAAAGCTCAACACAAACAATATTTTTTTCATGATAATATTCCTGTAGATTAAATACGTGACATTAAACTACTTTAGAAAACATGAAAATCAATAGAAATAGCGGGAAAATATTTGACATTTTTGAATATAACACTATTCTTATATAACAAAAGCATTATATTATAATCAGCAAGGAGCTTTTTTATGTCTAAAAAAAATCAAACAGTAGTTGTATTGGGAGCGTCGCCCAAGCCGGAACGCTATTCCAATCAGGCGGTCGCCATGCTGAAAGAATATGGATATGAAGTTATTCCGGTAAATCCTTCCGGCGTCAGCATTCATGATTTAAGCACAGAAAAAAGTCTGGATGACATCAAAGTACCGGTCGGTACTTTGACTATGTATGTCGGCTTAAAAATTTCATCCGGACAGCAAGAAGCTATTTCACAGCTCAAGCCGGAGCGCGTTATATTTAATCCCGGAACAGAAAACCCGGAATTGGAAACAGTATTAGAAAATAATGGAATAAAGATTATCCATGCCTGTACTCTGGTTTTATTAAGAACGGAGCAATTTTAGTGCACAACGATAAAGCTATAGCTGATTTACTGAAAGTAATGGGACACCCCGTCCGCTTGCAAATATTACGTTTTTTGCTCAAAGGCCCGAGCTGCGCGACTTTGACCAACCGTAACATTGACATCTCGCAACCAAATCTTTCGCAACATTTAAAAGCATTGACAGACGCGAAAATACTGGACTTTTGCAAACTCGGCACAAAAAGATGCTTTTATATTGTTCGTCCTGACTTTGTCAAAAAAATGTTTGAATTAGTTGATAATGACGAGGAGCGGATTACTTTAAAAGAAGACGATTTGAGGAATAATTATGCAACAGAATAACGAACAACAGGGTTTCATAATAAAAACCGTCAGAACTTTCCTTTCTGGGCCGCTGTCGATGATTTTTATTTCGCTGGCTGTATTGCTGGGAATTATGGCGATTTTTATGACTCCGCGTGAAGAAGAACCGCAGATCGTAGTTCCCATGGTCGACGTAATGGTTCAATTTCCCGGACACTCCCCGTCAGAAGTCGAACAGCTCGTTACAATTCCACTGGAACGGCTATTGTGGCAAATCAGCGGCGTAGAACACGTTTATTCAATCAGTCGCCGGGATTCAACCTTTGTCACCGTTCGTTTTTATGTCGGAGAAGACCGCGACCGTGCGATGGTTAAGGTGCGCGACAAGATTGAGGAAAATTTACAAATCGTACCGCAAGGAGTTACAAACTGGCTTGTGGACCCAGTCGAAATTGATGATGTACCAATTGTATCTCTGACGCTTTATTCGCCTAAACGTAATGCTTTTGAACTCAGAAGAATGGCTGAGGAACTCAAAGCGCGCTTGGATGTGTTACGTGATATTTCCCTGACCGAGATTATCGGCGGTTACCAGCGGCAGATTCGCATTGAGCCGGATATCGAAAACCTCGCCGCCAGAAAAATCAGCCTCAGTGATATTAAAAGCGCTTTGGCGCAAAATAATATTGTGGCAACAGTTGGCAAAACCTTGTCCGCTGGTAAGCAAGTCAACATATTGACTACACCCGGATTGGAAAACGCCGAACAACTGCGCAAAACAGTCATTAGCGCTCGCGGCGGACGGATTGTCCGGCTCGAAGATGTCGCTAAAATAATCGATGGACCAGAGGAACAGCGCAATTATGTAAATATAGGATTCGGTCCAGCTTCCAAATCCGGCAAAACAGAAAAAAGTAAAACTTATCCAGCGGTAACGCTGGCATTCAGCAAGAAAAAAGGTATAAACGCTGTAGCGGTAGCAGCAAATATCATCAAATCCGCGAAAAAATTACAGCACAACGTACTCCCCGAAGACGTAAAAATGATCGTTTCCCGCAACTATGGTAAAACCGCTGATGACAAAGTAAATGATTTGATCTCGAGCATGATATTTGCTATCCTGACTGTCGTTATCCTGATTGCCGTGACTATGGGCTGGCGCGAGGGAATCGTTGTCGGGCTGGCGGTGCCGGTAAGTTTCGCCCTGGCACTGTTTGTCAATTACATCTTTGGATTTACTATCAACCGGGTAACACTTTTTGCCTTGATTTTAAGTTTGGGGCTGGTGGTCGACGACCCGATTACTAATGTCGATAACATACAACGGCATATACGCATGGGAATACTGGACCCGTTTCACGCTACTCTGGCGGCGGTAAAAGAAGTTATTCCACCGGTAATAATGTCCACACTGGCAATAATTGTCTCATTCACCCCGATGTTTTTTATCACCGGAATGATGGGGCCGTACATGGGGCCAATGGCAATAAATGTACCGTTAACCGTTACTTTTTCAACCATCTGCGCACTGACTTTTGTTCCTTGGCTTTCATTCAAACTGCTTAAAAACAAAGCTAACACAATGCCGGAAAAAAACAAAGAATCTGATATTACACCGGAGTGGGTTAAAAAACTTTATGGCTCACTGATTAAGCCATTCCTGAAACGGCGCAATGCCTGGCTCCTGCTGGCTACCGTGCTGGTACTATTGCTCGGTTCTGCGGCGTTAATGCTGCTCAAAGTGCCATTAAAAATGCTGCCTTTTGACAACAAAAATGAACTGCAACTGGTCGTGCGGATGCCGGAAGACACTTCGCTGGAAAAAACTTACAGCGTAGTCGCTGAACTGGAAAAATATCTTGCTACAGTAAATGAAGTTGATAACTATCAAGCTTATGTCGGCATTAACGCGCCGATTGACTTCAACGGTCTGGTCAGGCACTACGGTATGCGGCGGGAATCCAGCCACGCCGACATCAGAATAAATCTGGCGGACAAAATCAAGCGCGAACAACAGAGTCATTCAATCGCGCTTCGCATCCGTAAACGTGTAACTGAAATCGCACAAAAGAACGGCGCGATAGTCAATATAGTGGAAGTCCCCCCCGGGCCACCGGTGTTGTCAACAATCACGGTTGAGATTTACGGTAAACCAGAGCACAAATATAAAGAATTAATTGCCGGCGCCCGTGTCCTTGAAGATAGACTGCGCGCTACGGATTCCCGTCATATCGTGGAAATCGACAACATGTCCGAGAGCCCGCGTGAACGTTTAGAATTCAAGATAAATCGCGATAAAGCATCTCTGCACGGAATCACTCCGGCGCAGATAACTGTTACACTCCAAACTGCACTGAAGGGTGATAAAGCAGCTTTGATAAGAATGCCTAACGAACGCTCTCCTCTTTATGCCTATTTACAGCTGCCTTATAAAAACAGATTCGACACCAAAAGTCTCGACCGTTTATGGCTGAAAGGAAATGACGGCAAAATGGTTCAGCTTTCCGAACTCGGGAAATTTCTCAAAAAAACATCAGAACAACCGATTTTTCACAAAAATCTTGAACGGGTAGTATTTGTTACTGCCGAATGTGTTGGCAGGGCTCCTGGAGAGTTAATCCTCACAGTTATATGGGACACCCTGCGCAATAAGCCATTACCCGAAGGCATCAGAGCAGAATGGGCCGGCGAAGGCGAATGGGAAATTACTCTCCGGGTATTCAGGGATTTGGGGATAGCCTTCGGAATAGCTATGATCGGTATTTTCCTGTTGCTGATCGTCCAGACTAACAGCATCGTTATGCCATTAATTATCATGTGCGCCATTCCGCTGACAATTATCGGTATCGCGCCGGGATTCTATCTGCTCAATCTGGTCATGGGACACGAAGTCGCCGGATTTTCCGATCCGATATTTTTCACCGCGACCGGTATGATCGGCATGATCGCTCTAGGCGGGATTGTTATTCGCAACAGTATTGTACTCATCGAATTCATACAGGAAGCGGTCAAGCAGGGTACGCCGCTGCGTCAGGCTATTATTCAAAGCGGTGCGGTCAGATTCCGCCCGATACTGCTTACCGCAATAACTACGATGATGGGTGCATGGCCGATTACGCTGGACCCGATTTTTTCCGGTCTGGCCTGGGCTTTAATTTTTGGTCTTATTGCCAGTACATTTTTTACAATGCTGGTTATTCCTACTATATATATGCTGGTAAATTCAGGAAAACAGGAGATTTCTAAATGAAAAAATTCTTTAAAATTATTGTAATTATAGCCGCTGCGCTGATAATTGCCGCCGTAATATTGTACCAGACTGGAACTTTCCGTTCCGGCATGATCGCCCCCGGCGAACAAATCGCGGTCAAAACAAAAAATAACGGTAAATTATTTAAGTTGACACAAACAAAAATCCCGCTAATCTACAAAACAGTAGGCACAGTCAGGAGCCGGGACGAAATAGAACTGTCTCCGCGTATAATTGCCAGAATTACTAAGATAACCCGCCGCAGCGGAGATTCCGTAAAAGCAGGCGAAGTGCTGATTCATCTGGACGACAGCGATTTACGGGCGGGAGAACGCGAGGCCGCCGAAAACCTCAACGTCGTTGAGGCAGCCCTGCAACTGGCTATAAAAAGTTACAAACGCCAAAAGTTACTGTTGGAAAGAAATGTCATTCCGAAAAAGATTTTCGAACAGGCTGAACAAGTTTTAAGATCAACCATGGCGCGCGAAAAAGCCGCCCGGCAAGCTCTGCGTCAGGCTCAAGCAAATTTGTCATACGCCACTATAAAAAGCCCTATGAACGGCATAGTTTCCGACCGCATGGATGACCCCGGCGACCTCGCCAGCCCCGGGAATATCATTATGAAAATATTTGACTCAACCCGCCTGATGCTTTATGTCCCGTTACGCGAATCTCTGGTTAAATCAGTAAAAATCGGCGATAAAATTAAATTTAATGTCGAGTCGCTCAAACGCTCTTTCACCGGAGAAGTAAGCGAAATTGTCCCGGCGGTAGATCCCGGAAGCCGCACATTTCTAATAAAAATGTGCATCAAGGGAAGTGTAAAAGGATTAATGCCGGGAATGTTCGGAACAGTCGAAATCCGGCTCGGGGACGAACAGGCCTACATTGTCCCATCCTCAGCCATCACTCGTATCGGACAGCTCGAATACCTGACAGTAATGCAAGATAACAAGCCGTCAAAAGTATTAGTACGAACTGTAGCGGGACCCAAACCAGGGAAATTAAGGATAGTCTCCGGCATAGATTCCGACACGGCAATAGTTCTCAAAACACAAAAATAAGAAAAGGCAGCACTGGCATACCCTAATCTGGAGTTTTGTTTTATGAGCATCAAGCATACAGAATTCAGGTTTTATGAAGAACTGAACGACTTTTTGCCGACAGACCGGAAAAAGCACAGCTTTATGTATAAATATGAGGGCGCTACTTCAGTAAAAGACGCAATTGAAGCCATTGGGATCCCTCATGTCGAAGCGGACTTGATAATCATCAACGGCAAGTCAGTCGACTTTACATACCGCCTCACCGGAGGCGAACGCGTCGCAGTATATCCGGTCTTTGAAAGCCTCGACATCACCCCGCTTGTTCATTTACGCCCCAAACCGCTACGCAACTCCCGCTTTGTCCTGGACGTTCATCTAGGCGCGCTGACCCGGCGTTTACGCATGCTCGGCTTCGACTGTCTCTATCGCAACGATTACGAAGATGACGAAATAGCCAACATTTCAGTTGCCGAAAAACGCATCATCCTGACCCGTGACTGCGGCTTGCTGAAAATAGGGAAAGTCACCCGCGGCTACTGGGTGCGCTCGCAAATCCCAAAAGAACAAATAGAGGAAATCCTCCAGCGTTTCGACCTTTATTCACAAATATCCCCGTTCAACCGCTGCATCAGTTGCAACGGTCATTTGGAGCCGGTGGCAAAAACAGAAGTACTCGATCAACTCGAACCGCTTACAAAACGATATTACGATGAATTTTACCGTTGCATGGAATGCGGCAAAATATTCTGGAAGGGCTCGCATTACGAATCCATGCTTCGCAAAATAAAAAAAATCACAGAACGAGAAAAAAACCTTTGAACGGTTCATTATTTAAGGCAAAGATTGATGTTTTATAAGTTCCCTTAACTTGCATTTTTGTCTTGGGGGATGTATTATTTAATCTTACTTTAAACATCTTATTTTAAGGAGAAGCAAATGGCTGGAATTTTTAAAGCATATGATATTCGCGGGGTTTATCCCGAACAATTAAATGAAGAAATGGCAGAAAAAATTGGTCGCGCTTATATAGAGTTCAGCGGGGCCAAAAAAGTTGTTATCGGACATGATATGCGTCCGGATTCAACCCCACTGTTTAAGGCTATGGCTAAAGGAATGACCGAGCAGGGTGCGAACGTTGTCAATATCGGAATGTGTTCAACTCCAATGTCTTATTTTGCCAATGGCAAATTAGGCGCTGACGGCAGTATTATTATTACCGCCTCACACAATCCGGCTGGCTGGAATGGTTTTAAAATGTGCATGAAAGAAGCGATTCCAATCAGCGGTGCCACCGGTATTATGGATATCGAACGTATTGTCGAAGAAGAATCCTGGAGCGAATGTGATAAACTTGGAACTGTTTCTAATTATGATATCGCGCCGGAATACGCGAAATTTTTGCAGAGCCACATCAAAGTTGACCGCAAATTAAAAGTTGTTATTGATTACGCCAACTCCATGGGGTCTTTTGAAAGTGCCGGGATTGAAGAATTTTTTGAAATTATTCCAATGTATAAAGAACTGGACGGGACTTTCCCGAATCATGAAGCCAATCCTTTGAAATTGGACACTCTGGATGCTATCCGGGCGAAAGTCAAGGAAGTTGGAGCTGATTTTGGAGCTGCATTTGACGGCGACGCTGACCGCTGCGGTTTCATCGACAATAAAGGCGAAATTATTCCGATGGATTTATTTACCGCCTTGATCGCGCAGGATATTTTATCGGAAGGTCCGGCGACAATTCTTTATGATTTGCGCAGCAGCCGCGCGGTTAAAGAATGCATCGAGGAAAACGGCGGCACTGCTATTATGTCTCGTGTCGGCTATGCTTTCATCAAAGCCCAGATGCGTGAACACGACGCGGTTTTTGCCGGGGAACTTTCCGGACATTACTATTTCAAAGAAAACTATACCGCTGAATCTCAGGGTTTAGCTTTTGTCAAATTCGCCAATCTCATCTGCAAGAGCGGAAAAACCAGTAGTGAACTGGTCGCACCTTTACGCAAATACGCTTTCAGCGGCGAAATCAATTCAAAAGTACTTGACGCAGAAAGTGTTATAGCTGAATTAAAAGAAAAATATGCCGACGGCAATCAATTTGAATTAGACGGTTTAAGTGTCGAATACAAAAGCTGGTGGTTTAATGTACGTTCTTCGAACACTGAGCCTTTACTGCGTTTGATCGTTGAAGCTGATGAACAAGCTGAGATGGAAAGCAGACGCGATGAAATACTGGCAGTAATCAGAGGCTAGGCTGAGAGTTCTCCAGAATAAGTGCCCTTTTATACAAACTAAGAGGGCCGTCAATCAAATCAATAGACAGCTGTTCATTTTGAGGATTACAGTTCATGGTGAAAGCAAAACCATGCAAATAGTCCGCAAGAAAATCCAGTCCGTCTTTGAGTTTACCTTTATCTAAATTCAAGGGCGCGACTGCAATATAAAAACGTTTTGTAAATACTGCCGCAGGGCCTTCAGAAGACATGGTTAATATTGTCTCCAGCAAACCGGCATGATCCCCTAGCAGCTTAAGGTAGCTTTTGCACAGAAGTTCCAATTCCACCTGCCAGTCATTTTTACCGGAAGGCTCATAGATTTTTTCAATTAAGGAAACTGTAACAGCTTCGAGTAAAGCACTCTTGTTTGAATAATAGTGATAAATAGCCATAGCATCTACATTCAGAGCGTTAGCTATCTGCCGAATACTGGGAACTTTACCTTGAGTAAGCAGCAAATATTTTGCACACTCCATAATGCTTAAAGCGCTTAGCTGATTTTTTGCACCTTTGGGGCGCCCCCTCTTTTTTCCCTTGCTGGACATTTTAATTCCTGTTATATTTTTAATAAATTCTACACGGTATAAACAAATATATCGAATTTTTTCTACATTACAACCATCCCTGACAGGGAAACTCTGGAAGATTTATCTTTTTCTACTTGACAAACATCTAAACTGCATGTATCATAACAAATATAATTCTACGGTGTAGAAATTTGTAGTTTTATTTGACAGTAACAATTAACCTGGAGGTAAACGTGTCGAATATTGTTTATGTCGGAACCAGCCTAGATGGCTATATTACGGATAAAGATGGCGGATTAGATTGGCTGCAATACATACCTAATCCGGATAACCTGGATTTGGGTTGGGCGGATTTTATGGATAACATTGATGCTATAGTTATGGGGCGCAACACATTTGACAAAGTGTGCAGTTTTGATTGTCCCTGGCCTTACAGTAAACCTGTATTTGTTCTTAGCAACTCTTTGACGTCGCTGCCTGATGAATATAAAGGAAAGGCAGAACTGATTAATGGCTCTATTTCCGAAATTCTGAAAAATATCAACCGGAAAGGATATCAACATCTCTATATTGATGGTGGTTCCCTTATTCAAAGCTTTTTGAAAGAGGATTTGATAGATGAAATGATTATTACTGTTGTTCCAATATTAATTGGCGGCGGCACTAAATTATTTGGAGACCTAGCAAAACACATGAAGTTTGAACTCTTGAATACTGAAATATTGCTGAATGCAATGGTGAAAAATCATTATCGCAGGGATAGATAAACTATTTTTTATCTTTATCTTTCTTTTTGAGTTTATCCACATCCTCTTGGGCAAACTCTATTACTTTCTCGAATTTTGGAAGATTTTTTTCGTCTACCCGCACTAAAGTTTTATGAGCATCGACAACAGTTTTAGCGGTATCCAGAACAGAACATGTATCCGAATCAGGAGTAATTTTTTCATCGCATATATTGCAAGTATCTTTGTCTACAAACTTAAAAAGTTTGTCCAAGCCAAGGCCCTCAAGTAGATAACGATTGTTTTCGTCGGCATTAAGGATTTCCACCTGAACATTATTTTTTTTGGCTTTCAGCCCGATCATGGCCATAATTCCCATAAAAGTGCTGTCCATTCCAAGACACGATCGTAGGTCAATCGCAATCTGGGTAAAACTATTATCCAGATTTTTGGCGAAATTGCGCAGAGGTAAGCCGTAGTCGAAGTTCGCCCGGCCTTCAACCATTATCGTATAAGCTCCTTTATTGTGAGCTATTAGCAAATCGGCTTTTTTCATTAAATAATTTCCCGTATTTTTCTAGATGTCAAAAAATCTACGCTAATATTACAATAGCTCATAAGAATCATTTTATCAACACCGCTTTGATCCTTCTAACGCCACGACTTGAACTTTCTTCTTTTTTAATTTTGAATTTACCCAGTTCACCAGAATTCGCGGCATGCGGTCCGCCACATATTTCCTTGCTGAAATCACCGATAGAATAAACTTTGATTTTTTCACCGTAACGATCACCAAAAAGCCCGATAGCACCTTCCAACTGGGCTTCTTCAACCGTCATTTCGCGACAAGTAATATCTAATTTTTGTTCAATAACATCGTTGACAATAGTTTCAACTTCGTCTAAAACTTCCCGCGGCACCTTTTCGTCATGCGAAAAATCAAAGCGTAAGCGGTCGGCGGTAATATTTGAGCCGCGTTGTTTAATATGATCCCCGAGTAGCTGACGTAGAGCCTGCTGCAGTAGATGTGTCGCGGTATGTAAATTAGTGGTTTGCTCGGATGCGTCAACTAAGCCGCCTTTAAATTTCTGTTCCGCACCTTTGCGGGACATTTCCTGATGCTTTTTATAAGCTTTTTCAAAACCCTTCCGGTCAACTTCAAAACCGTTTTCCCTTGCCATATCTTCTGTTAATTCGAGTGGGAATCCGTAAGTTTCATAAAGAAAAAACGCTTTTTTGCCGCTGATAATTTTTTTCGTTATATGGGCCGGAACTTTGGCTATCAATTTTTCAAATTCCCGGGTGCCTTTGACCAGGGTTTCGGCAAATTGTTTTTCTTCAATATCAAATTCTTCTTTAATTCTGGCTTCGTTAGCACTGAGTTCGGGATAAGTTTCCTGATAATCATCAATTATGATTTGTGCGAGTTCAAGGACAAATGCTTTATCAATACCGATTTTATTAGCTTCACGGATTGTGCGACGAATTAAACGGCGCAATACATAAGCCTGATCAACATTGCCCGGAGCGATCCCGTCAGCACTGATGAAAACCGCCGACCGTACATGATCAGCTATGATGCGTTCTGAATCACATCGTTCCGCAGGTGTATCAACTCCGCGAATTTCGTCTAATTTCGCGAAAAGCGGCTGGAATAATTCTGTTTCATAGCAACTGGCTTTACCCTGCAGGATTGCGGTAACACGTTCGAGCCCCATGCCGGTATCAACATTTTTCTGAGCCAGTACTTCATAGGAGCCGTCATCTTTTTTATTGTACTGCATAAATACATCGTTCCAGATTTCGACCCAGAGTTTATTTTCGGGATCAAACACTTCCGGAACTTCATCTTCGCCCGTCCAGTAGAACATTTCGGTATCAGGTCCGCAAGGGCCGGTCAGGCCGGCAGGTCCCCACCAATTATCTTTTTTGCCGCATTTGGCGATACGCGCCTCGGCAATACCGAGTTGGCGCCAGATATTATAAGCGTCTTCGTCAAAAAGAGCGTTTTCATCACCTTCAAAAACAGTAACCGCAAGTTTATCCAGAGCTATATTGAGCCATTCCGGACTGGTCAAAAATTCAAAACTATATTCAATCGCTTCGGCTTTGAAATAATCTCCGAGCGACCAGTTTCCCAGCATTTCAAAAAATGTCAAATGAACAGGATCGCCGACTTCGTCAATATCACCGGTACGGATACATTTCTGACAGTCAACCAGACGTTTGCCAGCCGGATGGTTTTCGCCGCTTAAGTAAGGAACAAGTGGATGCATTCCGGCAGTGGTAAATAAGCAGGTCGGATCATTTTCAGGTACGACAGGAGCGCTCTTGATTTCCTGATGACCTTTGCTGACAAAAAAATCGATATATTTTCTTCGTAATTCAAAAGCTTTCATTATAATCTATTGTTGGTTATATAGTTCATCCCTAAAAGATTTTAAAGTGCCTTCTTTACGGCAATTGTCAAATCATTTTATATAAAATTTAAGTTTTTTAAGAAAAATGTTTAATATTCGGCTCTTCCCGTCTCGCGACTATTTTTATTTGTCAGAATTAATTAGAAAAATATTTGCATTAGATTTCTGTTCTGATATTGTATATTATACGGTTAAATCGTATTGAAATATTAATTCTTCACAAGGAGGTCCGCCATGGTAACTGGAATCGTACTCGTCAATGCAAAACGCTCAAAAGTCGATGATGTAGTTAAAAGCCTGATAGACATTGATGGAATAACAGAAGTATACACTGTAGCCGGAGAATATGATTTGGTTGCAATGATACGTGTAAAAGACAATAAACAACTGGCAGACATTGTTGCGAAGCATATGACTCGCGACGTTGATGGTATAAAATACACCAAGACTCTTATCTCACTGGATGTAAACTCGAAAGTCGATTTATCCGATATCTTTGGATAGTATATCGTTTATATATATTTACAAAAAAAACCGAAGGAATAATTCCTTCGGTTTTTTTATATAAAAGGCTGGGAACCTAAGCTCCCCGTCACCTGTCTAACGTAATGAATTCGCATTTTCTTTAAGATTCGATTTATCAACTAAGATATAACGTTTCTTGAAAGCATCTTCGAATGCAGAAGGAGCACCTTCGTCATCAAATTTAGCTTTAGGACTGATTGTAACAACCGCGCTAATCTTACCCTTTTTGATTGCAGGACCAAGCTTGATTGAACCACCCATGCCACCGCCAATAAGAATCAACTTAGGAGCATTTTTCATTCTCCACAGTTTCATGTTTTTAGCATCGCGAGGTAAACCAATTACAGAAATTACAACATTTTGAGAACTGTTCGCGCTAAGAGTAGCGTCGAAATCCTTACTTGTCATCATTTCCATCATCGGCATCATCGGCATATCTTCCGGCATGCCTTTAGGACGTTTGGGTTTATTCAAAATAGTCAAAGCAACAGCTTTAACATTATCATTTCCCATTCCTTCTTTCAAAGCAGCGATAAAAGCCATTTCGCGTTTGCTTTTCTTGAAGTCTTCATTTTCAACTAACAGCACTTTACCGCCGGGAACATTTTTGGCGATGAATTTACCGACCATATACCCCTGAGAAGCATAAAAATGATTTTCGGATTCGATCATACCAGCGTTACTGCTTCCAAAAATATTATTTTTGTAGAGCATGTAAATACCACTGATAACCACAACAATTAACAATGCAATTGCAATTGGTTGTGCACCGGGATTAGTTTTTTGTTTTTTTGAACAAATGATCATACCGATAAGGGCTGCGACCATTACTACACCACTGAAAACCATTGACCCACTCATATTGTCTCCTTTTGAGCTTGTAAGTTAAATAGTTATGAATAAGATATTGCACAATAAAACCAAATGCAAATAATTTCACCCTCATTCTTTCACTAATTTACGTTTTTTTTGCAAAATTGATGCTAAAAAGCAAGTTCAAGGTGGTTTGACCGATAATTTTGAGGCTTTTTGCGGATATATTTTTAATATTGTCCTCCGAACTGTGCCAGAATGAATTTTTTGGACCGAATTCAAAATCAATGATGTCAATAACCGGAATGCCCATTTCTTTAAAAGGTGTATGGTCATCAAGCAAAATTGTCGGCAAATAATCAAAATATTTTCTGGTGCCGCTTTTGTCAGCGGCTTTAAACAGCATTTCGCAGAGTTGTTTATCAGAATCAAGCGGCAAAGTTACATTCAAATCTTTATCGCCGATCATATCCAGTATAATAACAGCGCGGCATTGCGAAACCAGATTTTGCGAGTTGAGTTGTCTGGCATAATGCTTGCTCCCAAACAGTCCGTCATTAGCTCCATATTCATTAAAGCATTCTTCACCATCAAAAAAAACAAATTTCAAAGTATACTCCGGCTGTATCCCTGAAGCCTTTATTGTTTTAATGAGCTCCAGCAAAACAGCGGTGCTCGACGCACCGTCGTTCGCGCCCTCAAATTTTATACCTGCCGGCATTTTTTTAGTATCAAAATGACTCCCGATGATAACAAAATCTTTTCGTTTCCCCGGAATCACCACTTCAATATTAACAAACTGCAGCAAGCCCTCCGTTGTATTATGTTTAAACTTGATACTTTTAGTCTCTGCTCCATATTTGCGAGCAGTTTCTGCGATAAATTCGGCTTGGCGTAAATTAGCAGCGGTACCAGAATAGCGCGGGCCAAAAGAAACAAGTTTGACCAACAAACGCATAGCATTTTGTTCATCAAATTCAGGGACAATAATTTCTTTAGAGCCACATCCGGCAAAAAGCAGCATCCCAAAACAAATCAAACAAAAAATATAATTACGCACAGTGTATCTCCAAATGAATAAAAAAGTATAAATAAAATGTACACTAAAAAGTTCTGAGGTGCAAGGGATATTAAATTTTTAGCGAGAGATATTTGCGACACTGTCTCTTTGTTCAAATATTGGGTCCAATTGCATTGCAACCGAATTGTGATTGGTATTGGCGTTGAGTAGCTGCAACATGTGCATTCCAGCGAGTCTGCCGATTTCCTCGTACGGCTGATTTACACAGCTGATAGACGGCGTACTGACTTTAAAACAATCCAGTGCTCCAAGTGAGATTAAAGAGATATCTTCTGGTATTTTTTTGCCCATTTCCTTTAAACCGAGAAATGCTCCCATTGTAATGTTTTCATTACATCCAACAAGAGCAGTTATCTCTGGGTTCTTTTTTATAAATGAAGCTATTTCGCGTTTACTGCTTGCCCAAGGATTGCTTGGCTCCATTTGCATAGAGTCACCCATGAATTTGGGGAGTTTATCAAAATCCATATCATATTGTTCCAAGGCGTCTCTGAACCCGCCGAGAAGCTCCTGATAACTAAAAACTGTTGAATCTATGCCGAGTATACCGATATTGCGATGTCCGTTTTGCAGCAAATGATTCATTGATTCAAAGCCCATTTTCCTGTGGTTAACGGTAACCGAGTCCAATTTTATCGTTTTTATTAAAGTGTCCACCAATACTATGGGAACTTTTCTAGAGTTGAGCTCTTTAAGCGCATTGGCGAATGCATGAGTTGGTGGCGGATATATTATTGCTCCTGCCACATAAGTGCTGTCCAGCATCTTAATAATGTCTGCTTCTTCATTGTAATCATTGAAAGCAGCATAAAGCAACAGTGAAGCGTTTACTTTTGATAATTCCTCTTTAACGCCTTTTATTATGCATGTAATGTGTTCCGGCCCAATGCAGGGAAGTACCAATGCTATGTTTTTGGGACCGCTGAGCGGATCTGCCACAAAAACACCGCGTCCTTGATGCATGCGCAACCAGCCTTCACTGGCTAAATCACCAATTACCTGCCGGATTATACCCAGGCTGATTCCGGTTTCCGCCTGCAGAGTCCGCAAGCTGGGAAGTTTGTCACCCGGCAGTAGCTCACGCTTTTTTATTTTCTGCCGAATATAATCCTTCAGCTGCTTGCCTATTGGAAGCGAGTCATGAATATTGATCTCTATTGTATTTTCTTTTAGCATTGATATTCTCATTTATGTTATATAAGTGTAATAACACAGTTTTTGCGATTTGTCAAGTTATAGAGTACAAAAAAAGCCTTAAGAGCCAATTTCAAAACTATTGGCTTCCTTTTGTTAAAATTTCATTTTTCACGCGCCAAAACGATTTTGACACGCCCGATGCGGCTTTTTCTTAAAAATTCCGCTAAAACCCTGATTTTTGTGTGTTGACCTCCTGTCTCGAATTTTCGAGTTCTACTTATTTTTATTTTTAAAAACAACTTAAATGTTTCTAATTCAACATATTAAATAACTGCTTGACCGTTACGGCAATCACCCCAAACATGAGATGCGTATAAACTTTATCATGTCCTTTTACTCTGACATGTCGTGCGCCGTAATTGTCTTTCAACTCTGAGTTGCCTCGCTCAACCGTGCTACGTTCACGGTAACGAACCTTTTCTGCTGGCGAAAGTTCAATAGCATCTCCACGGCGTTTATTCGGATCAATTATTGGAACTCGACCAAGATTTTTCGAACAATCTTTGATTTCAGGCGCGTCATAAGCTGAATCCCCCAAATCATACAGTACCGTTGCCCGCTCCGAAGTCATTTGCATCAATGGAATTGCAACTTGGCGGTCGTGAGGAGAAGCTGAAGTCAAAACAGCAGCCCAGCGGAACTCCGCCATCCGCTAGGGACAAATGCAATTTATAACCACACCAATACTCGGTTTTCCCCTTGCAGTTTTTCTTTCCTCCCCAATCACACCCATGCGGTAAATCAGCAAAATTCTCTTCAATACTGCGATTCGATTGTAGCTCAAGGCGACGAGTTTTCACTTCCGCAAGCTCTTGCTCTTTCATGGCTGCAAGTTCGGCTTTGCTTTTGCGACCACGTTTCTTTTTTTTCTTGGCTTTTTTCGGAGTGTTTTTCCTGCAAAATTTTTCACGCCCATTAATCGCCGTTGAATCCATGCTTGCATGCCCCACAAGCTTTTTCTTATAATTTTCTTTGACCACAGTTTCAAGCATTTTATCAAGCAAGTTGAGCTCAGCAAACTCTTTGAAAGCACGAGAAAAAGTCGCTTCTGAAGGTACTTGAGAATAAAATTCCCATCCGCAAAGCTGTCTCCAGGTCGAATTTCCTTTTAAATTTTCAATCAACACCTTGGTTGTCGGTAAATTGTAAACCGACTTGAGAAAATATACCAGCAGCAATTTTTCTGTTATTTCGCCGATTTCTTCTTCCAACAGTGGAAAAAGACGGCATTGCATATTAAAGTACATCTCAGATAGTTTGTTCATGCTTACCTCTTAGTTAACGTTTGAGGTTAATATGAACTCTCTATCTGTTTTTTACAGCTCAATTTTAATTAAATACTTTTGAAATTAGCTCAGATGTCGGAAAATAAGTAAATTTAAAAATTAAGAGATATTAGTCATGTGCGATACCAAAGCAGTAATACCACGATCAACTCCCGAAGAACAAGGTATTTCTTCCCAGTCAATATACGACTGGGTGAAAGCGCTGGATAAGTTAATGTATCTAAACAGCTTTATGTTGATACGCCATGGTCATGTAATTGCCGAGGGGTGGTGGAAACCTTATAATGCCGAAACACGACATCAAACGTTTTCTTTAAGTAAAAGTTTCACATCTGTAGCTGTTGGACTGGCTATATCGGAAAAGCGGTTGAGCCTGGATGATCGCGTCTATGAATTTTTCCCGGATAAATTACCTCAAAAAATGCAGGCAGACTTCATGTCCATGACGGTCAGGCATTTGCTTACTATGTCAACTGGGCACGACAGGTGTGCATTTTGCTATGTGAAAGATGCACCCGATGGAGATTGGGTAAAAGCGTTTTTTAATAGCCCGCTGGCATATGAACCAGGCAAAATATTTAGCTATAATTCCATTGCTAGTTACATGCTTTCAGCAATTATAACAAAACTTACCAAGCAGAAGTTAGTTGACTATCTGTATCCTCGTCTCCTGCAGCCATTGGGAATAGAGGATTATTACTGGGAGCTCTGTCCGAAAGGAATAAACACTGGAGGCTGGGGATTTAATCTGACAATGCGTGAAATAGCCAACTTTGCTCAACTTTTGCTGCAAAGAGGAAAATGGCAGGGGCAGCAATTAATTCCAGAAGAGTATTTTGAGATGGCAACTTCTTTTCAAATTGACAACTCAATGAATGAAAATCCTGATTGGAAGTTGGGATATGGCTTTCAGTTTTGGAGATGTCGTCATAATGCGTTTCGTGCCGATGGCGCTTTCGGTCAATACGCTCTGATAATGCCTGATCAGGACATGACGCTAACTGTAACCGCAGGTTTACAGGGAATGCAAGAGATTTTAAACCTTGTCTGGGATATTCTATTACCCGCAGTAAAAGACATTCCTTTACCTTCCAATCCGTCAGATTTAAATAAATTGAACGAACAAATTGCCTCCCTGTATATTCCGCTGGCTAATGGGACGAAAAATGATGTCCCAAAATCAATGTGCTACAATATTGAAATGAACACATTGGGTATTAGCTCAATTGAATTTGAAATATCTAATGATCAGTGTGATTTAATCATATCGCGAGGTGAAGAAAAAGAAAAAATATCTGCGGGCTTCGGTAAAAATATTCTAGGTAAATTCAGACTCTATAATCCAATCCCTTGCAAAGTAGGTGCAAGTGCAGGTTGGAAAAATTCTAAAGAATTGGAAATTGTATTTTGTTTTTATGAAACACCATACCGGGTTGTGTTTAACTGTTACTTTGATGGTCAGAATATATGTATAATGAACAGTTCGGAGCTGGAATTCCTCACCTTTTCCAAATCTCCGATTTCTGTTTGGCCGCCGCTGAAGGGCAAATTGACCAATTCAAAAGGCAGTTGCCCTTGAAAAGATTAGTTAGTAATACTAAGATACTTTATATTTTAAAATTATTTAATTGTAAGAGCCAATTTCAAAACTATTTGGCTTTCTTTTGTTAAAATTTTATATTTCACGTATCAAAAACACTTTTGACACGTCCGATGCGGCTTTTTCTTAAAAATTCCGCCAAAAT
>Ga0255410_1009_pt1 | contig 37116 bp, 23 predicted proteins | sample CelNoTSeSYBR01J2_FD_182126 | JGI IMG/M metagenome (GOLD analysis project Ga0255410, IMG submission 182126) | Sediment cell enrichment communities from methane seep in Santa Monica Basin, California, United States - CellEnrichment... | ecosystem: Environmental > Aquatic > Marine > Cold seeps >... | reverse complement strand
ATTCTACTATTACTTTCCAAAATTGTTCGAACAACTCCAACCATGGACAGTTTTACTGCCTTTCGCGCTGTGGTTTAATATTCGCAAAGTTTGGCGCGAAAAGGACAACAAAGCTCTTTTTATGCTATGCTGGTTAATAATTCCTTACCTGCTACTGATGGTTTCCGCGGGAAAACGTCAGGTTTATGTCTTACCACTTTACGCAGCTGAAATTTTATTGATCGCCAATATGCTCGACCAGATTTACCGTAATAAATTCAAATTGCCGGTAAAATGGGATTACGTCAATTTAATAACTAAAATTCTTGTTATGGTATTTACTGTAGCTTTGGTAATCGGAGGAATAGTTTTTAAAGTTCTTGCTCCCCCGAAAGGTCCCTGGACACTTTATATTGCTCCTGCTCTGATGCTTGCCTGCGGAGTGTGGATACTGTACCTCATGCGCCGTAAAGATGTTACTAATATCTGCATGGCATTACTAATTGGCCTGGCGGCAACCTATATCAGCATAGATACTATTGGGCGTTCGCGCCAAAATCATCGTAAATCTTATTATAATATATTTACGTATTGCGGGAAGGAGATCAAGACAGGTAAAATTTTATATCTTTATAGGCCGATTGAGCGTGAAAGCGGCGCGGCAGTGTTTTATTTAGGGCGCAACTGTCCGCATTTTGATTTTAAGACTACGAAAATAGTTCCCAATATGCTCGTATTGCTCAACAGGTTGCATTCTGAATCATTCCTTAAAGCCGGTTTCAAAAACGTAAAAGAGTTTAAAATAAAAGGCCGAAAATATTGGATAATGAAACATGAGTAATAAAAAAATTGGTTTAAGAATTGATGTCGATACTTTTCGCGGCACAAAAGTTGGCGTTCCCAATCTGAATGCCTTATTCAAAAAATATGATATTAAAGCTACTTATTATTTTTCAGTAGGACCAGACAATATGGGGCGTCATCTCTGGCGCATGTTGAAACCGACCTTCGCGTGGAAAATGCTGCGCACTAATGCCGCCGGGCTTTATGGACCTGAAATAATCCTTATGGGTACAATGTGGCCTGGATTACAGATCGGCAAACATTTGGGACATATAATCAAAGACAGCTTTGATGCCGGACATGAGATGGGATTGCATTCTTGGGATCATCATCGCATTCAGGCGAAAATCGACAAAATGTCTCCACAGCAGATTGAAGAAGCTTTAACTAAAGGCGTGAACTGCCTGACTGAAATTTGCGGACAAGCTCCAGTAAGTTCCGCGGTTCCAGGATGGCGCTGCACCGACGCTTTGCTGACCGAAAAAGCCAAACAGCCATTCACTTACAACAGTGATTGCCGTGGTAAATTTATTTTCCGTCCGGTAGTTGACGGCAAAGCTCTGGAACAAGTACAAGTTCCGGTAACAATGCCGACTTACGACGAAGTCCTCGGGCGCGATGGCGTGAACGATGATAACTACAATGACTTCATGCTCTCGCAACTAAAACCGGGCAAATTGAATGTTTTAACTATCCACGCCGAAGCCGAAGGCGGCAAATGTCTGGAAATGTTTGAACAGTATATAATACGAGCGCAAAAAGACGGCTGGAGTTTTGTAACTCTCGGCGAATTAGTTAAGGAAGCGAAAGATATCCCTGATGGGAAAGTCGCACAGGAAGCCTTCCCCGGTCGCGAAGGCTGGCTTGGTGTCCAGCGATAATATAAGAGGTGAACTTATCTTTAAAAAACATAACATTAATATCAGCTCTGTTGATTACAAGATCGAATATGACAGCACAACAGAAATAGCGACGATAACACCTACTATTCATGTGACTTGTTCAAAAAGTCAGATTTTGATTGCCTCAATACATGTTGACGACCATGAATTGCGACCGTCATTGAAGCTGGTGATTAAAGCAGATGAACGCTCTTATGTGGTTCCCTATGTAAAAATAGCGAGGCCTCTTATTTCCAATCCAGACGACAAATCGAAAGACAAAGAATACAAAATTACTTTAAAGCTGCATTTCAGCGAAGACGAAGTTCATGACCTGGACGAATACATAAAAATCACAAAGTCATAATATTATTTTTGATTTTTTTTCGCTGAAAAAATAAAAAAAAGTTGCATTATTCAAACTCAGCCACTATAATACCTATATATATAGCATGAAGATCACAGCATCATATTCAACTAGCTATATATATAGGTAAAAGTGAAAATATCAGAGGTTAAAATCAGTAATGGCAAAAGCTATAGATAAAATTCGCGATTATATAAAACGTGAAACTAAGAAGGGTAAACTATATCCCGGGAAGCGTTTACCTTCGTATTCTGAATTGCAAGAACACTTTGGCTATAGCTATATGACTATACAAAAGTCTATGAACAAATTATCTTCAGAGAAAATAGTCGATATTATTAATGGCAAAGGGTGTTATATCGCAACTCCCCAAAATTTAAAAATTGCATTCTATCTACCGTCAACTACTATTGATTTCCATGCTCTGCAAGGACTTTTCAACAAATATCTGGATAAATCTCTTCGTGTTGAAGTCGAATTACATGAGTGGCAACGTTATGGTCTTAAACAACCAGACAATGAGACTCACGCGGTTATAATCTCCGCTTCTTTTGATGCACCTTACTCACTTCCTGGATTAACCAGTTTCAGGAATTTTAATGGTTTTGCTCAAGTATCAAGTCAATTAAATACGTTCAACAGTAATATTGATCCTGGATTTTATGTTCCATTTTATTCAAGTGCATCACAACTGGGGGTCAATCTTGACTTGCTTGAAGGCACTGGTTTCGATTTAAGTGATTTGACTAGCGATTTTTCATGGTGGGATGAATTGACAGCTAAATGCAATGAGATTCGCAAACCTTCAGTTGTATCATCTTATTTCTGTGATCAAGAATATCCCTGGTGGTTCGGATATTTTAGACCATTGCTGTTTTCCTTGTTGATTAATGAAAGACGAACTTCTCAGATAGCACTTGAAAAACCACTTTTCAACACAGCAAGTGGCACAAAACTACTGGATATCATCAAATCACATAAAAAAAATAATTCTGATTCAAGTTTTCACAATAATAATTCAATTTTAGACTTAAATGCTGGTTCATGGTTAACCTTGCAGCATAAGACAAGAAAAGATTTTTTAGTCAAAAACTTTGCTTTTAAACCGTATGAGTTTGAGGGACGTAAAATTTATCTGCCAGGCTTAAATTGTATTCAAACCTATATGGATCATGCTCTTGATAATGATGAACGCAATCGCATTTGGGAAGTTATAAAAGTCATGACATCTAAAGCTTTTCAGGTGGATTTTTGCAATATGAGCGGAATGCTTTCTGCACGCAAAGATATTTCTCCGGATGAATACACCTGGAATAACCGCCCGGACTTTGCTTCATTTATTCCACGGCGTGACGATATTATTATATCATCAAATCTTTTTCCCTCGCATGTGCTGGCAAGTTTTGCCGCGCTAATTGAACAATACGTTTTTTATAACGCTGACAAACAGAATATTTTGCAACAATTAGATAAAAAGATTATTTTTAATCTTCCATCGAATGAAGATCAAATAAGTTTATAAATTCCATAATAAAAACAGGAGATAAAAAAGATGTTAACAAAACAAAAATGTCAAAGCCGCAGTTCATTTGCTAGTATTTTCACACTCATTGAACTCCTCGTCGTGATCGCGATCATAGCGATCCTTGCCAGCATGTTGCTTCCAGCGTTGAATCAGGCGCGGGAGAGTGCAAAAAAAATATCCTGCCTCAATAATCTAAAACAACTTGGTCTTTTAACATTTTCATATGCAGGAGATTATGATGATCATATGGTTGTCGCACTCAGCACGGTCAGTGACGGAACTATCCCTTATGATTCACTTTTACTCGGAGGAGCTAAACATATTGATTATACGAGACAGAGCAATAAGCTGTTTGTATGTCCATCTGACACGCGAAAAGCCGCGTCTGGACACCGTTTGCGTTCATATTCACTGAATCGCGGGCATAGTGCCAGCAACGTTGCTTCGCCTGACACATTTAAAGATAACGGCGGCACCATCCGCACGACTTGTCACGGCATTGTCTGGTCAGATAGCTCTTGGACTGTTAAGCTCTCTCGTTTGCCGGAGCCCTCCAGAACAATTGGCATCACTGAACGACAAACTATATTTACTTCCGGTTCTTCTGTCGGTTTTGCGGAGAACCGCTTTGGGATTAATGGTGGTCAAACCATCGACAACCCTACCCAATTGAAAGATGCGGGGTTCTGGGGAAACGATCCTCTGATAAACTGGGGAATACACAACGTTAAATTCACTAATTATTTACTAATGGATGGTCATGCTGCGTCAATGACCGCTCGTGATACTATGGGGAATACTCCTGGTTTTTCTCGTCCACTCGGCATGTGGACCAGAATCAAAGGTGATTAAATAAATAGATAATATAAATTTTAAATTAAATGATAAAGGAGTATTTATGCACGTTTCAAATCAAGTGAAGATACTGGGATTACTTTTAATCTCTGGACTCATCTGTCAGGTCGCAGGTCAGTCTGCAACATTCACGGATAAACTAAATAAAGTCTCAATAAAACCAACAGTCGCATTGTCATTTGCCGATAAAAAGCTTGTTTCCAGCGGTTCTGCCACGGTCAAGTTGAAATCAATTAAAGGGAAGCTGGAATTTGTTGCGGGAATTAATAACGAACCTGCACTCGTTATATCTAATCAGGAAATTGGTGTTACGGGAATCGGTATTAGCGGCGGCAAAATATGTTCCGCAAGTTCCGGCAGCTTTGTATGTTTTTTTACTCCACTGGTAAAATATGACGACATTGCGAAACAACGGCACTATTTTTTCTCTGAAAATCAAAAAGATACTGGGATTTACAGTTATATCATGGGGAATTCCCGCCTGACGCTACAATTTAAAAATATGATCGACAACAAATATTCCTGGCCTTCATATGCATGTGACTTCAAGTGGCGCAAGGGATCAACAGAACGCTTTGAACCAGGCAAGTGGTATCACATCGCAATAAGCTGGGATAGTAAACACGCATCCATCTTCATTAATGGAGTTTTACGCAATAAAAAAACAGTTACCCATAAAAGCACAACAGACTTTAAAAATATTATTCTCGGTACCTATGGAGGAAAAAGCTTAAACGGAGCAATTTGCAATGTTGCCTTTTTTGCTGAACAACTTTCCCAAAAAGATATTAGAATATTATCCTTTTTGGGCAGAGATAAAAGAATTAATAATTTTTGCAAAATAGCTTATCCTGGGAAAGATGGAAAATTAGTCTATAAAGCTGACTCAATGGGGAATATAATCCCTGATTTTTCATGGGCTGGTTACATGAACGGCGGTGTTGCTATTCCTGACATAAAAGCCAAGATAACCCTGTATTCAACCAGCGGAAAAGATGATACGGCAAGGATTCAAAGTGCCATTGATAGAATAGCAAAAAAAGCTTTAGACAAAAACGGATTTCGCGGAGCTGTATTACTTAAAAAAGGCGTATACAGAGTTAGCGGCAGCCTGGTCATAAATAAAAGTGGAATCGTTTTACGAGGGCAAGGACAAGGCAAATCCGGGACAGTTATAATCGCGACAGGGAAGAAAAAACGCGATCTAATTCAAATTGGCGAAGCTGGGAAAAAATATCCTACTTTGTTTTTTCTAAAGAAAAAAGGTAGATCCGCAAAAATTACGGACGACCATGTTCCGATAGGAGCAACAAGTTTTCATGTGGACTCAAGCAAAGGCTTTAAAGCCGGAGACAAAATAATTGTTTATTGTCTGCCTAATGATCAGTGGGTGGCTGTACTGGGCATGAACAGGATCCCTCCCAGAAAAGACGATATAAAGCAAGTTCAGTGGAAAACGAACTGGCACAGCCAAAAATACCTGCGGGTAATTAAAAAAATAGATGGCGGGAAAATTACTATTAACGCTCCTGTCATGTGTCGATTGGACAAAAAATATTTTCCAGTTCGTGAAATATACAAATACAAGGATACTAAAAGTATTTCCCAGGTTGGTATTGAAAACTTAAGGCTGGTGTCTGAATACGAAAAAGGAAAAGAGAAAATAGATGAAATGCATGCGTGGACAGCAGTTTCGATAGACAAAGCAGTAAATGTGTGGGTACGAAATGTAACCGCGGTTCATTTTGCTTTTGCATGTGTCTATATTGTCCGGGGAGCAAGAAATGTGACTGTCCAGGATTGCGCCTACCTTGCCCCTGTATCAAAAATAACAGGTGGCAGAAGATATTCTTTTCTAATAAACGGACAAAACTGCCTTGTACAAAGGTGTTATTCCAGATCTGGCCGCCATGCCTACGTAACCAGTGGCAAAGTGCGCGGGCCAAACGTTTTTCTGGATTGTTATGCTATAGAAAACTATGCAGATATAGGTCCACACCAAAGATGGGCCACCGGTACTCTTTATGATAACATCACTGCTCCTGACGGGCAAATATATGTTCAGGACAGAGGCAGTTGCGGACCTGGTCACGGCTGGGCCGGAGCAAACGAAGTAATATGGAATTGTTTGGCAAAAAAACTGATTTGTGAACAACCTCCAACAGCACAAAATTACTGTATCGGTTCAAAAGGCAAAAAAAGAAATGGATACACAAAATATCGCCCCTTTGGTTATTGGGAGTCCCACGAGAAACATGTATCACCTCGCAGTCTGTATTTGAAACAACTGGAAGACAGGTTAGGTAGCAAGGCTCTTAATAATGTAAGCATTGCTGAGCAACGGCGAGGAGAAATAAGCAAATATCTGATTAATAAACTTTCTAAGTAGTAAAATAAAAAACACACAATCTAAGAAGGAATATAAACGATGCGCTCATTTACTTTATTTTTATTTACATGTCTAACTATATCAACTTGTTCAGTAAGATCTGGAGAGGTCAATTTTAAACAAGAATGGCAACAGAAAAATGCTTATCAGAAACACAGTGCCACGCGTCAGAAAATTTGTCTTAATGCTCGTTGGAAAATAAAATTATTAACAGCCGATGAATTGAAAAAATTTATTCCAGCTGCTAAGTCTAAATCACCAGTAAAAAAAATATCTTTACGCCAGCAGCTGTTGGATAATATAAAAAAAATCAATCGCAAAACTACAGAAATAAAACAATCATATCCTGAAAGCATTTCCGAAACTGGTGACAGCTCAAAGCTTTATATCTACACTCCCGGATTATTTTATGCCCTTGGCAGTCGCCAGACAGGTCTGCGCGGCTTGGGATTGGAAAGCGCTCAACGCGTCGGCTGGGGCGCAACCCGCAATCTTCGCTATAATAGTAAAAACATAAAAGAATATTTCGGAGCAATTTATAAGCGCGAAATAAATATTTCTACTCCCGACAAAAATTATTTCATCCAATTAGACAATGCAAAAAACAAAGCAATAGTTTATGTGAACGGGAGATTTGCCGGAACTTCTGAAGGACGCGAGGCCAATGAAATTCCAATCCGAAAATTATTGAAGTCCGGGATTAATTCCTTGCAGATTATCGTTGTGTCCAATGACAAACTTCGCGGACTTCTCGGAGATATCTGGCTGTTGCAACATCCAGCGCGGCAATTCATAAAAGACGCATTTCTTGAGACTGCTGATTTCACAACTAAAAAATTGACCTTAAATATTGCTCTCCGAGGTAAACCAGAGGGAGAATTTAAAGTTATTTTTGTGCCGGTTCGTAAAAATCAAGAACGCCTGATTGTGCAACTCGATAGACTGAAACCGAGCTCTAAAAAAGTAGGTAAGAACATCTACTTCACTGCTAATTTCAAACTACCGAAAGTAAAAGCATGGTATCCAGAACCCAACCCCAACTTATATAGATGTACAGTACGCTGGAAATCCAACGGTAAAATTGTTGATGAAACAGTTCCTTTTAATTTCGGCTTTCGGCAATTAAAGATTCACGGCCGCAATTACATTTTAAATGGCAAAAAATTTCATTTCCGATCTATTCCAGGCATGGGGTATATTAGCCACATGGAAAGAAAAAACTACAAGCGATATTTTGCGGAACTCAGAAAAGCCAATATTAACTCTGCTACCTTGTGGAACACCGACACAAGTAAGGATATTTTTTCTTTGGCTGATGAACAAGGTATAATGTTAAATCTTTGTATTAGAGGGATAAAAGCTAATTACAAGAATTGGAATAATCCTTCGGTTAGACAAAAAGTTAAAAAACAGCTTTTGGAACATTTGAAAATGCTTCAAAATCACCCTTCGCTTATCCACTATTTCATTGAACCCGGCTTGCTGCCCTATGCTCAGGATTTTTCCCCATACGGAATGGCTCATAGCAATCTGATACCGAAAGAAGATTATGACAGTAATAATGCTCAGGTCGGACCAGCAAAGGAGTTTGAAAAATGGCTCAAAACTTTTGATCCTAATAAGGCTATTTTGCAATATGCCGGCGGTGCTTACAGCGATACTTACAGCACTATGATTTATCTGGATTTTGTCAGGTTGCAGGATAAAAGAAACTGGTTAAATGGCTGGGCAAAAACCGGCACCAAACCGTTTTTTGCGATTGAAACAGGTATGCCATGGGACAGCTCATATTACCATGATCATATATCCAGCACGGTAAAGCCTCGATCATCAGAACCAATGATTGCCGAATATTGTGCTATTGACCTTGGAGATTCAGTTTACGCAATGGACAATAAAAAGTGGTATCGTAAACAATTTGCCTGCAAAGTAAAACCACAAGCTCAAAATGGCAATGATTTTTATGTCGGCGGCTCTGGACTGTTTTACCGCTACTGGCGTCCGGGACGTCCTCGCAACCTTTTACTGCATGAACGTCTGTTATTCACTAAAACAGTCCAAGCGTGGCGATATCGCAAGATGAGCGGGTTCACGCCATGGGCTTACGCAGAAATGATTGCCGATAACAATGGAGTTTTGGAAAGTAAAATCCCAGCATCATACAAAAACTATAAAACTCCGGGTATTAAGCCATTCTATCAGTTGAACACATACTTCACACGCTATAATGACAATTACAAACTACTGACCAAATCCATGGCTGACAGATTGATTTTTATTGCTGACAAAGATACTCTGCGTATGGATCATAGTTATTATGACAACGAAACAATAAGCAAAAAAATTGTTTTTATAAATGATGGCAAGTCAGTCAATGCTACATTTACAGTTAAAGTTATTCAACAAGCCACCGGTAAAATTGTATTTCATAAAAAAATAACAATGTTCTGTCCTAAAGGGCAAACGGTGGAAAAATTATTTTCATTTACCGGGGAAAAATTGCAACGCCGCAGCAATTACAAAATCATTGTCAACGCAAATATTGACGGCAAGGCTTATCATGACCAATTTATGGTTGAAAGATTTCCTGTGATTTCAAAAATCAACAAAGCAACAAATAGTTTTTTACTGTATAATCCAGACAAGAGCTCCGCTTTGCCAGAACAGTTAAAAGCTCAGGGAATCAACTGCCGGGTATACAAACCCGGGGCAAAACTTAAGCCACAATCAGACATCTTAATCATAGCCCGTAATGCCTTAAGCTATCTTACAGAAGATATTGCTAAAGTTACTAATTTTGTAAAAAAAGGCGGCAAAGTATTAATTATGGAACAATCGGCAGGAATTTTGAATAAATTATTCAAGCTGAAGACGCTTCACCTTAATACACGCAAATTATTCAAAGCATTTGACCATCAACAGAGCTTTAATAATCTGAAGAATGTTGATCTCAAAAATTGGCGCGGCGATTCAAATTTTCTGCCGCTTGACAACACCTGGCTGAAAAAGGGATATCCACGCCATATATGGAAAATATCTCAGCAGGGCATTGTTGCCAGCCTGCTGATTCAACGACCACATACAGGACCTTACCGTTCTTATCTTAATGGTGGCTTTGATTTGGATTATTCAGCCTTCCTAGAATTGTCTGTCGGACAAGGTAAAATATTTTTCTGTCAGCTTGACATCAGTTCCCGTAATGCGAAAAATCCCAACAGCATGTTAGCATTACACAACATTATCAAAATGATCAATCAAATAGAAACACAAAGCAAACGGCAAGCGTTAACTTATATCGGCAATGATCCGCAAGTACTTGAACTAATTAAAACCTTAAAAGTCAAACATCTTAAAACAGTTACAAAAAATAACCATAAGAATTCCGTTATGTTACTTGGCACAATAACTTCTGATCGTGAAATTAAAAAAGCCGAACAGCATCTAAAAAATGGCGGCACAGTAGTTTTTACCGCCCGCAAAAACCTTAGTTCATTGCCAAAGCAATTCAATGCTCCTGTCGCGACAAAACTTGATGATTACACCTTGAGCAAGATGCCTTCAATTCCGCAACTGTCCGGTTTGACTTTAGGCGACTTTTACTGGAAAGATTATTATCGCTACAAAGGCTTTAATTTCAAGGGAAACTTCGCCCCTATAATCGCGGTAAAAGCACTTAATGGCACTGCAGTATTTTGTCAGGTTGATCCATATGTTTTCGGTCGCGATCCGATTATCCAGCGACAAATGCGAGCCCAACAGAAAAAATTACGAATTATTGCTAACTTACTGAATAACCTCAACGTAGAGTTCAAGTCACAATTAGCAACAAAAATGACTAAAGAATACTTTGACGGCATTGTGCTTGAAAACAAATGGGGATTCAAACTTGACCCACAAAACCAAGGCGAAAAGCTTGGTTATCAAAACGGCTTCAAAGCGGTCCATAAATTAAAACCAACTGAAGGGTGGGAAAACCAAGGAATTAAAAATAAGAATCTTTTCTTTACCGCCCCCAAAAACCAGAGTGACTATGACGGCATTGCCTGGTATCAACAACATTTTATCATTCCTGTAAACGCAAAAGGAGAAAAACTTTATTTTCGTGCCCAAATTGACGATTATGATGTAACTTGGTTCAATGGTGTTAAAATTGGAGAAACTGATAAAAAAACTAAAAACGCCTACAGGCAATACCGGAAATACCTTATTCCCGAAAAACTGATAAAATATGGGAAAAAAAATATTATTACAGTTAAAGTCAATGACATTGGTTTTGACGGCGGTTTCTGGGCTGACCGGCGCATGAAAGTAAAAATAGGGATATTCCCGGATAAAACAAACAAAGGTCCATATCGCGATGCCCAGTATGATTATGATCCGTACCTGTTCAAAAGATGGTAAAGCGGCAGGGCTAAACACGGCTAGGGACAGCCGTAGCTACATTGTCTTAGGTTAAAAATGAGCCGCCTCTGTCTCTAGCAAAGTCATTCGATGTTCGATGTTCAATCTTTTAATTTTTTATTGTGCTGCTCGTAGACGTGCTCAATGCTTTTCACTAGTTTTGGTAAAGTAGCATCGTGTGACAAATAATCATAGGCCTTACGAAAATTATGCTCGACAAGCTTTTTGCGTTTTTTGGAATTAAACATTTTGCCTATCCACTTGAAGGCATCAAGCATAAACGGTTCAGATGCTGACTGACCAGGTTTATATCCGTCTTTTTTGATTTCCTCAACTATTGGAGTAAGCTGAGAAAAATCTATGCCATGGGTTTTTATGCCGATTTCTTTGGTTAAAGGCTTGAATGAATTTAGCTTTGAATCCATACAGAAAGGTATACAAAAACGCGCCATCTCATTCAAAGCATTTTCCCAGCCTCCGGCGGCGCTGGCAATGACACCAACGGAATTGAACGCTGCGAGGTTTTCATAAACCAGGTCCAAAGTTTCCAGTGAAAAATTTTCGCCCAGATGATAATACGGCAGATCAATTTTTTCGGCAAATTTAATAGTTTTAGCGAAATAATGTTTATCATCAGTATTTGGATGAGTAACAATAAAAATAGCTTCTTGACCACAGTTAAAAGCGTATTCACGAGCAAGAAGCATAGCTTCTTTGAGACGCTTGCGATAAACCGGTCTAACGGGGGAAATAAAAATCAGAGTATCTTTATCTATATGCCCACTTTCATACTTGTAAGAATCTTTTTTACTTTTCAATTTTCGGTCAGACAAATATTTGACAAATATTTTTCGCGGCGCAAGTCTGACAAATGGTTCTGAAGATGGAAAATCCAGAAAATCAGGAATTTCAAAAATATGACTTGCCGGTATTTGGTATTTTTTCAAAAAGCTTTTGCGCTGCGTAGGATTCAGAACTATATGATACAGATTTGGCAGATCATAGGGACCACCGGAATACTTACCGCTTGCCGGCTCTGCAGCTATTTTCTGCAATACGAAATCCTTGATTCTTTCAATTTTCTCAGGGCGTTCAGCATCAGGATCGGCAGAATGACTGATAAAAGCACGATCCGGATATTTCTGCATAATCTCTAAAAGAGCTACTGCCGCGGCAGGCTGGGCATGCCGTAAAGAAACCAGATTATAAACCAATACCGGGGTATTATGCTGAATACTGCTGAGTATTTTATCAATACGCTTAAATATTTTCCCTTTGTGGTACTCGAATAATTCAAGCCAATGCTCATCAGATATTTTTTCAATCCCCGTGACTTCTGAACCATGGGTAAATTGATTGGCAAACAACAGCATTGAATCATGATGATGAAAATCTAATCGCGATACTGTTGTTTGCTTATGCCCGATAGGATTTGCCGGAGCGAATTTTGTCTGACAGCGTCCAGTAATAACATGGACGTTAATGTCGAGTTTGTTTAAGAGATGTCGATATTCCCGTGCTTGCAGAGCGACACCGTCAAGTCCGCCGGTACGCATGATAATAACCGGATACGTCAAATGGTCTTCTGAACTGAATGGCATACTAATTAACCTTTTAAATATTTGAATCCTATTGCGATTCTAAATCCTTCATAATTGCAAGGAATTCGCTTTTATCTGTTGCTTTCATATATGCTTCATCTATAGAAATCTTTCCACTTTCATACAAATCCTTGAGATTTCCATCCATAGAGCACATACCGATATTTCTATTCGCTTCAATGATTGTACGAATATTACTGATATTTCCTTCACGGATAACACTGGCCAAACCATCAGCCCAAAGCAGAATTTCATGGCATGCAACACGTCCGCCGCCAAGTTTACGGCAAAGAAGCTGAGATACAACTCCCTGCAGAGATTCCGCGAGCATTGTTCTAATCTGAGCCTGTTCCGCAGCAGGAAAAGCATCGATAATACGGTCAATAGTTTTAGGCGCGTTATTGGTATGTAATGTCGCAAAAACAAGCATTCCCATAGCCGCACAAGTCAAACCCAGACGAATTGTTTCCAAGTCACGCATCTCACCGATCAGCACGATATCCGGGTCGGAACGCATTGCGCCGTGCAGAGCTTCCGGAAAAGATTTACTATGAATACCGATTTCACGATGAACAATTGTCGCACTCCTGTTCTCATGCACAAATTCAATCGGGTCTTCAACAGTAATAATATGCTTTTGCCTATTACGGTTAATATGGTCAATCATTGCCGCGAGAGTTGTTGACTTACCTGATCCTGTTGGGCCGGTAACCAGTACAAAACCACTTTTATAGTCGCATATTTCCCGCAAAACGTCAGGAAGATGAAGATCATCCAAAGTAGCTATATCTTTTGGAATTTGTCGAAAAACCGCAGCCATACCAAAGTGATTATAGAGATAATTACTACGAAAACGTGCAACACCCGGGATTTCATGAGCAAAGTCCAGGTCATGTTTTTCCCTGAAAGTATTCCAACGGCTTTCCAGACATATCTCATGAAGCAGCTCTTCCATCTCTTTTTCCCGGACAGGAGGCTCATCCAAAGGCACAAGTTCACCACTAGTACGGATTTTGGGTGGTTGATTTATGCACATATGAAGGTCAGATCCACCTTTACCAAGCATATCTGTTAAATATTTATCAATTAAAGCCATTAGTTACCTCCATGAGCCAATTTTTTAGCTCCCTTAATTGCTACTTCACGCTCAAATTCACCTAATACCGCCTTATCGCGAATATATGACCGTGCTGTTTCTTCAGTGATTTTATCAATTTTATATTTCTCAAGCACACTACCTTCAAAGGTGCACATTCCTGCTCTTTGCCCAGTTTCCATTACACCCTTGAGACGGTGAGTCATTTTTTCTACAATAATATTTGAAACCGCCAGATTAGCAACAAGTAGTTCATAACCGATAGTCAGATGTTCATCAGCTCCCGGTATTAATTGCTGGCAAACGATTCCACGTAGTGATCCGGCAGTCATTGTCCGGATTTGCTGCTGCTGAGCGGGGGGGAATACATCAAGCAGACGGTTCAAAGTATTAGCAGCGTCACAAGTATGCAGAGTTCCGATAACCAAATGTCCGGTTTCGGAAGCGGTAATCGCATTTTCAATGGTTTCAAGGTTATGCAGTTCACCGATAACAATAATATCCGGGTCTTCACGCAAAGCACCTTTCAATGCAGCACTGTACGTGTCAGTATGTCTGCCAATTTCACGTTGAGTAACAATACAATTTTTGGATTCATGCAGAATTTCTATCGGGTCTTCAACAGCAATAATATGATCTTTTCGTTTCTTGTTAAGAACATCCATCATAGCCGCGAGCGTAGTGGTTTTACCACTGCCGAGCGGACCTGTAACAAGGATCAGACCATTATGGTAGTCAAGCATGCGTTCGATAGTAGTAGCATCTTTCGGCAGGAACCCAAGTTCTTCAAGAGAACGGATTCTATCAGGTACAATATGATAACTGCCGGCAACGCCGTCTTTCTGTAACATTAAGCTGACACGGAAACGGGAATTATTAATTCTTTGCGCGCAATTCAAATCCATATTTTCATCAAAACTTTTACGCTGCTCTTCCGAAAGAAAGATTGTATTTAGACGTAAAGCGTCCTGTGCCGAAAGAGCTTGGTCGCTTAATCTTTGAATTATTAAATTTTGTCGCATAAACGGAGGGCTGCCGGAGGAAAGATGAAAATCACTGGCTCCCATTTCTTGAACAATTGTAAGCATTTCGATGACTAATTCACCAACTTCCTGGTCCGATAAATCTGATATTCTGCTAAGATCAGGAAATTGATCAAGGCTGACACTGGACGCAGTAGTTTCTGGTTCTTTAAAAATACTTGGAGAAGCACCTTTATGAGCCTGCTCTGAAGCAAATTGTATTGCTATTTGAAACTGTTCAAGTAACTCTTCAGCTTCTTCCGAACTTAAGGATTCAGCTAAAACATTGAGGATTTCTTGCGCATAACCTTCCAAAGATGGGGTCTCGTCAAGTTGTTCATATAATGCAATACACCTTTCCAAGTCCATAATCTGGTTATCGGTCAAAGCATAAATGAACCATTGAATATTTAGATCCATATCGTCGTGTTCCATTATAATAAGAATTAAAATCTGCGATAAACAAATCTATTATGTTTTCGCAGTTTTTCAAGTCCCAAATAACATATTCACGCTTTTATCATCTTTAACATTTCATCAAGGCCTGAAAAAACATGTTTTGGACGATATGCAAACTGCTTTGGAGTGTCAATATCACTGACTCCGCTTAGTACTAAAACGGTATCCACCTCGGCTTCAACTCCGGCAATAATGTCAGTATCCATGCGATCACCGATGATAACTGCTTCAGCACTTTGGCAACCTAAAGTTTTAACCGCACGCCGCATCATAAGCGGGTTGGGTTTGCCTACAAAATAGGCTTTACGGTCTGATGCCAGTTCAATTGGTGAAATGAGAGCTCCGGTGGCTGGAACAATACCTTTTTCGGTCGGTCCAGTCAAATCCGGATTCGCACCGATAAGTTTCGCACCGCGCTGCACTAGCAAGGTAGCGTGTTCAATGCGTTCAAACCCGTAGGTGCGGGTTTCACCGACAACCACATAATCAGGATTGGTGTCGTTCATTGAGATGCCTTTCTCGTAGAGCGCGTTGATCAAACCGGCATCGCCAATAACGTATGCGGTACAGTTTGGATGTTGACGAGCCAGAAAGTCCGCCGTCGCCAGGGCACTGGTATAAAAATGTTCTTTAGAAACATTTATGCCCAGTCGTAAGAGTTTCTCGTGCAGTTCCTGCGGTGAACGTTCGCTGCTGTTGGTCAAAAACAAATATTTTTTATTGTTTTCATTCAACCATTCAACGAATTCCTTGGCACCCGGCAAAAGTTTATTGCCATGATAGATTACGCCGTCCATATCGGAGACGAATCCTTTTTTTTCTACTAAGCTTTTAATTTTGCTTAAATTACGAGCCATATTTTCTTTCCTTCTTTTGTTTTAGGTTTTGGGATATAAACTATTACATCCCGCTCTAACACAAATATAACAGTCCATCTCGATTTTAACAAGACCCTAATGAACTAACATGCATTAAACTAACCTAAAAATAATAGCCGGCTAACATGATCCTAACACACAAAATGCAAATTGTTAACAATTTTACCAAAATTGCTTGCATTTTTTATTTTCATCATGTATAATCAGATTATAAACAACAAAGATATAGGGATAATAATGGCAGTGCAAACACGAAGAACATCAGTTGCGCCAGGCAAGAAACCCGCGTCAATCCTAGCTCAGGAAAAATTGCTGGAACTATTCCAAAATGGTATTTTCAAGAGCGAGGAAACCTTAAAGGAATCTGTTTTAGCTACCCAATTTGGTGTTACCCGTCCCGCTATGCGTGAAGCTTTAAACCAAGCTGTCGGCTGGGGAATCGTTGAATATAAACCGTATTGTGGTTACAAAATACGCAAATTTTCAATTTATGATTTGCTGGAATGCTACGAAATGCGTGAAGCCCTCGAACCTGTCGCGGCATACCGCTTGGCTCAAGTGCGTCCACCTGAAATCTTGACTATGCTGGAAGAATATTTAGTAAAACTTGAAAAAGCTGTCCTAGCAGATAACAAAGAACAGGGTGCCTTATATGATTCAAAATTTCATTTAAGTGTGATTGAACATTGTGGTAATAAAAGCTTCGCGCGAATGCAGAATATCAGCAATTTAGCAGCGACCTTTTATATTAATTCACCCGCAGATAAATTTAGACATATCGTGCAAAACGGGACATCGCAATTCCTCGGTGAAAGTTTTACCGATCAGGAATATAAAGACTTAAACATTAAATTGACCATTGACATGCATCGAAAGATGCTAGAAAGTTTACAATCCGGCAATGTGAAAGAAGCGGAAAATCTTTTTAGAGAACATGCTCATATACAAGTTGCAAATTTACGTGATATTATAGTTTTTCAAGGAAACACGGAAAAATAGAAATAAAAGTTTAATTTACTGAGAAGCAAACTAAAAAAAGGAACAGAAAAAATGAAAAAGTTCACACTCATTGAACTCCTCGTCGTGATCGCTATCATAGCAATCCTCGCTTCAATGCTGCTTCCCGCACTGAATAAAGCCCGTGCTAAAGCTAAAGCGATCAACTGCATTTCCAACCTGAAAAGTTGTGGAATGACTGAAGGTTTTTACGCAAGTGACTTCGACGATCATTATATTTGCCGTGGTCGCTCACTCATCAATGGTTACAGGCCGGAAAGCTGGGGCGGTAATCTGTATGAAATGGGCTACATCAAAAATACCAATATCATGTCCTGCCCGTCAAGCCCAAATAAAATTCAGCAAAGACCTGATGATAAAACATTTGTCAACATTTACGGGACACATGTAAATCCATTAACTACATTCCCGGATTTCGGTATCGATAATGGACTTTGGGACGGTGCCTGGCGCGGCATAACTATCAAAAAAGTAAAGAAACCAAGCGACCTGTTCTTTCTCGCTGATGCCCATCGCCCCTCCATGTTAAGCTCTTTTAATTTTGACCAGAATGCCTATATTGCCCTGAATGGAGACTATACACTATATGCACGCCATAACAATCAAATAAATGCCTGGTTTATTGATGGTCATGCGGCTCCCACACAACCACATGACATGAGGTCAAAATTAGAAAGCAATAATGCCACAGGAGCTCTCACTTACTATCCGAAGGATTCATCAACCCGGATACCTCTATAACAACAATACTATTATGTCAATATTTTTCATGGAATAAATTAATGAAATCACTAAAAATAACAAGCTTCCTGTTTATCGTATTTTCCATTTTTAATACGAACATGCTTGGATCTGATAAATCATCATACACCTCTCCCGAACCGCTGAAAAAAGGTGGAGTATGCTTTACGTTTGATGACCGGCATTTCGATAACTGGATAAAAGCTTTACCCCTTTTTGATAAACACGGAGTCAAAGTAAGTTTTTTTATTAAGGGAAACCTGACCAGTAAAGAACTTACAAAAGTAAAAACACTCCAAAGCCATGGTCATACCATAGGGGCTCATGGGTTGAAACACATGAAAGCCGCATATTATTGCAAGAAATATGGCATTGATAAATACTTGCAGGATGAAATTTATCCTCAACTGAAAATATTCAAAAAAGCTGGGATCAAGATTACTTCATTTGCCTATCCATCAAGTAGCAGAAATAGTGTTACAGATAAAAAACTTCTTAAGATTTTTCGTCACCTGAGAACCGGCGGCTTTATAAAGGCAGGAGAAAGAATAGCAGATAAAAAAGCTTTTTTCGTAAATGCTGCAGGCATCAACAAACATGGCTGTCTCGTTGGCAAAGGTATTGATAATAATATTCCAGACAAGCCGGATCGCACCTTCAAACAGATCTCCGATGCTTTAAAAAAGGCGTCACAAAACAATGAAATAATTGTTTTTTATGCCCATAATATTTCTGATACGGGGAAAGGACATCATATAAAACCGGCATTTCTGGAAAAGATTATTAATAAGGCGCAGACATTAAATTTAAAATTTTATTCTTTTGATCAATTGCCCTGAAAAAAATAAAGTTTTATTTGCAAAGCAATCATCATATCGGTTTTAATAATTAAGAAAATACAAAATAAAAGAGAACGCACGATGTTTTATAAAAGAGAAATTTTAAAATTTCCAACAAAAAGGTCTGAAAAAAAAGCAATTGTTTTTATGAAAAATAATTTTCCTTATCTTGCGATTACCTTTACGCTATGTTCCTTCATGACGTTAACTTCATGCCTGGCGAGCGATAAAACCGAAGCGAAGATGAAGCTCAGCATTAAGCAGTTACGTCAAATGCGACGTGAAATAGCGAAAAAAAAAACGGCGCATCATTTTCAATAATGATGGCTGTGATGCCTACAAGTATCCGAAAAATCGACCGTTAACACCTGCCGGATTAATCTCTATCAGAACTCCTGCGGTGAATTCTCAGGTTGACACTATTTCCTATTGCACCATCAGCTCAAGTTTCGGTATGTTTACGCATCGCACCAAAGTTGGAGAATTTATCTCTAAAGACGCACCTGGAAATAGAGTTAACCTTGCCCGCCTGCTGGCTGCGCAAGGCACAGACCCTCTACAAGTAATGATTGATTGGGCAAGATCAAACAATAAAGAGATTTTCTGGACTATGCGCATGAACGATTGTCATGATTCCGGGCATACCCCCGAAAAGCCCTATTGCCGCTGGTCAAAACTGAAGAAAAATCATCCTGAATACTTGCTGGCTCCAAGCAAAAAACGACTACCGCGTTGCCGTTGGTCAGCAGTAGACTTCACTCACCCTGAAATTCGAGAATTGGCTTTCCGTTACTTCGAGGAAGTGTGTCAAAACTATGACATTGACGGTATCGAATTAGATTTCTTCCGACATCTGTATCTGTTTAAAAGTGTGGCTTACGGCGCACGCGCCAGTCAAAAAGAACTCAATATGATGACAGACTTAATTAAACGTATCCGGGTTATGACCGAAAAAGAAGGATTGAAACGCGGTCGTCCCATTTTAATTGCGATTCGAGTGCCGGATTCAGTGGAGTACTGCAAAGGAGTCGGGATTGATCTTAAACGTTGGCTTTCCGACGGCCTGGTGGATATACTCATTGGCTCCGGTTACTTCCGGCTGAATCCCTGGAAGTATCTGGTAAAGCTCGGTCATAAGTACAATACTCAGGTCTACGCAGGCTTAAGTGAGCCACGCATAGCAGGACAGGGCAAACTAAAGCGCCGACGGGGATTAACTTACCGGGCACGAGCTATGGACGCCTGGCAGGCGGGGGTTGACGGTATTTACATATTTAATGAATACACCGCTTCAAAACCATACCTCAGTGAAATCGGGGCGCCTAAGTCCCTCAACACGCTTAATAAGTTATATTTCTCCACATATGTAGACGGCAGTGTCAATCATTATCTGGCAAATGGACAAACACATCAAAACTTGCCCCAATTAACCCCCGGGCATCCGGCAATCATAATGCCGAATCAATTCATTGAAATTCCAATCCGGGTCGGGGACAACATTCCGGCTGCCGGCGCTGCGGGGCATACTCCCAGGATTACATGTAAAATCTGGGCTCCAAATTATGAGAGCAAATACGACTTGGCGATAAGCTTTAATAAGCAAGCTGTTACAAACTTTCACTATAACGATCCTTATCTGTTTTTTAAACTTGCTCCCAAGTATATTCGCCGCGGCAAAAATGTAGTTAAGCTTGAACTGTCTAAAAACATAAAAACAGGAAAGTCAAACTCACCTGCGAAGTGGTTTGAATACCGCCGTTTTGATAACAAGAAAGTATTTAGGTGGCCGAATGAAAGACCCTTCTGGAGATGGCCGCGGTACCGTAAGACAAACATCGTGAAGATTAGCAATAAAAGCCTGCATCTTGTAGATAAAGGCACTAAGACCGGAGATATAAACACAATACTTCATCCATGGAAAATTAAGCCAGATGAAAAAACCGTCGTTGAAACCAAAATTAAAGTAGATTCAACCACAGAACCGCTGGCAATAGCAGTACGCATTGCCAATGGGCGTAATGTCGAATACCTGACACTTTCAAAAAACAGCATCGGCCTACAATTTGCCGGATTGTCTCATTCCATGAATACTACCGATGACTTCCATTTATACCGTATTGAAATTGAGGGTAAAAATCTGCGGGTTTATGTTGACGGCACACTCAAACTCAATGCGAACGGCAAGTTTGTCACACCGGTCACAAACAGACGTGGACAAATTGGAGCCAAACTACCTTATTATCTGTCCAAGCTAAACAAATGCGGCGTAGGTATTGGCTCATTCAGCGGCCCCGGCAAAAGCAGTGCCTGGTACAAATTTATCCGCTACAATGCAAACATGCTTATCATTCGTGATCTGGCATTAGAAATTAATTATTGACATATTCCGAAAAAATTTAGTAATTACAATAAAATTACTTAGACAATGGATCAAATCTTAATAAACAATAATAATATAAATATTACTAATAGGAAAACGATGAAAAAAAAGAATATATTAAGAATAAGTTTCGCGTTGGCAGCATTGATCTGTCTGCCGTCATGCCTCTCCCCAGAAAAATCCAGCCTTAAAGAACAAAAAACTCAAAGGCTCGAATTAGCAAAAAAAAGAAGAATCGTTTTCAATAATGACGGTTGCGACGCATTCAAATTCCCCGCCCGCAAAAAAGCTACACCGGAAAATCTATTAAATATACGCACAACTCCATTACTCAAGACTGACGTTACCACTATATCTTATTGCACCATAAGCTCCGGATTCGGTCAATTTACCCACCACACAAAAGTAGGCGAGTTCCTTACCAAAGGCAATCCTAATCAATCCGGCAGAAATATTGCACCAGAGCTGGTAAAACAAGGTACAGACCCATTAAAAGTCATGGTTGATTTTGCGCGCAAAAACAATCTTGAAATATTCTGGTCTATGAGAATGAATGACTGTCATGATTCCGTACACAAACCATCAAAGCCATATCACAGGTGGTCAAAATTAAAGGAAAATCATCCTGAATATTTAGTAGGCTCATACAAAAAACGTCCTAAACTAGCCGCAAACCGCTGGACAGCCGTAAACTATGCGCGTCCAGAAGTACGGGAGTTAGCCTTTCGTTATATAGAAGAAGTTTGTAAAAACTATGACATTGATGGGATCGATCTTGATTTTTTCAGACATTTTATACTTTTCAAAAGCGTAGCCAATGGGGAATATGCCAGCACAGAAGAATTAAAAATGATGACTGACTTCATGAAACGTGTTAGAAACATGACCGATAAAATTGGCGCAAAACGCGGAAAGCCTATTCTGATTCTTATCAGAGTTCCCGATTCACCTGGATTCTGCAAGGCTGCTGGATTAGACTTAACGAATTGGCTAAAGAAAGGCTTAGTGGATATCGTCACAGGAGCAGGATATTTCCAACTAAGCCCATGGAGCCAATTAGTAAAATTTGGGGAAAAGTATAATGTCCCCGTTTATGCAGGAATAAGCGAATCGAGAGTGAGAGGAGAACATAAATGGTTCAGGCGAGGAAGCTATTTGGCTTACCGCGCTAGAATACAAAGCGCCTGGCAAGCCGGCGTCAACGGCATATATATATTCAACGAATACAATGCTAAAAAAAGCTTTCTAAAAGAAATAGGGTCACCCGCAAAACTTAATAATTTTGAAAAAATGTATTTCCCAAACTATGTAGATGGCAATGCAGATGCCTATCTCAGAAATGGGAGTAAATTTCAAAATATGTTTATATTAACTCCAGGGAATCCTGCGCCTGTAACTTTGAACAAACCTTGTATTATCCCGTTTTATCTGGGCGATAAACTTGATAAAAATACTCGCACATCTTGTACTATCTGGATTCCAGAAATTGGCAATGCCAATAATGTAGCTATTAAAATCAATGGAAAGGATATTAAAAAATCTATCTACAAGGCATCATGGCTTTCATTTAAAATAAATAATACAATATTACATCCAGGTAAAAATATTGCACAAATTAAATTAAAAGCCATAGGCCCTAAACAGAAAAAATGGGATATGATTTACAAATGTGAAAAAAAGTTAAAATATCCAACACAATTACCATGGCGACGCCTTTTCAGATCAGAAAAACATTTTGAAAAAATAGTGAATAATACTTTATACATGGGCGACTGTTCGAAGGGGAAAAATGACATTAGCGCTCTGGCGTATCCCTGGGTTGTTGATGGAGATAAGAAAATTTACGTGGAAGCAAAATTAAAAGTAAAGTGGAGTTCTGCTCCTCTAGGGGTATGCATAAGAATAGCCAACGGCAAACATGTTGAATGGCTTGATTTTTCAACAAACAAAATATCCTTGAAGCTCGCAGGGCTTGAATACAAAATGAATACTACTGACAGGTTTCACGATTATCGGATTGAACTGGAAGGGGAAAATATTGAAGTTTATGTTGACGGTAAATTAAGAATTAACGGTAAAGGAAAATTTATAACTAAAGCAACAAATACTTTCTACTGGCACAAATTTGCAAACGGCGCACCTGCTCGTTGGAACAAATGTAGTCTAATGTTCGGATCTGGATCCGGAAAAGCAACAGGAGCTGCATATTGGAAAGGCATACGTTATCGTTCCAGTTCCAGACAAATCAAAGATTTTGTTATCAGAATAAAACATAAAAAAACTGGAGAAACAACTGGAAGCAAATAATAATAAATTAAGTATATCAAAATAATAACACTAAATTAATTAAAGGTAACAAAATATGTCAGGTTCAATGCATTGGCCGGATTATGCGGTAATGATCATATATATGCTCATTGTTTTAGGTATTGGTTTTTATTTTTCACGTAATGAAAAAAATTCAGAGGATTATCTGCTTGGCGGACGAAATATGCCTTATATGGCTATTGGTTTGTCGTGTATGATGTCTTTACTCAGTTCGATTTCAATAGTCGTAGTACCGGGAGAAATCTTTAATAACGGCATCACCTTATTCTCTTTAAGCAGCACTTTAGGACTATTTCTAGCAATACCGTGTTTTCTGCTGTTTATCCGGTTTTATTTCAAGTTGGGCAGTTTTACTCCTTATGAATATCTTGAATACAGGTATAATCCAGCGGTAAGGAGTATTATTGCAATATCCGCGTTATATACGCGAACAATATATTTAGGCACAGTTCTCTTTACTACCAGCAAGATTTTTGAAGGTGCTTACGATTGGGAAGCCTGGAAAACAATTCTGCTGGTCGGTACCATCGGTACGGTTTACACTATCCTGGGCGGTATGAAAGCAGTGGTTTGGTCAGATGTCATGCAGTTTGTGGTACTGGTTGGCGGTTTTATTGTGATTGTGGTTATTTTGTGTATGAAAATAGATGGCGGTGCTTGGGGAGCTGTCACATACGCGTTTGAAAACGGACGCGGTTTCCCGCAATACGCAAGTGCTGACTTTTATAAAATAAGTCCATATATACGTCTGTCGTTCTGGTTATTATTACTTGGCGCGATAATTGGCCCCTTGACTAATGCTTGTAGTGACCAGATTGCCATTCAGCGTTTTTTAAGCACCAAAAACTGGAAAGAAGGGTTTAAATCACAGATTGTCGCTACTTGCAGCGCTTTCCCTTTTGTACTTATTCTGTGGTTTGTCGGACTGGCAACATTCACATTTTACAGTCAGAATCCCGACCCCGGGCTTAAGGACTCGGATGGTGTATTCTTCCGTTTTATCGCCACACACCTGCCGACACCAATGCCGGGAATATTTATGGCAGCAATGCTGGCAGCCATAATGAGCACGCTTGACTCCGGCATAAACTCCATGGCGACAGTCTGGCTGAAGGAAATTCATCAGAAATTTATTAACAAAAAAATGAGCGGCAAGCAAGAAGTTAAAATTTCTCGATGGGCTACCTTAGCTGTCGGCATCATCGCAATCGGCTTGGGTCTGCTATTGGATACTTCAGGCAAATGGCTGACGCAGTCAGCGGCTGAAGTCGGGGTATTATTTTATCTTTTTAGCGCAATAATCCTGCCTGCATTTTTATTTGCGGTGCTGTCGCCGCGGGCTAATTCAATGCTCATCTGGCTGCTAATGTTTTATTCAATCGGAGATGGTGTCGCCGGAAAGATATGGTACGCGCTGTCACGTTCCACCAAGCAAGCCTGGCAAGTTGGAGACCCTTTAAGTTGGGCCGGCCCGATTAGCTATTGGTATGCTATTATCCCGCTGCTTGTCGGTATGATTTTTATTGCCTCCTGGTTTATCTTTAAATCTCATCGTAAAAGCAAAATAATGATTTCATCTTTGATGACCGGAGCCTTGGGACTGGGAGTCGCTCAAGGAATGTTAATATGGGTTATTTTCAGCGATATGCTAATTGGCGACGAACCGCAAGCACGCAGTTTTATGTTCGGCTTGCCATTAACTTTGATAGTCGGATTTATAGCTTTACGATGTTGTCCTAAACAGCCGCGTGAAAAATACCAAGGATTAACTATTGGGACAATTAATGAACCAATTTTGATAAGAAAGGATTCTAATGAAAGCGTGCAAATTTAAACTTCTGCCCATCCCCCGGGAAATCACTTTTTCGGATAAAGTATGCGAAAACATCAAGGTGGAAGTGGTAATATCTCCAAAAGATCTAGCTCATATAGAAGGATATCGCTTAAATATTAACACAAGTGGTATAAAAATTATCGCCCATGATGAAGCGGGAGCATTTTACGCAAAGCAAACACTGAAACAACTTGAATTACAATCTAAAGCAGGAACTTTGCCTTGCGTGGAAATCGTTGATTGGCCAGACTTCCCGAATCGCGGGATTATGCTGGACGTCAGCCGAGACCGGGTGCCGACGATGGATTGCTTGTTTAAGATGATTGACATGTTTGCTTCATGGAAAATCAACCATTTGGAACTGTACATTGAACATACTTTTGCATACAAAAATCATCGCGAAGTCTGGAAAGATGCTTCACCTTTCACCGCGAAGGAAATACAAGAAATTGACGTTTACTGCAAAGAACGTTTTATCGAACTCGTTCCTTTTCAAAATTCTTTCGGTCATATGCACCGCTGGTTAAAACATGATAATTACCGTCATTTGGCGGAATGTCCGGGCGGTTGGCCAATGGCTTGGAGCATGGGCGACGATGAACCCTTTTCGCTTTGTCCAACTGACCCAGCCTGTATTGAACTCCTTGAAGAATTATACGATGAATACCTGCCTAACTTCTCAAGCGATAAATTCATGGTCGGCTGTGATGAGACTATGGACTCTGGACAGGGGCGCAGTAAGGAATATTGTCAAAAAATCGGCGGCAAAGGTAAACTTTATCTTGAGTTTTTATGGAAACTGCATAATTCAATCAGTAAGCATGGTAAAACAATGATGTACTTTGGAGATATTATCATAAATTATCCTGAACTGCTGAATAAACTGCCCAAAGACGCTATTTTGATGCATTGGGGATACTATATCGACTTTCCATATGAAGAACATTGCAAATTGTTTGCAGAAGCAAACCTGCCGTTCTATGTCCTCCCTTCCAATGCCGCTTATAGTTCAGTCGCTGGACGCACGGCCCGCGCAATCGGGAACATTCGCAACGCCGCCTTCACTGGCTTGAAATATGGCGCGGCGGGGATGGTTAATACCGAATGGGGCGACAACGGACATTGGCATTCATTAACAGTTTCAACTTTGGGCTATGCTTACGGGGCAGCGATGAGCTGGTGTCCGGAAGCTAATCAAGATATTGACATTGCTCGAACTCTTGACATACTTGTCTTTAAAGATAAAGCCGGGGTAGTCGGGAAATTACTTTATGATCTTGGCAATTGTTATTTGCACACCAGCAAAGATAACAACCAGAGCTCAAATCTGTACATGATAGCTTTCAAGGCGCAATGCAAACGCGACGAAGCGCCTTTCAATGAACTGACAATTAAAGATTTGCAGACAACGCTTGACGAAATAAATGAAATCATGTCACGTCTGGATTCAACGAATATGCACTGTGATGATGCGGAATTAGTCAAAGAAGAGATTACCATGGCAGGAAACTTCGTAAAATTTGCCTGTAATGCGGGGTTAAAGCTTTTAAAAAGCGATGTCACATGTCTTGCAGAGTTACCTGATAAGCAAAAACAATCATTAATCGCGGACTTGAACAAAATCACGGAACTGCATGAGCAGACGTGGAAACAACGTTCAAGAAGTGGCGGTTTGAAAGATAGCTTATGGTGGTTTCAACAAATAATCGAAAAAATATCGGCGTAATAAAGCAAAAAATCGGTCATGCCAAAATTGCTTGCCTGACCGATTGAAAATGTGCCGCCGCTATTTAATGCGGTTAAACTTCGCTAAACCATTAGGCCTGACATCCGGGAAGAAAGCTGATCCATCCGGTTTTACTAAACGACAGGTAAGAAAGATAAGTAAATTAACTTTAGTTGATTTTGTACCAATACTTTGGAACATGCGACCAACAAGAGGAATATCTCCAAGAAGCGGAACTCGTTCATCAACGGTCTCTATCTTGTCTTTGAGTATTCCGCCAAGCACAATGGTTTCACCATCATAGATAGTAATCTTTGTATCGATTGTACGAGCCGCGATAATTGGTTTACGAATATGTACTGGCTCATCCTGTGTCGATACAGTATATTGATAGTCAGTCCATCCTACAAAAGCCTGAACTGTCGGGTTTATACGCATAGTTACCGTCCGATGTTTTATATCAACATCCGGTGTTACGCGTAATATGATACCGAGTTCTGTCGGGTCGGCAAATTCAGGTATGGAACTGATATATGAATAGGTATCGTTTCCGCCTGTACCACCAGCAGTCGTTGTTGTTTCAGCTTCGGTATAATCATCCGGGTAGTATACTTCTTTAACCATTCTCACCGATGCTTCCTGACCATTCATTGTGGTAATTCTCGGAGATGAAAGTAAATTTCTGGAATCTACTTGATTCAGAGCATTAACGTCAAAAGACAGGTGAAAACCGTTTATGTCACGAGTATAATTCACTAATGGATCAGCGCCGCTTACGGTACCTAAACCTGATTCACTAGTACCAATATCAAGAGTTCCATTATCAGACGCGGGAGAATTGCTAACCGTCCAGTCAAAACCTAATTCTTTTAAGTCATTTTGCTCAATTTCAATAAATTTAGCTTGAATCTGCACCATTGGATCTTTAGAGCTAAGTTCATTTTGAATAACACTCTCAAGTCTAGTTAAATTATCCATAGTATTTGTCGCGATAAGACGGCTTATTCGTGAATCATAAACAATTTTAGCTCCGTTTGGGAATTTTATACCCCTGTCTTTAAAATATTCCTTTAAGCTCGCGGTATCATCTCCGCCAACCGCCGCCAAAGCTCCCTGCTCTACAGGAAAAATTTTGGTTTCAAGATCATCAAGCGCAATATTCTTGGCAGCGATGACAACAGCGTATTTTTCAATACGAAACTTTAAATTAGCGGCTTTACAAAGGAAGTAGATAGCTTGATATAAATTTCTTTTCACTAATACAAGGTCAACAACGCTCTTTCCCACACTTCCATCTCCCTCCGCATCATCTTCTTCGTCTTCGTCTTCGTCTTCGTCATCTTCTTCGTCTTCGTCCTCGGCTGCGACAGCAACTTCCTTGGCTCCTTCTACGGCAGTGCCTTTATCTAACGCGCTATCTTTTACGCTAGGAGCTTTTAAGCGCAGAAAGATATTAATTCCGACACCTTCCGGGTCCAACTGCTTACTTTGTTCGCGTAAGTGTCGCACAGCGGTTTCAACGGTTATATCCTCAAAGTCAAGTCTGGGAATAATAATGCTTTTTAATTTTTGTCTGATCTTACTGATCGGCGTATATCTTCTTACCGGTTTATTTATAGCCATACGTCCATCACTACGAACCTCAGGAACAATTGGAGTGGTCATTTTCCAGACGACTTCCGCGATTCGCTCCTTGTCTTGAGTATATAACCGTCTGGTACCTATTTTATTAATCTGTTTATTGGTGGCCCGTAAGCCTTCAATGGCTTTATAGTTATATATATCACTTAAAAGGATTTGTTCATATTTTTCTTTTGCAAGGTCATACCTGCCAGCTTTTATTAAAACGTCAGCCTGTTTCAACAATACCTGAGTATCATAAGTTTGCTCTTTTTTCCCCGGGAGCAACTTATTTTCAGAAGTTTTATACCTACGCGTTGCCGCATCTCTAAGAATAGTAAATCTCTTAATTTTCGCATCCATTTTCTTTTTACATGGAGGATATATCTCTGCAGCTTTGTTACACAATTTAATAGCTTCAGCGTAATCCTTGCTAAAAGACTTCTTTTCGACTTTTGCGACAACATCCATTGCCCAATAGTAATAGCACTGATAAATCTGTTCTTCACAATATTTAATTTTTGTCTTGAATTCAGTTCTTTTGCCGATTCCGATTGTTTTCAGCACTTTGATAGCTGTCAGATATTTATCTATCGCCTGTTTGTACTTACCATTGACGAAAAGATCTTTTGCGGAACGCAAAATTTCTTCGGCCTTAGCCTCTTTTTGCTGTTCTGTCGAACGCATTATGTTAATGCTTTGATTTATCTGACTTTCGATGCGGACAGCTTTGTCAGCCATGGCAACAAAAGGGCAAGCAAGTAAAATACTTAACATCAATTTATTATAGTTCAAAAATGTTAACAAGCGCATAAGCTGTTCTCCAATGTAATACTAATAAGAATTATCTGTAAAAATCCGGAATTCCCCGCTCTCTTCCACGACGCACAGGTACTCCATCATTGTTTATCAAGCGGGCGGTAAGAAAAATCAATAAATTTGTTTGTTCTGTAAATGCCAGCTGACTGGTAAATATACGGCCAACCAGAGGAATGTCCCCAAGAACCGGCCATTTATCATCGCGATATACATTACGATTATTAATCATACCTCCAAGTACAATCGTCTCTCCGTCATAAACTTTTATATGAGTATCTATGTCACGGCGGCCGATTTCAGGCATTTTTATATCGTAGTTATTTACAATAGAGGCATTTAATACCCCACCAATTATTTGGCCTTGTTCAACCCGCACAGGATATACTGAATACGTTGTCTGACTTACAACTTCAGGTTTTACATGCAAAGTAATAGTATAATTATCTGGATTTACTACTGGCGTAACAGTAAGCCGGATACCAATATCAGTAGAGTCATCAAATTCAGGAATTGGAGCTTGAGTCTGTACTGTATTATTGTTAACAGTGATCTCAGGATTCTCCCAGCCGGATGGGAAATACCTTTCTTCAACCATTCTTATAGTGGCTTCATGACCGCTGGTAGTAATAAGCTTGGGAGAGGAAAGTGTTTCCGTACGTGTATTTGTGGCAACAGCTTCTATGGACAGCGAAAGATCAGCGGTTACATCGTCAGGAAATATTCCCTGCCCGAAGTTCGGAAGGATTTTTAAATCATTAAGCACTTTAAAAGGTATAGTTTCAGAACTTGTGTTAGAAGGGTCTTGATAATACCGCAAAGGCTGATTTTCTTGTGTTACACCCCATGAACCGGATTCCCCAGCAGTACCTTTAGTAAAACTAAAATCCCACTCGAAACCTAATTCTTCAACATCAACCACACTAATTTCAACAATTTTTGTTTCAATCAGTACCAGTGGAGTGTTGATTAAATCATACTGCCGCAGCAACTCTTCCATTCTGCGCAAGTTAATCAAAGTATTTCTTACCACTAATTTACCGGAACGCCGGCTATAAGCAATCGTCGCGTCGCGTCCAAATTTAACCCCGCGATCTTCAAAAAATTTAATCAAAGCTTGAGCACTTAAACTTACTTTTTTGACTTTATCTTTATCTTTTGCTTCAAAGGTTGTTTCAGTATCAAAGAAGTCTGAGTCCTTTTCCGTCATATCCTCATCATCTCCGCCGCCTCCTTCTCCCTCATCGCCGCCTTCGGAACCGGTAATACTGGCAATTAAATCGGCACGGACAGGAAAGTACTCTGTCTGCATTTCATCAACACTGGTTCCAAGGATTACAGCGCCTTCTTCAATTTTATATTTGAGTCCGACATTTTGACACAAATAACGCAGGACTTCGCTCATCGGAATATTGCTGAAACTCATTGTTACCTTGAGTAACTCATCCGCGGTTTTTTTATCAAAACCGGCAATCACACTGATGCCGACTTTATCCGGATCACAACGTTTACTAAGGCGGTTAAGGAAACGAATAACAGAAAAAATATCGGCATCGTCAAATTCTATGTTAGGAAAAATAATCCTTTCAATTTTCGCATATGTTGAAGACGCGGTAGTGCGCGGAACTGTCAGTGTACTTGTAGTCGAAGTTCCAAGATGTGTCGGCAATACCGGATCAATCCATTTCCAGGTATTATAAGCGAGCATACCCTGAACATCCGCAACCCGGCGTTTTTCACCATAACGATACATTTTTTCATATGTTTGACCTAAAAGCCGGATAGATTTTTTATGATAAGGATCAAGCAGGAAAATATTTTCAAGAATTTTCCTTACTTCAGCGTATTTTCTGTTTTTGTAAAAAACTTCAGCTTCACGATATAAGTTTGTTACTTCTTTTTTAGTGCTAAGTATTTTTTTATTAAATCCGGATATTTTTACTTTTTCCCTGAATTCAAGACCTTTTCTTTCTTTCTTGCAGGATTCAATAAAACGGCTCACTTCAGTATTTTTATTACTATCAATCAAAGTGGCTTCAGCAGCAAAATTAATCGCGTCTTCAAGTTTCTTCTGCAGCCTCGCACGCCTTGCTTTTTTCATTAAAAACAAAGCCCAGTTACTTTTGAATCTTATTATTTCTTTAGCCAATGAACGTTTTTTGAAGTCGGCAAGTTCACCACTCATTTTGTTTAATGACCTGTCGGCTTTCTGATAAAAAGAACTTGCGTCAGAATATTTGCCTTCATAAGCAGCTTCACGGGCTTGTTTAATCAACTTGCGGACATTAACAAATTCAAGCTCGCGTTGTTTTTTGGCACTCTGCACTAAATTCTTAATATTAGTCTTGGCAGCAAAAACCTTTGGACAAAAAATAACTCCGCAGCATAATATTGCCGGCAAGAAAAGACCAGAAACCTTTTTAGAGAATATGCTCATATTTGTACCTGTTGTGTTTTCATATTTCATCTCTTAGATTAAAATTTCCTACGCGGTTTTCTTTTATTTCCGGGTGCTCCTCCGGGAGGCGCATCCATAAAATCAGTAGGAGATCCAGGATTTGCGTTTGGATTCCTTTCCATCCCTTTTGGCTTCTTTTGCTTTATTCTGGGCATAAGAACCTTCGCTGTAATAATATATTTTTTAAGTTTTTTATCTTCAATTATAACCCGGTTTTCATTTCTGTCAACTTTAAAGACCTTATATTTTGTCGCTTTACGCTTGCGAGTCCTACCACTCTTGGAGACACTCGCTTTAGTTTTAAGGAACATTACGATAGTATCCCCTACTCCAACATGATACTTTTTATCAGTAGCTAAATCTTCAATAATCGCTTTAGGTTTAGGTGAATATACATCTTTACCAACTTGCATTGTGATGGTATAGTTAAATTTACCATCTCTGGATTTCAGGAAAATCTTTGATTTGTCTTTTGTGACGATAGTCCCGCCACGCCGTTCTTTTTGATATTTAGCATCAATTTTAGCAATTTCGTAGGATATTTTATCTAAAGTCATACGACTGCCAAGATATTTAAATCTAGTTTTAATTTTTCCTTTAATGGTTTCATTTATTTGGATATCCCAGTCTTTAGGATCCTTTTCCCCATTTGTATTAACGAGTTTTAATTGAAACGGCAACAATGTCTCTCTAAACTCAACTAAATGCAAACGCTCCGGCAAAGGTGGATGAGATCTTGAACTTTTAATCTTTTTCTTCTTCTGATACTCATATATATTCGGAAAGCCATCGTTATCGTTATCATACAGTGCGTCATCAGGATTATCAGGATCAAGCCCTAATCTAATCTCATCAGTAGTAGGAATGCCATCATTATCCCGATCTAATCCAGTTGGATCTTTTTTATTATCATCCGAAATTACTACCGGTCTAGGCAAAGCTTTGCCACATAAGGGACACTTTCTTGGATGATCCAGCGGTCCGAAAAAATAATAACGTGGAATTACTTTATTGCCAAAAGGACAACGAGCACATTCAAATGGTATCAATAAATCTGTATATATTTTATCCTTATCACTACGTGCCGTTGACTTTTCCCAGGTACAATTTTTGCTAAAAATATAGTTTGTTTGATACTTTTTGTGCGAAAAATTATTTTTTCTGTAATTAGGTTCTCTGGTAGGTATCTGTAAATCTTGTCTTGTAATTGTATGAGTAGATTTACTTAAATCAATCAAATAAATAAGTAAAAACACAAATACAATCAGAAAAATTGCTAAAATCAATTTTTCATAATGTTTCTTTAAAAAATCCAACTTTCAACCTCCAGTCATCAATTATTTTGCGAATTATCAAAAACAATATAATCTACTTCAAATTCAACACGACAAATATTATTTTTTCCGATAATTACTTTCCCATACCCAGGATCTTTCGGTCCCAATATTTTCTTCTTATCTTTCGCTATAGATTTTATTTTAAAATTATTACTCGGCTTTGGCTTATTTGTGCCGGAGCGCAGCCTGTAGGAGCGACCAGAGGGGGTTCCAGGCGGCTGTTTTTCGTCTTTAGCGCTTCCATCTGATTCGTCTGACTCTTCTTTGATTCTTTCACTTTCTGCAACAATATCAGCTACGCCGTCAACCGCCCTGCTAAGTTTAATATCTCTAATTGCGTAAATACGATTTTCTTTATAAGCTGCATAAAGATTTTTTACCACACGTCGAATAATAGTTAAATCACCCTCGACAGTAAAATTAAAACGATACATAGTATAATTTCCATCTTTTTCTCCATCAAGTCCGCGTTTTGAAAACTCTGTCAAGTTAAGATACTCTTCCTTCTTATTAACTTTAGCATCCGCAATACGCTTTGTGAGATCAGAAACAATTTCCCATGCTCTGGTGATTTTTTCAATATCACCTACCAACGGTTCTTGTCCATGTTTAAAAGAAAAGTTGCTTGCAGTTTCACAACCAACTTCTTTCCCTTTAAAATATCCAAGCATCATATCGCGCATACGATACATAAAAGTTTTACAACGAGCCGGAGTATCAGAAAATCTACGTCCCTTTCCCATCGCCGCCAGAAAAATTCCATCAACATTAGTGGTGGTTATTTCTTCCAGAGTTGCCTTTTGAGCCTCCTGCATAAAAGCCTTCATCGCCGATTCCCAGTCTGATCTATGCTTAGGGAAATCTTCGCTAAATTGCCGCACTTTATAACGACGGAATATTAAATCTCGTGTTGTACGACCTTTCTGGGTTTCCCAAAACTCACCAAATTTAGCTCTAAATTCATTAAGAGGAATTCCAACAACTTCTACAAATCTTTTAAGAGCCCAAACATAGGGATGTCCAAATTGGCGTTCAATTTTTCTGGTTTCTTTTTCATATCCGGCAGTATCACTTTTAATACGGACAACATTTACTTTTACCGGTGCGTATTTCTGATTAAAAATCTCTTTAATTTTTGTCAGGAGTTCCGCTTTCTTGGCATCATACTCCTTCATGGATTCATGTTGAAAAAACACCATAATAATCAACGCGCATACGGCTACCATAGCCAGGCTCATAAAAATAATCATAAAGATATTTTTCTTTATAAACTTTTTATTCATATTATTTTTTCAATCCCTTTAAACGTCTCATTATTTTTTTATCGGCTCTTTTAGTTTTATTTGTATCTCAAAAGTGATAAAATTGTTTTCACCTTTAATAATGTCGTAGTCATCAAAAACAATAGCATCCTCGCTATTGTCAAAATATTTTGATTTCTTAATTCTTTCCTTAAAGATTTCATCAAGCAACAAGTCACTCCTAAGAGCTACTGAATGACCAGTTAATTTTAACCATTTCACATCAACGTTTTTAATCGTAGTGGAACTGCTGCCGGCGCCTGGATCAGCTCCGAACATATTATCATCACTTGGACTACCAGTGCCGCTGCTACTCTTTGCTTGAGCTTTTGTCTGTTTTTCACCGTGGGCGGTTAATGAAGTCAACCACCATTTATCTGGAAGAATTGTTTCAAGTTCATTAATTACATTAATCCATTGCGATCTTTTACCAGCCATCTCAATAACTTTTGTATATTCTCCTTTAGCACTGTCAAGCTTAGCACTGGCAGCACTTACCTGTCTGCTTATCTCTTCAGTTCTTTCAATTTCCTTATGCACTTTTTCAACGCAATCTTTATCAAAATTACGTTTTGTTGAAACCACCCAGTAAAAAACAAGCAAACATAAAATGATTGAGATAGCGCTGGCATAAAAATAAGGTTTCTTTCTTTGCAATGCCTTATGTCTTTTTATAGATTCAGGCATTAAGGATATTTCAACCGGCACAGGACTGATGTGACGCAAAGCCATACCGGTAAGTTCTGAAAACATTGGAGCCACGTCCAGCAGTTCTTCCCTGTTAATCGACTCTCCAAGCCCAACAATTTGAAATGAATTGAGATATTCCACAGGAATGCGTAACTTTTCGTTAAAGAAGCGTGGAGTATATGCCATTAATGAACTGCCGCCGCCGAGAAATAAACGGGTCGGGCGGTTACCTTTATATTGAGAACGCCAGACATTTATAGAACGATTTATTTCACCATGAAGCCTGGTCATAACGTTACGGGCAATCTTTGAAATAACCGCTGCAACTTCAGATTCCGGTTCTTCATAAGCTCCGCCAAGAGCAACAAAACCATGACGACACTTCAATTCTTCGGCATCAACCAGTGTAATATCGAATTCCTTACTAATCTGTTGAGTAATAGAAGCACCGGCAATAGGAATAGTACGGGTAAAAATTCGCCCCTTATCAGCAAAAAGCAAGCTTGAACAACGTCCCCCAATATTCAATAATAAATCACATTGATCATCATCGGACAAATTGGCTTTTGCCGCATTAAAAAAGGCTATCGGCGCTGTTTCTATCGAAATAATTTCTTTGCCTTCATCTTGTATTATTTCAGAAAGCTCTGTAATAAGATCGTCTTTTACCGCAACAAAAAGAGCTTCCATTTCCTCAATATCATTAGCTTCTGCACTATCTTCTTCCGAGTCAACAGCTTTACCAGACTCATTTTGATGTAGAATCAATTGATAATCCCAGACAACTTCTTCCATAGCATATGGAACTGTCTGCTTGGCTTCATATTCAATAATTTGCTCAATGTGCTGAACATCACCCCCCAAAGGAGGCAATTTACTCAGACGTGAAAACGCGGATTGTCCGGAAATAGCCACTCTAACTTTTTTGGCGGTAAAATCCTTTTCTTCAAGAAGTTTTTTATATGCTTGAGCAAATTGTTCTGGCAGTTCATGATCCCGCAACTCTTCATCGTACTCAAGAAACGCAAAGCTTTCGAGTTTCATCGCGCCTTCCGGTGGATATAAAAACTCGGCCATTTTTAAACAATCACTACCAATATCAATTGTTAAAATTTTGTTTTCTTTTGCCATATGCAATAAGTCTCAAATTTATTTCTGTGGATCAGGTTTAATTATATCATAGAGTTCATAATTTATAACGCCCCAGGGAGTTTTAGTTCTAGGCATAATAATATCGTCCACAGTCAACACTCCTGAAGAAACAGCACCGCCAAGTTTACCGAAATAATCCTTGACGCGCCTACTGGAAGAACTGTATAAACGCATGATAATCTTACGTCTCGAATTATAAAAAGTTACTCTGGCAATCATTTTCGACAATTCAATCTTACTCCCTTTACGGGCAAAACGAGCAACGACTTGAGGAGCTATACATCCTAAAGCGTTATGAGTTTTGCCATCCATGGGAATGGACCAGAAAACAGTTTTCCCCTTTAGGAGAACGGTAACACTTTTAGACTGATAAGTCCCGGGAACAACCACTTCTGTTTCCATAGTAATATCATCAAGCCATACCGCCTTACCACCTTGCTTTTTGTTTGCGGTGCTATATTTGACTTTGACCAATAACCAGCCGGGAGAGCCGGCTTTATTTGTAGTGCTTTGATTAAAAACATAAAAAAGAGGACTTGGACGGTATTCCAACTTAAGGGATCCACTTTTGAACCACCGTG
>Ga0255410_1008_pt1 | contig 37378 bp, 31 predicted proteins | sample CelNoTSeSYBR01J2_FD_182126 | JGI IMG/M metagenome (GOLD analysis project Ga0255410, IMG submission 182126) | Sediment cell enrichment communities from methane seep in Santa Monica Basin, California, United States - CellEnrichment... | ecosystem: Environmental > Aquatic > Marine > Cold seeps >... | reverse complement strand
TACATAATTTATTCCTGCCGCATTATGTGCTATCCATGAACCGACGGCTCCATAAGCATAATGATTGAAAGAATTCATGCTTACTGGTCCAAAACCATCTTTTATTGTATATGAGTTCCACCTTTCCCAGATAGTTGTAGCACCCTGATTAACTGAAAATAACCACGATGGATATTCTTCTTGTAGTAATAATGAATATGCCAGATCAGAACGCCCAATTTTGCTTAGCGTTGACATAATCAAGCCAGTCCCGACAAAGCCAGTAGTAAGTTTATTGCCTGCCTCAATAACTAATTCAGCTAAAAGTTCAGCAGTTATTTTACTAGACTTTTTATCAAGCAGATCAAAAGCCAATGCCATTATGCAGGCTGTTTGAGATTTAATTTTTATTTGACCGGTTTTATCAATATACTTTTTATTAAATGCCGCTTTAATATCATTATGCAATCGGGTGAAATGCGTAGCCAATTGCGGTTTATTCAATAATTTCGCTATCTGACTCATTATTGCTGCGGTATACGCAAAATATGCAGTGCCGACTAATGACCTTGGAGTAGTTATATCTGAAGTAGCAAGCCAATCTCCATAACCAAGTTCTGGTCGGATAAATTCATTTGATTTTTTCTGTTGATATTTCATCCAATTGCACATTGCTTCAAAATTACTTTCCAATATCGCAATATTGCCGTAATTCAAGTAAAGATTCCAAGGACATATTACTCCTGCATCCGCCCACGCAGCTTTGCCATGTGATACTTCAAAAATATCCGGAGCTATGTCGGGAAACGCTCCGTTATCTGTTTGTGCTTCACGCAAACAGCGTAACCACTGTTCAAAGAAATTAGAAACATTCATATTAAATGAAGCGGTATCGATGAATATTTGCGCATCGCCAGTCCATCCTAGACGTTCATCACGTTGTGGACAATCTGTCGGAATTTCGAAAAAATTACCACGTTGTCCCCAACAGATATTATTATATAACTGATTTATTTTTTTGTCTGAAGTTATTATATTCCCCGTAATTTCCAAATCAGAATGAAGAACTATTCCTGTAATTTTAAGGTCTCCACATTCCTTTTTAGGACCAAATATTCCAGAAACTTCAACATACCTGAATCCATGAAAAGTAAAATGAGGTTCCCAGACTTGCTGGCATGGCTTTGCGTCATAAGAACGAGTCACATAATAATCCGTTGACCTGGCTGAGCGATAGTTCTGATTGTACAAAGTACCGTCAGAATTTAACATTTCTGCAAACCGGGCCGTAAATAAACGATTACCAACTGAATTAAATTCAATTTTACAAAATCCAGAAATATTTTGTCCAAGGTCAAAAACATGAACACCCGCTTGAATTTCCCGCACACTAACAGGGGTAATCTCCATTATTTTGCGGACTGGTTTTGCACACTTTAATTCAAGGATGGGAGTATTTTTAAGTTTGTGAACTCGTACACGTTTCCATTTATGATCGTCAAATTCGGGTAAACTATAGCCGGGCATTTCTAATTGAGCATTATACATTTCCCCATCATAAATATCAGAATAGAGGATGGGACCTGTTGTTGTCTGCCAACTTGAATCAGTAGTAATTATTTCTGTACTAGCATCTAAATATTCAATTTCTAATTGCAGTAGAAACTCTGGATATTTTCCATAATGATTTCGGTTTTTGCCTGTAGAAAGGTGCCCGCAGTACCAACCGTCTCCACAGATTGCGGCTAAAGCATTGGGACCAACACTCAGATAGGATGTTACATCATAAGCCAGATACTGTTGCCGTTGATGGTAATCCGTCCATCCAGGAACAAAACAATCATTTCCAATTTGTTTCCCATTGATTTCCATTTCAAATAATCCACGAGCTGTCACATATGCTTTAACAGTTCTCGGAGTCTTGCGCAATGAAAACTCTTTCCGAAAATATGGACATGGCGATGCGATGGCTGGATTATTGCCGACGTAACTTATCCATTGAGCCTGCCAGTCACTTTGTTCAAGCAGGGCTATTTCAAAATGAGAAACATCACTCCATTGAGAAGTATTTCCAAAATTATCCCAAGCCATGACTTGAAAAAATACCTTCTGGCGAGATTTCAATTCAGAGCCTTCCCATCGTACATGTAAACTTTGTTCTGAAATTACTTTTCCTGAATCCCAAAGGTCGGCTTTATCTGGTAATAATTCAGGTTTGGAAGCCGCTTTAATTTGATAAGCTTGTTGCATTAAACCTTTTTTAAACCCAAATAACTGCCAGGAAAGTTCAGGTTTTGCAGTGCCAATAAAAGTGTAATTAGTTTGATTCATTACACGTAGACTGACTATCTTTAATAATTCAATTTTTTTCATTTTACCATCTTCATATATGCTTAATTTTAGTGTTATAGATTTAACTGCTTGTTATAGTTTTAGCAGTAGAAAATGACCGACTGCAGTGTTTTATGAAAATATCTAATATATATTTTTTGTTTGATTTCAGTTTTAAGAACTTATGCAATCCATTTTTCATTGGTTTAAAAGTTGTATGACCAACAGCATCTATTTGCACTTTTCCTGCCGTGGAAATATCAAAAAATCCTGCATCGGGATATATTCCGTGCAATACACTCGTAAGATCCCACGTTGGACGGGCATGTTCGAGACCGCAAAATAGTTTATACCCTTCCTTTACTGGATGAAAATCAGTCCAATTCATTTTACTGTTTATAGCCTCTTTGGGATAAACAATATTTTTCCCTATTTCAAACCCGCTAAAAACCATTGGTACTGGACATGAATCACAAACGTTTCTGGCTGCTGATATATCAATCCTAATATTATATTCATTATTTTCAACACATGGTTTCAGCATAATTTCTGGAGAAAAATTACCCGCCATTATAGAAACAAATTTTATTTTTTTCTTAGCAAGGGCAATTCCTCCTAAATCCGATATATCATCAGGTCTGGATTCTAAAAATCTGGAAAAAATAGAACATCCGCCAATCGCAACATATACAACGCTATTATCCTGCGAGGTACCTAAGGTCTTCCGTAAAAGCCGCACAGCATCAGGCCATTCTTTTTTGTTATAATCATAAGACAAAGTCTTTTTCATTTCTTCAAGAACAGGTCTTAGAAACCTTCCTTTCTGTGGTGCTGGTGCGTCTGCCAACCACCCTGTTGGAACATTGTCAATCCCGCAAAAACGATTTATAAGATCAGTATAGGCAGGAGCCAAATGATTACCTTTATTTACCACTATACCGGCAAGATTACATTCTCCATCTACAACTAAACTGTTAAGTAATAATAAGGCAAGCGCGTCATCTATATCACTGCCCATATCTGTATCAAGAATTATATTAGTTTTTGACATATTTTATTTTCCTCAATTTCTTTACAGTAAAATTACTATTATAAAAAAGGTTTACAGCTTTAGGGCAAAATTATTTTGAATTATGGAAATTATTTCCATGATTACAATTTAACAGAAAATACTATATATCACCTTGACTTTTCTGCCAATCAATAGTACAATAATGCCAAACCCCAATATATGACTAATGCGAGATATGGTTAATGCGTAGAATCTATCACTCTTTTATTTCTGATTATATTGGTAAAAATAAATTATCCCTTGACGTGGAAACTTGTAGAAACCTGCCAAAAGGCTTATTTCATGATCATGATTATACGGAACTTGTCATAGTTGCCGATGGCAAAGCGACTCACCTTGTAGAAGATTGTGAAGATAATGTTTCAATTGGTGATGTGTTAGTTATTCAGCCAGGCTATCTTCATGCTTATGATAAATTCTCTAATTTTAGAGTACTTAATATTTTGTACAAACGAGAAGAGTTGTCATTGCCGCAATTGGATAGACATACCCTTCCCCTATTCGAAATTCTCTTTCCTGATAAAAAAACATTTGATGTAAACGCCATGGCAAAACCGGTAATGCATCTGCGTCCAGATGATCTTAAAAACATTATGATAATGATAGATCGACTCCAAAAGGAATGTAAAGGAGTTTTGCCGGGTAATCTTTATTTGAGTCTATCAATTTTTATGGATATAACTATCGAGCTAGGCAGACTTAGCGATTACGAAATACCTAGACGAAAAATCAGCTTCCAAATAGGTGAAGCTATTGGCTTTATTAATCGCAACTATAAAAATAAAATCCCCATAAACAACCTGGCACGATTATCCAAAATGTCTCATCGTAATTTCTTTAGACAATTCAAATTAAATGTTGGCAAAAGTCCACTTGAATATATAATAGAATTACGGCTGAAAGAAGCTCGAAAATTATTAATTTATTCCGATGATACAATATCTGAAATTGCCATGCACTGTGGTTTTTATGACAGTAACTACTTCTGTCGTATTTTCCGTCAGGTTATGAAAACAAGCCCGAGTCTATATCGTATTGAACATTGTCGTCAATCTTTGACAAAAAGATAAATGTTAATATTGTTTTAAAATTTATCCAAAGTAGCCTGATTAATACGAGAAAGCTCCGGCTGATCAAGGGAATCTGCCTTGGGGCAATTCACAACCAGCGGTTCTGCGTAAAGAGTAATATCAGTTGTCGCAAAGAAGCTTTTATTACGAGTGCATCCCGTATGGTTGCACGAAAAAGTATATAAATTAAACAGTATACAAAAGTAAATGTTTTGAATGGCTGTTGATCACATCTATGAACGTCCCTGCAAGGTTGCGTTTTAGATAAAACAGGGATGTCTATGAATATCACCCCACCCCGATGTGAAATATCCAACTGATCAAAAGACGGTTCTAGTTATTTATGAGCAGGGCATTTAACCGGTAGGTCTCATGACCTTGAAACACTGGCGTTTAAACCTTTTATTAAAGTTCGACAAAAACGTGATATTTTATAAAAATCTCAAAAAAATAGTTAATCTGTCGACCGCTCCCATCCGTGCGCTTGGCACGGATGAGATCGTTTTAATCTTACATCAAGCGGCTTTCCACCAAAGCTTGCGGCTGGAGTGCCATTTGAATCCGACTTCTTTGAGGATGCCGTTCTTGTTGCGAGTATTACCTGTGGCGGTGATATATAACGCACCATCTTGGGTTTTGCTGGTAAGAGATTCAGTCGATATGAGGTAGATTTCCTGAAACATAATTTTAAGGGGAATCATTAACGAAGTCCTTTTTTTGTGGTTTCGAGCTCCTGCTATACTGCCTTGACAGGCCATATTTTCATCGTCATCTTTAGCAAGCAAACCTACCATTACAGACAGCTCGTAACGCCTGGCATAAGTCAAAGCCGAACCGTATGCTTGAGGATCAGCTTTAGCCAACAGCATGACAATTAAAGATTCCTGCCATTCCCCGGATTCAGCATGAACCAGCTTCGTTACTAATCCTAGCTGCGAGCCATTGCCATCAACCGGCACTGGATATTGCGTTACCCAAATTCCGGCATTGATAAGCACTTCGCTACAGGCTTCCATAACCGAGTTGAGAGTCGCATACCGACTCTGAGTAAAACTATTCATCTTATCCTTACAGGCTGGACGAATAACTTTTTGAACCGTAATCATAGCTTTCGCCAGATTAATGATCTTTTCCGAACACATTTGCTTACACATAAAAACCTCCTGCTTTAGTCTGCCCACAGGCTTCTTTCTTTTGTTTTCGATAAGCTGCGATCAAAGATAACCCAGCCATAGCAGAACGGTATTCCTCGGCACTGAGTCCCATCTTCGGGTCAAATTCAATTATATATTCTTTTCCCCTTTTACCATTAGTAACAGCAACAGAGCTATTATCTTTTTTCTTATGATCTGTAATTGCGGTTTTGTGATTCTTTTTCCAATTAAACATTATAAATTCTCCCATGTTTACAAATTGATATTACGAACTCGAACGCATTAATCATAAAAATCTCCAAACAGAAGATTATTTCAATACATTCATAAGTGTAATATTTACCTGAAACATCTCTAAACTACACTTCGTGGATTGAAAACTTTTTCATTTACATTTGATAAACTATTTAAGGCGTTTATATTCGTTAATATATTCAAACAGTTGTTATCAAATATCCGCACCGATGGAGAAACAAATGGGAAACTGTACAAAATGTCATGGAATAAGATACATTCCGTGTGACGCATGCAAAGGCGGATTAATGGAAGTTCCCTGGCCTGAATGTGATGGAGATGGATGGTTCGTCGAACCTGACCAAAACACATCCACATGCACAAATATAAAGTGAGTTACTATGCTAAAATTAACAGAAACAAAATATCAAAGAGGACTTGTTAATCAGGGAACCCAACAAACACTGGATACTTTTCTTGAAAAAATACAAAAAAAGGAAAAGATAGTTTATGGAGCTATTGGTGGTTCGATAACTGCCGGAGCAAAAGCCGAGCCTTCAAAAGAAAAAGCGTATGCTCCATTATTTGCTAAATGGCTTAAAAGTAAAACAGAATGTCAGTTTATAAATGCCGGCATTGGCGCGACCACCAGTATGTATGGTGCTTTTCGTGCACAAAGAGATATTTTGTGCTACAAACCTGATATCATTACTATTGAATTTGCGGTCAATGATAAAGTTAATCCTGATACTGCTGCGTCATTTGAGTATCTGGTCAGACAATGCGTAACACAAAAACAAAATCCACTGGTTATTTTGATTTTTACTATGTTTAGTGACGGCTCTAACTTTCAGAATATCCATATCCCTATCGGACAACATTATAACTTGCCAATGCTTTCATATAGAGATACTGTATATCTGGATATTGAGTCGGGGAAATTAAACTGGATTGATATTTCAGATGACGAAGTACATCCGAATAATGATGGGCACGCTTTCATTTATAAGATGTTAAAGAAATATATTGAATCACCAACCGATACTCCATGCTTGCTGGACAGATATATTCCAAAATACCTCAATCCGATAGCTCAGAAATATGAAGGCGGACGAATAATTACTCCTGCTAAAATGGAAGTCAAAGCTAATAAAGATTGGCAAATAATTTCTTCTTCAAACGCTGAATCATGTTATCATGCTGAATCTCCAGGAGCATCTATGACTCTGGAGTTTATCGGACAGCAACTTACTATTGGCTGCGAGCAGTATGCTGGTGATTTTGGGAAAATCGAAGTACTGATAGACGATAAGGCAGTAGTTGTTATTGATGGATTTTATAAAAAACCAGAGGTTCAGGAATGGGCTGGAGGCCATACCGTATTAACAATTCTAGCAAAAGATTTGCCAAACGAGCGCCACTCTGTAAAAATTAAATTACTTGACGAAAAACACCCAGGCAGTAAAGGATATAATTTCAATATCAGATATTTATTGGTTAATTAGACAAAAATTTACGTTTTTATTATAATTTAATAGGGAAAGGCTTGATTTTTTTTAATTGTTGTACTGTAATGCATAGCAGATACATAAAGGGAATCATTCTATGACTAACAATAAAGCATTCTTGTACGAACAAATAATTGAAAAGATCATCAGCTTCTTCAAATTTATCAGGAAATTCAGCATCCATATAACTAACGACATTTTACATACCTATTTTGGGCAATTGGTTTTATCAAAATAAATGTTTTCAGTTTTCACAATATTTGACGCTATCGCGGATAATTAAGCTATAGGGGAGAATTGATCGTGGTTGGATTTGCGACTCTCCGAGGTGAGATTCGATGATATTCGCTGTAATAGTAGCTAGCGCATCATGATCCTGAGTGATCGTTGTTTGCGGCGGCGTAGCATAACACGAATATAACTTGTGTTCCGAGGCAATCATGGAAATATCTTCCGGGACACGTTGATTGAACAGCGACAACGCATAGGCCGTCACAATTCCGGCATTACCGCCCGGACAGAACAGCGCATCTATTCCCTGCTTGAGTAATTTTCCGATGATTTCAACATAGTTGTCATCACTGGACAGGTGGATTAGAGCGTCATTGGCAGGAAGATCTTTCGCTTTAAGCGCCTTGTTGATAGCAGCGTATCGGATGTCAGCATTGCCAGTTCCGGTACTACCGTGGATGATGCAGCCAATCTTGCGACAGCCGCGTTCATGAAGATGATTTATGGCAAGCTCCATTCCTTGATTCTCATTTGAGCGTACGGAATACAAATTGTGGGAATTGGCAGGAATATCTCGGTCAATCAATACAAGCGGTGCCGAAAAACGATCCGACCATTTTTTGAAATCATCAGGTTCTGCACCGATTGCCACTGCGCCGCAGAATTGAATACTGTCGAGACGGTCTATATTATCCTGCGGTAATATTTCAATCCGCAAACCGCGTTTAGGAAGTTCTTGAGTCAGTGCCATCATTACCATTTCAAGACAATTGCGAATCGGGTAAATACCTTCAGTCGGTGTAATAATGACCACGTTACGCTGTTTGGTTGAAAGCCTGGGATGGTATTTGTGAGCTCTAGCGATTGCGAAAACCCGCTCGCGCACATCATTTCTAATATTAGGGTGATGACTGAAGACTCGGGACACTGTGGCCGGTGAAACTCCCGCGAGTTTGGCTATATCTTGCAATTTCATTGATAATTTTCCTTTTTGTTGATTCATTTGCAATGTATCATTGCTTTTCCTGAAATCAAATATTTATTACATCAACCTTTTCATTTAAATGTCTCAAAGATGCTTGCGAAAGAAAATAATCTCTGTATAATAAAATAAAGAACCAGAACACTGGAGTTTATAATGACAGGATATTATATTGTTTTCGAATCAATCGGCAATGCGGTATTGAAAGAATTTGAAGTGCCACGGCTCAAGGCCGATGAAGTATTGCTAAAAAGTGATTATAGCGTGGTTAGCGCCGGAACGGAACGGGCCAACTTGCTTAATCTGCCAAACACTGTGGTTGCCGAAAAAGGTTTCCCGTTTTCACCCGGTTACAGCGGAGCGGGACGAGTCATTGCGGCAGGGAAGGATGTCACCAATCTGAAAGTTGACGACCGGGCGCTCATCACTTGGAGCGGACATAGTTCTCATAATATTAGGAAAGCAAATTCAGTGCTGAAAATCGAAGATAATTCTATCGACTTACTTGACGCAGCCTTTGCTCATATTGCCTCATTTTCCTTCCTGGGAGTTCGCAAACTACGAATTGAAATAGGCGAATCGGCAATGATTGCCGGAATGGGGATCCTAGGAGCATTCGCGCTTCAGATCGCCAATTTGTCAGGAGCTCTTCCAGTTGTCGTATCGGATTTCGACCCAGACCGCCGGGATTTGGCGCTGAAACTTGGTGCTGCAGCCGCATTTTCTCCTGACGAAGAGAATTTTATAGAAAAGGTTAAGGAGTCAACAGGAAGCAACGGTCCTAATGCGGTAGTTGAAGTGACCGGTTCGTCCATTGCCTTACAGCAGGCTCTGGAATATATTGCATGGGAAGGACGCATTTCATTACTGGGTTGTACTCGTATTTCAGATGCGCCGATTGACTTTTACAAATATGTGCACCGTCGCGGTATCTCGCTGATTGGAGCCCACACTTTTACCCGGTCAAAACAGGAGTCTGCTCCTGGGCGCTGGACTGAACACGATGACTACCGTACATTTTTGAAGCTGGTAGCGGCGAAAAAACTTCAAATTCGCCCGCTTATTTCTGAAATAGTTTCACCGGAAGCAGCTTCTGAGGTTTATACTCGCCTGGCAGAAGTAAAACAAGTACCATTGGGCATTGTCTTTGATTGGAGCAAAATGAAATGAAAAAAATTAAAATTGGTCAAATAGGTGTTTGCCATGAACACGCTGACGGTAAAATAAAAAGTTTACGAAATTTGCCGGATGTCTATGAAATTGTCGGAATAGTTGACGATCGAAATTCATCGGCAGCTAAGTTTTCCGGAGATAACCTGGCTCCATACGAGGGCTTGAAATGGTTAAGTGAAGATGAGTTGTTTGCTACGCCAGGTCTGCAAGCGGTCGCGGTTGAAACCCCGAATGCCGACCTTGTTCCAACCGCAATACGCTGCATGGAAAACAATTTACATATACACATGGATAAACCCGGTGGCGAAAATATTGAACTGTTTGGGCAACTGCTCAAAGGTTGTAAAGAAAGAAATCTAGCCTTTCAAATGGGATATATGTTCCGTAGTAATCCCGCTATGCAATTATGTTTGAAGGCAATTAGCCAAAACTGGCTTGGAGATATTTTTGAAGTTCAAGCAAGGATGAGCCATAATTATGGCGGAGAACCTTATCAGCAGTATATGACCAACTTTCAGGGCGGCATAATGTTTAATTTGGGCTGTCATTTTATTGATCTTATTATTTCCATGCTGGGGCGTCCTGAAAATATTACCCCATTTCTAAAGTCAACTCCTGGAATTCCAAATGAACCTAAAAATAATTGTCTGACGATCTTCGAATACCCGCATGCAACCGTGACTCTGCGCGCGTGCAGTCTCGAAGTTGATGGTTTACAGCATCGCCAACTCAAAGTCTGTGGCACCAAAGGGACAGTTGACCTGAGCCCGTTGGAACGTTTTGACGGCGAGCCATTAGAAATGCGCTTAACTCTTCTTGAAGATAATGAAGAATATAATGCGGGTACGCATATCGTTAAATTTGCCGGTAAGACTGACCGTTACGAGGAGCAACTATTAGAGCTGTCCCAAATAATCAATGGTGAAATAAAAAATCCTTACACATATGAACATGATTATCTGGTACAGGAGACTGTTCTCTCTGCGGCCGGATATACAAAATGGAGCAAGCATTGAAAGCAATACTAATACAAGAAGACCAAGCACTAACTTGGAGTGAAGTTGCCGACCCGGTCCGCAAAGAAAATGAAGTAATAATCGACATTCGAGCTGCAGCATTGAATCGTGCTGATTTAATGCAGCGCGCAGGCAATTATCCACCGCCTCCGGGCTGGCCGGAATGGATGGGGCTGGAAGTGTCTGGCGTGATAGCTGAAGCCTCCCCCGATAGCCAGTGGAAGATTGGCGATAAAGTATGTGCATTGCTTGGCGGCGGCGGTTATGCTGAAAAAGTCGTTGTTCCAGAAGATATGGTATTGCCAATTCCAGCTGGTCTCTCATTTATTGAAGCGGCAACGATTCCAGAGGCTTTTCTTACAAGTTACCTGAATATTTTCATCGAGGGTGGAATGAAGCCCGGCGAGATGGTTTTTATTCAAGCTGGGGCAAGCGGTTTGGGAGTCGCGGCTATTCAATTAGTGAAGGCTCTTGGTGGAAAAGTTATGACAACGGTCAGCACTCCAGAGAAAGCTGAATTTGTCCGTAAGCTTGGAGCTGATATAGTCGTTAACCGCACTAATGAAAATTTAGCGGAAATTATGGCTGAAAATCCGGTAGACGTAGCTATGGACTGTGTAGCTGGTCCCAATCTCGGTCCCTGTCTTGAAAACATGGCGCGTGGTGGACGTTGGATCGTGATTGCCACTTTGGGTGGTACGGTCAGCGAATTAAACATGCTGGATTTTTTCAAACGCGGCGTAAAATTAATCGGTAGTACCTTGCGAAGCCGAACTAGTGAAGTAAAGGCACAATTACTCTCTGAGCTTAAAGATAAGATTTGGGATAAATTATCTTCCAGAGAAATCAAGCTGGTTATTCATAAGTCATTGCCAATTACTCAGGCAGAAAAAGCTCATGCGATATTAGAGCGTCGAGAAAATATTGGTAAAGTCGTTCTTACTGTTAATTAATAATTTATTTGAAAAAACTAAAAATGGAAAAGATTAAATTTGGAGTTTGGGGCTTCGGGCGCATGGGAGCAGCGCACGGAAAGTTCTATGCTATGGAGCAGGATAAATTTGAACTGGTCGCCACTTGCGATACGGATAAAAAAAGACTTAAGCAGGCAAAAACCGAATATAATTGCGCGACCTATACTGATTCAAAAGCTTTTTTAGCCGATTCTGACATGGAACTGGTAGTTATGTGTTTTGGGAGATAAATCGCTGTATATTGCTAAATACTCAAAAGCGATTCTCTTTGTTATTTTATTAATATCGGAAATCTTTGGATAATTTGTCTTGAGCCATTTTACAAAACGATTAAACTTTGACACGGCGCTGAGAGAAGGCTCTCCGCATATTATTCTGTATTTCCTAAAAACATCCGACAGCGGAAAAGGCTCCAGCGTATCTACTTCAAGTCCTAATATTTCACGACGTTGTTTTTCTGCACGAGCTTTTTTAAGCATCGCATGTACTTCGTCATGAAAGATTTTCGCTTCTTTTTTTGATTTTGTCCTAGCAGATACCCATTTACGGCGATTGCCGCCATTACAAAGAACTGCATACCAGTATGGTGATTTTTTTTGTTTCGTAAGCATGTTATTCCCGTTCCTTTTTATAGTTAATATCTTCAATTTTGTTAATACATCATGTCTTTCAAAAAAGTTTATTAAATTCCTTTTTATATAAGGGTTCCTCCTCTTTTTCTATATTGATTTTTGGGGAAATATCATTTATATATTCCTGTCGTGCGGCTATTAAATCGTGGCCAGTTAAATGTTCTGAATTTCGTTTAACACTTGAGTGGAGATGCTCAAAATCTGGACAATAAACTTTTACTGATTGACGGCCTCGACTGGAGCCTACATAACAGGCGCGGTTGGTCATCTGGGCTGCCGCTAGGATTGCATGGTCGCAGGTTGAGCCTTGACTTTTGTGACTGGTAGTGGCGTAGCCATATGAAATAGATTCAAAATCACGTGGTATCGTTCGCCCGTCGCTTAATTGGATTTCACCATCCTGGAAAATCTCCTCGATTGTTGCGGTATCTCCGTTGGTTAGGCCATATTCCTGATTATTGGCGGTGATTAGAATTTTGTCGCCAGGAGCTAATTCCAGAGACTTCATCATTCCTACACTGATTTTTTGTTTTATTTTATTTGGGGATAGAACATCTCCGTTTGTGAATATTAGATTTCCATTCTCTGAAATTCTTTCGATTGTTAGAATATCGTGTTTTTGATATTCGGAACCGAATAATGGTGTATTGAAGCGGATGGAATTGCCTGGCCTGTAGGTTTGATGACTGGCAATTTGATCACGGGTCCAGTTGTGGTCTTGAAAACAGGTTCTTGATTGCTGTTCGCTGAGGTCAAGAATTTCCTGATCGGCAAATTCTTTACGAACTAAGGCGTTCAATGTATCTATTTCTCTGTGAGTCGGCGATACCAGCAAACATTTTTTGCCGTCGTTAACAGTGTTGACGTAACGTTTTGCTGCTGCAGATAGATAATGATGGCTTTTTTCTTCTACCACTCCGAGATCGTTTAAACGTTGCAAGCCTTCTGCAGTCCGGTTATTTGCCATAAGTTGAACAGCTTTTCGGTAATGCTTCGGGATTTGCCGGATGATTTGCGATAATTCAAAATTTTTAATATCGCTGTAAAATTCTAATACTTTAAGAAAATCCCCGGCTTCCACTGATAAATGTTGCCGCCGATCCCCGACGAAAATCATTCTGGCGTTATTTTGTTTTGCCAGGTACATTAATTTATGACCGATTTTTGCGCTGACCAGCGAACTCTCATCGATAATTAATACTGTATCTTTTGGGATTTCTGGTTCGTTGAGAAATGATGCCACGGTTGTGGCATTTTCAAAGCCGTCTCCTTTTAATACTTTTACCGCTCCACGGGTTGGAGCTAAATATAAGGGATTTTTGCCGGAGGCAATTAAACCTTCATGAATTGGCCTTATTACTGTCGTTTTTCCACTCCCGGCATACCCCCTCAAAAGGCAGGCGAAATCCTGGCATTGTAAAATGCCGTTTACAGCGTCCCGTTGAATGCGTAAAAGTTTGCTGGTATCCACTTTGGCTTGCTCACCAAGTTGTTTAAAAATATTGATTCCAGCATTAGCAAGCAGTATCGCTTCGCGTTCCAGAGCCAAGCCTTTTTTAGTGATATAATATGTTTTTAAAGGATCTGGGGATTCTGTCAAAGGAATTAATTCTTTATTATTTTTTAGTGCAAGTTTTAAATCTTCAGCTCTTGCGTTTTCCATACCCTGATTTAATGCTTCAGCCAATAGTTCATGTCCGACGACGACGGATTTGCGTTCATAAAGATGATCGATGGTTTTACTGAAAATCTGAATTATCTTTCCGGACGATATTTCTTTCAGTATACGATCATTTTCTAAAGCCTTATATTTTATGGAACGTAGATGGGATAATTCTTCATTTGATAACATTTGCCTTTGAGATTCTAAAACTTCTGGAGTTGTGATTTCCGTAAGTTTGGCTTCTCTGGTTTCTTTGGCAATGATATGGATTTCCGCTGGTGTTGGTTCCCGGCCAGTCTCTCCGATGAATTCTTTAATTTTTTCTTCTATTTCGGCTCTGCGGCGGCTGTACCTTTCGAGCAAGTCATTATCAACGCCTTTGATTTCAAAGCCCTCCATGCCTCTGTCTGTGCGTTTTAATTCTATTTCATAACTAAGCTCCTGAATCCGTTTTGCCATGGTGTTTTGATAGAACTTTCCGCAGTATCTGATTGCCTTCAGCACTTCATATTCCGATAGTGCTTTATAACGTTGTTCTGATTCGCACCAGGTGACATTTGCGACGACACAATGGGTATGCAATTGTGGATCAAGTGCGCGGCTTGCATCATGGTTATAAAGTCCTGCTATCATGTTGCCAGTTACTTCGAGTTTTTCTGTCCCATGTAATGCACCTTTTCTCATGCGACATGAAACAAATTTTTCCATTTCCGTCAAAGCTTTTTTGACACATTCGCTATGTGCTTTTGATAGTCGCTGATCGTTCATGACAACTGCCATAATGGATATTGATTTTTGCGCCGAACATTGGAAATCGAAAAATCTGGAAGAGCCATTTCTGACGGCTGGCGTTAGTTTGCCGCCGCGCCATGGGTTTTCATTTTTCTGGATTTTTACAAATTCCTCCGCCGCGATTTCGTTTCCTAAAACTCCAAATTCTTCTGATAGTTTTCCATACCAATGTCCGACTATTTTTTCATGTGCTGAATAATAATCATTGCATGAAAGATGTTCATACATAAAGTTATTACCAGTCTTGTTATCATCTTTTACTTTTGCCATTGTAAACATAATTTTGTTTCCCTTTTGTTAATGTGTTTTGTTTTTATATAAAGTCTTTAGAGTAGACGATATTTTGTGTTTTCATGTTTTAGTAGACGCAATATCCCCCATTCCGGGGTTCTTGCGTTCGCACACGGATTCTTTTATTTGACATAAAATTCATAAGTACTTTATTTTACGATTGTTAAATGGCGTGTAGCGACACGTATTTTTTGTTTCCCGTGACGGGGACGGGAAAACGACGTGTAGTTTTTACCCGTACACGTCCCGTACGTCTATCTTTTTGAGCTTGAATTGACGTATAACTCACGGGTAATAAGTTTATTTCCCCCCGCCGCGGCATAAAGACGTTAAACTTTTACCCGTACGCGTAAAATACGTCTGTTTTTTAGTTCAAATTGGCGTTAAATACGCTTGTTTTTTATCTTTCACGGGATAAAGACGTTAAACGTCTACCCGTACATCTATCTTTTTGAGCTTAAATTGACGTGTAACTCACGGGTAATAAGCTTATTTTTTATCCGTTACGGAATAAAGACGTTAAACTTCTACCTTGGGGCATGTAAAAACCTATCTGTAAACCATCAGAATTAAGATATTTGAACAAGTATGAATGCGTCATAAGACATCCAGATGTAAGGCATTAAAAACTGTATATGCCGCCTATCGGAAAGGATGGGAAAATTCCATATTTTTACTATCGGGACAGGTTTTGAGAGTACGCATACATAATGTATTGATTACAGTTAAAATATTAATAAACGAACGGTAAAAAACAAAAAAAAGTGATTTTTTGAGGTAAAAACGAACGGTAAACGAACGCTGATGCAAATTTTAAACGAACGGTAAATTTATCCAAACGAACGGTGCATGAATCCGAACGCTAAACGAACGGCCGTAACTGTCTTGAAATAAACATGTTGTAAGCTGCAGTCTTGTCAAAATTATCCGTTCGCGAACGCAAGAACCCCGGGATGGGGGATATTGCGTCTACGATAACAATGAAAACCCAAAAACATAGCATACTGAAAAATTATATTTCCCCAGACATCAAAAGATAAACTTTGTATCATGTCTCTGGGTTAAAGCTGGATGTTCTATGTCAACTTACTGGATTAAATCCGGAAGCTTAAATTTCTCATGGGCGCTTTTTCAATGTCGAAAATCATTAATAAAATTTGATTTGACTTCTGGAACTGATATATTGGGTTCACAGATAACTGGAATATATAATTCAACTTTTAATTCACCCGAATTCCCTAGAATGATGGAGACAAAAAATGAGCAAGCAAAAACAGGAAATCCCAGGAGAGAATGGAGCAGGGTTTGACAAACTGGTCGAGCTGTTTGAACAAACACAGACGGTCATGCAGTCGCAAGCAACGCGATCTGTGGATATTGCTTTGGTAGTAAGAAATTGGCTCTTTGGCTGGTATATTGTTGAGTTTGAGAACGGTGGAGCAGAACGTGCTGAGCTATATGGTAAAGCATTGATTGATTGTCTGTCTAAAGAGCTTAAGCAATGCGGGTTTAATGGGATATCTCCGACTAATTTAAGGAAGTTTCGGGAGTTTTATCTGACATACAAGCAGATTCAACAGGCGGAGCCTGTTAAATCTTCGAACAATGAAATTAAAGACAAAAAGATTCAACAGGCACTGCCTGTTAAATCTTTATCAGCACTGTATACTCCTGAAATTTTGCAGTCGGTGACTGCAAAATTGACCAGTTGCTTTGTTCTCGGCTGGACACACTATGTATCGCTGTTAACTGTTAAAAATCCTGAAGAACGGCGTTTTTATGAGATTGAGGCCGCTGAAAATGGTTGGGGTTATCGTGAGCTTGAACGCCAGATTAATTCTGCACTTTATGAGCGCCTTGCCCTGAGCCGGGATAAAGATGAAGTAAAAAAGCTATCCACACATGGTCAAGTAGTCGAAAATCCTTTGGATGTAATCAAAAGCCCATATATCCTTGAGTTTACAGGGTTAGAAGAACGCAAATCATATAGTGAATACGATTTGGAAACAGCACTCATTGATAAAATCGAGCATTTTCTGTTAGAATTAGGTAAGGGCTTTCTTTTTGAATCCCGTCAGAAACGCTTCTCTTTTGATAACCGTCACTTCTATGTCGATCTAGTTTTTTATAATCGCCTGCTTCGTTCTTATGTTATCATAGACTTAAAAGTTGGAGATTTGAAACATCAGGATTTAGGGCAAATGCAGATGTATGTAAACTACTTTGATCGATTTGTAAAAACAAAGGAGGAGAAACCGACGATTGGTATTTTGCTTTGTTTGACTAGGAGCGATGAATTAGTAGAGTTGACTCTACCTAAAGGTTCAAACATCTATGCGTCAGAATATCAACTTTACCTGCCTTCCAAGGAAGAACTCAAAAAACAACTGGAAGAAGCACATCAAGACTGGGATGAACACAGTGAGCAGAACTAAGAAGATATGAAAAATTATTAATACCGGATCTCGAACTGCACCTGTTTGGAAACTTGCAGAAAGAAATGCAGGATAAAGTGATTAATTGCAGAATAATAAGAATTTCAAACAATGATCAGAAAAGTTATAATGATTTCATTTTAAACACCTTGGGAATGTTTCTAGCTTATTCTACATACTTTTTCTTGCAGAAAGAAATGTGCATTTGCAGAAAGAAATGCAGAAAGAAAGATAAAAAGGTTATATGCCTGGTCATGTTTAAAACATCATCAGCTTTTGTTTTTAGATAATGCTCTTTAATTGTTTTGTTTCTGTTGTCAGTAAAAGAAATATATAAAGCTTTACTGCAACATAAAAGCATAAATTTTATGTTGCAATGAAGGTTTACGAATGAAAAGTACAGAAAAGTTTAAATTTAGCTAAAAAATAACTTGCGCTGATGACACTGCCCCTATCACGCCCATAAATCCTTGCAAATATCTTATCCTTAACTGATTTCATTATATACTATTCCGTTATTTTTTCAGAAATATACATATGTTTTTCTGAAAAAAAGTTTTTATTGAAAATACGAAATTTGTTTTAAAAACTTATATGCTTGGTCATATTTAACACATCATCGGCTCTTGTTGTTAGATAATAATCCTCAATTGTTTTGATATTGTCCCCGATTATTTCTTTGACTACTGAAACTGGAACTCCAGAATTGAGCAGTTTACTGGCTAAGCTTCCGCGTAATGAGTGAAAGCCTATGACACTTTGCAAATGTTTGCGTCCGGGGACTTCTATCGTTGTTTCAAATCCGGCAGATTCAAAAATACTTACAACGCCTCTTTTTACTGTTCGGGAATATTTTTGGTAACTGTTGGCTATTTTAGGTATTATGTAATCATCTTTTTCCAATTCAGCAATGAAGGGAGCAAAAATTTCTTTTAAAGGGTCAAAAATTGGAATAGTTACTTTTCGGCGTATTCGTTTGGTCTTTTCTGGGGTTACGCTTATAATTCCATTTTCCCAGTCAATAGCATCACGCTTTAATATACAGCAGTCAATAAGCCGCATGCCGGTATAGGCTCCCAGGTGAAACAATATTTTCCATTCTTCCCGATTCGACAAATGGAATTCCTCAGAATCAATATAGCTTAAAAGTTTGCTTATTTCATCATCTGAAAGCGGTTTTCGTGATATAGTATCACTCTTGGGATTTTTACGTTCTGTTTCATCCCACGGATTTTCTATTATAGCCGCAGGCTCTTTAAGTGTTTTAAAAATTATTAGCAAAGTACCACGATGTTGATTATAGGTAGATGCTGCAAGTATTTTTACTTCACTAAGGTAAACACAATACTCTTTGGCTATGTCTTCATTAATTTGCTTTAATTGCGTAATTTCAGGATAATGAGTTGCCAGCCAATCATTAAAGTTATTCCAATGATTATGATAGTTTTGCATAGTGCCTGGAGAAACTGATTTCTTATATCTTTTTTTAAATTCAATCCAGATATCTTCAAAAGCAATTTTTGATTTTTTGATAATGCTTTTTTGTTCGGCAACAAAATTAACAACATCTTGTTTTGTCCGCGCACTATGGATTGAGTCTAATATTTCTCTGGCTTTTGATTCAGCACCGTGAATTATTTCGCCGTTAACTTTTTTATCTTTAAGATGTGCTACTTTCAAAGACACACGCTTTTTTTTTCCACCTACCGTATATTGGAGATAATAAGTTCCGCCCTTGATCCTCTGATAGATGCTTCCTTGTCCTTTTCGCCTTGCCATAATCAATTAACCTCATTGTAATATGAATTAATATAAACTAATATACTAAAAAGCCAAATGGATTGAAGCAAAAACCCCCAAAACGTCCCCCTTTGAGGCTTTTTAGCCTCAAAACTTTCAGATTTAGGATCTGGTGTCTTACGACGTGTGGGTTCGAGTCCCACCTCGCGCACCACTCCTTTTTTTAAAGCTCAAAACATTTTTATTTTATCTATTCCCTCTTGAAGCCTTCATGATGTGACCGTTATTTTTTTATTTAACCAGTTTAGTAAGTAGATGATGAAATGCCAAGTGGGGGAGTTTTTTTATTAAAAACGATAGATTGTGCACAAATAAAGGTCTTAATTAAAATATTAAGAGTTGTGATGGTAGTATGAAATATGCCTTGGTTTTCTTTTTTTTATCTTTTTTTTATTAACTATTGACAAAAAAGGTTTAATATGTTAAACTAGTTAATATGAAAACTAAAACGAATAAAAAATACTCAATGGCAAAAATCGCGGCTGAGCTAGGCACGAGTAAGACTGCGGTTTCTTTTGTCGTTAATGGTACTGCACGCAGTAAAGGAATAAGCGCGAAGCTGGAGAAACGTATAAGTAGTTTTTGCGACGAAGTTGGATACCGGCCTAATGTTCATGCACAAAGAATGAATAGTAATCTTGTTAAAAATATCGGAATACTTATAGACAAAGAAACCGCAAAACATGAAGTATCCCCATTCTGCGAATACAACATATCTAAGACCATTGGTGGCATAGCGGAAGCAGCGGATGCCGCAAACTATCGCTTCAGTTTCCAATTTTATTCGGAGGGAATGAGAAATGAAAACATTTTTGAATGGTTTAGGAACAAAGAAATAGATGGACTCATCTATTACGGTTTTGAAATGCCAAAAGACTGGTGCGGTATATTCAAAAAGGAAAAATTCAAAGCTGTAGGTATTTCCATAGACCCAAACCAGGGAATCCCATGCGTCAACGTGGACAATTATGAAGCATCTTTCAGGCTTACCGAACATCTCATAAAAAACGGGCATCAGAAATTTTTATATTTTGCGGGAGGTCCGAAGGCTTATCCAGGAAACGAACGTTACAGAGGTTTCAGAGATGCTCTGCAAAAAGAAAATATCAGTTTTCCTGAAGAGAATTTCATCAAGGCTGGCTTTAATCGGGAAATTGCGGAGAATTTCGTTAGGGATCGCTGGATGCATGGTAAACTCAACGAAGATTCTATTGTTTGTGCAAATGACAACATGGCTGTGGGAGTGATCAAAGTTTTAAACGAAGCTGGACTTATGATTCCGAAACAAATAGCAGTTGTTGGTGCCGACAATATTAATTTATGCCAATCCATTACTCCATCCTTAACCACTTTTGATAATTTGTCTTTTGAGCAAGGGAAAGCAGCATTTGCTCTTCTCCACGATATTATAATAGGTTGTCCAAATCCCCAAAATATAATTTTGAAAACAACGTTATGTTTGCGTAATTCCGGGTGATATAAATAGTAAAACAGGGAAATGAATGTGTAGAAAATTAGCGGAAAATATTTTCCGCTGAGCCAAGCTATTTTTCTATTTATTGAGAAGCATTGAAAATATTAAAAACGGGCAATTAGAAACAAGGAAGCTAAAAAATGCAGAACATTGAAGATTTTGTGGGAATATCTACGAATACTCAGACCGGGGTGGATATTTGGGAAACGGTGAGATTGACAAAAGAGTACGGGATAACCTGTCTCGAAATACATCTGGGTGATTTTGAGGCGGCAGTGGGAAATCCATGGATGATCCCTCACGCCGGGGTCTGGCCGCGAAGCTTCGACAAGAATCAGCGGGAAAAATTGCGTAATAAAATGTCCCATATCAAGAATCTTGTGATACATGGGACACCTGTGGATTTAAATATTGCCGCGTTGAATCCTGGCATAAGAGAGGAATCTCAGAAACAGTATCGTGAAGGATTGGAGTTGGCAATCGATCTGGGCGCAAAGTGGATGACTTACCATACGGGAAACCCGACTAATTCGGTGGTTCCCCCGCAATACGCAGAAGACAGAAATGTGGAGTTTATAGAATCCGTTATTGAACGTGCGAAGGAAGCTGGCGTGAAACTGGCCTATGAGTGCTTCAATGTAAATTACCTGGAGCGCATTCCTGACACGAATTTTGGTATCCTCCTTGATATCGGTCATGCAGTAATGAAGCGCAATAAATTTGCTCCAGAGGGACGAGGAGCAACTAAGACTATTCTTGATTGGATTGATTATCTTGAAAACAGGTTAATAGAAATGCATATTCACGATGTCATTAATTGGTCGGAAAATCCAAATATGGGGACGGCTCACCGGTCTTTTGAATATGGTCTTTGCCTTGACTTGCAACAGATTGTGAAGAAACTAAAACAAAAAAACATGATGGTTCCATTGATTTCTGAAATATATGAACCAAGTGCCGAAAAAGCCTGTGAGACTTTGGCTGAGACTAAGAAAAAAATAATTAGCTATTGGAACAATGCGGATTGATTATATGCTTGTCAAATAATCATTCTCTACTATAATTTTTACAAAGAAAAAGCTTAACTAAAACGTTTCTAAAAAGATATCCTCAAAATCTTATTATAGCCCTCGCTGATACATAAACAGTTATTGTATATAAAACGAGAATTCATTAGTCAATTTGCACAATAGCGTAGTGTGCGGTTGAGGTTAATTGTTCATTTTATGAGTCAAGTCATTGCTCAAGTGGAGGCATTGAGTGGGGTGGAATTATTTTTCTGTTTTTTTTATTTATCAACTATTGCTTTTTTGAAATGACATATTATACTATGTAACACAGTAGGACAGTTGTTGTCTTGTAAATGTCATAAATGGAAATAGATATGATTAGTTCAATTTCAAAAACAGATCAGTTAAAAAAGATTCTATTGCGCGGTATTAAAAGTGGAATGTACAAGCCCGGCGACAAACTTCCGTCTATTATGTCTATTTGCAAAAAGCACAGTGTCAGCAAACATACCGTATCACAAACCCTGTCAAATTTGAGCGAATTAGGTGTGCTCGATTTGGCACATGGAAAAGCCACACGAGTTTCTGAAACTCCGTTTCAAAATAATATTGAGATTATTTACGCAGGACTAACTCCGATAGATCAGCAAGAGTTCTGGGCGGCGTTTTATCAAGGAATTATTGATGAAATAAATGAAACACATGGTTTTTCTTATAGCAACCGTGTGATTGCAGGTGTAAGCTTAAAGGAAGAACTTCAAAATTTGGAGTTTAAAAATTCTGTTGGCGGTTTGGTGGTTGGAACCGCAAATTTAAAAGTAATTGAACACCTTAAAAAATACGGTCTTTCATTTTTGATGGTTTATGAGCGAACTGAATGTATTGAAACGTCATTTGTGTCTTGCGAATACCGTGAAGTTATGCAGCAAGTGGTAGATTTATTTATAGCTAATGAACGGCGTAAACTTGCATATATTGGTTCTTTTGAGGGAAAAACAGACAAAGGAATTAATACTGATAAATATGATCGTTTTATTGATGCGGTAAAAGCGCATGGCTTAAATGTTAATCCTGAATGGCAGAAAAACGCTTATCATTTGATGAATGAAGGTTATGAAGCGATGAAGGCATTGCTGGAATCTAACGAGCGGCCTGATGGTGTTTTCTTATCATCAGATGTTCTGGCTCCCGGTGTTTATCGTGCTTTACATGAAGCTGGCTTAAAAATACCGGAAGATGTTATGGTGGCGGGTTGTGATAATCTAGAAATAGGCAAATATCTGGTTCCATCGCTGACCACTATTGAACTTTCGCGTTATGAGATGGGACGAACTGCCGCAAAAAATTTAATTTCCAATATAAAAAACGACGACAAAGTTATTCAAACTAATTTTTCTCCGGAAATAGTTATTCGAGAATCTTTAAATTAAAAGGTGATAAAATGCAATATTCAAAAGCAATTGGAATCATCTGGCATAGCGATGCCTGTGGTTAAGCAAGCTCAAGTGTTAATTTTGATAAATGACAAGTTCTCAAAAAAATAAACAAGGAAACAGAAAAATGAAAACTCAAAGAAATTTTACACTCATCGAACTCCTCGTCGTGATCGCTATCATAGCAATCCTGGCAGGAATGTTGCTACCTGCATTGAACCAAGCCAGAGCAAAAGCTCATGCAATTTCATGTGCTAGTAACCTTAAACAACTTGGATTGGCAGAAAATCAGTATGCTCTTGATTCAGATGACTATTTCCCTACCGCCTTTTATAGTGCAACCGGTAAATATTGGATGGATATGCTATACGACGCAAAGCTTATTCCACAGCCCAAAAGTCCCGTTACAGGTTTACATCGCTGTCCTAGCGAAAATCGTCCTACTCTCACTGGAACAAGAACACATTATGGACAAGGTAGGTTTGCTATTGTATGGGGGAAGTGGCTAAAATTGAGTAAAGTCAAAAAAGCTTCTGAAACGGTATTGCTTTTTGATACAGTGATTGTTCCGAATTACGATACCTATGATGCGCATGGCGATATAAGTAACTGGCGTAATATTGGCGGAAACCGTCACAACAATGATAAGTCTAGAAATCATTGCATGATTGACGGGCATGTTGAAATGGCTGATAAATTTGCTGTGGCTAATAAATTATTTATTTGGGAGATAATTCATTATAGCACAAATGCTTATTACGAAGGACGCTAGATTAAATTATTCAGGGTAAAAGATTCCCTAAAAGCTTATTTTCATTATAGTAAGGTAAATCTAAATGTATTTTTATAAGAAGTTCTTAATATTATTAGTATTGCAATTGAGCATGGTCGCGCTTTATGGTGCGGGAACAGCTTTGACTGTTGATAAATTGCAGTTATTAGGCTCAGGCACACGCGGAAAAGGAAAGGTGACTGAAACAGAAAGGGATAACGGGGGGACTAAAGTCTTCGCATTGTCACTAAAAAAAGAAACCAATCCATGTTATATGACCGTATTCCATCATTTTAAGGAAAAAATAATGATTGATGTAAAGTATGGGCTAACATTTTCGCTGCGAAGCAACAAATCTAATGTAAAAACTTTTATCATCCCCACGCTGGTTTACAAAGATGGCAAAAAATGGATTACGCGTGTAGTTAAAGGTTTTTACTATACTGGCAGCAAGTGGAAGGAATACAGTTATAACTTGGGTAGTGATTTTGAGCTACCAAGCGGAAAGTTTGTTTTGGCGCAAATTAAATTCACTGTGAATGCCAACGCGGCAGCTTCCGGCGCTAAAGTTTATTACGAGCTTAGTAACATAAAGTTTAATTCAGAAAGCAAGGCAAAAGCTAAATCAGAATTCAAGTGGGAGATTGGCCGGGGCGGCACACGCGGTAAAGCTGATTTGCAATTAGTTAAAGCCCCGAATTTTGAAAATAAAGCAATGAAACTGACTTTGATTAATACTGAACCTAAAAATTACATGACAGTTATTGCCAATGTGAATACAGGAGTTGCGGCACAGAAGAAACTTTGTTTCTGGATAAAAGGCGATATTAACAACGGGAAATCATTTCTTGCCGTAGCTTGTGCAACTCAGAACGGGAAAAAATGGAGAACAGTATATGGACCGAGTATACCGACAAGAAGTTCAGAATGGAAACAAGTTATTCTCGGACTTGATTCTGATTTTAAATTGTCTGACGCTGTTCATAGATTGCGGCAATTAAAGTTTATTATAAATTCAAATAATTCTCCCAAGGGCCATAAAACAACGGTTCAAATAGCTAAGGTTAAGATTCTTAATGCCGACGAAGTTTCAGGACAAACAGGTGCCACAGCAAAAGATTTTCTAGTGCTTGCATCAAAAAAAAATACATCAACATTAAATTTAGACTTGCCGCAAGTAAAAATATTTTTTGATTTAGATAACGCGGACTTAAACAGAAAAATCAAAAGCCGCGTCTCGCATGGCCCTAAGAACTTGATTGATAATCTCCAGACGCTTGGCTATCGCACTTTGCTTACTGAACAATTAGACAAATATCTTTCCTGTTCCCAAAACTTAAACGATTCAGACGTGATAGTTTCAGCTCGCGCTAAGAGTGGAGCTGATGCAGCAAAGATTAAAAACGCAGTAAAGGCAGGGAAAAATTTATTGCTTTACGGTAACGCGTTTGATTCATCGTTGAAGGAAATATTACCGGTAAAAGTTACTCCGCTTTCGTTAACCACGATACCTGTTCGAAGCCGTTTGATTTTAAAAGAAGCAGGTCATCCGATTTTAAAAAATCTAAAATCAAGCGATGCTACGCTTGGAATTTACTATAAAATTGAATTATTGAAAGGGAAAGTTCTAGCTGTTTTTGCTGACGGTTCCCCGGCTATTGTAGAAAGCAAATATGGCAAGGGAACTATCTTGTATTGCGCTTTTTCTCCCGGACGTAACCTGAATGATTCTTATTTTTATGATGAATCATTTTTACGAATGGTTTATTATTTGTCAGGGCAAGCGAAAACAGCCTCGCACATGAGCGCGCTGAGCAATGTTTTAGCAATAAAAAAGCAAGTTGCTGAAGCTAAGATCGTTGCTGCTGTATTAGACAATCCTTCTGAAAAACTTGACGGAATAAGTGCAAAAGCTTTACGGGCATTTAGTACTGGTAATATTAAAGAAATTAAACGGCTTAAGAAAAAGGCCGATATAATTTCGAAACAAGTCAGGAAATCCAAGGGCTTGGAATTTCAATTAGGCATGAGCCGTGAAAATTTTGGACGTTTCGGTTGGTTGATTGGCGAAGGTTTGCTCTGTTCAACTGTCAATAAAAAATTGTTGGTAAAAAATGGTTTTCATGAATATTATCTTGGCAGCCATGTCAATCAAAGTATTTCATTGTCCAGTTGGGCATTCAAAAGAGATAACAGCAACAGTTCATGGAAAAAAATCATTTACAATTATAAGTGGGATTTTGTTGGAACTGCTTTATATAAGAGCTTGCAGAATATACCGGCAAGCTGGAAAGGAAAAGTTATTTATTTTGAAGTGGCTGAAGGGATTGATGATATTGACAGTTTATATTTTAATGGTGAAAAGATTGGTGCAACGGGAACTGATACCGCTCGTTACTGGATGGCACCAAGAAAATATAGAATACCAGCAAAACTGATAAAATGGAACCAGAAAAATACATTCCTTCTTAAAGTAACTAATTTACGTGGTGGCGCTGCAGTACGCTCTTGCCCCAGGTTAACCGTAAAACAACGCAATATATCACAAACCCTTAAAACAGTTTCTATAGACTGGACTCATAAAACCTATGAGATTACCGCAGAGAAACAAAAACGATATGTTATAATGAGTCTTCTTGCTCCTTTTATGCTTTATCAGATTCCAACACGGAATTTTATCATTTCGCATGATAATTCGCCGGAATTTGCGGCATGGATGCAGGATGGTCAAGTTGTCGTTAAAAATCTCAAAAAATCTACTGCTCCCTTATATAAACTTGCCCGGGACGGTAAATTCTCCGCAAATTGGCTTATGCTGTGGAAAAAGAATAACAGCAAGCCACAATTGTTAATATTTGAAAAACAACCTGACACAATAGAAGTACAGAAAATTGATAAGCGGGTAAGTGGTATAAAATTCGGAAACAGTAAAGGAGTTAGTCGTGTTGTTGTCGGTTGGCCATATGGCACTTATGAGTTCAAACAAACAAATTGGGGTTCAGGATTAGCACAAGATATTGAAAATAAAATCAAGCGTTTATCAGCAATGATGCTGAATTTCCCCGTAAGTTGTGAAGAAATATTCTCGCTAGATACAAAGCACCGTAAAGTTAAGATAATTAACCAGTTCAAGTATATTAAAATTGCTGATGAATGGAATACGAAAGCGACTGAATATGCTTTCCTTCCGCCACTGGCTACTTTAGCGATGGACAACAAAATATTAGCTTCATCGCCGGAAAACATTATTGATTTTGGCATTCCTACAAAATTTGGTGATTTACGTGGAGTTCTAGGCAAAAATACAATTCAATATGAATTGGATATGCCTCCTGAAGCAAATTTTGCCTATATGAACATCGCAGGAAGAGAAGATCTGAAAAAGAAAATCAACAAAATGTTCAGCGGCGGTGTTAAATGGTCATGTGGAGGACACGTCCCTTGTGATGCATGGACTCCGGCAAATCCTACTGGGGGAAAGGTTAATTCTGTTGATTTGTTTGCCTGGTGTTTTGGTCTGGTGCCTTCCAATAGAGGACGGCTGTTTCTCTCCGAAGAAAATCGTAAGAAGCTTATTACAAGAACGGTACAGCGCTTTCAAGCTCCGATTGAAAATTATCAATACAAAGCATTTGTCCGCTTTCGCGAAGAGCCATTCTCCGGTATTCGTTACCCGGTTTTATTCAATAGTTTTTTCCCGAATAATACAAACTATGCTTCAGGTTTTGGTTCAAAAGTTATTTATGGTGACTTGAACGAAGCGTGTACTGTGATGTCATGGCTTGCGGCATTGTTTGCCAAGAATTATGGACAAGCTGATTTCATAAAAACAAACTGGTCATTTTTTAAATACGGCATGAGAATGTCAATGGTTTATGACGACTGGGCATATAATTCAAGCGGCTGCCGTGAATATGGTGTAGGAGCATGGATTGATATGTTGAATGGAGAATATCCTGGAATGATTAACTATGCTGCTATAGCAGAGATTGCTGGAGATATTCAAGAAAAAAACAATGGTATATATCGTGCTGCAAAACGCATGTTGCCAAGTGTGATGCGATTATACTTTAAAAAATATTTAGAAAAAAATTCATCTGAACTTACCAACCGAAACGGGAAATTGGAGTCTGTTTCTGTAGTTGTCGGCTTTAATGAAAATGATGGTGCGCGTTGTTATTCTACTCGCCCGAAAGGATTTAATTTCTATGTAGCAATGGATATCTTTGATATGTCACAGGGATTCAGCGCAGATTTAGCTATGCTTTATAAAAAGTATGCATTTACAGAGGTAAAAACATATCTTGACAAAACCGCATATCCAGCCTTGCTTGACAAAAACAAAAATTTTGTTCTAGGCGCTGCTTATCTGCCTCCATTTGCTTTATGGGGAACTCCTGAAAAAACATTGAACAAAATGATTGCAGATATGCTTAAACGCAGAGAAGCAAAACTGATGAATGATTGGCCTGGGATTACTCTTGATGCTAAAATAGGCAGTGTTATATACAGACAATACCCAAATGTTTTCTTGGCGGCTTATTCTCCGATGGACATTCGGGAAGCGGTATTCAATCCACAAAATAAAACTGTAAATATTGAAATATTCAGTAATAAATCTAACAATAAATTACAAATATTTTCCAAATATCGTCCTTCAAAGGTATTAATTAATGGAAAGATTCAAAAAATTATTTACTCTGATACAAAAGGTCTTTTGAATTTGGAGCTTTCAAGCGGCAAATCAAAAATTTTTATTAAACTCGGAGCAAAAACTACAGCTCAACACCTTATGACTAAAGGCTTAAAATAAAATGAAAAAACAAAATATAAAAGAAATACACTCGTTAACACAATATTTTATTACGCACAGCGGAATGATTGGTGATGATGGACTGCTGAATGACAGTTGTTATCCTGAAAGAAAATATTTTTCGCATGAAAGTTGGGCGGCTTCACCGAGATTCCCATATGAAGGATGGTATCGACGCACCAACGACGGAGCGAATCCGAGTTGCATGTCATACGGCTTTGCCGTTGTTGAATTGATGAATCTTGTTAAGGAAACAGGTAATCTTGAATATGTAGATAAGGCAAAGCGGCTTGCGGATTATGTGATCACATTTCAAATTACAGATTCCAAACGTTCAACTTATGGCGGCTTCGGTACTGGCGAACTGTTGAACGACAGCGCGCACCAGTTGCCGATGTCACTTATCTGGCTTTATAAACAAAGCGGATGTAAAAAATATAGAGACAGCGCATTGCTCTGCTTAGATAATTATGTTTTGAATCACCATTTTCAACGTGATGCAGATGGTGAGTTAACCGGTGTTTTTTACGACTATTACAGTGAAGAGCGTGGACGCTTTGAAAGTTGGGGGGCGCCGCAACGCTGTGCTCACTCGCCATTATGTTTCGCTTTTTCTCTGCTTGCCGCTTATGATTTGACTGGTGATGAAGAATATATGCTGGCAGTTAAAAAAGCCTACGATTGGTTGATGAAATCGTTTAACGGGGAATGCCTTGCCGCCTACAACGGTATTGTAATAGCTCCTGAAGATGAGGGCGGTAAAGTTACTGGTTTTGCGGAAAAACAAATAGTTCCAAGATATACCGGATACTTGATTCACACACTTTTAGGCGTTTATAATTATACTGGAGATAAAAAATATCTAGAAGAAGCCATTCGCTGTGCTGAACTGGTTTTGCTGGCTCAGCGTCAGGATGGAACATTTCCGTTGACCTTGGAACTTGAAAAGTATTTCCCGAATACTCAAAATGGTGCATATGGTTATTTAGGCGGAACTTTGCATCTATTGTATTTAGCTACCGGAGTCGAAAAGTATGAGCAAGCCGCACTCAAAGCAGTCAATGCTTTGGAGCTTGACCAGATTAGCAACCCGGACATGGAGCATCAATATGGCGGAATACTCCGTCGCGGCGGAGCGTCAGTGCTTGAAGGCGTAGTTCGTCCTTTTGGGTACGGCTTTGTGGTCGATACCTTCCAGACTTTGCTCAATCTACAGGGAGTCAACATGATATTAGGCAAACAGGATTATATCGGTTTACAAGATTCGTTGAACTTGACTTAAGCATATTTAAAAAGAGGGCAGTACGGGTTTAGCCAGTACTGCCCTCATTGATAATACAATAGATTATTCTCCGAAGTATTCCATGTTCATTAATTTCTCTTCAATTGCTTTGATCTGCGTGCCCATTAAATTGGGGGAATAAAGACTGCGCAAATTGGCGATGTTGTGTTTTTCCATAGCTTGTTTGAGCGCATTATTGGCTTCGTATAAATCCGCGATGGATTCCTTTACATTGAAACGCCCTGGTGAGGTCGGTGCCGGAGGCCAGCGGGAATCTGATACGAACGCGCTGGTTAATGTTTTCATTGCCAGATCAAGTTCTTTGTCCAGCTTATCCAAAGACATATTAAGATGGGAGCTCACTGCTTTGATGCCGTTAAGTATTGCCAGGCATACGGGGTCCATTATGAGTGAATATTCGGTATTCGCCCAGGCTTTTGCGGTTCCGCCATGCCATGCTACGCCGTTTTCGATGCAGTTAGTGTATTCATTAGCAAAGGTCTTAGTGGAAGCGGCGATCACCTCTGAAGGTGTTGATAGCTCATAGCCGCACTCGATAGCGGTATCCAGGAGTTGTTTGAAACGACCAACACTTTCCGGTTCAGGCTCGAAGAAACGTGCTTGATTAAATTGTTTAACGTAGAAATAAGCTGATGTGCCTATGTATTCCGCGTCCTCAGCGTAAGGCATGATAAATGAACCGCTTGTGCCAATGCGCTCCTGCCATTTCATAAACATAGTACGTATTTCATCAATAGATACAGGTTCGTCACGCATGCCTTCGGTCGCGCCCATCAGGAACCAGAGCATCGGATTAGCCATGCAGTCTGAACGGAAAATCATATTCAAACCGTTTTCAGAAGTCGACGGATTAGTGATAAATTTTAAGAATTCAGGTTTATCCTGTATGTAATCTTCTATTTTGAAAAGATGATTTTTATTGCTGTGCCCCTGAATATCATAGGAAAGCCCCGTGGCTTTTCTGATTTCGTCGAATGACAATAACAAAGAATCGGCATCCATTACAAGATTTTTGAATCCTGCTTTTTTGTAAAGATCCGGCAAAGCTGATGACCAGCCGCATTCAGGATTCCAACCAGTTTCGGGACGCACGTCAAGGTATTTTTCCCATACGTCAATACCATATTTTAAAGTATCCAAGCAAATTTCGTCTGGGATATTTGTCAACATGATATGAATATGAGGAGACGCAACCGGTTCAATTTTATTTTGTTTGATTAAGTTCTTGAGCTTTTCCAACACTTCGGGAGCCTGAATTGCCATTTCTTCAATGGTTTTTCCAGAAGCTTCAAAAGCAATTTTATAATCGCCTTCTGCGACTAAATCAAAAAGTGGTTCGTATGAGTTTTTCATCACCCACTGACGGCGTGCCGGATTGAGTTGTGAATATTGAATATTCGCGTGCGGCATGAAAATAATTTTGTTCTTTTCCATCTTTTTTCCTTTTATTTGTTAGATTATAAAAAAATGACTTTATTTTCTATTTTGTCTTATTCTTTTTTATTTATTATATTGATTCGTTATAAAACCATGGACAACGTTTACATAATGGGTTACAGCCGCGCCGGAATTTTTCTGCCGTTGCGCCATAAAACAATTTATACACACCCTCTTTGACGACATTGCCGAGGATAAAGTCATTAAAATCAACACAAAAATGCGCATTGCCGTCAGGATTGATATGCAAATGACGATAAGGCATCATGCATTGTATACTTTCATCTTTAAGTTTAATTTGCGGGTTGAACCAATCGAGAATATTTTTACTGCTGAGTTCATAAGGAAACAATTCAACTTCTATCGGATATTGTCTGTTCTCTATTTCCGCTATAACCGCCGGGAGTTTATTTATCCATTCACCAAATTCATCCGTTACCCATGATTCAAGTTTTTTTGCGTCCTGCTTAAAATCCTTTTTTAGCCATTTAGTGTAACAATCAGCTTGATCCGGGCTGCAGTAAATAAGGTTTTGATACATTGTCTTAGTAAATCCGATCTTGGCCAATTCAATAGGGAATTCCACCAGTTCATCAATGTTTTCCTCGCAAATCGTCAATAAATTTATGATTTCCACTTTTGCGGAATCCAGTTTCTTTATACCTTTAATAATTTTTTTGTAAATACTCTTTTTGCCCCTGATTTTTTCGTGAACCGCTTCCGGTCCGTCCAATGACACAAAAACCGTATCGACAGTATCGTTAATCACTTCATAAAACTGCTCAAGCAGGACCCCGTTAGTAACTAATGAAACTTTGAATCCATTCTTCTTCAAGGCTTTGACAATAGCAGTAAAATGCGGAGAAACAAGCGGTTCGCCGCCCCAGATTATAAACTCAGGACTAATATTTTGCTTTAAAGATTCAAGACTGATTTCGTCGATTATTTTCAGCCAGTCAGCCAGCGCTAATTCAGATGCCGGCTTACCGTGCATAAAGCCTTTTTCGCCCCACTGCCCGCAAAATGAACAACGCAAGTTGCATTTCCAGGTTAATTGCAAATGGATCAGTTTCAGTTTCATCTTCAATATTCCAAAATTTTAAAACAGTTGCCGTTAATTTGATACAGATTTCCGGCAACTGACAAATATATTGCTTAATTGCTTTAAGAAGTAACTTTTTCAAAAACTACTGATTTAATATTCAGCTTAGTTCCTGGTTTAAGTTTTCCCAGGAATATGCAAGGTACTCTGACTTTTTTAAAGTCTTTTTTCGCTGTGAATTCAAGGATTATATCTTTGCTTTTATTTGGCAACAGATTATCCGCTGCATGAGCGCCTTCCCCAATTCCGCTCCATGGTTTACCATGCATAATAGCAGCTGCCGTTATTTTACCAGCTTGATCAGCCTGAAGCGATATTTTTATTTTGTATTTTGTCCCTTTCTCAATTTTTCCTGAAAAAATAAACATTAACTGAATATTACTGAAACTTTTCAGATTGCTTTTCTCAATCTTAATTTGCAATGAGCCTGAACCGGGTTTTGCGGGGTCAACTGCATACTTTTTGGTTGTTTTACAGCCCTTTGCACTGTAGATTGAGATGCCGCTTTTGAACTTGTTCGATGCATCCCATTTCTTTAATATGTCAGTACTGGCTTGCGCGAGAACTGAACTCCCTACGATAAATGCTGCAACTGAAAAAGCTATTTTTTTAAACATACTTACCTCCTTTTTGACATTTTTATGTCAGGTTAATTTAATAATTTCAGCAACCAAAATAGTATGCTGGATATAGTTTATTACGATTAATTCAGCACCAACCAGCCCCAGTCAGCGGCGCGTTTCCCGTCGGCAATACCTGGAGTCCATTGCAGCCCAGAGCCAGAAGATGACAGCCCGGGTCGGTAACTTCGCTACCGGGAATCACAATTGCCGGCAGACCTTTTCTTTTAAGCCATTCCTGCGCAAAAGGTACGCCTTTAGAAGTATCGTGATCTGTAACAGCAAAAAAGTCAAGGCCTGAATCCACTGCTTTAAAAAGCACTTCGTCCAGTACATCTCCATCAGAGAATTCTGTATGAATATGTAAATCACCTTTAAGCATATAACGCTGTTTTTTCTCAAGATAAATCATCTGCAATATTCCAATGAACGTTTCAAACCATCTTCAATATCTTCTGTTAATTCGTACTCTATCACACCCGGACAATGAGAACCTTTTAATGCTTCCCAAATAACACCCCAGTCAAGCTTGCCTTCTCCGCAAGCGCAAGGTTTAAGAGAGCCGCTTGCGTTCAATGCAAAGTCTTTTAGGTGGAGATAACTGATTTTCGGAAGAAACTCTTGATAAAGAGAAATAATTTCATTTTCATCCATCCCGACGGCTCCGAGATTAGCCGGATCAAAGACTATTCCAGCCGGATGTTCCAGTTCATTGAAAAGCTTGACAAGTTTGTCTTTGACCGTTGTCGTGCTGTCAAAATGCCTGATGCCATCAAGGTATTCCTCAACTCCTCCGTGAGTTTCGATAGCGGGCAATACATTGTGTTCCTGCCCATATTTCAATACCTCATTAAGCATCTTTATCATGAAATCCCAGCGTGCGCCAACTACTTCTTCTACTGGACTGAAACCAGCGAATATTCGAAGATTTTCTATGCCCAGCCGTTCAGCAATATCAATAGCTTTTTTAACATTTTCCATTGCTTTGAAACATTCATTTTCATCTGCTGAGGTAAAATCATTACCAGTGGAAGCACAAAGCAGTTTAATATTATATTGCCTGAATAATCTTTTTACTTTGAAAATTTCCTGATCACTGGCATCTAACTGCAAAAAATCATTTTCATGTCCGCCAATCCCCAGTTCCAACAAATCCAAACCCATATCACGAGTTATCTCGAGTTGTTTTTTCAACGGAGTTTCACGAAAACCCCATGACGCATTTCCAATAATCATTTTGCTTTCTCCCAGTCAAACAACACCTTAAATACATCATCGCCTTTAGCGTCTTTGTACTCAAATGCCTCATGGCATTCAGCAATCGGCCAAACTTCTATCGGTAAATGTTTTGTGTCGAATTTACCTTCGCTCATCCACTGCAAAATTTGTTCTTTGCAACCCGATTCCAACGCGCAACTCATGCTAATCGTACAGTTTGTCGTAAACCAGCGATGCCATGAATCCATAATAATTGTTTCAGGATAATCGCCCTGCAAATGAATATGCGCGGGTTCATCATGATCCCAGCCGGCATTTTTGATATATTTATGCAGAGTGCCGACGATTTCGGCATTGCCGCTGCATTCCATCAATTTATCAACCATATTGCCGCCTGTAAGTTCTTTTATTTTTTCCATTTCGCTGCCGTCAGCCAAGAAAACGTGGTCAGCGTAATGTTTGGCGATTTCACAACGAAATGGCGAACGATCAATACAGATTATTTTTGCCGTCGGGTTCAATATTTTAAGGATTTGAACCGCGCTAATACCGATCATTCCTGCGCCAGTTACCAAGATAGTTTCATCATCAACAAATTTAAAACGCCTTGCGCCTTTGAGTGGAACACAAGCTAAATATCCCAGTACCGCGTCTTGATCACTGACATTATCAGGGATTTTTACGGCATAATCAAATGGCGACGGTGCTGTCTCACTATTTTTAATTGCATACTGTACGCTGCCGCCCCATGCCGCGCAAACTTCCCCGAATTGACGACATTCATTAATCATAACCCGGTCGCCGACTTTCAAATCAGTTTTCGCGTCAGGCCCGATATACTCGACAACTCCGGCATTTTCATAACCCGGAACCAGCGGATACCAGCATTGTTCAGGATGTTGCTGACCACGCCATGTCTTCATGTCGGTCCCGGAACTGATCGCACTCATAGTTGTCCGGCAAACAATACTGTCCGAAGTCATTTCTGTTAACTTTATATCACGAAACTTCGCTTCATGCGGCCGTTCCATGACAATAGCTTTGGATGTAGATATATTCATTATAGCACCTTTTAAGTTTTTCTATATGGTATTATATATGGTATTGATTAAGAAATCAACAGTAAAAACAAAAAAAGTGCTATAAGATTGGTTTGCTAATTATTTACTTGTTCTATTTTTCTGTTAGAGTGGCTTTTATAAAATTATAAGTATCATGGGAGCCGAACAGAAGCGGCCTGATAGCCCAAAGCTCCTCCAAAGCGTCTTTGCTTTTATCAATACGAACCAGCATGAAGGATAGCTTATCTCCGAGTAGAGGCAGATTGTTTCTTGAATAAAAAACAAATTCAGAGAGAGGAATAGCAACTTCAATTATATAGCCATTACGTTTATTTTCTCTGAAAGTTTTATAGCCAATGCGCAAACCTTCCATAGTTTGCTCTACACGCGATAAAAATGGACCACGTCTAAGATTTACACTATGCATGGCATCAAAAATACTTCCTGCCGGATTGATAATAATTTCCCAGTAATTTTTAAATCTAGTATCCACCATTAAAAATACTTCAATACAGTCATTTTTATAGATTTGGGAATCTCTTGCCTCTTTTTTTGCGATAATATCTGCATCAAAACATTTAGCGGCTACAAATATATATTTTTTATTCCAGCCAATCCGCCAAATTGTTTGAGGATTTTTTCGTTTATTTTTTTCACCAATCTTAAATTCATTTTCAAACAGTAATGCATTGTGCCAGGCAGCTTCATTTATTATTCCATCAATAATAATCGGCTGTTTAATGAATGGAATATTCTTACAAACGGCTTTCGGCCAGTCAGGAGATTTTAAAATTTTCTTTAATATTTGTTCGGCTTCTTCGGCTTCCCAGGTAAATGCCCGTAATTCTTTTTTCATTATTTTCAGTGACTTTCGCGCCATGAAATCTTTTAATCTCGGATTACAGTCATTTTGCTTTTTTGCGGTTTTTATTATTTTTCCCGCTTTTAATACCCATGGTTCCGCTTTTAACTGAAGGCTCAACGCAAAAAGAATAATACCTGCCATAAAAGAATAAGATTTGATTTTCATAGTAACAACCTTTTATCTGGAGTTTAACCATTGATCAATGTCAATCGCAACTTCCATTTTTTTATTTGCCGCTTTAATTGCTTCAAATATCATTATTGACGGAATCGCACCTTCTCTAAAATTACAAAATGCTGAACGATATTGACGTAAATTACGAAAAAATGCAATTGACTGCTTTTGAAACCCGTCCTCAGGCGCGAATTCAACTTTTTCAGTTCCCTCTGCATCTCGTATTGTCAGTTTAGAATATCTTTCAGAGAGCACCGCGGATGTCCCGTCTCCGAAAAGTTCTATGAAAAACTTAGATATATCATTTCCTGCCATCCCTGAATCAGTAATAATTATATTACCGATAACGCCGTTTGCAAATCGAAAAGAAGCCGTTAAAGAGCCGTGAACGCAATTGTTTATCGTTGAAACGTTTTGCATTGCACTTACCGCAACAGGTTCACTTCCAGCTAAAAGGCGTAGTCCTTCAGCGGCATAAACACCTTGAGAAAGGATGTGTCCACCGCCGATATCCTTTACGCTTCCCGGCATAGCGTTAGCCCATTGAACATCAGATATTTGGCTGACAATCAAATTGGGATTCAATATTTCGCGTCTAAGTTTTTCTATTAAAGAATGAAACCTTATTTTATATCCAGCTTGGAAAAAGATAGGAAATCTTTTTAAGATACGATTCATTTTCCTAAGTTCACCGGGAAGCAGCGTTAATGGTTTCTCCATAAAGACAGCCTTGCCCAGCAGCACGTTACATATCTGGAG
>Ga0255410_1007_pt1 | contig 40289 bp, 28 predicted proteins | sample CelNoTSeSYBR01J2_FD_182126 | JGI IMG/M metagenome (GOLD analysis project Ga0255410, IMG submission 182126) | Sediment cell enrichment communities from methane seep in Santa Monica Basin, California, United States - CellEnrichment... | ecosystem: Environmental > Aquatic > Marine > Cold seeps >... | reverse complement strand
ACTATAAATGTTCAGCCCCCATAGTGTAATGACCCTTTATTTCGTTGTCACTTAAGTCCCGGCTGTAAATCAGAAACTCATCGACTTTGCCCTTTAAAAAATTACCGGGCTTACCGTTATTGGTATTGTCGTTGTTATCTAATACCAGCCAGCGTATACAGCCAATAGCTAAACGGGCTTCACATTTGTATGTTTTAAACCCTTTAGTGCTGACATGGTCGGATTCCAGTTTTGTACCATTGAGGAATAAGTGCACCTCTTGTTTGTCATTAACCATTCTATTGCGCAAAACCAGTTGAAACCAGTTCAGGCTGTTGACGTAACCGCCCGGGGAGAACGCGTTGACATCATCAAAATCCACAGACTCATTGCCGATATCTAATTCAAATTGCCCGGCAGCCAGCTTGTGGCTGGCTTTGGTGCCTTTATAGTAAACCGCATATTGAGCAAAGCCACTGGTGGAGTTTCTCATATAGCATTTGCCAAAAATACCATCCCAGTTGTCTAAACTATCAAATTTTACCCAAATTATAATTGTAAAATTATCTGAACCATCAAAGTTAATGTGCTCATTTCCAGGGATTTCAATATAAGTGCTTACGCCGTCAAGCTGTATTGCCCGCTTGCCTTTCCACCAGCGTCCGCGTGTCCATTTATAATCGCCTTTTATATTTCCGTTATAATTGTCCGCATTGAAGTTTTCTCCTTCGTGCCCCTTTGCTGAATTTTTTATAATATCACCTTCACCATCCTGGAAATTTAAGTTAACTACGCAAGTGGGGTCAGTGCTGCACTGCTTGTTAAAATGTAGCCAGCGGACATAGCGGGCTTTTGCCCGGCTTTCATTAAAAGCAGGCATCAGCATAGCTGAAAGAATTGCTATGATGCCAATAGCAAAAAGCAATTCAATAATTGTAAAATGACGCCGATTATAAATCATGTAGTTAGTTCCGATATTATATTACAAAAACAAAATGTATATTGCAAATATATACCCTGAAATGTAAAAAAACCAGCAATTAACTAAAGTTTATTAGCACTTTGGGGGGGATGTTAGTGTTTTGTAGTAATCAATGGTATTCAGCGCCCATTGCATGATGAGCTTTGATCTCATTATCGGTTAAAGTGCGATTGTAAACTAAAAATTCGTCAACTCTGCCTTTGAAAAAATTATCAAGTCTGCCATCTTTAGTAGGTTCGTATGTTTTAGTTGCCGGGTTGTATGTTGTTACCAGCCAGCGTATACAGCCAATAGCTAAGCGGGCCGCGCATTTTCCTTTTTCATAAACGACAAAGTTAGTACCGCGGGATTTTAGCTTGATGCCATTAAAAAATACGTGAACCTCTTGTTTGTCATTAACCATTTCATTACGTAGAGTCAGTTGAAACCAACTTGTAGTATCAAGCAATATATTTTTTTCGCCTTCTTCGCCAACATCATCAAAACCAACACAGACACTTGCGACATCTACTTCAAATTGTCCTGCTGCTTCCGTGTCGCTATATGCTGTTCCATCAAAATACATATCATATTGAGCATAGCCAGTGGTCGCGTTCCTCATATAGCATTTGCCGAAAACACCATCCCACTTTCGTAAACGATCAAATTTTACCCAGATTATGATAGTAAAATTATCATCTTTATCAAAATCTATATGTTTAACATGAGGAAATTCTACATAAGTACTTGTGCCGTCAAACTGCAAGGCTTTTTTGCCTTTCCACCAGCGGCCTTGTACCCATTTGTAGTCGCCTTTTGCAATTCCGTTATAATTCTTGGCATTAAAACCTTCAGCTTCATGGCCTTGAGCTGAATTTGTTAAGATATTACCCTCGCCGTCCTGGAAGTCCAGATTAATCACGCAAGCGGGATCGGTGCTGCATTGTTTATTGAACTGTACCCAGCGGATAAAACGGGCTCGTGCACGGCTTTCGGCAAGACTAGGCAATAGAATAGCGAAAAGAATTGCGATGATGACAATAGAGAAAAGTAATTCAACAACTGTAAATTTACGACGAGTTCCAACCATGCAATAACCTCCAAAATTATATAAAAAAAGTATCTATTGTAAATATACATCCTGAAATTTAGAAATCCAAATAAATAGCGAAAATTTATTAGTGTGTTTGTTCGGGTGTTAGTATTATGGTCGGCAAAAGTTGAGAGGCATAAAAAAAAAGACCATCCGTCGGGATGGCCTTTATTGTTATTAGATGTATTTTTATATGAACATGACTGGACCAGATTTTTCGGCCAAGGCGGCGAAGTTAGCGACGCCGGCTAGCTCGACGTTATCCAGCAATTCAGCTTGCTGGATTCCCATCATATTCATTGCCATTTCGCAGGCCAAAAGCTTGACCCCCATTAATCTGGCTTGCCCGATAATTGTTGGCAAGTCATCAATGTTTTTGTTTTTCATGACATTTTTCATCATAGCGGTTCCCATGCCCATCATGTGCATTTTGGATAATGCGAGCTTTTTCGCACCGCGCGGCATCATCATGCCGAACATTTTACTGATGAGGTCTTTTTTGACTTTAGGTGGATGATCTTTGCGTAGAACGTTCAGTCCCCAGAAAGTGCAGAAGATGGATACTTCGTGTCCCAAAGTCGCGAAGCCGGTTGCGAGGATGAATGCGGCGAGGGCTTTGTCCAGGTCGCTGCTGAATAAAACAATAGTTGTTCGTTTCGGCATAGTCGTTAATGCGCCGCTTGAAGAAGGTACGGACTTTGCACCTTTCTGAACCAGGGCTTTGACCAGGCCGTCGCTTTTTTCTATTGATACGACGGTGTTTCCGGTTGATTCGCACCATGCGGGAAGGTCGTTGTAAAAACCGGCATCACTGGCGGTAACTTTGAGGGTTTGTCCTTCGGTCATTGCATCAAGTCTATTTTTTACCTGTACGATAGGGCCTGGGCATTGCAGGCCGCAGGCGTCGAGTTCAAGCGGTGCATCAGGGGTTTCGGTATTAAAAACCGAACATGATGCTGATGTCGCCGCGCAAGGCGCATATTTCACATTAGTGTTGAGTGCGTCACGATTAAATAATTTCCAGGTCATATATCCTCCACTGAGGTTTTTTACGTTATAGTTTTGTTCTCTGAGATAGCGTTCGGCCAGATATCCTCTGGCACCGACTTTGCAGAAAACGATTATTTCTTTATCTTTTGGTAATTGGTCGAGATTGTCACGGAGTTTTCCAAGTGGAATATTTACCGATCCGGGAATAGTTCCGCACAGGGCTTCATCTTCTTCGCTAACGTTCAGCAGAAAATCATCTGCTTTGAGCTCTTCAGGCGAAATTACTATAGTATCGCCTTTGATAATGTTTTCAGCGACAAAACCAACATAGTTTATCGGGTCTTTAGCTGAACCGAAAGGCGGCGCGTAAGCCAGTTCGAGCTCTGCCAGGTCACTGACGGTCATACCTGTGCGGATGGCGCTTGCCAGCAGGTCGATGCGTTTGTCGACACCGTCACGACCTATTACTTGTGCTCCCAGTATTTTTCCGCTTTTTTCGAACATCACTTTCATGAACAGCGGCTCTGAACCGGGGTAATATGAGGCGTGTGAAGCAGGAATAATATAAGTTTTCAGGTAATCTTTACCCACTGCTTTCAGGGCTGCTTCATTTATTCCCACTGAGGCGGCATTCAGGTCAAACAGTTTACATATTGAAGTCCCCAGAGTACCATTATAAGTATCCTTCGCGCCAAAAATATTGTTGGCGGCGATTCTGCCCTGACGATTGGCGGGACCGGCGAGGGGAATCATTGCCGGAGTATTTAAGATTGGATTGATTACTTCGATTACATCGCCAGCCGCGTATATATCAGGGTTGCTGGTGCGGAGGTTAGCGTCTACTTTAATGCCGCCGCGCTCGCCCAGATTGAGTCCGGCCTTGACAGCTAATTCATTATTGGGTTTCACTCCAACGCTCATGATAATTAATTCGGTCGGGATTTGTGTACCGTCCTGCAGAATAACAGTATGTTTTCCGGTGTCGTGTTTAATTTCGCTGACACCGTTGCCGAGCTGCAGCTTTACGCCATTTTCGCTAAGCTTATCTTCCAGCATGCAGGACATTTCCCCGTCTAAAGTCGATAGAACATGCGGCAGCATTTCAACTAGAGTCACTTCAACGCCGCGTTCAACGAGGTTTTCTGCGACTTCAAGCCCAATAAAACCCCCGCCGACAACAACCGCGTTTTTCACGCCGCCGTCGACTCGTTCTTTGATACGGTCCACATCTGGAATCGTCCATAAAGTCATTACATCAGGATCATCCACGCCGGGAATCGGGGGGATAAGCGGGCTGGAACCGGTTGTCAGCAATAATTTGTCGTATGACTCGGTGTAAACTTCGCCGCTTTGAAGATTCTTTACCGTGACTTCTTTTTTGTCTGGATTGATTTCTACAGCTTCCTGTTGTATTCGGACTTCAATCCCGGTACGTCCTTTGAATTTTTCAGGCGTCATAACCATAAGGCTTTCGCGTTGCTTAATCACCTCACCGATATAATACGGCAAGCCGCAGTTGGCGAATGACATATATTCGCCGCGTTCGAAAACGATTATTTCAGCAGAACTATCCAAACGGGCAGCTCTTGCAGCAGCACTGGCGCCGCCTGCGACTCCACCTATAATTAATAATTTCATAGTAATTCTCCTTTTTTATGTTTAAGTTTTTAATCCGTTTATAATTAATTCAAGTGCATAATCATACGTGCTTGTTTTGTTGTTATTTAAATCAAATCCTGGCAGGATTCCGTTGAATTCACCCCATAATGCGTCTGCCGCTTTTATGGGGATTACTGCTTCTCTGATTGAACCGTCTGATATTCCTTCTTTAACAAGTTTTACTAATAATTCATTAATATGACGGTTTTCAGCCATGCTTGAATTCAAAAACTTACTGTCAATACCGCAACCGCCACTGTGTTGCTTATAGCTTTGCAGCGCGCAATAATATTCCGGGTTTTCCTCCTTGAAAAGCAGAAAAGCTTTTGCCACTTCAGAAATTTTATTTAATCCGGAAGCTTTTTCGATTGATGCTTTTTTCATATATTGAATCACCAGCCGTAAACTTCTGCCGACGATTCCGATACAGAGTTCATTTTTATTCTTAAAATAATTATAGAGAGAACCCTTGCTTAATTCAGCATTTTTTGCGACATCATCCATTGTCGAATGATCAAAACCCTGCGAAAAAAACACTTGTTCAGCCGCGTCAAGAATCATATTCTCGCGATTCTCGCGTTCTCTGGCTTTTCGTTCTATTGTACCCATATTTTTATCCTTTTATGGCTTGTGGTCAAAAAATGACTATCAGTCAGTTTGTTATATAATAATAGGGCTGGAAGTGATATTGTCAAGTAAAAAAGTAAAAAAAAGATAAAACTACTGAATACACGTAAGCTATTATTCTTTTTTCTAAATCTTTCTTTTAACTTTTTAGCCCCCGCAGGGGAGCGGTACTTGGTTAGCCTCGGGCGTGAGCCCGTGGAAAAAGGTTTTGTATATAATTCAAGCCCCCGCAGGGTGGCGGCACAAAAATGAAACATAGACTTTGTGCCGCCACCCTGCGGGGGCTGATTTTTTTATTTATAATTCCACGGGCTTACGCCCGAGGCTAACCATATGTCGCCCTCTGCGAGGGCTTAGGAAAAGAACTGACGCATTTCATACACAGGGAAATGCAGTAGCCCTGTTTATTTATCGTTGTAGCCGCTTGGATTTTTTTGAATCCATTTCCATGCTGAGGATATAATGTCATGAGCGTTTTCGAATTGCGGTTTCCAGCCAAGTGCTTCACGCGCGAGATCTGAACAGGCGATCAGGCGGTCAGGGTCTCCGCTGCGGCGCGGCGCGATTTCGGCTGGAACCGGATGGCCCGTAACTTCACGGGCGGCTTCGACGATTTCTTTTACGCTTAAACCGTTACCGGTGCCGAGATTGTAGTGTCCGCTTTTAGGAGCGTCCAATGCGAGCATATGGGCTTGAGCCAAATCCAGAATATGGATATAGTCACGGACACAAGTGCCGTCCGGAGTGTTGTAGTCATCGCCAAAAATCATGATTTTATCGCGTTTTCCTTGGGCGACTTGCAGGATGATTGGAATAAGATGTGTTTCAGGACTGTGGTCCTCGCCAAAGTTTTCAGACGCTCCGGCGGCGTTAAAGTAACGTAAAGCGGCGTATTTGATGCCGTGAATTTTGCTGTACCATTTGAGGACTTTCTCGAAACAAAGTTTTGATTCGCCATAAGGATTGATAGGACATTGAGTGGTAGTTTCCCGGATCGGGCTTTCTTCAGGTTCGCCGAAAGTCGCCGCGGTACTGGAAAATACGATAGTTTTGACATTTCCCGCGACGGCGGCGTCAGCGAGATTGATACCGTTGGCGAGGTTGTTGCGGAAATATTTTGAAGGGTCTTTCATGGATTCGCCGACCAGAGAAAAAGCCGCGAAGTGCATGATCGCGTCAAAATTACCTTTTTCGCAAACGTCAATGATGAAATCCCGGTCGCCGAGATCGCCTTCAATGAATTCAGCACGGGGATCAACAGCATTACGATGCCCGGTAACCAATGAATCAAAAACGCTTACCTCGTAGTCTCTGTCCAATAAATATTCGCTACACGCACTGCCTATATAACCCGCTCCGCCACAAACAAGAACTTTCATATTATCATATCCTATCTTTTTTTATAAAATTATTAAAATCTGTTGTCATTTAAATTAATACGCAGAGTCTTTTTTGCAAATCACATAGCAAATAAATTTTACTGATAAATTCTAACGTAATCAACATAATATTTCAGGGGCAATATTGCTGGATCAAGAGTTTTTCCCCAGGTTCCACCGATAGCTAGATTGATTAGCAGAAAAAAAGGCTTCCTGAAAGCATTTTGCTTACCTTCACCCGCGTCATCATTTATCGTATAAGTAAAATATTTTTTGCCGTCAACAAAGAAAACTATTTTTTCGGAATTCCAGTTTATTGCATAAATATGAAAATCATTGTAGGGCTTAGGAATAACAATTTTTTTTCCAGCGCCTTTATGTTTGCCGGTCGCTAATGATTTGTAATGAACAGTTCCATGAATAATATCCGGTTTCCTGCCAATGTTTTCCATAATGTCAATTTCACCACATTTCGGCCATTTGCGACTTGTTCCAAGCATCCAAAGTGCCGGCCACGAACCATTGCCAGTAGGAATTTTAGCTCTAATTTCGATGCGACCATACTTCCATGCAGCTTTTCCTCTGGTCAAAATACTTGCGGAAGTATATTGTGTAAATTCGTTTTTTTTGCGCCAATCGCTGGAGCCTTTTTGGTAACGGGCGTTTTTAAATTTTTCTTTGCGAGCTTCAATAATAAGCATGCCGTTTTCAACTCTGACATTTTCTTTTCTGGCCCGCGTGTAGTATTGCTCTTCTTTATTACGAACAAAACCCTCTTCGTAATTCCATTTTTTCGCGTCCGGCAGGCCCGTGTAATTAAATTCCTCCGCCCAAACTAATTTGCGCTTATTTTCTCCGGTAACTATTAATGCATTCAGAAATGCCAGAATCAAAATAATAAGTTTCGTAAGTTTGCGGTTCATATCTATACCTCCTTAATAGTACAAGACTGTTATTTACTATACTAATGGATCGATTCTTTTTTGCAAATTATATAACAAATAAATTTCAAAGGAATTGCCAGATGTAATAAAAACCAGTTTTTTTAGGAAAAATAACTTTTTCCCTATTGACAAAAAAGAGCTTTGTTGTATAATAATGATAGCGCTAACATTTTTGTAACAAAAAGAAATTTAAAATATGATCTCAATCGATAAAATAGCAAAAGAAGCAAAAGTGTCATCAATGACAGTATCGCGTGTGTTTGATCCTCGTCATGCTAATAAAGTCAGAGCAACGACTCGTGAGCGGATACTGGGAATTTGTAAAAAACATGATTACTCGCCGAAATATTCTGCCCGTTCATTAGCCAGCGGCAAGACTTTTACAGTTGGTCTAGTACTTAATGATTTTGCCTCAGGATTGTCATCGCCGACTTTGAATCTTGTAATTGATTCCATAATAAAAGAGTTGGAAAAACATTCATACAGTTTGAATATGATTTATTGTCCCGGAAAAAATTTAGATGAGATGAATGATAAAATTCTTGAAATCGTTTATTCCAAACGTGTTGACGGTTTTTTGTTCTTCGGGGAAATGTTGACCCAAAACAGTATCGAAAAACTCAAAAATACCAGTATCCCCGCTGTTATTGTCAGTATGCCTTCATCAAGGACGCTGCAGGAACATGTTTCTTATGTACATGCGGACAATCATCCGGCTACTCGTGCTGCTGTCGCTCATCTTAAAAATATTGGAGTAAAGAAGCTTGCCTGTATAGATGTCGTGAGTTCAAATAATTTCTGTGTTGAACGTACAGAATTATTTCACAGGGAAGCTGAAGTGGCTGGTTTGTCTACAAAGAATTTCATTTGTGATTATAGATATAAGCATGTTCAGGCAATCCATAATTCATTTGAATGGACCTTAAAGAACTGGAAAGAACTTGAGGAATATGATGCTTATGTTTTCAGCAATGACTTGATGGCGATAGGTGGGGTAAAAGCTATTGAATCAAAAGGACTGGTTATAGGCAGAGATAAAGCTATCATCGGATTTGATAACATTGAGGAAAACATAAATTATTTTACTGATGAGCCGGTTATTACAACGATTGCGCCGCCACATTGGGATTTAGGAAAAGAAACTGCTAAGCTATTAACTGAGCAAATTAGCAGCAATAGCCGAAAATCAATTCGTTTAGCATTGCCATCTAAATTAATAATACGTCGTTCAAGTCTAATACCTAAAAACAATAATTAAAATCAAAAAATGGAGGCAGTATGGAAAGGAACAAAAGATTTGATTCATTAAACAGTTAATTTATAAAACAAGGAAAAGAAATTATGAAAAACGGAAATATTTTTACTCTTATTGAATTGCTCGTTGTGATAGCTATTATAGCTATTCTTGCCGCAATGTTGCTTCCGGCGCTAAATAAAGCCCGTGACAAGACAAAAGCTATAAGTTGTGCAAGTAATTTAAAGCAATTGGGATTAGTATCAAGTCTATATCAAAACGATTGGGATTCATTCTTTCCGCCAACAAAGATGAGTTATCCTTTAAATGCTGACGGCTTGATTCCTTGGTCGGGGCATTTCCATTTTACCTACAAAACTCCAACTAAAACATTTGATTGTCCAGGTTCAGCAGAAACTCTAACTAGTAATTTAAGAACAAATCAAAGGATTTCCTATGGCGCAAATTATTATCATTTAGCTACTTCTGTATTTTACGGGGGAGATTCAAAGCTACCTGCAAAGGCAAATCAAATCAAAGCTCCTTCACGAACTATAAACATGGCAGATAGTATAGTTGTAGGAACAACGGATGGGAATTATGTAATTTATTCAACTTGGAGTTCTGATAGGGTGCCGTATGGCGGTAGGCATTCTCAAATTGCCAACATTGCGTGGGCTGATGGCAGAGTTAGTGGATTGAAATGCACTAGCACCAACTTTAATCAAGAACATGGATGGGTGTCTAGTTCAGCCCAAGTCGGGACTCGTCCCAATTATTATGATCGTACTAATAAAAGGTAGTAGTTTTAATGAAAACACAAAAGCAGCTCTTTCAACTTATATTGTTAATGATATTTATAAATTATACACAAACTGGAATGTCCAAAGGAATAGACAATAAACTAAACTCTTATAAAGATATAGCAAAATTAATTCTGAAAGGAAATCTTGAATTAAAAAATAAAGAACAAGAGTTAGTAAAAATATTAACAAGTAAGTCTTCAATAATGAATCGTATAGCAGCAGCTCGTGGGTTGGGCTATACCTGCTCAAATGATAAGGCAAGTCTAGAAGCATTGAAAAAAGCGGTATTTCATCCAAATCCTACACTGTCATCTCAAGCTGCTATTGCATTGGCTAGACTAGGTGAACCCGGCAGGATAATTTTACTCGAAATACGGAAAAACGCATCCTCTCCTTCTCGACGCGCACTTGCCGCAATGGCCTTGCGTGCTAAAGGCCCAGAGAAGCTTGAAAGAGGTATGGTTTCTCTTGCTACTCCTATTAATAAAGTACTTTATCCTGTATGGAATCAAAAAAAAGCTAGTATCGAAAATGGTAGTTTTGAATATATTCTTAAAGGAAAACCTTTACATTGGAAAGTGGATTTTAAAGACGATGCGAAAGGGAGTTGGGTAATTGACAGAAATCGATATAGAGGGGGGGGATCATCGCTACAAATAAATAAAACTAATGGTCGTGGCTCAATATGTATATCTACTGATTCTCCTGTAACCCTTAAGAAAAATGAAAAAAGAATATTTCGCTTGTTTTATCAGGCAGAAGGTGGATTGTTAGAGAATTGTATCAAAATTAGATTAAAAAATAAATATGGTATGGAGTTAATTCCCAATGTTAAAAAGTATCATGAAATAACCTATCAAGCTTCATTGCCGAATACACCTAATGATAAATGGTGGGTGCGTTTATCTACCTATAAAGCTCCAAGGGATATGGAAATATATCCTGAAATAATTATCTCAGGCAATCCAATAAAACTGTGGTTTGATGACTTTAGCGCGACTAAACCATATACCCCAGCAAAATTTGTAGCTCCATTAACTGAGAGTCTGCCAGTTTTAAGCAAATCAGACATCGCTAAAAAGCTAGCTTACAGAAAGAACTCTCAGGCAAAAGTTATTAGTAAAAATGGTCGTTCTGCTCTCATAATAGATGGTAAAGAAGTCGAGCCGATATTTTATGTTGGAACAATATATTATAATATGAAAAATTCTGATTTTTATTGGTTCGAAAAATATGGGAACGTAAAATTACAAGTATTCCAATTCAGAATAAATCACAATAAAAATACTGTACTTAATGAAACAATGGGAATAAAACCATCATGTAGTTTTGATGGAACATATGATTTTAGTCAAGCTTTTCAAACTCTTGAAACTATATTTTCAAAAGCTCCTAACTCAAATGTACTGATTGCTTTTACTATTGCGCCTTCAGAAGACATTGTAAAGGAAGATTCCTCACAGGCATGGATAGATCACAGAGGTTGGAGGATGGCGGGAACAAAATGGCACTTGAAAGGCTTTATGGATCCCAAAAAACAATTACCAAAAGGATTGATTTGGTGGCCATCTCCTTTCTCGGAGAAAGCGAATTTTTTAACAGAAAAATATATTAAAAAATTTGTTGAAGAATTAAGAAAAACTCCGTATTACAAAATAGTAGTTGGTGCTGTAATTATGGGAGGGCATGACAATCAATTCAAAACAATGCATTCTGATCACAGTGAATCCTCACTTAATGCATTTCGCAAATATTTAAAAAAACATTATAAAACTGTAAAAGAACTTAAACAAGCATGGAATGATCAATCAGTAACTTTTAATAATGCTAAAATACCGATTTTTCCAAATAAGTTTTACTCAAATGAATCATCTCCAATGTTTTTCGATCCTCAGAGTGAACGTCAAAAATATGATTATGATGTTTTCAGGTCTCTAGCTGGATTTTTGCAAGTTGAACGATATGCGAAATCGTTCAAAGAGGCTATGAGGAAAGATGTTATAACTCTTGTGTATCGTATGGGAGGCAGAGGAGTAGAGAGTCGAGAAACAATGGATTCTTGTTATATTGATGGTGAAGTGCCTCAGTCTTCTTATCGGCATCGTCAGCCTGGTCTATATGGCGGTTTACCTGTGCAGATACAGGATTCTTATGGCGAAAACGGGAAATTACTTGTCTGTGAACTTGATATTCGCAGTTGGTTGACAGCATATCATGAGGGATTCATGTTATGCATCCCTACTGATCTGAATAAGTTTAAAAATCTATTAATGAAGGAAACAGGACAATACATAGCCAAAAATCTTGCTTTCTGGTATTTTGATATAGGAGCACCATCCTTCCGAGACATTAATATTCAAAAGGTATTTAATAAAATATCTAAAGTATTTAAAAAGCTAATTGATTCAGAGAAAAAGACTTTCAGACCAGATGTTGTCTTAGTATATTCTGATAAACCATTATGGGCTAGACTCCCTAATTCGAATATAAATGACGCACCTGTTGCAACTGCCATGTCAGGAATTGAACGCACATGTTTTTCTATAAGTGGAGTACCATTTGATAGTTTTTATTTTGGAGATATAATTAAAAATCCTAAATTATGGGACTATAAAGTATATGTTTTTATGGACTGTTTCTATTTGACTGATAAAGAACGTAAATTCATAAAAAATAAATTAAAAAATAATAATAGGACATTATTATGGTTGTATGCTTCTGGATATTTGAATAAAAAAGGTGTTGATGTAAATGCAATTTCAAAATTAATTGGAATTAAAATAAAGACTGAAACAAAGCGGAATAATGCTACAGCTTTTGCAGAACCATCAAAAAATATTTTAGCCAAAGGCTTGATTGGGGTCCAAGGTCCATTTGAAAATTATAGAGTGAATTATATACCAGCTCCAAGCAGGGTAAAAAAGATTTATAATCCGCAATTATTTAAAATTGTAGATTCCAAAGCAAATATATTAGCAAAATATAAATTTGATAATTCAAATGCCATTGCAGTTAAAAAATTAAAAGATTGGACTTCTGTTTATGCCGGTTACCCGGGGGCAATAAGCACAAGATTATTTTATAATATTGCTAAAAATGCTGGAGCATATACTTTGACTAAACCCGGAGTTGGGATGGATATGAATGGAAATTTTATTAGTTTACATGGTATCAAGAGTGGGCAATATGAACTAAGATTACCACGTCAGTGCCGTAAAGTTTTAAATCCTTTTTCAGAGGAAATTATAGCTACGAATACGGATACTGTTAAAGTAAATATTTCAGCTGGAGAAAGTCTTTGGCTGCTATTGTATTAACATATAAAGGGTGATTAATATGAAAAAAATGATTTTATTATTATTGTTTTGTTGCACGAGTTTAATGGCAGAAGATTTCAGTATATTGCCAGAATTAATAAAGATATCGAGTGGCGATGTAAAAATTAAGTTGTTAAAAAAAACATTTTGGAACTTGCATTCTATACATTATAAAAAAAACTATGCAGCGCGTACTAATGGTTGGTATGGTACTGTTTTTAATTATCAAGGGTTAGGCTTTATTGGTTCTGGACATTTGGAAAACAAAATAGGAGAGAAAATAAAAGCATTGGAGTTTTATATTGATGGTATAAAATTCTCAAACAAAAAAATAAAAGAATCTCCAATAATTGAATGTACTAAGTTTAAATATAAAAAGATTTCTATTCTGTTAGATGTAAAATTAACTTATTCTTGCAAACTTGAAAACAGTATCATTACTGAGAAAGTAAAATTAGATGTAATAAGGGATTCCGCAATAAGTACTTGTTATAATTTTATGCATTGTTGGAATCCTAATTTTACAGATTATCTTCTTGCCGGAAATAAAACCATGGCAGGAACATTTACGAAAGCTGATAGTAATAAGAATTTTATTGTTTACAAGCCATATATTGGAGCTCTGTTTAACAGCAATAGCAATTATGGTATAGTTTCTGTGATTAAAAAAAATCCGACTAATGCAAAATCATTTTGGATGTTATGGAGTAGAATACCAGGCTATAGAAAACTTTACTTGGCTGGATTTAGGAATCAAGAGCTTGCAAAAGGTAGTTCATTTTCTTTTGAGATGGCCACACATTTTTTTGAATCAAACTCTGGAAATTGGAAAAAGACCGCAAAAAAAATAGCGAAGATAAGCACAAACAATGTGAAACCGGCAAGCAAATAGTCTATATAATTAGCATGATAAGAAATAATTTCAGTCCAAAACAAACGTCAATAATTAGTTACATTTATTGCTATTACAAGAAGGCATGAAATATTCCAAATGAAAACTATGTATAAGTTTATGGCTATTTTCATCTCGAAATTTAAAATTTGCAAAAATTTAGTACCATAATTTTAAGTTTCTGATATTAAGAAATGGTGAGCCATTGTATTATCAAGGACTATTACGCTTGCTTGAAATCAAGCATGCAGTGGCGAGCAGTCCTTATTAAAAAACAGTTTTTTTGTGATTATTTCAACTTGACTTTTAATTTATGCTTCTCTTGGAGCTTGAACTTGGCTTCATGGAATTTAGGAGTTTTGAGACAGGCTTTGGTTATGCATGAAAAAGCATAGAGTTCTTTTTGAATTTCCCCCAAAAAAATTATAGTTAAGTTTATTTCAATTTGAGGTTTACGATATATTTATCTTTCAGCTTGAATTTGGCTTTCTTAAAAGGAGGTTTTCCGATGCATCCTGAATTTCCTGAAAAGGCATACATCTCTAGCGGCAGCCCGATAAAATTATAGTCAACTTTGCCGTTAGTGTTAATGTCGTGGACCACAGCTATTGCGTAATCCCCCGGCGGAACATCCACAAATGTGTATGTGATACTATTCGTTTTTACCTCAATAGCTATTCCTTTGTATTCCTTGCCTATGTCAGGAAAGCCTTTTGCCTTGTTATATAAGCCTATTAAAACCTCTCCTTTGATTTTTTTCAGTCCCGTGATTTTAACGGTGACCGTTCCGCCTTGAGCATAGGCTGTTGAAACAAAGAATGCGAGAATAAAAACTAACAAAATAATTTTTTTCATTTTATAACCTCCATCACTAAAAAAAACATCAAAAGTAGTACCGGTTTTAGCTTAAACCGGCACAGTCGGACTTCAATCGGTCTATAAAATTAGAGTTGTCAAAGTTTCCAGTGGTCGCGGTGTAAGGTTACATTCGCGACTACTTAAAAGTATAGTGTTTATTCGTCTGAAAAACACTCTGGCGTTGTCATTGTGCGATAGAATTTAGCGTATTTGTCTTTGTTTTTAGGATCCTGCCGTAAAGCTATAGCTGTACGGGGATGTTGGTTGAGAACTCCTGTAATCATATACGGAATCAAGTATCCCCATTCAATTTCTTTGCGAAGGTCAAGGAATACGTCTTCGAGAACTTGAAGGACTGGCTCAATATTGTATTTCGGGTTTTTCAGGAAGCTTAAGAGGAGCTCCAAAGGACAATTCCCCGCGCCACGACCGATACCTGAAACAGTAGCGTCAAGATAATTAGCGCCTTTGCGAATGGCTTCAATCGTATTGGCGAAACCAAGCTGCTGGTTGTTATGAGCATGGATTCCGACGCCTTTAGTCGTTAGGTTTTCCTGGAACAGTTTTACCAGGTGATGTGTGCTCTCCGAGTAGAGAAAACCAAAGCTGTCAACGATATTTACCGCTGTAACATTAGTTTCGGTTTCAATCTGCTTCAAGGCGTTACACAGTTCTAAATCGCTGGCTGTAGAAATAGCCATGATATTAATAAATGACTCATAACCTTTGGAATCAACATGATTCGCCAAGGCTATTGCTTTGTCAATGTCATGAATGTAAGTGGCAACCCTGATGAAATCCAGAGGGCTTTCTTCGCAAGGAGCGATGTCGTCTTCTTCAACACGACCGATATCAACCATCACGCCAAGTTTGATGTTTACCGGAGTGTCCTGAATTATTTTGCGGACATCTTCGTCGGTAGTGAAACGCCATGGACCGTACTCTTTGGGATCAAACATTTTTTTCGATGCACGGTATCCCAGTTCCATATAATCCACACCGGACTGGTTTACGGCGAGAAATACATCACGAACCAATTTGTGAGAAAACTGCCATTTATTTATCAAACCACCATCACGTAATGTGCAGTCTGTTACTTTAATTTCTTTTCTGTACATATTTTTATCCTGTAAATTTATATTATTATTCAAACGCAAATTCCAGTCGAATAAGAAATATACAACACGATTGCGGTGATTGCAAGTGTTACATAAGTCAAATAGTTGCGACTTTATCAATTGCGGCAAGTTATAGTAAAGCTCTATATAGTTTATTTTTCTAACATCTTCACGGCATAAGCTAAAGCTTGCAGAATAGTTAGTCGTTTAGATGAAAGATTATCCCCGGTCATTGCCTTGGAAAAAAGATTATCAACTTCCTTTAAAGCAAAATATCCGTCGAATATTTCGCGGCTCTCAGAATTCAGATTGAAAAGCGGATAAACTCCCGCTTTGCCGATACTTTGTAAATTCGGGAGCACCGGATCTTCCATTTCCGCGATAAATTTTTCCGGCAGCAACCATGGCTGTTTGAAATAATATTTAATAAGCAGCGGCAGGTAATGCCGCATGCCATCGCGTGGACGTGCAATGCTGCTTTTCAATATATTTTTAACAGTCAAGTTACTGTTAGAGGCAACCTGGTTTAATTTTGGATAATATTTGGAAAAAATCATTTCAAGATTTTTTTTCTTATATAATAATTTTGTAGGCATGCCAAGAGTGAAATTAAAAAATTCAGGAGTGAAGAGCGGCACAATATGCGGAATTTTCCAACCCAGCACTCTGGGTTGGTATGAACTGAAATTGCGTTGTTTAGTCCAAATATCAATCATTGCCATGCGTGCATCGTTTTCTCCGCAACAGCGGTCTAGCATTTTACGAAGTTCCGGCTCCGCCTGATATTTCATTTTGGGATTTAACAAGCTTGAATGAGTAACTAGATATTCATCTGAAAGATAACTGTAGATTGTCGGCTTACCTAATGCGTCTGCAAAAAAGGTTTCGTTGTTGCAAAAATTAAACTCGCGCAGAACAGAAAGCCTGACTGGCATTCCAGTTAGACAGCCGCTTACCAGAACTGATTTACCCGGATTTAAAGTATCTTTTATCTGATCAAGAAAATCCAGTTGATACTTTCCATGAATATGAAGAGTGCTGCCGAAAATACCCAGTATTTGTTCGAGCAGCCGGGTACTGAACGAGTCAGTCGGAAGCTGTACCTTTTCCCAATTTACACCTGTCATTTTGCATAGTTCTTGCGCCGGACGCGATTCAAGCGACATGTTAGGCGAATAAGTATAGCATCTTAGCCTTGATTTTATATCCTCATTTTCAACTGCTGTAGCTAGTATTATCCTTGAATCATAACCAGATGACAATGAAAGAATTATATCATCCTCGTCTTTTAGGGCTTCATGCACTAGAGTTCGACTTATTTCTTGAAGCTCAGCGATAATATCTGACTCTTTTTTGTTAATATGATCTTCTGGAGATATTGTGTTATTATATTCGACAGCGGGTTCATTGGTGCCTTTATAGATATATGTCGAATCCGGTTCCTGGTTCCTGATATGGCGGTATAATGTTTTTGTTCCAAGCAATAGAGAATAACGCAATAGTTCGTATACAGCTTCGTGTGATAAGTCATCATACGAGGAATCGCTATTCAACACGATAACTGGCTCAATATTCGATAGGCACAAGCCGTTTCTTAAAGAATAATATACCGGTAGTGTGCCTCCAAAGTCATTGGTGATAGTCACCTTTTCTCCATCAATGCATATCGATAGAAAAATGTCACGAATTTTTCGGCGGTTTTCAAAGCTGAAATCCCAGCCGCTATTTTTGCGGGATCTATGCGGTCCGACACAAAATTTTACTTTCTCTCCGTCTTTTTGTAACAATTCATTCAAATCTCCTTCGTATGCCAGATGCAGGCGGTATTGTTCCAACTGTACCACAGCCATTTCTTTAGAAAAAGATGTCGCCAATTTCTGCAGGTGATCTATAGCCCTTTTGTAGGAAGGCTCAGCAGTTTGACTTCTGGAAATAAAAAAAGCTGTAATTCGGTGATGCATAATTTTTCTCCTTATATTTTTTTTATTTCTCCAACATTTTTAAGGCATAAGCCAAGGTTTCAAGTATCGTCAGGCGTTTACTGGAAAGTTCATCCCCGGTCATTGCCTTTGAGAAAAGATTGTCCACCTCGTTTAAAGCAAAATATCCGTCAAATATTTCACGGCTTTCGGCATTCAGGTCAAAAAGCGGAAAAACTCCGGCTTTTCCGATATTGCGCAAGTCGGGCATTGAAGGATTTTTCATTTCTGCAATATAACTTGCAGGTAATAACCAGGGCTGTTTGAAAAAATATTTGATGAGAAGGGGCGCATAATGCAGCATTCCCTCGCGCGGATTGCTAATACTGCGTTTTATAAAATGCTGAACCGTCAAATTACTGTTCGAAGATACTCGATTCATTGCCGGATAATATTTTGCAAACATCATTTCAATAACTTTTCTATTCTTCAATAAATGAACTGGTAGAGAAAGACAAAAATTCATATATTCAGGAGTAACATGCGATCCGATGTACGGAATTTCCCATTCCATGGCCCGGGCTTGATATGAGATGAAATTCCTTTGCCGTGTCCATGTGTAAAACATTATTATTTTATGCTTTATATGACCCTCAAGCCGTTTAAATACTTTGTTGAAATTTGATTCCGCATTATTTATCATGTTGGGACTCAATGTTCTGGAATGAGCAAATAAATATTCATCTGTAATATATTTGCTTTCTCCTATCTGGTTCATTGCATTAGTGAAAGGCGTATCTAAGGATAAATGAACACCGCCGCAGGGCACTCCGGTCATAAAGCCGGAGACAAATACGGATTGTCCCGGAATGAAAGTCTGCTTTATCTGATCAATAAAATCCAATTGATACTTGCCGTGAACGTGAAGCCCACTGCCGAAAATACCCAGTATTTGTTTAAACCGCCGCATGTTGAAAGAATCGACTGGAAGCTGCACTGTTTCCCAATTCAAATTATGCATTTTACATAGTTTCCCTGCCAATCTGGACTCAAGCGACATGTTGGGAATATAGGTATAGCATCTCATCTTTGACTTAATATCTTTGTCTTGAACCGCGGCACTAAGAATCATTCTCGAATCATAACCTGATGACAATGGCAGGATTATATCATTTTCGACAGAAAGGGATTCCAGAACAAGAGTCCGGTTAAGTTCATTTGTTTCAGCTACAATATCTGAACTTTTCATATTTAGACGATCTTTTGACGGCGTGATAGTTGCATGATATTTTTTTATTGGTTCTTCCGCCTGATTTGTGTAAATAAAAGTTGAATCAGGTTCCTGTACCTTGATATGACGGTAGAAAGTTTCATCCCAGATTAAATGAGTATAGTGGAATAATTCATAAACCGCTTCAGGCGATAAATCTTCATAAGAAGAATCACTGTCCAGCACGACAACAGGCTCTATATTGGAAATTGATACAGCTTTCCGCAGTGAATAATAAACCGGGATAGCGCCGATATAATCATTGCTGATACTGATTTTCCGGCGGTCGATAGATATGGAAATAAATCTGTCTCGAATATTTTTGCGGTTTTCAAAGCTGAAATCCCAGCCGCTGTTTTTTCGGGAAGTATGCGGTCCGACGCAAAATTTTACTTTCTCTCCGTCTTTTTGTAACAATTCATTCGAATCTCCTTCGTATGCCAGATGCAGATGGTATTTTTCCAACTTTATCACCGCCACTTTTTTCGAAAAAGATGCCGCTAATTTCTGCAGGTGATCTATAGCCCTTTTATAGGAAGGCTCAGTAGTTTGACTGCTGGAAATAAAAAAAGCTATAATTCGGTGATGCATTAGTATTTGCTTGTTATTAGTTTTTTTATTAAATTACATAAAAGATGCAAGTGAGCTTTTAAATAGAATTTTTTTATTTTTTTGACTATCTCCGGTCTTACTTTTGTTGGCTGTAAGTCAACATTTAATGGCTTGTTGGCAACTTGTGTATTTAAACAATTCGATTTTACTCGGCAGTTTTCTCCTGAACCTATGCCGATATTGTTCACAAATGACCGGGATGGGTAAAGCGATAATTTCCCTTCAAGCACCATTGAGGCATGCCAGCGTACAGCCCAGCTGCTTAATTTGGCCTTAATATGTTTTTTGAGGATTATTTCCGGTGAAATTATAAATGACCCGTTGATATTATATTCTTTCATCATATGGCGTTTTTTCAGTTCTTTAAAAAGATATGTGCCATCCTCATTAAACAGTTTCCAACGGTCTTTCCAGGTAGCCCATCCCCACCAGAATGTTCCCGGCAAAAAATAGAGATCAACATCGTTATTTTTAAGAGGAACACTGTATCCTGAAATAGAAGCGACCTCTGTTTTTCCCTGATAACAGTTCAAAGCATCGTTCATGTATTTTAAAAAATATGGAGATGTGTGTAGGTCATTTTCTAGTACAATTACTTTGTCGAATTTTTCCAGTACTTCTGTAACTCCTAAAATTATTGATTCAGCCAATCCAAGATGAGTGTCCCGTTCTTTAATTTCAATTTCTTTGAATCCGGAGATATTATGGATATAATCTCTAACTTCCGCAACTGATTCTTTATCCTGATCGTTCAAGGGCCCGTCACTGAAAACAAATAATCTTGATTCTTCAGCCAGTATATTTCCCTGTAGAGATTCAACCGTTTGAATGGTTTCATTCAACCTCTTATATACAAACAGAACAACAGGTGCCAGGTATTCATGGTTTTCGAGTGTTTTTATTGTGTTTAAACACATAAATATTTCTTCCTCTTTTTCTCTCAATAATTTTATTATACATTGAAAATCTCAAAAAAGCAATTTATTAAGCTGAATATTCTGTGCTTTATTATTAAAAAAATCGCTTGTAAAAAATATTAGACTGTATTACATTATAAAAATTATAATATGTATGAGAAAATGACTCATAATAAAGGAATCATTATGTTTTCAAAAAGATTTTTTGCTCTTCTCGCTGTGTTATTGTTTTTATCCGGTTGTAAAGATGATCCAAAACTTGTCAGGAAAGCCGTGAAAGGGGAAAAATTACTTATTTATACCAGTATTCAACCTGTCGCGTTTATTGCTTCGAAAATAGCTGGCCGCTACGCGGAAGTCAAAGCCTTGATTCCTCCTGGCAAAAGCCCGCATTCCTTTACTTTGCTTGCCAGCGACTTGAGCGCTATGTCAAAAGCAAAATTCTTTTTTTCCGTTCGGCTCCCCTTTGAAGAATTCAAGCTTGAAAAAGCTTTTAAGGATTCCGCGACGAAATGGGTGGATATTACTAAAGGAATTCAGTTTCAGCGTATTGATGAAAGTGGAAACGCAGACTGCGGACATGACCACGATGCGCATAAGGACGCTGCGGAACTAATGGACCCGCATATTTGGTTAAATCCAGAAAATGATATGATTTTAGCGCGGAATGTTTGTGATCTTTTAAGCAAAACAATGCCGCAGCATGCCCAGTATTTTGAGCTTAATTTTAAAAATTTTACTCGTTGCCTTATTGCCCTGGACAGTAAGCTGGCAAAAATGCTTAAGCCGTTTAAAGGGGAAATTTTTCTGGTTTATCATCCGGCTTTCGGATATTTCGCGAAGCGTTATGGACTCAGGCAGGAAGCAATTGAACTGGGCGGTAAAAGCCCGACTGCGAAACATTTGCAGATGGTGATATCTTTGGCGCTCAAGAAAAAAGTCCGTATTGTTTTTGTTCAGCCGGAATTTAATCGTAAAGCCGCTAATTTGATAGCTAAAACGATTAAAGGAACAGTTATCAAACTTGACCCGCTGGCTTATAATCTTATTGATAATTACATGATATTTGCTGCTAAAATTCAAACAGCTATGAAAGCTGAAAAAAAGAAAAGCAAAGCCAATGAAAACAAATAACATCATTGAAATAAAAGACCTGAATTTTTCTTATGAAAAGAATATGCCAGTGCTTGAGAATGTTAATTTAACTTTTTGCGAACTGGAATCAGCGTGTATTGTCGGACCGAACGGCGGTGGCAAAAGCACTTTGCTGTATTTGATTTTAGGATTGCTCAAACCTACCAGTGGAAGCATCACTATTTTTGGCAAATCGCCGATTGACGCACGCAGTCAAATTGGTTATATGCCGCAATATATACAGTTGGATAATCAATTCCCGATTTGTGTTTCCGAGGTCGTTTTGATGGGACGTTTGCGAAACGGTTTCTGGGGACGTTATTCTAAAAAAGACCGCGAAGTAGCCATGGTGGCAATGTCTGAAATGTCGATTGAACATCTGGCTAGACGTCAATTTTCCGAGCTTTCAGGCGGACAGCGCCAACGTGTTTTGATTGCCAGGGCTCTGACTTGCAGTCCTAAACTTTTACTACTGGATGAGCCTACCGCTAATATTGATCCCGGAATGCAGGAGCAATTCTATGAAATTCTGTACAAATTAAATCAGCGTATGTCTATTTTGACGGTGTCGCATGATTTAGGTTTTGTTTCAGACAAAATAAATAGTGTAATTTGTGTTAATCGGGGGGTGCAGGTGCATCCGACCAACGCGCTTGACGGCAATATGATTACCGATATGTATGGTTATGACGTAAACTTAATTAGACATGATTACCGCTGCGATCATAAACATAAGCAGGGAGGCTGCGATCATGCTTGAATTATGGAATGAAATATTTAACAGCAGTTTACCTTTTTTGCGCTATGCTTTTATCGTAGGTTTACTCGCCAGTGTCGCGTTTGGCATTATTGGAACTTTTGTGGTAACCCGCCGAATCACTTCAATTGCCGGGGCGATTGCTCATTGTGTGCTTGGCGGCATCGGCGCGGCATTGTATTTCAGGGTTGAATATAATTTAGCCTGGTGTCATCCGATAGTTGGGGCTATTATCGCGGCGATCCTCGCGGCAGTGGTGATAGGTTTTGTCAGTATTTACGCCAAGCAGCGAGAAGATACGATTATCGGGGCGATCTGGGCTATTGGTATGGCGATAGGTTTGCTCTTTATTGCGAAAACTCCCGGGGAAGTGGATTTACACAGTTACTTATTTGGTAATATTCTATTAATATCGCAGGAAGATATTTATATAACTTTAATTCTGGATATTGTAATTATTGTTCCGGCGATTTTATTGTTCAACAATATTCTAGGAGTATGTTTTGATTCGCGTTTCTCTGAACTGCGCGGGGTGCGGGTTAAATTTATTTACTTTACGCTCCTGATAATGACCGCGTTAACAATTGTTTTGATGGTGAATGTTGTTGGAATCATCATGGTGATAGCGATGTTGACGCTTCCGGCGGCGGTTGCGGGGCAATTTACTAAGCGTTTGTGGTCGATGATGATTTTATCAGTACTATTGAGTATAGCTTTTACGAGTACCGGGCTGGCTCTAAGTTATCAAGTTGCTATGCCCAGCGGACCTACTATCGTAGTTATTGCCGGAATTTGTTATCTGGGATCGCTGATTTATAAAAAGGTAAAATCTGCAAGAGTAAAATAACAGTAAGTTTAGAGGAGAAACGGGAATATGACTTTGTCTATGCCTGAAATGATTATTGCGTCTGTCGTTTTGCTTTTTGTGGCAACGCTTTCCTCGGTTGTTTTTAAGCGCCTGAAAATTCCTTATACTATTGGTTTGGTATTTGTCGGTATCGTATTTTATAATGTCTGCGGCGTGATTCCGGCATTTCAACAATTTCGGCATTTGCGACTGAATTATGACCTTATAATGTTCGCGCTTTTGCCGAGTTTGATATTTTCCGCAGCCATCAATATTGATTCAAAGTTGCTTTTTAAAAATTTGAATCCAACTTTTCTCTTAGCTGGTCCAGGTCTGGTTATTTCTGCTTTGGTAACCAGTCTCATAATGTATTATCTTACGCCTTTGGATTTGGCTGGTTCTTTATTGTTCGGCGCGCTTATTTCAGCGACTGACCCCGTGGCTGTGATTTCTTTATTTGAAATCGTCGGAGCTCCCAAGCGGCTGCGCATACTGGTAGACGGCGAAAGCCTTTTCAATGACGCGACCGCTATTGTAATGTTTACCCTGATGCAAAAAGTAGTGCTTGCTGGAACCGCGTTTTCAATTTTCACGCTTGGCGTCGCGGCTTATGATTTCATGTTGATATTTTTCGGTGGATTATTTGTCGGTGCAGTAACCGGCTATCTAATGGCTCAAATCTTGCTTTTTATAAGGAACGACACGATGGTGGCAACTGCCTTATCCGCGATTGTCGCGTATACCGCGTTTATTTTCGCGGAAAAAGTTTTGAATGTGTCCGGTGTGATGGCTTGTCTGGGAGCAGGGATGGTCATCAGTCATTATAGTTCCAGTCGTTTTACTGCAAAGACCAAAAATTATCTCAAGAACTTTTGGCAGTTTGTTTCTTTTATCGCTAACAGTTATATATTTATATTACTGGGATTTACGGAAAAATTTTATCTTTTCAGTGCGCAAATTTCCAATTTCTCAATTTTGAAGTGTGTTATCTGGGGAATTATTGCGATTCAAGTATCACGCGCAATAATTGTTTTTGGTATTTGTCCATTTATGGGTATGCGTGATAAGAATAAAAAAATAGATTGGAAATATCAAGTTCTGATGTTTTGGGGAGGTCTTCGCGGAGCGGTACCACTGGCTTTGGTATTCAGTTTGCCGGAAAACCTTCCACACCGTCTTTTAGTTATTCAAATAACCCTTGGCGTGGTGATTTTTACCCTACTTGTGCAGGGTGGAACTATCAGCAAGATGCTTAGTATATTCAAACTTGACCGGGCATCTTTATTCAGACGTTTTTCAAAAAACCATGCTTTACTGTTGACTTATAAGCATGGAATGAAAAAACTTAAAGAGTTAGCTACTACTTGGGATTTTCCCAATGATGTAGTTGAGGAACTGGAAAATAAATATCAGAAGAAAATCAAGGAGCAGAGTCTCAAACTTAATGATATTGTAAAGAACAAAGATGAGGAGAAACATGCGCTCCGGCGGTCTATATGGACGCAGACTTTGCGGGTTGAACGCAATTCATTGAGAGAACTTTTTGAATCTGGATTTATCCATGAGCAACTTTTCCGTGGTTTAGATTTTTGTATGGATCAACAGTTGGAAACTATAATTAACAGCAATGAATTGCCGCCCCTGGACGCCTATGGTTCATTTCAGAAAAATCCAGTAAGAAAACTGATAGAAAAAATTAAACACTGGAGTTTTGGCAAGAAATATAAGGCATATCTTTTGAATGAGGAATATTTAAGTTACTGTACTCTTGCTATTGGGATTCTTGCTTCGCGCGAAAGGCTTGCTGAACTTAAAAAAGATGATTTTTTCAAAGATTATTCCGAAGGCATTAAGGTGTGTGATGATTTTTATAAAGGGAATATAGATAAATTACTAAAACGAGTAAAAATTTTTAGAGAGAATAATGTTGATTTATTAGCGACGATAAGTTTAACGACATTACAGGAAATGGTGTATTCTAACGAACTGACAGTCATTGACGAATTGCTGGAAAACATGGACGTGTCCGAAGAGATTCACGATGAATTATCCGCCTCTTTTCATCAAAAAATAGCAGAAAACAGCAAGCACGTATACTTAAAAATCCTCGAAAAATGAAAGCGGGGGCATTGGTTAGTATTTGCAAATTTAGGATATAGGTGTTATCGTAGTTTAACTTATTAATCATCAAAAAAGGAAGGAAAAATGAACTGGAAAAGAACTATTTTTGCATTGATCGCAGTTGGAGCTACTTCATTATTCGCAGGAAATGAACTCGTAAAAGCTGACGCCTGGCAGTTGAATAAAATATGGACAATGAAAGATGGAAAAATTTCAGTATTGGATAAGGGAGCGTCTTTTTTATTATTAAAGAAAAAAGTAATGTTTACTGAAATGGAATTTGAAGCGGAAATAACTCCGGTAAAAGTGGAAGGAGCAGGCTGGAAAGGATTAGGGATTGGATTATATAAAACTCCAACAGAGTTCTGGCAGTTTGCGTTTATCGAGTCCCCTGATAAAAATGCTAAAAGGCATTATGTCGAATTAAAATGTAAAAAAGATAAAGTATGGGGGCATGAAAATAAACTGAAATTAAAACGCCTTAAAGCTCAAAGTTTTAAGTGGGAATATGGAAAAACATATAAATTCAAACTAAAACTTACTCCTAAGCGTATTGATGGTCTTGTTTATGCCAAAGACTCTGATAAACCACTGGCTCACATAGCATACGCATTGAAAGACGACGCTGTGAAAACAGGAATGCCGGCTCTCAGATGTATCCAAATGAAAGCTACTTTCAGTGACATTGAAGTGAAAGGAAAATAAATCTTTTCTTTACCTCTTGGCGTCTTTGCGGGAAATTTATAGACCTGAAAGCTCAAGTATGCGTTTGTATCCCCAGCGGTTCCATTCGTCTTTTACGCCTATGCCTGGAAGGTCTGGGTACTGTTTAAAAATCAAGCCTCCGCTGAATGCCTCAAACATGCGGTCGGCGGCGTTGCGGATAAGTTCTTTGTCGCCGGTCGGTAATACTTTCTGGATATCAATGGGCGACCACAGGGCGGCATTGTATTTGTCCAGCATGGTTTTGAGCCATTTATAATCATATACATCCGGCTGGTCAAACTGAAAACAATTTACTCCGGCTTTAAGTAATGGCTCGACGATTTCATCATTTTTACCGCATGAATGCATTATGACTTTCATGCCGAAACTATGTGCAAAGTCAAAAAGTTCCTTATACAATTTACCAAAGTTTTCCTGCCACATCGCTGGACTCATAAGCAAGCCATTCTGCGTTCCCATATCTTCACAAAACATGATCGCGTCGGCTCCGGCTTTGCCGGCGGCCTCTATTTGAAGCCTGAAAACCCCGGCGACAATTTCATGTAAACGCTTGACTTCTTCAGGATAGAGAGCTAGGTCCATAAGGTATATTTCCATTTTACGCAAATAGCGCGAAGAGGCAAATACCCACCCGGAAAGACCCGCTATTCTGAACTTGTTTGGCTGGGTGTCAAAACCTTTACGATAATTAGCTTCGCATTGCTTCAGTTCAAAGGCGGGCGGCTGCCAATTGTCAAGATCGCTCCAGTCTTTAATAGCCGCATCAATGATTTCTCCGGCAGCGCAGCCATCTTTCATACGGCTCCAGAGATTTCCCCAGATGTCGTCGTAGTATTCAACTTCACCTTCTATCCACCTTTTTTGTTCGTAACCTGAAGGATTACCAGGTCCACCACCGACAGTATCACATATCATTTCGTCTTTATAAAAAGTTATCCCTGGACGCGGCGCACCGCTTCGTTCCAGATTGGCCATGATTATTTCGCGTGAATTCATATTGTTACCTTTGTTGATAAAATTATGTTTTTGTGATATATTAATAATTATAATACCTTTTTTCTGTATTTGAAATGTTAAAAATTGATAAGTTTTTGTAAAATATTGATGAAAAATAAAACTATAGGATATTTTCCTGAACCTCCATGCGAAGGACTGCATCCACAGTTTTTAGCTGTGGAACATCATGGGATGCTGTATAAATTGCAGATGGAAACCTTTCATCTTTATGAAAATGCGGTTTCAATGCAGAATCCGCCGGAACACAGTCATGATGTTTTTCATATAGTTCTTTACAGGGCAGGGGACAATATCTTTAAACTTGATGGTAAACAGCGCCAATCCCATCCGGATACTCTGGTGCTTGTTCCGCCGGGAATGCCGCATTGTTTTAGCCCTATGCTTTTCAGAGAATCGGTTTATCATGAGATAACTTTCAGCCTCGTTGCTCAAGGACAAAAATTAGCGATTCCATTTGTTGATTTATTCAGCAAATACTACGGCAATGCAGTTAAATCAGAGAGAATGCTCACAGAACTGGATACAGCTTCAGCTGTTCAATTGGAGGAACTTTATTTTGAATTGAGTAAAGATTTATCTGAATATGATTCAGCGAATTCATTTCCCGTATACCAGCAATTAGGACATATCTTTGAATTGCTGTTTCAAAAAGTTTTTTGCCGAAAAACTGAAAGTTATGTTGAACCCAGAATGCAAAAAGCCCGTAGCTATATCGAGCAGAAGTTAGGTGAGAAACTATCTTTAAAGGAACTAGCTGTGCTTGCCAGCATGTCGCCGGAACATTTCTGTCGTGAATTCAAAAAAGTATACGGCGAACCACCGCTCGAAATGCGTAACCGCCTGCGAATAAACGCCGCGAAGAAGTTAATCCAGTATTCTGACCGACCAATAAAGCAGATTTCCGAAGACTTAGGATATTCCGACATATATCATTTCTCCAAAGCCTTCAAAAAACAAACCAAACTCCCTCCTGGAAAATTCAGAAATTCCGGTGATTAATCTAATGACGTGTCGATTAGTTTTTTTAGCTTGCTTTTGTTCATTACTTTGATTGGGCGTTTTGCCAGCCAGTTTAGAATATTCAATGCTAATTGCGCATTATCGTCCCGGATGAGCGCCTGGGGTTGGAGCCAGCTGGCATCCCCCGCAATTATGACTCTGCCTTTGCCGTATTTCAACGCGACAATCGCGGGAATGTTTTTGTTGCGGTATCCAGCGGAAACTGCCTTGGAACTCGATGCGACAACTGTTTCGATTCCTTTGCCGGAAATCTTTAATGGCGCCATTCCCATTGATTGGAAAACTTTGACTCCGCTTCCGAGCTCGCCCTTTGTAATATCTTTACAAGTGATAAACCGTGTTTCGTTCATTATATGAGCCGAAGTATCGCTGATCGCGCTTCTTAAAATCTTTACACCGAAAAGTTTAGCTACTTTTGAAGCGTAAGCGCTGCTCATATGTCCGTGCGGTCCACGGTGGAATTGCCCGGATAAAAATAATCCGCCGCCGTTTTTGACGTAGTTTTTAATCGTTTCGAGCTCTTTGGATGAATATCCGCGCACTCCACCGATTGCCGGAATTCCCGGCAGCATTAGAATATTGAAATCAGCTAAAGACGCACTGCCCGTAATATCTTTATTGGTGAATTTTATATCTTTGCCTAAACGGCTGACGCTGTTAATACTCTGAAATCCCTGATTTTCAAGAAGCCAGGTCAGCGATGGAGTTCGTACTTTTGAATAAATACTGCTGCGCTTGCAGTCAATAAGAATTTTTGTTTTCGCTTTCGGGCTGCGCTCCCATGATTTGTCCAGCACTGCCTGGTGCTTTTTAGAAAGCGTCAAACGCGGCAGAGCTTTTACATTAGCGTCTTCAAGCAACAGGATTCTGGGGTCTTGCGATGGCAGTTTCATGGAAAGACCATTTAAGAGTTGAGCTTTCGTCCACAGTTTTGCGCCGGAAGGAGATTTCAGCTGTTTGCCGGAAACCATTTCGCGCAGTCGATATTTTGAATCACTGAGCTTTGTCGGAGCAATTTTAATCTCGCATTTTTCACCCCAGTTATTCAGTACCCAGACTTGGCGTTTATCACGTTTGAACATGTGGCCTTCGACAAAGCCGCCGAGTCCATTTTTCGCCGCTATTTTCAAATCCGCAGTAATATTGTTTTTCTTGAGTAAAATGTTTAATAAGCTTTTGCGCGCCTCATACGGCAGTTCGCAACCGATATAATAAACTCGTCCTTTGCCTTGTTGTTTGACTGTGATCGCGGGTGAACCGTCAGCGTATTCAGCAATAACTTTTGCTGAAATATTGGAAATACTTATACCGCTTAAATTATCACTTTTGCGCTTAACAGTTTTTTGAACAGGAAACTTCAGACCATTGAAAAGCACTTTACGGTTTTTAGAAAATGTCTGTTTAGTTTTGATTCCAGTAAGTCCGCTTGCGTCTACTTTCTTATAAAAACGGTCTTCTTTTTCCAGCGAGCCGTGATCAATAATGGCGATTCCGCCTTGCTCGACAAATGATTTTACTTTGGCGATAACTCCTGGCTTGGTCATTGCCGCCATGCGGAAGATCAAAGCCTGATATTTATCCGCTTTGCCGTCAAGAATTTGCTGCGAAGTTACCATGTCCAGCGGGATTTGGGAAAATAAAACGGCTTGATAATAGTCAAGTAAATCCTTGGATAATGGAGCCTGCAGCATTTTTACCGCGTCATTATGAATATGGTAACGGAACGCTTCAAAAGGATACAGTAAACCTACTTTACCCTTAATTCGTGGGCGCGGCAAAACGATTTCCGCTACACTTTTTATTTCTTCTTTGATTACAGGTACCGCCTTGATAGCGTCAATCGAAATATACGTTGGATTAAACAGTGCGAAGGGATAATCGGTTCCTTCTCCGCTGTAAAAGTAAGTAATTGCGGTTGCTGAATAACCATGCACGGCTGATGCCCAGAAATACGAACGCATCTGCCCTGGCGTAAGCGGAACCATTTTAGTTGATGACTTGACCAGTTCAATTGAACCTCTGACTCCGCCCCAGTACATGCCGCCGCCAAAGTATTTGTTGTAAATACGCAGCGCGATTACATTCTGTTTTCCGGGACGTACATATTTACTGATGTCGGCGCAGAATTCCTCCGACCATATTTTTGTTTTCTTTACTAAATGCCCGTTTATATACACATGAGCGAAATCTGATAGACGTTTCCCGCTCAAATAAACTGGACCATTGTAGTTCGGCATTGCAAAAGTTTTGCGGTAAAGCCCGATATAAGTCTTTTTGAAACCAGCTTTGCCCCACATTGAAGGAACTTTTATGTCACTCCATTTAGAATCATTATAATTTAATTTCGTCCATAATTTGGCAGGATCATTATCCGCGGCGTCAAAATATTTTTTCTTTTCGTTGATGCCTTTATCAGCAGCGAAGGATTTGAATTTCCAACTGCCGTGAATATCAAGCAGTGCTTTGCTCGCGGGCGGCATCGCTACAGATAAAGGGCTTTCGCCGTCTATCAGCGGTTTGTTCGGGCTCACGCTGCGCCAGACATCGCGGGTCATCAAACGCAGTACCATATTCTTTATCAATTTAAGACTTTCCGCTCCGGTCGGCTGTGGAATAAATGTGATTCCAGCCTCACAGCCCAATGCGTCTTCGCTGTCGATCATTAACTCAGGATTTACGCCCTGATTGCCGTAATCCATCCACATGCCGTTTATCGCCTGGACAAAGGTCATTCCGTTCGGCTCATATTTCCTGAACGCTTTGCGCCAATCGAAAATGTGCTTAGCCAGCAGTCTTTCAGAAAATTTAGTATAATCACAAAACAAGGTCTGCGAGAAGTTTTTCGGCAAAGTCAGCTTCATGCCTGATACTCCGCCCTTTTTAGGCGGTACGACTTCAGCGAATGATTTAAATGAAGTTTCCCATATTTTGTTGGCCTTAGTTATTGTCGAGTATTTTTTTAGCATTTCCTGACGGAACATCTTTAAATTAACCGGGTGGTAGGGAGATGTATACATTATTTCATTCATGAACTCATAGCCCATAATCGGATAATTGCGGCTGAATTGAGCAATGCTTTTTGAAAAATTATTAATATAACGTTTTACGTTTTGATTAGTCATTCGCAACCAGATGAAATGTTGAGGAGGATCCTGAATTATCATTTCAGGAAAGTTTTTCCTCACGGCGATGCCGCCCATCCAGAAATCAAGATACGCCCAGATTCCTTCTCTAGCGAGGGAGTCCAGCATTGTATCCAGCCATTTATAGTTTTTCCACGAAACTTTGTAAGTGCGATTATCTATTTTATTAAGCTTTGTATGTCCGGCGTCAGAAATCGCGAGCACCACGAAATCCAGACCCAGCAGTTTGTACATAAATGGATAAAGTCTAAAATGAGTCTCTACGCCAATCAGCATTGAGGGTTTGCCGTTGAGATAAATATTACCGTTTTCGACTTTCATCTTCGGTATTTTAGGGTATTTCCCGCGCCACGGTGTGCTCGGGGAAAGTTTTACGTCATCAAAGACCAGTTTATTTAAACTCTTTTTGACGGATCTATCTTTTTTCGGTTTTCTGGTGGCCAGCAGAAGACGTTGATATTCAGCCTTTTCACTGGCCGTCATTTTGCTTAAATCAACTTTTTTAATTGTTTCTTGGGGAATAGCTTGGGGAGTTGCTTTTGAAATTACTTTTACATTATCAACCCATAAAATCCCGGTACATCCCAGCAGCAAAAATTCTATTTGAATATATTTCGTGCCATCCGGGATTGTGTGCCAGCGGTCTTTTTTCGCCGTGGTCGGATAATAGGTTCTTTTACATTGCGCCCAATTGCTGTCACCTTTTAAGCTGCTGACCGCGGAATGAGAACCCACACGTTTTTTGTCCTTGTTGAAAAAATAAACATGAAATAATGCTATGTGCCAGCTTTTTTTCCCAGGGGTAATGTTTTTCCCTTTCCACCATGCGGATATTTTCACAGGACTGTCGTTGTATGGCATAAAATCAGACAGCAGGCTGTGCCTGATATTTCCCTCTGGTGTCGTCCGGGTGATTTTTACTGCACTTTTTCCCTTGAAAAACTCATCTGTTACCTGCACAGCTCCTTTGTTTAATTTCCAGAAACCTTTTTCAGTTATTGGAGATTCAAAATTTCCGTTAGCAGCCAGATTAACTTCTTTAGCATTCAGGGACATGATCCCGGCGATGATGATTAAATTTACGCACAAAGAGTGCATGCAGAACAATTTCATATTTAGCCTTTTCTTTTTTTATTATTTAACTGTCCACCAAGATCCAAGATCTATTTCAGGAAAAGTTGCCCAAGCGGTATGTCCGTCTACAAAGACCATGTTTGAACCAGCTTTGTGGCGTTTGGCGACATTTGCCGTCCAGGCGGAAGTTGGTTCAACATAGGCGCGGGTTTTGTTCTCTGCAAGAGTTGTTTTGCTGTCTGCAACCATCAAAACTGATGACGGATTGCGAATATTAGTTACTTTCATTACTACATTCTGTGCTGGAGTAGTACTAAACTTGCCAAGATTTCTATAATTATAGCCATAAGATATTTTGTTGGGATGATAAGCTGCGAATTGTGGTATGTCACTTGGACAAATCCAAATCTGTTTGTTTTTGATATAACCAGTAGGAGGAGTTGGAGTCGAACTATGTACAGCATTACCATCAACCAGTTCAAACCACCAGTAACCTCCGGTGGCATTTACATGTTGTGGTAGAAATGCGTCAAAATCGCCAGTGTACATAATCAATCCACTGCCAATCTGCTTTAACTGCGCAGTACACTTAATACTTTTTGCTTTTTCTCTAGCCTGATTTAGTGCCGGTAACAGCATTGAGGCGAGGATTGCGATGATCGCGATCACAACGAGGAGCTCGATGAGTGTAAAAACTTTGTTAATCTGTTTCATTTGAAACCTCCGTTATTTGTTTAAATTTTTAGTTGATTCTCTTACTATTAATTCTGGCGGAATTTTAGTGTGTGATGGTATAAAATCATCATGGATAGCACTTCCTTCAATGCTTGAAATTAAAACTTTTGCACCAATTGAAACTATTTTATCTACATTTTGACTGACAGTAGTTAAGCCTGGATTCGTGTATGCGGAAAAAGGCATATTATCATATCCAATTACAGATAAATCATCTGGAACGTTAATACCACGTTGCATAAGGCCATGAATAGTTCCCATTGCGATCTCATCATTTTGACATAAAATAGCACTGAATTGACGATTTTTATATAAATACTCTGCTATTTTATCGCCATAATCATAAGTGCTACTTTTTGTACTAGGAATAAGAACTGTTTCTACATGTAATTTATGTTTTGCAGGATCATCTAGATACTTTTGGCTTTCTTTATCGTAGTAAACATGAACAACATTTTTGTGTCCTAAGTCGTATAGATGTTTTGCCGCAAGTTCAGCTCCTTGTTCGTGATCAGTTGCGACAACTCTTACGTTGTCACCAGCTTCTGTATTTGACCCCAATGATACAATTGGAATTTGCTTATGATATGTGCTGCAAAGTTTTTTGATTGACCCAACTTGAGCCGTATACAAACATACAATTCCGCGTAGATAGTCCATACGATGCAAGTGCGGAGATCCCAAAAGTTCAAAAGATTCATTTACGTCAATTAAAATTGGATAATATCCAAGTTCTTTTATGGCTTTTGAAAGCTTCTCCAACAAACTATATGAAAACATTGAATTTTTGGGTTGAGTGCAGATTCCAACCATTTTAATGTCTTTCAAGCGCATTAATTGAGCCGCTGAGCTAGGAGTATACTTTAACGCTTCAGCCGCCGCGAAAACTTTTTTGCATGTTGCTTCCGAATATTTAAAACCAGGGGTTTTGGATAATACCCGTGATACGGTAGTTTTGCTGACTTTAGCTTTTTCCGCGACATGTGTAATAGTTACTGACATATTTTATGTTTGCTCCATTAATGAAACATTTTATGAAATCGATTATATAAACATTATACGTGTTCAAAAATAGAATGTCAAGAGCGATTATGAAACATTTTATGAAATCGATTATACAACTATGCGTTTTGAGTATAAATGTACGAAGCGAATAACGCAAACTTAAATTTAAATTGCTGATTTAAGCTTCGGGGTGTCTTTGCGCAGTTGTTTTTTGACAGATGCTGCCGTGCGAATCATGTTTCTATTTGTTTTTACAGCTCTGCCGATCATTAATGCCGTCCATGATTTGCCGTCAACAGGAATGATTACGCCTCTTGCCAGTTCTTTTGCTGAATAACCCGAAGTATTGCTTTTCTGGTAAACTTTGCCTGTAGCGTAATCGTATAAACGGTAATTTCTGCTGGATAATCCGCTTACCCGTAATTTTACATAGATACGGGCTATATGGTCATTTCCGATCGCAATGAGTTCCTTACCTTTATGCTTGAAAGCTTTAACTGTGGTTAAAGTCAATTTTCTGCCGCTGATTTTTTTTGGAACCGGCGAAATAATTTTTATCTTTGCGTTGTTAGCTTTTTTACCATCCAGAACGATATTTTCCAATTTACTGATGAGCGTATTGGCTTTGGCGTTCAGCGCGGTATAGCGGGCATCGAGTTTGAAGTAAGTACACCAAGTGCCGTAACCGTCGAGACCGGAGAAGAAACAAAGCAATGACATGAAGTAGTAATCTTTGGGCATGACCAGAATAGTCTTCATAGAATATTCTGTACCCATGAAGAGGATTTTGGGATATTCTACATTAGCCTTTTTGTGTCCTGATTTTTTCACAATTTCTTTTGCGTCGGCAAAAGCTTTAGGAAGCTTAGTCAGTGAATCCCCGGGAACGCGCTTCAAGTCAAATGCGCTCAGGTCCATAGCATTCGGATAAGACCACATGATGCTCATGTCAATATCTTTATAGAATAAACTGTGGTTGTGAGTTTTAAACCACGACTTGTCGGGATCAACAAAACTTGGCTCGTAAGATATCATAAAGTCAGGCTTATGTTTAAGCTTTAAATCAACTCCAGCTTCCCTGGTCAGTTTTTGCGCTAATTTGATTATGTTAGCATATTGATATGATGAAAAACGATTGTGCTCGTCATTTTCTTTATCAATCACACAGCCCGGCCAGGTTTTCGCTAATTCAGCATCGCTTAAAGATGTAAATTTCTGAAAGTCTTTTTGACAACGCTCACAAATGCAGCCTTGTTTCATGAACATATACGGTTCCCAGTTGGAATAAATATGGTCAGCTTGGGTCAAAGCTTTGGTGAATCTCTCTTTGAGTATTTTTGAATACTTAGGAGAGCTGTATAGTAGTGTCGGACATATGCCGATGCGGTTGCGCTTTGTTTTGGGATGATAGACGAAACGTTCATCTTCAGGTACTTTTATGCCGCCAATCATTAAACCATTGTTGAAGCCGGCTCCGCCGTAAACTGTAATCCCGTTCTTGCGACATGAATCGAAACCAGCCTTGGAACGATTTCCACCGTTCAGGCAGTTGAAGCCCAGGGTGCGGTAAAAACTGATGATCTTATCTGTAGCGTTAGTTCTGTCTTCGAGGAAACGCGCTTGATAGGGCATCCAGAAACCGGTAAGGAAGCGTTTAGGTGTCTTTCCGCTTATTCTGGGATCGACAATAATATCAAAAGAATTAGAACTATTATATTTTTTGCCGTCAACTTTATAAGAGTAACTGTAGTAGGCTTTTTCAGCTTTGCCTGAAGAATTCTTTTTGCTCTGTACAACTAGATAAGGATAATACATGTAGTGTTTAACAAACAGCTTCGGCTTCAAAACGGAAAAAGAATATTTCATATAGGCTTTGCCATTCTTTTTTGTCGGAGTGCTGGAGTTCAGTCTGCTTGAGTTATTGTATGAGACTAACTTTATTGATGCGGGCAGTTCGCATTGCAGGCTTATTTGTGAAAGTTTTTTCTTGGTATTCAGGACAGGCACAAAGGGCATTACATAAGTACCGCCGACAGAAAGATGATATTCGTTATCACCAATGAACTGCATTGGCCCCAACGCCAGAAACATTGGCTGTTCTTTAGATATTTTTTGCCAGTCTAAAGGTTTGATTTTATATCCCAGAACATTCTCGGGTAAATCGAGTTTTTTCAGACTGACAGCGTCTTTATCGTCTCTTACAGCTTGTGAAAACGGGAAGTTGCCCTTGATTACGAAAATTTCATCATGACCGACGTAGGTGCCGAAAGAGCCGACGCCTGAACCGTAAGTACGGACCATGATATAACGACCTTTGGTCTTGAGATTCTTCACGCCGTAAAGTTTGACGCCTGCCTTAAATGTTTTCTTTATTTGCAGTTGGTTCTTGAGAGAGTAGTCATCAAAGGTGTTCTTAAATTCGCCGACTTTATAAAATTTCACACCATCATCACTGACGAGATATTCTTCTTTACGCGGAAAACATACTCCAGCAGTAGGACGGGCGCCATGCCTGGAGAAAATCCCGGCTACAGGCATTTCTTTGCCGAGATCAACAATCACATCGACATTTGTTGCGCCTGAGAAATTACTGCATCGCGTGGAAACCCAGAATGACCCGCTTTTGCTTTTAGCGATAGCACCGTCAGTAAGTATTTTTTCATAATTTGGAATAGTTTTTAATAATCTCTGCCATTTTTTTGTAGGCATAATGTTTGTAGTATATTTTTTCCCTAAAGCGATGTTTTTCCCAGTGGGAACTAAGGGGGGAGCAGACATTAATGCAGTTGAAATTCCTAATACCATCACGAACAAAAACAGCTTTTTCATATTACCTCATTTGATTAAAATGTATTAAAAGGTTCTATGAGGTATTATAGTGGGTTAAGCATTTTTGTCAAGGTATTGTTAAAATTTTTAGACCAAAATTATTTGCTTCCTTGCACAGTTTTGGAATATTTTTTGTTTTTTTTGTCAAATATTTAAATTGATACTTGACATAGGTGTATCGATATACTATAATAGTGTTATGATTCACTTAAAAAGGATATAGCCAAGTAATATGTTAGAAATATCAAAACACGAAAGATTATATAGAGATCTGAAGGAAGAGCTGGTAATGCTCAATCCGGGTGACAAAATTCCTTCTGTGCGTGACATTATGCAGGATTATTCAGTCAGTCAGGCCACGGTGACAAAATCAATCAGTCGTTTGCAGAATGAAAGCCTTCTCGAAAAAAATCTTGGTCTTGGCACTTTTGTGACGGACGAAGTATTAAAATATAAGAAAAATGCCGCGCCGATTATCCTGGTAGCGACTCCTCGCTGGAATTCCGCTTGGTATGTGGGAATAGAAAGGAATTTTGAATTGGCGCAGAAGGAATATGGTTTCTCTGTAGAATTCATTCATTATGACTGGCAGGACGGTATTCCCGCAAAGCTTCCTGATCGGAAAGCTGACGGACTCATAATAATCCCTTCAGTAAAAATCACTCAAGAATACGTTAAGCAAATTGAAGAGTTTCAGATGCCTTTTGCTATTCTTGACCGTTCAGTAGAAAATATTCCTGTTAATTCGGTATGTAGTGATAATCAATTTTCAGGGGCTTTAGCTGCTGATCATCTTATAAAGCTTGGACATAAGAAACTTGCTCTGATAATATCTGAACCGAAAGTTACTTCTGTAACTGGACGTATTGATGGTTTCGTGCAGTATTGTGAATTACAGGGCGTCAAAGTAGAGATTATTGATTGTCATATTAATAGTGGAGATCGAGCTGTTGAAAAAGTTTATCAAACTTTAAAAGACAGACTTAAACAATCGTTACCTGATTATACGGGAATATTTGTTACAAGTGAAACCGCCGCTTTGGGAATATATAAAGCTTTTTATGAAAACGGAATGTCTATTCCGCAGGATGTCAGTATAGTTGGTGTTGACGATCAGGCGGACAGTGATTTTTACTTCCCGGCTTTAACGACAATCAGTTCAAATTTACCTAAGCTGGTAAATGCTGCATCAAAAATTCTGCTCTCCCAAATAAAAGGAGACAATGAAGATAACTTTTCGCAGCAAAAAATAAAATCAGAGATTATTATTAGAGAATCAACACGTAAAATATAAAAAACAAATAATTAACAAAAGGAAAAAGGAAAAATGAAAACTCGCAAGATTTTTACGCTCATAGAGCTCCTCGTCGTGATCGCTATCATAGCAATCCTTGCTTCAATGCTGCTTCCCGCCTTGAACAAAGCTAGAGAGGTTGCGAAAAAAGGCGCCTGTCAGAATAATCTCAAACAAATAGGCTTAAGTGTTGCAATGTACGCAGACAGCTATGACGAATATTTTCCGTATGAACCATTTCTCGGGAATGCTTCATATTCGGGTTGGTATAAGGTTCTGGACCTTGGTGGAACTTCATATGCCGGAAATAAACATGAGGTCTTTTACTGTCCAAATGAACTTAGACTAAAAAAAGATCGTGTTAATCATTGGGCATATGGCGGGATAAGCTATGGGGTAAATAATTGGTATCTTACTAATCCTGGAACCGGGGGGCCTAAAAAGGCAGCACAGGTAAAAAAAAGTTCGGAAACAATCTATGCTCTGGATTCTCTATCTAATTACGGAGCAGGAGTTTTTGGGGGAAATTATCGTGTTGTTCCATGGTATTCCTCATTCAAGCCCATGCCAGGCTTGAAGCATGATAATATGAGATCATTAAATGTCTTATGGATAGACGGGCATGTCAGTAATATAAAAGCAAAATATCCTTATCCTGCTGATCATAAGGGGGAAGTATTTGCTCCTTCTAATCTTGGAAGCCGTTTTTCTACAAATCAAGTTGATAACAAATGGGATTTGAAGTAAATAATTAATTTCAATCACAAGAGCTAATTTTAAAACTATTTCAGATGATTTTTGACGGTAGTTTTGAAATCAGTTCACAATATATAATTGGAGCACAAAATGTTTTTCCGTATCAAACACATCTTATTATTCGCGTGTATTTTTGTCAATTTATTTTGCTACAATGTAGCCTGTTTTGCAGGTGATCCGCCTCCTATGCGCGGCTTTGGTATAGCAACACATATGTATGGTTGGGACGACAAAGCCCTGCTGCCTGTTATGAAGCAACTCGGAGTGGCAATGTTTCGCGATTCTATACCCTGGAACCTTGTGGAAACTAAAAAGGGCGTGTACAAAATTCCGCCAAAGATCATGAGCTACATGGATAGAATAACTGGATCAGGTGTAAAAATGATTGTCGCTTTATACTATAATAACAAGCTGTACGACAATCCACATGATCCTAAAGCCTTCGCAAATTATTGTCGCTTTGTTGCTTCAAAGCTTAAAGGAAAAAATATTGCCGCATTTGAGATTTATAATGAACCTAACGGATGGTTCCGTCCGCAGTACGGGGGCGCGTGGAACGGAAAGGATAATGCGATCTGGATAGAGAAATTCGCTGAATACATGAGTACTGCTGCCGCTGCTATCCGCGAGGTCGATAAAACTACACCCATAATTTCTGGCGGTGGAGTGCCGTGTGCAACTGCTTATCTCATGAAACGTTTTCCTAAAGCATTTAAGAACATTGATGGTATTACCGAACATCCGTACAGCTTTCGATTACCACCGGAAACCATACCTTGGGGAGGGAAAAAGATCCTCAAACGGGATGGAATTTCAGTGGCTGATGATGATCACTCTATTACGTCGTTGATTGATACGATTCGCCGAGATTCAAAGAAATATCTTGGACGAGAATTACCTGTCTGGGTTACTGAAGTCGGCTTCAGTTGCTACTATGACCAGAAACGCCCCGCTCAAGACCGTGGTTACACAAAGGAAACGCAGGCAATGTATGTTGCCCGTTCACTTGTTATAGGTTTAGCTAGCGGAGCAAAAGTCTGGTGCATCTATAACCTTATGGATACAGGAGATAATCGTTTTAACTCTAATTATAATTTTGGACTGGTACGGCATTCAAAGTACAAATACGAACCCAAACCTGTTTTTTATGCTGTTCAACGTGTCAGTAGATTGCTCGGCAGTAACTGGAAGTACGTAAAAAAGCCAACAGCAAAGCTTGATGTACTTATTACCAGGAAAAAGAAGCTTGATGTTTG